>Ga0190363_1001078_pt1 | contig 16269 bp, 16 predicted proteins | sample 48721867_MG_FD_161272 | JGI IMG/M metagenome (GOLD analysis project Ga0190363, IMG submission 161272) | Hydrothermal vent microbial mat bacterial communities from Southern Trench, Guaymas Basin, Mexico - 4872-18-6-7_MG | ecosystem: Environmental > Aquatic > Marine > Hydrothermal vents >... | reverse complement strand
GGAAAAGTGATTAGCCCAATATTGACCTCGAGCTTTTTTCACATCATCTAAATAATGCTTTGAATATGGATAAAGCCCTTTTTCTGTAAATTGTTCTAATGCTTTTCTTTTAATTTCTAAACTTTCTTTTGCTAAATCCATTAATCGAGCTAATCTCTCGAAAAATTCTTTTTCATTTTTTGATAAATATCCAATTCTAGCCATGTTAATAGTTACCACTCCTATACTTCCTGTTAAAGGATAGCTTCCAAAAAGTCCTCCTCCTCTTTTATAAAGCTCTCGATTATCAAGCCTTAATCGACAACACATTGATCTTGCATCCTCGGGATTCATATCAGAAGAAATAAAATTAGAAAAATAAGGGATGCCATATTTTGCTGTCATTTCCCAAATTCCTTCTAGAGCTGGATTGTCCCAATCGAAATCTGAAGTAATATTATAGGTTGGAATTGGGAATGTAAATACTCTTCCTTTAGAATCTCCCTCAAGCATTACCTCAGCAAAAGCTTTGTTTATCATATCCATCTCTTCCTGAAATTCTTTATAAGTCTCTTTCTGGGGCTGGCCTCCTATAATCACTGACTGATCCGCCCACATTTGAGGAACCTTTAGATCAAATGTTAGATTTTCAAAGGGCGTCTGAAACCCAACTCTTGTAGGAATATTGCAATTAAACAAAAACTCCTGCATTGCTTGTTTAACCTGAGGATAGGAAAGATTATCATATCTGATAAAAGGAGCAAGCAGAGTATCAAACGAAGAAAGAGCCTGAGCACCCGCTGTTTCTCCTTGCAAAGTATAGAAAAAGTTCACTATTTGTCCTAAAGCGGTACGAAAATGTTTCGCTGGTCTTGCTTCAATTTTTCCAAAAACACCCCCAAAACCTCTGCATAATAGATCATAAAGATCCCAACCGCAACAATAAGCAGCTAAAACATCAAGGTCATGAATATGGAAATCTCCTTCTTCAACAGCTTCTCTTATTTCTTTTGGATATATTTTATTTAACCAATATTTTTTGGTGACAGAGGAAGTTATATAATGATTAAGTCCTTGTAAGGAATAAGCCATATTAGAATTCTCATGCACTTGCCAATCAATTTCTTTAAGATACTTATCAACCATATCAACTGATTCTTCAAGTGCCTTTTCTGTCTCTCTTATTTTCCTTCTCTGTTCTCTATAAAGAATATAAGCCTTTGCAGCCTCTTCAAATTTTGCTTCCATCAAAACTTTTTCAACAATATCTTGAATATCCTCAACTCCCGGAATCTCATCTCCCTTAAACTTCTTGTTTAAAATAGCTACAACTTTATCTGATAATTTCCAAGCATTTTTTCCATCGGTAGTATTTGTCGCGATCAATGCTTTCTCAATTGCTCTTGCAATTTTCGACTGATCAAACTCAACAATTCTTCCATCTCTCTTTTTTATTTTTTTGATTTTGTTTTTCAAAAACAAAGTTCACCTCCTGTTAGGTTGCATTACCATAGTAACACAAGAAATTTACTCGTTCAATAAAAAAATTGGCTCAAAAATAAGCCAAAAATATACAACTAGATTTTCCAAAAATTCCCTGTGGATAACTTAAAAAAAATTGAATTATTGGAATCGAGTTTAATAGATCAAGGCATCTGAATTGGTCACTTCCGGAGTGGCATTATTTTCCATGCTCGGAGGTTTCTTTTCTATGCTCGGAGGTTTCACCTCCGTAAAGTTAGATTTCAAATTCAGAAGGAAGATTTAGTTTTGCTTTTAAATATCTTAAAATCAAAATCAAAATATAAGGAAAAAGTAAGATAAAAATAAACAAAGCGAAAATAGGAGCTTTAAGTTCTAGGGCAAGTAATAGGTTATTCATCATAAGAAGAAAGAGAGCAATAGTTGGAGCAAATTCAAAAAGGTTTTCTTTCTTAATTTTCTCTTTTTCAAAAAACAGCTTAAATATGAAAATTGGCAAAAAACTCATTGAAAGAAACCAAAAATAACTTCCAGGAAGAATAATCCTCCACCAATTAAGACGAACTGCCAAAGGATCTAGAGAAATAAACCAGGCTATTGAGATTAAAGATCCTAATAAAGCAGAAAAAAAGCTTAGAAGAAGTCTATTAGACCAAATAAATTTTTTAGGAAACTTAAAATTACTAATATGTTCGGAAACCTCATAGGAAATATAAATCACAGAAAGCCAAAGAAATAAAATTGAAATTGGAACATTTAAAAATGAAATACCTAGTTTCAAACTATAATTAAATCTTTGATCAAAAATTTGGAAGAAATTTTTAAAATCAAAAGATTTGAAAGAAAGAATAAAGGAAGAAACAGCTAAATAATGGATTAAAAAAATAGAAATTATCCCCAAAAATAAAAAAATGAGAGCGTTTTTCCATCCCATTCTTAAATAAGAATGCCAAAGAATAAAAGCAAACAAAGAATAAATTATTAAAGCAGTAGTTACAAACTCTGATGGAGCAAATTTCGTCCCTAAAGTCAGCAAATGAAGAAGAAAACATAGAAGAGAAAGATAAAAGATAAATATAAAATTTATTTTTCTCATATTCATCATTATAGAATTTTAGAAACAAGCTCTTTTAAATTTCTTCTTGAAGTTTTAAATCCTTCTTCTGCCTTATATCCTATAGGAAGTATACAAACAGGAATAAGATCGGTATCAACAGATAAAATTTCTTTAACCTTATTATCGTCAAAAGCTCCTACCCAACAAGCTCCCAAATCAAGATTAGCCGCTGAAAGCCAAGCTGAATAAGCAGCTAGAGCTGTATCACAAATGCAATAAAGCTTTTTTCCTCTCTCTCCATATTTAATCTCTGAACGAGTAGGATCAGCTAGAAAAACCAAAACAATTGGTGCCTCAGAAATAAAAGATTGGCCAAAAGCTGCTTTTGCTAAAGCAAATTTCTTTTCTTGAGATTTAACAAGAATAATTTTATATGCTTGAAGATTTCCAGCTGAAGGAGCAGAATTAGCTGCTTCTAAAATTTTTTTAATTTTAGCTTCCTCTATTTCCTTTCCTTTAAAAGCTCTAATAGAACGCCTTATTTTTAGAACTTTTTCAAATTCCATTTATTGAACTTTATCAAACCATTTTTTAAGAGATTGATAGTCATGGTATCCAACCAATTTTTCTCCGTTTTTTGCTATAAAAGCAGGAGTTCCCTCTATATTATAAATTCGGATATACTCTTTATGAATTCCTATATTCATTGGTTTAACTTTATATCCTTCTTTTGCTAATTCTTTAAGAACTACTTCTTGTCTTTTGCACCATCCGCAATAATCCGAATAAAAAAACATCACAGAAGCATCTTCTGCAAAATAAGAAATAGAATTAGCATTTGTCTCTTTTTCTTTTTGAACCGCTTTAGGGAAAAACAAATATATAGCAAGTCCTAAAACAGCAAGAAGAGCTAAAATAATTAAAATCCATTTTCTCATCTAAAAAAACTCCTTTATTTTTTCTTGCTAGATTTCTTGCTGGTTTTCTTTTTTGAAGTAGTTTTCTTCTTTTTAGTAGTTTTCTTCTTGGTGGTTTTTTTCTTAGCAGTAGCTGCTTTTACCTTGATTCTCTTTGCTATCTTTTTTGCGATCTCGGTCAATTTTTCCTTTTTAGGAATAGTAATAGTCAAAACTCCGGCTCGATAGGTCATCTTCGCCTTATCACTTTCTACCGCAGCTGGGAGAGGAAAAGATCGATAAAAACTTCCAAAAGTTGCTTCTTTGCAATAATAACCTGCTTTTTTAATTTCTTTTGTTTCCTCTTTTTTTCCTTTAATAACAATTTGATTCTGACTAACCTTTACTTCTAAATTTTCTTTAGGAATGTCCCCAATTCTTGCTTTCACAACCACTTTATCCTTTGTCTCTGAAACATCGACTTCTGGAATAGAAACTCGCATTGGCGGAAGCATCCGAGTAAAATCCTCGAAAGGAAACCATGGAATTAAATCCATCTTGCCCTCCTTTATCTTTTTCGACCCTCTTTTTATATTTTGTCAAAAAGCTTTTTAATTGTCAATTTCATTGGAACTTTTATTTCTTTTTATGATAAAAACCCATTTTACTAACTCAATAAGAACTACATTTATAATTCCAAAAGCGAAAATTAAAATCCAATCTTTCAAATCTAAAGGCACAGTTCTTAGAATTTTCTGAAAGGGAGGAAAATAAATTCCAGAAAATAACATCAAAAATCCTAATCCTACAGAAAAGATCAAAAACTTGTTAGAAAAAGGATTTTTGTGAAATATTGTAAATCTTAAAGATCTACAAGAAAACACATAGCACAAAGAATCTATTGCAAGGCCAGCGAAGATAAATGTTCTAATATAAGGAAGGTTTAAATTTTTTGAAAGAAGCCAATAAAAAATCCCAAAAAGAAGTAAATCGGTAAAAATTCCTATGATAAAAATCAATATTTTCATCTCTTTGTCTAAAATAGGAGCTTTAAGTGGCCGAGGAGGTTCTTTCATTACTTCTTTTTCTCCTGGTTCAAAAGCTAGAGCAAAATCAGGTAGACCATCTTCAATTAAATTAACCCAAAGAATTTGAGCAGGTAAAACAGGAAAAGGTAATCCTAAAAGAACACTTCCAGCAACCAAAAGAACTTCAGTAAAACTACTTGAAAGCAAATAAAGAGTTACTTTTTTAATATTATCAAATATAATTCTTCCTTGCTCAATAGCAGAAATTAAAATTTTTAGATTATCATCTAGAAGAACTATATCAGAAGCTTCTTTTGCCACATCAGTTCCAGAACCTAAAGCAACCCCGATATCTGCTGATTTTAAAGCAGGTGCATCATTTACTCCATCACCTGTCATTGCTACTACCTGTTTTTCTTCTTGAAGTAAATCGATAATTCTTAACTTATGAATTGGTTCTACTCGAGCAAAAATAGAAACTTTTTTAAGACGTTCCTTTAATTCTTTATCAGAAAACTTATCAATTTCTTTCCCTTCTAAAATATTCTCTTCTTTTGCTGGAAATCCTAGTTCTTGAGCAATTGCTTTTGCTGTCAATCTATGATCACCTGTTACAATAATAGGTTTTATCCCTGCCTCTCGAGTTAGATTAATAGTTGCTTTTGCTTCTTTTCTTAAAGGATCTTTTAATCCAATTAAACCAACGAATTCCAAATCTCTAATCGAATTCTCTTGGATTTTTTTATTCTTAAATTCCTTTTCAGCAAATCCTAATACTCTCAGTCCTTTTTGGGTAAGTTTTTTTAATTCTACCTCAGCTTTTCTCTTCCTTTTAGAATCTAGATTACTTAAAGAAAGAATAACCTCTGGAGCTCCTTTTACAAATACCATGATTTTATCCTTTTTTATCTTATGGAAGGTAGCCATAAATTTTCTTTTTTCTTCAAAAGGAATCTCTCCTATTCTTGGATATTCTTTTTCTAACTTAAATTTATCAAGACCTGCCTGAATCCCTGCTAAAAGCAGTGCTTTTTCTGTAGGATCTCCTATTAATCTCCAATTTCTAAGTTCTTCTTGGGGATTCTCTATTGTTGCATTATTGCATAAAATTCCTATTTTCAACATTAGAAGGTGATCTTTTTTAAAAGGAATTAGATGGTCTACTACCATTTTCCCTTCTGTTAAAGTACCAGTTTTATCGGTACAAATCACTGTGGTAGAACCTAATGTTTCGGCAGCAATAAGTCTTCTAACTAGTCCTTTTTTCTTGAAAATTTTTTGCATCCCTAAGGCTAAAACTACAGTTACAGCAGCAGGTAAACCTTCTGGAACAGCGGCAACTGCTAGAACTACACTTATTAAAAGCATCTCAAGAAAATTTATTCCTTTTAAAACACCGACTATAAAGATTATTAAGGTGATAACAACCAAAAGCATACCTAAAAGAGTAGAAAACTCGGCTAATCTTTTTTGGAGGGGTGTCTTTTCTTTACGAATCTCTTTAAGTGCCTTTGCTATTTTCCCGATTTCAGTAAAAACACCTGTTGCTGTGACAATCGCAATTCCCTTTCCTTTGCTAACTTCAGTACCCATATAGACCATATTTTCTCTATCAGCTAAAGGAGTACCTAATGGAAGAATCTTGCTGCTTTTTACTGAAGGAATTGATTCTCCTGTTAAAGGAGCTTCAATTACTTCTAATTGTATTGATTTCAAAACCCTCCCATCAGCAGGAACTTTATCCCCGGCCTCTATAATTATTAGATCTCCTGGAACTAAATCTTCTGCTAAAATCTGTTTTTCTATTCCATTTCTTATTACTTTTGCCTTAAGAACTAAGCTTTTCTTTAAAGCAAGTAGAGTTTTATCAGCTTTATATTCTTGAACAAATCCTATTACAGTATTAATTAAAATCGCTGATAAAATCACTATTAAATCAGTAAATTCTCTTAATACTAATGTAATTAAAGCAGCAAAAATCAAAATATAAATAAGAGGATTTTTAAATTGGATCATCAAAATCAAAAGAGGATTAAGTTTCTTTTTTTCTGGTAATTTATTTTTTCCAAATTTCTTAATCCTCTTTTTTGCTTCTTTTTCGCTTAATCCAATTTTTGAAGAATTTAATTCTTTTAAAATTTTGTTCAAAGAAAGATTATGCCATTCTAATTGTTTCATTTTAACTCTTTTAACTTTTCTTTTAACCTACAAAAATTACAAATACCTGCTGAAGTTAAATAGCCACATCTAATGCAAGGAGCTAATTTCTCTTTTTTTCCTAATTTTGAAAAAAATTTCTTCCTCTTTAAAAATCCTTTATAGAAGCCTAACAAAGTTGTTGGAATATTGGTCTCAATCTCATCCACGATTTTTTTAAAAAATAAATAGGTCCCTCCTCGATAAGGACATCTCATTTCCAGAAAGTCAATCTTTACAATCTTGCAAAATGAAAGGGTCTCGAATTCAGATATTAAAGCTAAAGGTTTTGCTTTTCTTTTTAAAGAATCCTCCTCTTTCAAAATTGGCGCTTGCCTTCTTATAAATCCTTCTTTCCAGTAAAGAAAAGAAGCAAGCAAACTCCCCACCTCATCATTTAAAGTATGTCCTGTTAGAATAACATCGAAATTTTTTGCTTCTCTATTCATTATATATCTTCTTATAAATCCACATACACCACAAATTTCTTTTTTAAAAACTTTTGCCGCTGTTTTTAAAGGGGCTCCTATTTCCTTTTCGAGATCCCGGATAATTAAAGGTAGCTTTTCTTTTTCGGCAAAATTTTTGACTTTTTCTAATGATTTTTCAGCATAATCATTTTCTTTGATATTTGTGTTTAAATGAAATAAAGTTAAATTATATTCAAGTTCTTTTAAAGCTTTTGCTAAGGCAAGGGAATCTTTTCCGCCTGAAACTGCTACTAGAAGTTTCTGCTTTTTTGTAAACATCTTAAATTTAGAAATAGTTGTCTCAACCCTTTTTAGAAAAAAATCGATAAAACAATTAAAACAAAGTTTTAAATTATAACTTTTAAGCTTTATCCCTTCTTTTAATTGGCCGCATTTTCTGCATCGATAGATCATGACAACAACTATTTTATCAACCAATTACTTAAAATGTCAAAGTTCGTTGACAAAGTTAAAAAAGAGCTCTACACTTTAAAAAGGAGGGTTTTATGAAAAAACTAGTAATTGGAGGGTTGATTTTTATTGCTGGCATAGCTTCTGCTAGTTATTTTTATTTCGTAAAAGAAAAACAACCGATCTATTTTACTGAAAAAGTTAAAAGAGGAGAAATTGTTGAAGAAGTAAGTGCCACAGGGAAAATTAAACCCTCTCAAAAAGTAGAACTCCAATTTAAAAACCCAGGAAAAATTAAAAACATTTTTGTAAAAGTAGGAGATAAAGTTAAAATAGGACAAAAATTAATCATTCTTGATAATTCCTTACTTTATTCTCAATTAGCTAAAGCAAAAGCATCCCTTCAAGCTGCTCAAGCAAATCTAGAAAAGTTACTTAAAGGAGCAACACCTGAGGAAATTGCTATCTATGAAGCAAAAGTTGAAAATGCAAAAAAAGCAGTTGAAGATGCTAAATTAGCAGTTAATGAAGCAGAAACGCAACTAGCGAATGCTAGACAAAATCTAGAAGATAAAAAATCTATCACCGAAACCAATTTAAAAAATGCCTATGATTCTGCTCTTGTTACCATTGATAGTTGTTTACTTACAATTGTAAATGCTTTAAATACAAATGACAAAATTTTAGACGATCCAGATGCCCAAGATGTTTTATCGGTCCTTAATTTCCAAAACTTAATTGATGCTAATACTAAAAGAACTTTAGCTAAAACTCAGTATGAAAAAGCCTTATCTCTTTATGAAAGTGCTCAAAGCACTTCAGATTATCAAGCTATAGACAAAGCTCTTGAGGCAGTAAAAGTTGCTCTTTCAAATACTTCCGATGCTTTAGCTAAAACAAATGACGTTCTTTATTCATCAATTACCTCTTCTTCCTTTCCGGAAACCCAATTAGACACTTATAAATCAGAAATTGCAATAAAAAGAACAGAAGTGAATTCTGCTCTTTCTAGTTTAAATGCCTCTATTCAAAATATTAAAATTATTAAAGAAACTAACGAAGCAGAGCTAAATCAAGCAGAAGCCCAAGTAAAAACAGCAGAGGCTCAACTAGAACTTGCCAAAAATGAAGTATCTTTAGCAGAAGGAAATCTAGAAACTGCACTAAGAGAACTTGAAAAAATAAAAGCCCCACCAACTCAAGAAACTATAGATCTTTATCAAGCCCAAATAAAACAGCAAAAAGCTCAAATTTCCTATATCTTGGCTCAAATTAATGAAAATATTTTGATCTCTCCTATAAATGGAATTGTAAGTGAGATTAATGGAGAAGTTGGGGAAATAGTCAAAATTGGAATCCCTGTTATATCTTTGATAGATGATTCAGCCTTTCAATTGGAAGCAGATATTCCTGAAGCAGATATAGCCAAGGTAAAAATCAATGATCCTTGCGAAATAACTTTAGATGCTTTACCAAACGAAACTTTTCATGGAAAGGTAATTTCAATCAATCCTGATAAAGAAGTTATAGCAGGAGTTATTTATTATAAGGTTAAGGTTAGTTTTGATAAAATTTCTCCAAAAATTAAATCTGGAATGAGTGCTGATTTAATAATTAAAACCGCTTTTAGAAAAAATGTTTTATTTATTCCTTCTCGAGCAATTCACGAAAGAAACGGATCTTTCTGGGTCAAGGTTCTTAAAGAGGGCGAAATTGAAGAAAGAAAAATTAAACCAGGAATTAAAGGAAGTGATGGAGTTACAGAAATTATTGAAGGACTTCAAGAGGGGGAGGAGGTAATTGTATTTATTAAAAAATAATGGCTTTAATCGAAGTTAAAAATTTAAAGAAAATTTACGGAGATAAAGAGATAAAAACAGAAGCCTTAAAAGGGGTTTCTTTTATTATTGAAAAAGGAGAATTTGTAGCAATTATGGGTCCTTCAGGATCCGGAAAATCAACTTTAATGCACATAATGGGTTTTTTAGATAGACCTACTTCAGGAATTTATAAATTTAAGGGAAAAAGTATAGATGAATATACAGATGATCAGTTGGCAGAAATTAGAAATTCAGAAATGGGGTTCGTTTTTCAAACTTTTAATTTGCTTCCTCGCTCTACTGTTTATGAAAATGTCCGATTACCTTTGATTTATAATAATCAAATAAAAAGAAAAGAACAAAGAAAACTGATTTTAAAAGCAATAAAAGCGGTTGGTTTAGAAAAGAGAATTAATCATTTTTCTAATCAATTATCAGGAGGAGAGCAACAAAGAGTAGCTATTGCAAGAGCTATTGTTTTATCTCCCTCTGTTATATTTGCTGATGAACCAACAGGAAATCTTGACTCAAAATCAGGTCAACAAATAATGGAAATTTTCCAAGAACTTAATGAAAAAGGTCATACAATTGTTCTTGTAACCCATGAATCTTATACAGCAAAACATGCAAAAAGAATAATCCAACTTAAAGATGGAATGATCCTTTCTGACAAAATTATTAAAGACAGAGTGTTTGCAAAAAACGGAGTTTTAAGAAAATGAATTTAATTGATAATATTAAAATTTCCATAGATGCTATTTTAGCAAACAAACTTCGTTCTTCTCTAACTACTTTAGGGGTAATTATTGGAATTGCTGCAGTTATTGTAATGGTCTCTTTAGGAAAGGGAGCTGAAAATTTGATTATAGGTCAAATTGCTTCCTTAGGATCGAATACTATTTTTATTGAACCAGGTGCCTGGGATCCAAAAAAAGGCTTTAGAAAAGGAGAAATGATGAGGGTAGCTATGGAAGAAATGGAATTAACTACTTTAAAATATGAAGATGCTATAGCAATCGAAAAAGATCCTTTAATAGAATTTGCTGCTCCAGTAGTATTTGGAGTAGATAGAGTTGTTTATAAAAATATAGATAAAAAGGTGTCTTTTATGGGAACAACTCCTGCTGCTTCAAAAATTAATGAAGTTTCTCCTATCTTAGGAAGAGATCTTACAGAAAGTGATGTTAAAACAATGGCAAAAGTAGCCGTACTTGGCTTTAAAATAAAAAAAGATCTATTTGGAGAAGAAAATCCTTTGGGTAAAAAAATTAGGATTAAAAATATTAGTTTCAGAGTTGTTGGTGTAATGGAAGAACAAGGAGTTCAAGCATTTATGAATTTAGACGAAATAATTTACATTCCTGTAACTACTGCCCAAAAATTGCTTTTAGGAATAGATCACGTAAGATGGATTTTAGCTAAAGCTAAAGAAGAAAAATATATAGATCAGGCAGTTGAAAATATCAGATTAATCCTAAGAGAAAGACATAACATTTCAAATCCAGAAAATGATCTTTCAAAAGATGATTTTAAAGTAATGAGCCAAAAAGAAACAGCAAAAATTCTTTCAACAGTTACCTCAGTTTTAACAATCTTTCTTTCCCTTATTGCTGCAATTGCTTTATTAGTGGGAGGGATTGGAATAATGAATATAATGCTTGTCTCTGTAACTGAAAGAACAAAAGAAATAGGACTCCGAAAAGCTGTAGGTGCAAAAAACAAAGATATTTTAGATCAATTTTTAACTGAAGCAGTAATTTTAACTATTTTAGGTGGAATAGGAGGAATTATAATAGGAGTTTTATCCTCTGCTATTTCTGTAGAATTACTCCAATATGTTGGATTAAAACGATGGAAGTTCTTCATTCCTTATTCAATAGTTCTTCTTTCTTTCTTTATCTGCACAGCCGTAGGAATCATATTTGGAATCTATCCTGCAAAAAAAGCAGCAAATATGGATCCAATTAAAGCTCTACGATACGAATAAATCAATTCAGAGTTAAATTTCTTAAAATACTCGATCGTGAAAAAAATCGACCAAGTCTTTTAAAACTGAAATCAATTTTTAAAAGGTAAACAAAAAGGGTGAGATTTACTCACCCATTGCCAAAACCTTTCCCACATTATGAGAAAAATTCCGAGAGCAGATAGCAGCGGCTCCTGCTCGGATAAGACCCTCTCGAGTTGCTTTTAAAACATCGATAGTCTTTTGAATTACTACCTGATCCTCAAGAGAAAGCTTTTTCTTTAGTTTTTCTAACCTCTCAGTAATCATCTTATCCATTTTCCCACCTCCTTTTCTAATTCCTTTACCATAAAAACTGGATATTGGTTTAATAAATCTTTTTTCAAATAACCTATCTTTACCAAACCAAAAATTAGCCTCAAATTCTTCCTAACTAAACTCTTTTCTATCTCCTCTTTTTTAATCTCTTGTCCGCATTCGATTTTAGAAGAAATTAAAGACTGAGTTAAGGTCGGAGATTGAGGAAGTATCTCTGAAGCAAATAATCTTATTGAAAGTCTTTCAGAAGGTGTTAAACTAGGCCAACTATTTCCAATATTCATTAACAGAAAGCCTGCTATTCCAGGAATAGCTTCCCATTCCACTATTTTATGCTCTACTTCATTTCTAATTTCTGGAGGTAGGACCGTAGAAATAGGATCAAACTGATTGTTTTTGTACACTACCACAGCATGAGGGTCCTCATACATTAAAGCTTCTTGAGCTACCTTTTCATCTTCTGGAACCTTACCCTCTCCTACCATTTTCATCAGTTTTGAGAAAAACCAATCCTCAAGCACCTCTCCAAACTTAACTTCTTCCTTTTGACAATCTGAAAGCAAAAGACCAATGCAGAGTATTACTCGGGCTAAACAATTATGTTCTTCATTTGTAGGAACTGACATTTTAAGATCAGTAAAAAGATCGGGAGCTCTAGTAACAATAGGTATATTCCATGAGAGTTTAGCTAAAGCATCAATAGGTCCTAAACCTTCTTTTCTCAACTTCTGATATTCTTTACCTTTCTTCTCCTGACTTAACTCAAGTGTCATTCTCTCTATTCCTTCTAAAAATCCTGATTGTAGATCATTATTAAATTTAAAAAAACGATCTACTTGCAGTTCCCTTAAAACTTCTTTTAAAATTTCTTTCACTTAAACCACCCCCATATTCAATTTTTAATTTACTTAAAACATCTGTATTATACCACATTTCTGACCTAAAAGCAATTTTCTCGTTTGAATAAGTAATACCGCTCCCTGCTTTCGCTTTTTTACAAACTTTTAGTCGAAAGTTCTGCCTCTGATTTCTTTTTTTCAAAAAAACAAGATAATCTTGTACTGAATCTGGAATCTCTGGTAAAATCTTTTTCTTTTTTTAAATCTTCTAAACCCTTCAATTATAAATAAAATTTATTCTAATTCCTTTAAATTTTTTATTAACTCTATTTCAATTCCAAATGCTTTCAAATTTCTTCTTGCGTTCTCTCCTATATTTTTAACTAAAACTTTATCTGCTGAAACAGATCTAGCAAATTTAAATCCATGAGCAGCCCCTTCTTCGAAATAAGGATTTTTTATAATTTCTTTTTTTATTATATTTCCCTTTTTGTCTTTATCTATTAGTAAATATTCTTTTGCTCCAAAATGATCACTTAATTTTTTGTTTTCTAAAGGAATAATTATTCTTTTCCCAACTTTTGGTGGACCGATAGGCCTAAAACCTTTTTTAAATCTATATCGCCAACCTAAAGTTCCTTTAACTACTCTTTCTTGAAATTCGTGAGTTCCTACTGAAATTACAATATGTTTTAATTCTGGCAAATCTCTTAAAAGCTCTTCTTCAAGATTCTTTGTTATCAAATTAACTTCATCTAATTTTAATAAAGGACTTAATTTTATCTTAAGTTCAGCAAAACTAATACTACCAATTTTTCTTGTTTTTAAAGAATCTATTTCGATTTTTCTTTCTTTACAAATCTTTTTAATTTTCTTTTCAAGTTCTGGATCAGCAACATCTAAAAGAGAATCGGTTATTTCTTTTCCTATTAGGAAAGTTTTATAAAAAATAAATATTGCTATCAAACAAGCTGCTAGAGCATCTGCGTAAATAAACCATTTGGATAAAATTAAACCAACAAACACTCCTAAAGAAGAAATAGCATCGGCTCGAGAATGGAATCCATCCGCTATCAAAGAAAGACTCTCAAATTTATTTCCGTAATAAAATTTGACTCGGGCAATAATTTCATTAATTAAAATAGAAATTCCTATTATAATCTGAGCTAGAAGAATCCAAGTCAAAGGTTCTATCTTAAAAAATCGCTGAATTCCTTCATAGAAAATAAAACTTGCTGAAATAAATAATAAAATAGTAACAACAAACCCAGCTATCAATTCTGCTCGATAATAACCATAAGGATGTCTTTTATCTACAGGCTTTTTTGAAGCTTTTATTCCCAAGAAGGTAACAAAGGAGGAAAAAATATCCAAACCAGAATGAAATCCATCGGCAATCAATGCAATACTACCAGAAATAGCTCCTCCTCCTATTTTTAGAAAAGCAAGCAATAAATTTACTATAGTTGAAATTATAGATATAACTTCTTGGGTCATTTTAACCTCTCTTTTAAATTTTCAAAAATTTTTTCCAATTCTTCTTTGGTAGATAAATTTGACCTCAAAGGATGAATAAATCTTGCTAAAAGATTAAAAATTTCTTTGTTATAAGAAATTTTTCCTAAAAATTTATTCCCAGCCCATCTCTTAATTTTTTCTCCAAAATTTTGATTAAGATCCCATTTGTTAACAACTAGAAACCACTTAATCTTAAAATAATTTACTAGCTGAAGCACTCTTTTTAAATCAGTGAAAGACGCAGGAAATGGTTCGGCAACCAAAACAGCAAAATCTACGTTTAAAAGACCCGCTATTACAGGACAACCTGTCCCTGGTGCCAGATCTAAAATTATTAGCTGAGGATCAAATTTTAAATTCAAACTTTCATCTTTAATTTCGGATACAATTTTTCCTGAACCTGTTTGGCCAGGATATAGTTGACCTGAAATTAAATAAAGATTTTTATTCATTTTTTTAAATCTAATAAGACCGTTTTCTACTAATTTTAATTTAATTGCATTTTCCGGACATACAAGTTCGCAAACACCACAACCTTCACATAAAAATTTATTTACTCTAAGTTTTCCTTTTTCAAATTTCAAAGCATTAAATTTGCAATTTTCAATACATTTCCCGCAATTCTTGCATTTTTTGTAATCTATTTGAGGCAAAAAGGAATTTTTTGTTTTTTTTATCCTGTCCCAATTTTTTATATTCAGCCAAATACTTAAATTTGGAGCATCAACATCACAATCTAGAAGAAGGGTTTTTAAACTGCGAGAAAATAATAAAGCTAAAGAGGAAGCAATTAAAGATTTTCCTACCCCTCCTTTTCCAGAAAGCACTGCTATTTTTACCTGTTTTTTCATTTTTTAAATTTCTTCAAAATTTTAAAATCATTTTTTAAAACAGAAATCATTTTTGGCATATAAACTGCCACTGCCGGATGATAAAAAGGAATTATTTTTAAAGAATTTGTAGAAATTATTTTCCCATGAATCTTAGAAATTCTTTCCGTTTTAAAGCCATATTTTTTTAAAATAAAGGCGGTTGCAAAATTTCCTAAAGGACAAATTATTTTGGGTTTAATTAACTCTATCTGTTTTTCTAGAAACTTTCCACAAGCTTTAATTTCTTCTTTCTTTGGTGCTCGATTTGAAGGAGGTCTATCTTTTAAAAGATTGGTAATATAAATATCTTCTCTTTTTATTCCCGCTGAGCTTAAAAGTATATCAAGAATCTCACCTGCTCTTCCACAAAATGGATGACCTGTCTTAGCTTCGTTAAATCCCGGTGCTTCCCCAATTAGCATTATCTTTGCCTTCTTACTCCCTTCTCCAATTACAGGCAAAAATCCGTGCCTTTTTCTTTCTTTAAAAAGAGAACATTTTCTACAATTTATAATTTCTTTTTCCAATCTTTTAAAATCTTTTCCCATTTTAAATTTAAAAGTTCTCCTTTAGAATAAGCTTTTAAAATTTCAAAAGAAAAAGGTATTTCTAAAAATAGGTTTGCTCTAAATTTTTTAAGTATCTTTTTTAACTCTTTCCTTTCTCCAAGATTTGCTTGATTTAACACAATTTTAAAGGGTAATTTAAGTTTTTTAATCAGTGTTAAAATCAAATTCAGATCCCAGGCTCCTAAAGGAGTCGGTTCAGTTACCACATAAACTAGATCACAATCTAGCAAAGCAGTAATTACAGGACAATGAGTTCCTGGGCCGCTATCAAATAAAATAAAATCTGCCTTTATTTTTTTTGCTAACTCAAAAGCGAATTCTTTAGTCTCTCTAACTACAGGGGAAGTTTCTTCTATTTTTGGTTTTACTCTTCCTGTAACTAAATAAAGATTTTTCTTAACTTTATTTAAAAATATATCTCCTATTTTTTCTTTTTTAGAAGAAATTGCATCAAAAGGACAAAAATTCCAACAAGCTCCACAACTTGAACAGAGGTCTTTTAAAATTTCAGGATAAGAATTTGGAAGCTGATAGATGGCATTAAATCGACAAATAGAAACACATCTTCCACATTTTCTGCATTTTCTTTTGTCTATTTTAGGAAATTCTCTAAAAACAGATTTTAAAGGTTTTTTTAGTTTCTTCCTTAATAAAATCCAATCATTCGGACATTCTATATCACAATCACAAAGAATCACTTTTTTGCCTTTTTTTATTAAATCGGCTGCTAAAAAAATAGCAAAGGTAGATTTGCCTGTACCACCCTTCCCACCAGTTATAGCTATTTGTTTCATATCTCAATCCTTTTTCCTACTCCGTTTTTTATAAAATCATCTTTATATTCTTCC
>Ga0190363_1001077_pt1 | contig 16273 bp, 20 predicted proteins | sample 48721867_MG_FD_161272 | JGI IMG/M metagenome (GOLD analysis project Ga0190363, IMG submission 161272) | Hydrothermal vent microbial mat bacterial communities from Southern Trench, Guaymas Basin, Mexico - 4872-18-6-7_MG | ecosystem: Environmental > Aquatic > Marine > Hydrothermal vents >... | reverse complement strand
CGAGCATGTTGAGTCTCAGCTTCATCCTCTTCCTCCTCTTTGTCTCCCTCAGAACCATGGGGGGTCAGATGATCGCATCCTTCATCACCCTATACCTCGTCGATGTTAGACAGCTGAGTCAGGCGGTCTCAAGCATCGTGTATGGAGCCTCCTCCCTAGTAGGCATCTTCGCCGCCCCCCTCGGAGGATTCCTCGCATCGAGGTTTGGGGAGAAGCGTTGGCTCCTCCTCACCCTCTCTGGGGCCTATATCTCCATAGCCCTCGCGGCGGTCGCGCCTACACCCCTGATCTTCACTCCCCTCTACATCCTCTATGGCTTCCTCACCACCCTGGGTATGCCGGCCAACTCCTCCATCATCGCTAGGCTCTCACCCAGCAGCCATAGAGGCCTAGCTTACAGCCTCCTCTTCCTCCCCCCAAGCGTCATGGGGGCTTTATCGCCGACGCTCGCCTCCCTAATCGCTGAGGTCTACGGCCTCCCCGCCATCTTCCCCCTCTCCCTCATCATCTCAGCCGTGGGGCTGGCGATCCTGAAGTTCAGCGTCAAGGTCTAACAGCCGTCGATGGGAGCGAGGTTGAGGTAGTTTACAGCCCTCCTGATCTCCCTAGTTCCCCCTCCCTCAGCTACGATCTGCATGAGGCTGTCGGCGTCTACAACCCTCAAGGCTCCAACTGCGTCTACGCCTCTGTCGAAGAGGGGGTCGGGGAGGAGCGGCGTTGAGGCTCCGACAACGGCTTTAAACCTCGCATCCTGGGAGAGGCTGAGAATCTCGTCTATGCTTCCATTTGCTATGCTACTGCCGGTGATCACCACGATGTCGGCCTCGGGGAGGATCCTCGGAGCCTCAGAGCCTGGCAGCGCCCTCCCCCTCCTCGTGGGATCGTTCTCGAGGATTATGAGTTTGGAGGATGCCTCCCTCAGGGGTTTTTCGAAGGGCCTTATGTAGCCTATGAGGACTACTGTGTCGCTGGGTTTAATCTCCCTCAGCAGATGTGGGAGGAGGTTCCCCCTCCAAACCCTGTATCGATGCTCCTGGAAGATGTGATGCGCCAATGCGTTTAGGGCCGCCATTCCGACGACCCTCTCACTTAGGTCTTGGGAGGCGGCGAGCCTCGCAAGCTCTAGGGCTTTCATATCTCTGAGGGTGCCCGCCCTCTTCGATATTCCCCTGGGACAGGGGTTCTCCCCTAGAAGTGAGTGGCATAGGCCTACATCCCCCGAGTCTATCCTGACGGCCGTGTATCCGACGCCTAGAATCGCCTCCTCCACGGTTAGATCGTCGACCCTCTCATCCTCTATCCTCTCTAGGAGCTCCTCTACGACTCCCATCTCGGGATCTATGGTTGACGAGGCTCTTCACTCTTATCCTCACAGTATATGTGGCCAGAGGATGAGGGCCATCAGGGTTGTCAGGAGGCCGCCTATGATGTCTAGGAGGATTCCAGCCTTGATCATCTCCCTCAGCGAGACCTTGCCGGTGCTATAGGCTATGGCGTTGGGCGGCGTCCCGACGGGTAGCATGAAGTCTAGGCTGGTGGCTATGCCGACTACGGCCGCGGGTATGCTCGCCCTAATCCCCATGGCTCCGCTCATGCCGATGACGATGGGTAGCAGGATCCCCGCACTCGCGGTGTTGCTCGCTATGATGCTGACTCCGAGGCTGAGGAAGGCTATTAGGAGTAGGGTCATCGAAGTTGGTAGTCCACCTAGGCTTAGGATGACTCTCCCGATCCTCGCCGTAAGCCCTGAGACCTTGAGGGCTGAGCCTAGGCTTAGTCCTCCACCGATGAGGAGTAGCGTCCCCCAATCAACCCTTGAGATGTCATGCTCGTCGAGGAGTCCCGTTAGGAAGAGGAGGAATCCTATCAGGGCTGCGACTGCCCCAGAGGATAGGCCATGTCCACCCCAGCCCAGCAGCCTTGCGAGGGGTTCAGGCAGCCTACCCGTGGCCCATAGAACTATGGAGGACGCGAAGAGGATGAGAGTCAACCTCTGCCTAGGGTTCATCTCCAGCTCCACCTCTAGGGTTGGAAGCCGTTTCACATCGGTGGGGAAGAGGGTTAGGAGGAGAAGCCAGATGATGGGGATCATGGTCAACGTTATCGGCAGCCCTAATAGGCTCCAGCCTAGGAAGGTGATCTCATATCCAGTCATCTCCCTCAGCATCCCCGCGGCCATGGCCGTGGTGGTTGTCCCAACGAGGGTGGCCAACCCCCCGACGGTGGCCGAGTAGGCGACTCCCAAGACCAGGATCTTCGATAGATTCCCCCTCGAATCTCTAACCTCCTCGGTCATCCTCAACGCTATGGCCAGCATTAGAGCTGTCGAGGCCGTGTTGCTGATCCACATCGACAGGAGGGCCGTTGTCAGCATCGTCAATAGGATTAGAAGCCTCGCATCGCCGCCGAATCTCGATAGGATTTGATGGGCGATATACTCATCGAGATCATGTTTATCGACGGCTACGGCTAGGAGGAAGCCGCCTAAGAGGAGCATGACAACGGGGTCGAAGAAGGGTTGAAGCGCCTCGCGGAAGCCCTGGATGCCCAGCATCGATTGGAGGAGGGGTATCAAAAGCGATGTGGCCGCGAGGGGAAGAGCCTCAGTCATCCACAGCCCCGCCGCCAGGATCAACAGCGTCAGGGCGCATCTCTCCCCCTGGGCGAGCAGGCCGCTGGAGGCGTAGAAGGAGAGGGCTGACGCCGAGGCGACGGCGATGAACTTAGCTCCCCGCCCAAGCTTCAAGTCTAAATCCCCTAGAGCTCCTTGAAGGAGAGGATGGTGCACTCCTCCTGGGAGCAGAGCTCCTCCACAAGGGCTTTGAAGCTGAAGAGGTCTTCTAGGTCGACGGTGGCGTATAGAACCGCCAGGCTTGGATAACGTCTCTCAACCGCCTTTAAGACGGGTGGAACGGCTATGCTGCTGCTGAAGTCCGCCCTTAAGCCGCTCTCCCTAAGCCTCTCAGCCAATTTGAGGATGATATTCCTCTCTATTATATCGCCTCTGATGATTATCTCAACGGTCCTCAACTTACCCAAGTCTATCGAATATCAACCTTCATGAGGCCTATAAAAAGGCGTTGAATCGGCTCAACCTCTTCGATAGAGGATTCTACCCCCAACTATCGTCATATAGACCTCCATATCCTTGATTCGGTCAGGCTCCCTGATCATGTCTCCATCGACGATGGTTATATCGGCCAGCTTCCCAGGCTCAAGGCTCCCCTTAAGATGCTCCTCGAAGCTGGAGTAGGCGGACTCCCATGTATAGCATCTAACAGCCTCCACGACGCTTATGCGATTCTCCCTTATCGGATGGTTGACGGCTGACCAGATGCCGTAGAGGGGGTGGAAGGGCATGGAGTCTGAGCCGAAGGCGACGTGGACACCCTCATCCAGCAGCACTCGATAGGGATTGTTCCTCCTCAATCTCTCAGGTCCTAGGCGGGCTTCATACATGCCTCCAGGGCCACTCCAGTTTCCAACGAAGTTTGGCTGCATCGAGGCTATGAGGTTCAGCTCCCTAATCCTCTCAATCTGATTTGGGGTGAGCACCTCACAGTGCTCTATTCGATGCCGGTGGTCTCGTCTGGGATTCTCCCTCAGCGCCTCCTCTATGGCGTTTATCACCTCCTCTATTCCCCTGTCGCCGATGGCGTGGACGGCCACCTGGAATCCACGGCTGTGAGCCTCCCTAATCAGCCTCCGGAGCTCCTCGGGTTCGAGGGTTAAGATCCCCCTGGTGGAGGGGTCGTCGGCATAGGGTTCGAAGAGGGCTGCGGTTCTAGCACCCATGGAGCCGTCGGCCAGCAGCTTCACGGACCCTATGCGGAGCATCTCGTCGCCGAAGCCGGTTTTGATGCCCAGCTTCTCAGCCGCCTCAGCCGCCTCCTCAGCCAGCATGAGATAGGCTCTAACCTTCAGGACGCCCTCCTCCCACGCCCTCTGATAGACCCTGAGGGCGAAGGGGTTGAGACCTGCATCCTGTATGCTGGTGCATCCAAGCCTCAGGGCCAGGTCGCAGGCCCTCTTCAAGCCCTCCAGGGCCTCCTCCTCCGTCGGCGGCGGTATAACCCTCTCGATGAGTTCACGGGCGTCCCTTAAGATGCCCGTCGGCTCTCCATCCGGCCCCTTATCGATGAGTCCCCCAGGTGGATTCGGCGTATCCCTGGTTATGCCCGCGATCTCCAGAGCCTTGCTGTTGACGGAGATGAGGTGGCCGCAGATCCTCACCAGCATCACGGGGTTGTCTGGGGCTATGGGGTCGAGGTCCTCCTTCGTTATGTATCTCCGCTCAGGCCAGTGGCTCTCATCCCATCCACGGCCTAGAACCCACTGCCCCTTCGGGGTCTCCTCGACGCGCTTCCTCACCAATTCAAGGGCCTCCTTGAGGCTCTTGGCCTCACTTAGGTCTATGTATCTCAGTAGGCCGAGGCCCATCATGAGGAAGTGGCAGTGGGCGTCTATGAGGCCGGGTAGGACCGTCTTACCCGATGCGTCGATGACCTCCGCGTCCTCCGGTATCTCAACCTCCCCCCGCCTGCCGACGGCCTTTATCCTGCCGCCTTCGACGAGGACGACTCCATCCTCTATGGGTTCACGACCCGTTCCATCGATGATCCTGCCTCCCACAATCGCCAGCAACCTCGACACCTCTGATGAGATATGCCTAAAAGTGATTAAATCCTTCGTAAAGGGAAGGAGGGAGTGGGTGGAGTCAGAGGGCAGAGCCGTCCTCTGCATGCTGAAGACCAACGTCCATGATCACGTCGTATACAAGATCAGGATGGCGGAGCTTAGACGGCTAGTGGAGACCCTCGGCCTCGAGATCGTCGGCGAATTCATCCAGACCAGGAGTCAGCCCTACTCGAAGTTCCTAATCGGCAGGGGGAAGGTCGCTGAGATTAAGCGCTTCGTGAAGGCGAAGCACATCGACCTCGTCGTCTTCTACAACATCCTCACCAGCAGTCAGAAGCTTAACCTCATCAGGGAGCTGGGATGCGACGTCGTCGACAGATATGAGATAACGCTGGAGATCTTCGACAGGATGGCCTCAGACAACCTAAGCAAGCTCCAGATCGAGGCTGCGAGATTGGAGAAGCTGGCGCCCTACTTCAAGTTGGAGGCCTCCCTGAAGTTCAGGAATGAGCATCCCTTCTTCAGGAGCATGGGCGAGTACGCCTACCACAGCCGATTGAGGGAGATCACCCGTAGGCAGGCGAAGATCAGGGAGCGCATAGAGGCCTTGAAGAGGGAGAAGCAGAGGCGCATCTATAAGCGTAAGTCGCTGGGATACCCCATCATCTGTATCTCAGGCTTCTACAACGCCGGTAAGACGAGTCTCTTCAACGCCCTGACGGGGGAGGATAAGCCCGTCAGCCCTAAGCCCTTCACGACGTTGAGCAGCAAGTATCAGCGTCGATATCTGGAGGATGGGAAGACGCTTCTGTTCATCGACACTATAGGCTTCGTCCTAGACCTCGACCCGAGGCTGATAAAGAGCTTCGAACTCAACTTGGAGGACATTAGATGCGCCGACCTGGTTCTGCTTCTCCTAGAGATCAACGACCCTCTCCTGACGCTGAGGATGAAGCTGCGGGAGGGCGTAAGGCTGCTCACCGATATAGGGGTCTCCCCAGATCGAATCATCGTCGTCTTCAACAAGCTCGACCTCACCCCTGAGAGGGGGGAATCCATCGGCGATGATCTCGGCCTCCCCCTGCTTGGCCTCCCCTGGATAGCCGTCTCCGCGAAGGAGCGCATAAACCTCGACGGCCTCCTCCAGCTTATAATCCAGAGGCTTGAGGAGGTTGAGAAGCCCCGATTGGAGGCTGTGGCGGCGGTTGGAGAGGGTTGAGGAGATCGTCAGCCGTGTTCTAACCCGCTACGGCGTGATACATCCCCCGAGGATTGGAGACCCCTTCAAGGGTTTGATTCGAACCATCCTCAGCCAGAACACGAGTAGGGCCAACACACAGACAGCCTATAGACGCCTCGAATCCCTGATAGGGGTGGAGCCTAGACGTCTGGCGGAGGCATCCATCGAGGAGATCGCCGAGGCTATAAGGCCCGCCGGCATGCACCGTCAACGGGCTGGGGTTATCAAGCGTGTAGCCGAGCTGGTTCTGCGGCGATATGGGGGAGATCTGAAGCCTCTTTTAGATAGGCCCTACGAGGAGGCGAGAAGGCTGTTGATGGAGCTTCCAGGCGTCGGTAGGAAGACGGCTGACGTGGTTCTCCTCTTCGAGGGCGGCTTCAGGGTGCTGCCCATAGATAGGCATATACATCGAATAGCCGTGAGACTCGGCCTAGTCCCCAGGGGGGCTGACTATGATGAGGTTAGGAGAACCCTGGAGGCCGCCGCCAGCCCTGAGAGGTATCTAGACCTCCACCTAGCCCTCATCAGATTTGGGAGGGAGATATGTCGAGCGAGGAGGCCTAGATGTGATGTCTGCTTCCTCTCGGATCTCTGCCCCAGGAGAGGCGTCTCTAATCCTCCTTGAGCGATGCGTAGTATAGGGCTGCTGAGGTGTATGTGAAGCCCTGGAGGGCGAGGAACAGCCACGATGGCCTCTCAACGCCTGGTATGGTTGAGAGGAGACTTGTGATGGAGGATATCAGGATCGTGGTCACGAGAAGCCTATCCATCCAGGGATCGATGAGATGTCTAGATGGCTGATCCTCCCCCATGGAGGGCTGCTGGGATGGTATCCTCACCCTCAATATCGCGAGTAGGGTGAGGGAGGCTAGGAGGGCTGAGAGGGTGGAGAGGGGGGCGAGCCACCAGGCTGGGGTCAATCCGGCGGAGGAAAGATTTAGAATAAAATGAAGTTTATGGATTCTAAACAGCTCCCACTGATCGCTGAGAGTAAACCCGATGAGTGATATGATTCCCTGAGATGGCTGGATCATAGGTATCTGAGGTCGATCCAGAAACCTTTATGGATGCCTAATCCTTAGAGTGGTCGAACTTGGTTAAGGCCCTATACATCGACGGAGCGATCCTCATCCCAGACTTCGACGAGGCTAATAGCCTCCATCAGGATGGCTATGGAAGCTTCAAGCATCGACAATTAAGTCTCACCCCCTGCGAGGCCCTATACCTCCTGGATAGAAACCGCATCGAGGTGTATGATGAGCGGGGAGTTAAACTGGGCTTTAAGGAGCTCCTGAGGAGGCTCTCAACCCGAGGGGGACTGCGGGATCGCCTGGGAGACCTCGTGAGAAGCCTCCTGGGGAGGCCCTCGACATCTACATCCCTCTGGATAAGGTATCTCATCTACCGTGATCTGAGGATGAAGGGGTATGTTGTGCGGGAGGAGGCCCACTCGCTGCTGGTCTATGAGCGAGGCTCCTATCCCAGGGCGCCTCCCAGCTATGAGGTCTACCCCCTACCAGAGGGGGCGCCCCAGCCCATTAGGAGGCTTATGGAGGCCCTTGAGAGGGCTGAGGAGGGTGGGAGAACCCTGAAGATCGCAGTTGTGGATAGACGTGGAGAGGTTGTCTACTATACGCTGAGGGAGATGGATTTCAGCGGGGGCCTAGATGATCCAAAAGACTCTCCAGGGGGATGAACCTCTGCTCTCCGGTCTCCATATCCCTCACCGTGACTCCCCCCTGCTCCAGCTCCCTGGAGCCGACTATGACGACTTTCCTGAAGCCTCTTCGATTGGCGTATTCAAGCTGCTTTGAGAGGCTTCTACCCATCAAGTCTAAGTCCGTTGATATGCCCGCCCTCCTAAGCCTCTGAGCGATCTCTATGGCCTTATCCCTCACGGAGTTGGAGGCTGAGGCGACGAAGACCTCGGTTCCAACCCTCAGATCATCTAGGACTCCAAGCTCCTGTAGGGTGGCAACGATCCTTTCGACGCCTAGGGAGATGCCCGTCGCCGGTGTTGGGTCGCCGCCGTAGAGCTGGATCAACTCATCGTATCGGCCTCCAGCGGCGATGCTGATGCTTACATCGCCGAGATATATCTCGAAGACGGGGCCGGTGTAGTAGTCCAATCCCCTTGCGAGGCTTAGGTCTAGAAGTAGATGGGGCCTGAAGCCGAATCTCCCAGAGTATTCGACGACGCCCCTTAGAGCCTCCAGGCCTCGAAGCCCCAACTCGGAATGCTTAAGGATCTCCTCCACCTCCCCAAGTCTCTCCTCCGGCTCTCCCCTGACATCGATCATCTCCATCAGCTTCCCTCTCTTCTCCTCGGGTATCCCGAGCTTTGACAGCTCCCTCTCGACGCCGTCGACGCCGATCTTGTTCAGCTTGTCTATCGCCCTGAAGATGTCTAGTGATAGATTCCTCGGCAGCTCTAGGAGTTCGACGAAGGCCTCTAGGATGCGTCTATCGTTGATCCTCACCTTGAATCCCTCCAGGCCGAGGCGTTTCAAGGCGTCTACGGCGACTGATATGACCTCCGCGTCGGCTATCGGGTCGGCGACGCCGACTATGTCCACGTCTGCCTGCCAGAACTCCCTTAGGCGCTTCTCCGATGGCCGCTCATATCGCCAGACGGGGCCGATGGCGTAGCGTTTGAAGGGCTTTGGCAGCTCCCTATGGGAGGCGACGACCCTACAGAGGGAGGCTGTCCACTCGAATCGGAGGCCCAGCTCCCTGTTGGATTTATCCTTAAAGTAGTAGATCTCCCTGATGATGTCCTCACCGCTCTTGAGCTTCAGCATCTCCCAGCTCTCGAAGGCGGGTGTCCCGAGGGGTTCATAGCCATAGGCCTCGAAGACCTCCCTTATGCGGTCTATGACCCAATTCCTCCTCCACATCTCCCATGGGAGATAGTCCCTAGTCCCCCTTGGAGGTCTGAACATATCGTTCCTCGAAAAAACCTTGATCAAGCTATTTAAGAGCTTCAATCCTCAGCTAATAGGGTCTCAACCCTCTCAACGCCTCTACCTGGATTTCGACGTCTCAGCCTGACTCTGCCGATCTCCCTCGTATTCCTCACATGGGTTCCGGCGCAGTACATCTCTATCGGGCCGCATCTCCAGATCCTCCAGCCAGGCCTATCGGGGTCTAGGGTGATGACGATTGGATGCCCCTCAGCTATGAAGCGGTTAGTCTGCTCCTCAACCCATCTCAAAGCCTCTGGGGGGAGCCTCCCATCATAGGCGTAGTCGGCTCGGTCTTTGCGCTCATCGACGTAGGATCCAAGCCTCTCCAGGGGGCCTAGGCGTTGATATAGGAAGTATTCCATGATGTGAGACGCTGAGTGGAGCTTCATAATCCTGTATCGACGACTCCAATTGAGGACTCCCCTAACCTCATCGCCGACTTTGAAGGCTGTGGGCCTCTCAACGAGGTGGATGATGCGCCCATCCCTCTGGATGGTGTTTATGACCTTCACATCGTTTAATGTGCCCGTATCCCCAGCTTGTCCTCCGCCCTCGGGGTAGAAGGCCGTCTGGTTGAGGATTACGCCATCCCCCTCAACCGCGATAACTATGGCCTCAAACTCCCTGAGATAGGGATCCTCGTAGTAAAGCCTCCTCGTCTCCACATGGATTGGAATAACAACGGTAGTTATAATATTCAGCTCTCCCTACCTCAGGGCCTCCCTGAGGAAGGGGTAGAGCTCCTCGATCTGCTCCTGGATGATGGCCTGATAATATTGGTAGAGGATGCTGACGCAGAGCAATACACCAGTCCCAGTGCTGAAGACTCCTAGGAATTGGGCGACGGCGGATACTATGCCGATGATGAGTCCTCCTAGGATGCTGATCGTCGGTATATACCTCTCCAACAGCTTCTCAATGGGTCTGCGACTCCTCCTGAAGCCCGGTATCTGCATCCCCGATTTCAGCAGCTGATCCGCCACGCTCTTCGGATCCATTCCGCCCACTTCTATCCAGAGCTTCGAGAGGAGGACGCAGACGGTTACGACGATGACTGCGTAGATCAAGGCTCTCACCGGCTGCTGTATCACGGCGTCAAGTCTCCCTGGGAAGGTGATGTAGTAGACGAGGCCCCCTATGGGTGTGGGGCCTTGATCCGTGAGGTTGAACATCCCTATGAGGTTGAGGAATGGATTGGAGTTATCCATGTTCCATCTCTGCCATATCGTCTGCGATATGATCTGGATGTTGCTGAACAGCGTGTAAGCCAATATGACTGGTATGTTGGAGACGTAGATGAGCTTCAGCGGCATACGGCTTCTGAAGCCCCTATACATGGAGTGGGAGATGGGGAGCTCCACCCGCATACCCTCCATGAAGATGAGGGCGAGGAAGAGGAGCATCGTCGTCAGGAAGCCCACCATATCTGGGAAGCCTCCGGTTCTATGGAACCAGCTCCAGACTGGTTCATGTCGCAGAATGGCCTCGAAGAAGGCTGGAATGGCTCCAAGCCTCTTCCCGTCGCCGACGGGTAGCATGCTGAAGGAGTTCCACCATATGCGCTGGGAGATGCCCGCGACGATGAAGAGGCTTATCCCGCTGCCGATACCCCACTTCTGAACAAGCTCATCCAGCAGCATGATGATGAGGCCGGCCGCTATGAGCTGTAGCAGTATGAGGATGGAGGCCGTGAAGTTGAGTCTCCCATAGGCCCCGCTGATGATATACATGGAGGCCTGGAAGATGGTCATAATGATGGAGAGGGCCTTACTCGCCGTGGTGAATAGGGCTCTATCCTCGGGGTTGGAGAAGTCGACCTCTATGAGGCCTGAGCCCGCTAGGAGCTGGGTGATGAGACCCGCAGTGACTATTGGGCCTATGCCCAGCTCCATCAGGGTGCCATACTTCGATGCGAAGACGACTCGCATGGTGAAGAGGGCTGGATTCTCAGCCCTGGGAGCTATGCCATAGAGAGGTATCTCGGACATGATGAGGTAGATGATGAGGGCGACGCCGGTCCAGAGAAGCTTCGTGTTGAAGGGAACCCTCCTCTCCGGCCGCTTCACCTCCGGCATGAATCTGGAGATGGGCCTGAAGGCCTCGAGGAATCTGCCCATCAGCCCTCACCCAGAACTTCTCCACCCGCCTCCTCGATCTTCAGCTTCGCCTCCTCGCTGTAGGAGGGAACCCTAACCCTCAGGGGAATCGAGACCTCCCCCTCGCCGAGGAGCTTTCCGTAGCCTAGGGCCTCTAGGTCTAGTTCGAGGGGTTCACCCCTCTTCAGGGCTTCAGCCCCGTAGAGCTTATAGGCGAGCTCCATTAGCTCGCCGACGTTTATGGTTGGCGGCCTAGGCCTCTTGGCTGAGGGTGGCTTGAAGCCGATCTTCCTAAACCTCTTCGGCTCATATTTGACGGTTCTAATCCAGAAATGGTCTCGCCCCCCAGCCTTGCCTACGCCTCCCCTATCTCCGGATTTCCTATGCTGCCCTACTCTGCCGTAGCCCATGGTTCTGGAGCCTCGGAGTTTACGGGTCTTCCTCAGCTTGTGGGGCATCCCATTCATCCCCCTATGATTGTTTTAAAAAGGGTTTTCTCAGCTCATCCTCTCAGCCAGCTCGTTTATGGCTTCACCCCTATACCCCAGCTCTCCGCCGGCTTTATAGGGGCGTTTAATCGACCCTTTAAAGCCCTTGCTCGGTGGGTGAAGCCTAAAGAAGGGTTTGATCCCCTTCAACTTATGGAGCTCCACTCGGCAGTGGTATAGGTCTTCGGCAAGCTCTTCGAGGCTGCTGTATCCCAGGGTCTTCAGGGTCTCCTCGTCGATGCGTCCTCCTCCAACCTTCTCACCCCGTCTCTCCAGCAGCATCTTGATGGTCTCAACCGTCGGCTCACCCCAGGTGATCCAATCCTTGGCTCTCTGGAGCATCCCCTTATAGCTTGGCCTATCATCTATTAGGGTGGCTGTGTTGTTCCTCCTCAACCTCAGCATGTGGAGGGTGTCCCTAACCCTCTTAGGGACGTTCACCCTCCCACGGATTCTTATCACCAATAGGCATCGGCGCTCCATCTCAGCTCGCCCAATCCCTCGGGGTCATCATCTTCCAAGTCATCTTAAGGGCGTTGAAGGTGGCGTAGGCGAAGGAAACCGCCGTCCGGGTGTCGCCCCTCGTCTTAGACCAGCAGTCCTTCACCCCCGCCAGCCGTAGAACCGTCTTCGCCGTGTCGCCGATGACTAGGCCGAGGCCCTTAGGCCCAGGGATGAGGGTTACCTCGACGCTGCCGCATTTACCCCAGACCTTGAAGGGCAGTGAATGCGGCTCTCCGCAGCCGCACTCCCAGCTTCCGCATCCCCTCCTGATGGGGTAGATGTTGAGCTTCGCATCCCTTATGGCCTTCTCTATGGCCGTCCTAACCCTCTGAGCCTTCCCGAGGCCGACGCCTACGAGGCCGTCCATGTTTCCAACGGCGACTAGGGCTCTGAACCTCGATCTCTCTCCGGCGTCTGTCTGCTTCTGAACGAGGGTGATGTCTATCACCTCGTCGACGAGGTCTGGGAGCAGCGCATCGACTATCTCAACCTCCTTGATCCTATAGCCCATCTCGAAGATCTCGTAGATGGAGGTGATCTTACCCTCCATCACCATCCTGCCTAGCTCCGTTCTAGGCCTCCACTCCTCCTCACCGCTCACCGCCCATCTCCTCCAGGATCCTCTCCTTAACCTCCTTGAAGTGTTTCGGGAGCTCCTCGGGTCTGAGCCCCCTTCGAAGATACTCTGAGAATCTCCTCTCATACTCCTCGGGGTTTTCGAGGAGCATCTTCGCATACTCAGCTATCACGGCGCCCTCGATGCGCTCATCGGAGGGGAAGACCTCGGGGTCGCAGGGGATGTCCAACCCCGCATCCCTCGCCCCCTTCACCGCCGCGAAGATCCTGCATCCCCTCGTAGCCCTCTTGAGGCCTATGTCCAATATGGCGCTTTTAATTCCCCTTTCAAGGGCCTTATAGCCGGCTATCATGCCGAGTAGATATGCTGCCGGCGTGTTCTTTCGGCCTCCTAGCCATCCGAAGCGCTTCACCAACTCGTGGGAGGTCGTCTGGGTGAGGACGTGGTCTCCCTCTATTCTGGCCTCGATGAGCTGTATGATGATGTTCCTATTCGTCGGCCTCACGACGAATCTCGGCCTATCCGATGTGGCGAGGATTCTCCTAGCTCGGTAATCCGTCTTCCCCTCCCGTCTACGCCGATATGGCACCGTGTAACCTGGCCCCCTAGCCAAGGATCCTCCTCCTCAGCTTATGCTCCTCTATATATCTCTCCAGGTCTGCGCAGCTCTTGAACATCCCTCCCTTCGCCTTCCTATAAAGCATCCTATAGGTGCTGACGGTGATGATGCGTCTATCACGGAGCAGTCTAAGCCGTTTCCTCAGCGCCCTTATCCGGTTTATCCATCGCCTCTTCCTTGAGACGACGGCATATTTGCTCCCCTTACGGCTTCCAGGGCCTCTTCGACGACCCTTACGCCTCTTAGCCTTCAAAATCCTCGTCCTACCCCTACTCTGACCCTTAAGGGGCTGAGCCCTTATGACGCCTCGATCGATGAGTCTCTTTATCTCCTCCCTGGTGATGGCTGTCTCCACCTCGTCGACCCGCTCGGGATCTATCCACACTCGGTTGACTCCGACGCCGAGTATGGAGGCGGCCAATCTCCTCTGGCTTCTAAGGCTCAATCTCCTCCACCTCCTCCTCGAATCCAGGGTTGAGAACCTTTATCCCCCTCTTCTCAGCCTCAGCGAGTATTGTGGCCCTCTTCCTAGCTCCAACGGTTCCCGCGATCCTGATGGCCTGGGTCTCTGGGTCTATGGTTGCGAGGTCTCCGACGTTGTAGACTAGGACTTCCTCATAGCCTGATGGGTGTAGCCCCCTCACGGCTTTCGGCCCTCGGTATCCGACGCTGGGTGAGGGTGGCCAACCCTTCTTCTTCAACCTCATCTTGCTGTCTATACCCCTCGGCCTCCTCCAGCTCTCCTTGATCCTGACGTATCTCCAGCTTTCCTGCCTCCTAAACCTCGGCCTCTTGGATGCTATCCGCCTCCTCAGCCTCAGAAGCCTCCTACGGAGCTCCAGGGTGTTCATCCAATCTCCTCCTTCGCATAGACATATATGCCATCGAGGAACTTTCTAAGGTCTTTCCGCCTGATCCTGGTCGCCTGCTCTATGTTGGCCGCCGTCTGCCCCACGGCTTCGATGTCTATGCCCTCAACGATTACATCCTCCCCCTGGACATAGACCTTGACGTCGCCGATGATCCTCGCCTCCCTAGGCTTACGCTCGCCGAGGAAGTTCTGAATGAGAACCCTATCTCCTGCGACTTGAACGTTGATGGGGAAGTGAACATATACGATCTTGAGCTTATATCTGAAGCCCTTCGTCACGCCCTTGATCATGTTGTTTATGTGGCTGGCGATGGTCTTCACTAGGGCCTTCTCCTTCTTACGGGGGTTTAGGGCCCAGACCCTCACCTTGTCGCCGTCTAGGGTGATCTCAACCTTGGCGTGGGTGAAGTCCTTCTCGATGATGCCCCTCGGCCCCGAGACCCTCACCCGTTTCCCATCTAGGGATACCTCAACTCCATCGGGGATGTCGACGAAGCTCTCGACGACGGTGAAGGCCATAGGCATCACCCTAATAGACGTAGGCTAATAGCCTCCCGCCTATATGCCTCTTCTTCGCCTCCTCATGGGTCATGATGCCTTGAGGCGTTGTGAGGATGAGGATGCCCACATCCTTAGCTGGCAGATAGCGCTTCTCCCACTTCTCCATCTCTTTAACCTTCACCGCATGCCTCGGCTTTATCGCCCTACAGTCGTTGATCCTGCCGAAGAGTTGAACCCTAAACTTACCTGTTCTGCCATCGTCTATGAACTCTATCTCGCCGATATAGCCCTTAGACTGCATGATCCTCAGCACCTTCCCTATCAGCTTTGAGGCTGGGCAGATGATGCACTCCTTCTTGCGACGCTCCTCATGGTTTCTGATCGTCGTGAGGGCGTTGGCGAGGGGGTCATTCATCGTCATATTCTCATCCTCACATATACTTCTTGAATCCCAGTTTCTCAGCTACCTCCCTGAAGCATCTGCGACATATATTGAGATTATATCTCCTAATCAATCCGTCGTGGGTTCCGCATCTGATGCATCTGCGGCTTCCCTTTCCAAACCTCCTCTTCTTCTCCTCCTCCATCTCAGAACACCTCAACTCCGAAGTGGCTCCTTATAAACTCAACCGCCTCCTCCCTCGAAACCCTATGCCTCCTCCCGATCTTGGATTTAGCCCTCCTCCTGCGGGCAACCCTATATCCTGGGCGCTCTATGTTGACGATGACATCCATCCCCACGATGCCCAGCTCGGGGTCATACTTCACCCCTGGTATGTCGATGTGCTCCCTTATGCCGAAGGCGAAGTTTCCATGCTCGTCGAAGCTTCTCAGCGGTATCCGGTTGCCTACGGCTTCCAAGGCCTTTCGGAGGAACTCCTCGGCCTTCTCCCCCCTGAGGGTGACCATGCAGGCTATCGGCTCCTTACGTCTAATGCCGAAGGCCCTGATGGTCTTCTTAGCCCTCCTGATCGAAGGCTTCTGACCTGTTAGCTCCTCTAGAATCCTCACGGCCTTCTCCAGCGGCTCGCCGGATCGGCCTACGCAGATGTTTACGACGACCTTCCCTATCCTCGGCTCAAGCATCGGATTCCTCTTCGGCTTCTCCTCCACCTCCCCTGTTGTCTCCTCGGCTTGCTCCATGGACACCTTAATCAGCCTCCGGCAGCGATATTAGGGGTTCCTCTCGGCCTATGGCGAAGATGTATCTCAGTAGGGTTCTCACCTCGCCCTTACCCGTCTCCAGGGCGGCCGTCCTCCATCTCCCTGGCTCTGGGCCGATCTCCTTCAGTTTTCCAACTGCTCCCACTGAGCGTCCTCCAATGACTAGGGCTATGACTCCAGGCTCGAATCTTACGTGGTCTAGTATCTCCTGATGGGGGATGGCCAGCTTCAATACGTCATTCACCCTATATTGGTCTCCGCCATCTGGGAGGTGGATGTTCCTCCCATCGTGGAGATTCAGCTGGGTTCTCCCCCCCTTCAGGGTGGTTTTGCCGATGATCCTGCAGAGCTTGAATCCACGCTCCTCTCCATCGATGGGGTGGAGGGTAAGCCTCCTCCCCCTAGCTGGAAGCATCCTATAGGCCTCACCCGTGTCGGGTATCTCAACCACATCCATGAGGCCGACGGGGAAGCGTTCATCCCTCCTTGGTCTGCCGTCGACGAGGATCTTACCCTCCTTGATCAGCCTCTTAGCCTCCTTCCTCGTCTTAGCGTAGCCGAGCATATCCCTGAGGATGACGAGGAGCGGTATGGAGGCCTCTATGGGGT
>Ga0190363_1001076_pt1 | contig 16275 bp, 22 predicted proteins | sample 48721867_MG_FD_161272 | JGI IMG/M metagenome (GOLD analysis project Ga0190363, IMG submission 161272) | Hydrothermal vent microbial mat bacterial communities from Southern Trench, Guaymas Basin, Mexico - 4872-18-6-7_MG | ecosystem: Environmental > Aquatic > Marine > Hydrothermal vents >... | reverse complement strand
GTTCCCTCTGCCCCGGCGTCTTTGGTCCATGTGACCTTTCCGTAATACATAACCGTCCCGCCGGAGATTCTCCTCTTTTGCAGCTCCATATGTGTGAAAGTTATCCTCGGAGCCTTCCTGATCCTTCCTCCCGGAGATTCGAGGTAGGGGGTGAGGGAGCGGGGAGGCAAGGGTTCCTCTTGGTACCTTCGGAGGTAGAGGTAGCTTCCAGCAGTGGCGATTGCGATAAGCAGGCATATACCCAGGAGCCTTCTTTTCATCAGGCAGGGCAACATCGGACGAAATCTCCGCGGAGATTCTAATTTCAGTCCCTTATTCCTCAGGTCTAAACGCTCTACGAGAAGTGGGGGGAATGGTGGAAGCTGTTTCAATCCCTCATAGGTAGGCTAAGAACCCATATATGCCGTACACTCTTCTCACCTGTCATGAGAACCGGCCTTGTCGAGGATCCTTGAACGCATGATGGCCTCCTTGCTATACCTCTTCTTTGCTAATTAGAAATTCTCTTAGGAAATAAGAAAATCTATCACGATCCCACCAATCTTCAGGAAGTTTAACCTTCTCCCGAATCTCTGCTATGAGCTTTTCATCAAACTCATGCTTTCTCCATTTCTTTGGAACCTTCCCGTCTTTGTGAAGGAAAGAAATCATAGACTTCACTCCAAGTTCTAGGTTATAGCTTCGGCTGCTCTGAAGAAAACCATTGCAAGAATTATATATAAAATCACTTCTATAATAGGTAACAATACTCCTAAGATAACTGTCATAAGACACACCCCTCTAGCTATTAGAAGATAAGAAAATGGCCTTAGAAGGCCGAAAAGGTCTTCAGAAAGACGCAGGATTCTTATTGCAAATACTATGCAAATAATTCCTAGCAGGATCCCCGTAAGTACTGGTAGTATCCCCGTAAGTACTGAAACTACAGCCGGTAATAGCTCACTTTCTATGAGCGAAGACAAGAGACCGATAATAGAGGAGATTATAGTGATCCATATCAACGCTGAAATATATACATCAGCATGATGGAAATTAAAGCGGGAATTCAAGAGTCTTCTTAGGGACAAGAAAATATAAATAAACAGGCCTAAGCTTATAAAAGACAATATCAATAAAGGTACCTGCAGTTGTGTAAATCTTTGTATTACTATTCTTAATAATGCAATGACGAAGGATGGGAATATAACGGCAGAATTTATAATTGAAAGCCAACCTGCAACATGAAGCCGTTCCTTTGTAATTGCCACTGCTTTCCTCCTTTTGCCTGATCTACCTCCTTGTTCCGTTAAAGCTAAACCTCCCCACCCTTGACAAAGCTAAAATTCCTCACCTGGGGTACCTAATTGATCCAATTTCTCCTCAACGTTGCGTCGGCTTAAGGTGGGGAGATTTAGGTTTGACACAACTGGGGAATTTTGGCTTTAACGGAACAGGGAATTCATTTTCGCGAGAATGAGTGGCGAACCACTGTGCGACTTGGGGCCACACTTCCCAAAGTTCCCTCTCCGTGTAGGTCCGTACTACCTTGCCGGTTCTGTCCTTCTTTACAAACTTTATCTTTCCTCCTTTCTCAGTAATACGATGTACTCTCGGAGCATGGTTATATCCGTCTCACCAGGAATATTTGAAGGGCTATTTCTCAGAGGCATCCGTTTATTTGGTATATCTCGGTGAAAGGTTTCCAAATAAGAAAAACCAAAAGGCTCCATCATCTCTACTATTATTCTGTCAGAGGGTAAAGTGATCCCCTTAACCTTCCTGTTAGCTATAACAAATACAGCAAAGCCACCAGGAATTATAACTTGTGCAATGTTCTTTAAACATAAGAAAAGGTCCTGATAAAAAGCTTCAACTTCCTTAGCTCTTCGGTTATCTATCTCCCTAATTCTATTAAGAGCTTCTTTAAGACTCGGAGGTTCACTGTCAAGCTTAGTAGGCTTTCCTCCTAAACTTTCCCTATCCACGTTTTTTTCCCACATACCTAACCACTGGAGAGCAAGTCTTGAAAATTGGCCATAGGCTACTGTTGTCTTCGAATCGCCGTAAGGTGGGGAGGTAAGCATAAGAGAGACTATCTGAGATAAGGGGAGAGGAGTTCTGCTGTCGTGAAGTCTTATATCAACTTCTGGCCGGATGCCATTCATAGACGAATAGAACTCTCCCATTTTACTGATACATTCTAAGGCTATAGCTCTAAAGGAAGCAAAGACATCGGGTTTATAGAACTTAAGCTTTTCAGGGGGAAGTCTAAAGAGCTTAAACTCGTTTCCTCTTGTGTTGCTTGTCTGACGGACCACCCGGGCGAAAACCACCCTAAAGAAATCTCTTACATCTTCGTCTTCTTCGGCCTCAATGGCTGCTTTTAACTTTGTTAAGTTGATTATTACTTTAGGCTTAAACCAATATTCAATGTTATAAAAGTCCGGAATATCTTGTGGGGGTCTTTGGTCCCGTGTTCTCTCTTCTATCTCAACCAGAGCTTTTGTAAGTCTTTCAGGCGGTAAAGGGGTGGTTTTGACTTTGGCAATTAAAAGTGCAAGGGGGTTTATATCGTAGCCGACAGCTTTTCTGTTAAGCAAAATGGCCTCAGTCAAGACTGTTCCGGAACCGCAAAAAGGATCCAATACCCAATCTCCTTCCTCAGTAAGCTCACTAATGAGCTTTTTGGCTACAGGAGGGGCCATCATTGCTGGGTAAGAATGTATTCCGTGTATACCTTCCTTTGCCTTTATCTCACGGAAGGACCAGTCTATTTTATCGAATTTTCCTAATAATGCTGTTTTCATGATGTCTCCTTGGGAATGCCATTTTTGATGTCTCTAGGAAGTCTAGATAGAGGTCTAATCCAAGGCTTGTTTCGAAGATGGCTCTGTTGCTTTAATTCCTCCGGAACATAGGCCACCATGCCTGTTTCTCTGATTTCTTTAGCCTTTCCTTCTGAACACGTACCGTTTATAGTCACGATGTAAAGCCGAGCGCCTTTCATCTGTTCGGGGACTACCTGTTTCCATCTTTCCCTTAAAGTCCTTTTCACTGCCAAGAAGATCGCCTTATCTGGTGTGTTTTTAGCTGTTTCCCCATCAGGAGCAACTAAGTCTACCTTTTTCAAAATTTGTCTTAACTCGCTATGGGGTTCCTCGCAAGGCACTCCAGAGAGGTTTAGAAGTCTTCGGATAATTTTTTGGAAAGAAGAGCCTCCCCTTGCTTTCCTCATTTGGCCTGATATAAACTCCAATCTTCTAACAGCCCTGGTGAAATCATGTAAGTCTATTACCCCTTTCTCGTAAAAACTCTCTAAGACCTTAAAAGCTCTTTCTTCATATTCCAAATAGATCTTAAAGGCCCCAGCCTCCACTTTTTTCACAAACTCTTCGAAATTAGTTAGAAGTTCCTTTTTGGAAAGCTTATCAATACCTAAATTCGATATTGCTTCTTCTATAATTGTGTCTACCGAGGGGATTGTTGACTTTGCTTTCTTTATAATCTCGTTTAATTCCATAATTTATTGCTCTTACTCCTCAAACTCTACCTGCTGCTGGATCCTCAAAGAATCCTCCTGGGTCAGGGTAGAAAGGTACCTCATCACCATAACGGTCGAGGAATGGCCAAGGTGGTGTTGGAGAGCCTTGGGGTTTCCGGTCTGGCGGAGCCTTTCAATTGCATCCGAATGCCTCAATAGATGAGGATAAACCCTCTTTTGGATCCCTGCTCTTGCCGCAAGCTCCTTAAGGATTTGCCAGGCTCTCTGTCTGTTTATGGGGAAGAACTTGTCGTTCGGTCCAAGACCCTTCTTATAAGCATAGGCTCTGAGTTTATCAGCTAATCTCTCTGGACAAGCAACAAGCCTGAGCTTCCTCCCCTTTCCCAAGACTTCCAAAGCCGGCTTTCCTTCAAATTCCCTGATGCTAGAAGGTGTCAAAGACAGAGCCTCGGATATCCTCAGCCCCGTCTGGTATAAAACCTGAATCAATAGTGCGTCCCTTTCGCCTTTCCTGGGCCTCCTCTTCGCTTCCTCGACGAGGAGCCTTACCTCCTCCCTTGTCAGGTAAGGGACTATCTGGAAGGCTCGGGCTAAGGCAGTTCTTTGAGGAACGAGCGATCTGTTTGACATAGGTTTCTCCTATACGATTTGACCTTTGGTATAAGTATAAGCTATCGAAAATCCCTTGTCAAGGGGAAAATTAGGGGGTTTTGAAGGGGGAAGTTATACAAAATATGTGCTTTTGTATAAAACAGGAAGGTTAGGATTAGCGATGCTCCATTTGTCCCGCCGGCGGGACATTGGGGGAGAAGGGGTTACGACAAAATTAAATTAGTGTGCAGAAATAATGGGAAATAATCTCTATTATATGAGAAGGGTTTTGGAAAAGTCCCCGGAATTTGTCTCGCCGGCGGGATAATTCTACCAGGAAAGCATACTCCTTCATAGGCTTTTGGTTTCTAATATGAATTGTTATATTTAAAGAAGGCTACGGGAATTGACTTCCGCAGCCACAGGCTCAGGCACACGTTCGCAACGAGGCTTCGATGCAAGGGGATTGCGCTGGATGTGATTCAGAAGCTTCTTGGACACGCTTCCATCGCCACGACAATCAGGTACGCTGAGATTTCGTCCCAAGGGGTCCTACAACTGGGAGCGAAGATCTAAGGAGGTTCGCAATGGGGCTTACTCGTTGGCTTTATAGGCTTGCTCGTCTAAGCCGGGACATTGAGGTCTTGGCTTCCGGGAAGCCGGAGAAGATAGCTCGGAGGCTTGTAAACAAGGCCATAGGTCGAGCCTTGGGGCCGAGGCTATACCTACGAGGCAGACGGAAGAGAAAGAGAGGCTTAGGCCTTATATAGAGGGATCTTTCGGCACTGATTGCGGAAAAAAGGAAGGGGGATTCCAAGCCAAAAGTTTAGTTGTTCCGTTAAAGCTAAACCTCCCTACCCTTGACAAAGCTAAAATTCCTCACCTGGGGTACCTAATTGATCCAATTTCTTCTCAACGTTGCGTCGGCTTAAGGTGGGGAGATTTAGGTTTGACACAACTGGGGAATTTTGGCTTTAACGGAACAGGTTTAGTCGAAGGTCTTGACTTACTGGAAAGTTTTTTCTATATTTAGTCATCAATGGCGACCCCGGAGGAGCGCTTATGTATTACAAGACTCCTGAGGTTGCAGAGATGATCGGTATTCCTCATCGAACCTTACTTCGGTGGATAGAGTCGGGGGTCGTCCGAATCCATAAACCCCCTTCCAGTAGGGGAGATCGAGCGCTTTTCAGTGAGAAGGATTTGCGGGAGTTAAAGGTATTAGCGAGTCTTCGGGAAAAGGTCTCCTTGCAGAAGCTCCGGAGAATACGGGTCTACTTGCGCAGTCTAGGGTTTAACCCCTTCTCTCGGGGGAAGTTTTTGGTTATCGGGGAAGGACGGAAGGTCCAGGACGTAATAATGGTTTGCGATAAGGAGAAGGCCTTTAGCCTCTTGGATACGCCTGGGCAGCTATATTTGATCGTGCCCTTGGAAGAGGAGAAGTGAGCTAAGGGAAGAAAAAAGCCCCCCCGTGCGGCAACACGGGAAGGGCAGGAAGGGTTGTACAGCAGGCCATCTAACGCACCTACCTTAAAGATAGTGTCAAGCTTGACAGAAGTCAAGCTTTTCAAAAAGCCTGCTGGACAACCGGCAGGCTTTTTCGTTTTAGGGGCCGGGATTGTCGTGAGGCTTCCCACTTCCTTAACTCGGAAAGGAGGCAACATGAATCAGAAGCTTACACCTCTGAAGGCGATTCGGTTGAAGTGTCTGGATTGTTGTGCGGGGTCGAGGAAAGAGGTGCGGCTCTGTCCGGTCCGGGATTGTCCTTTGTGGCCGTTCAGAATGGGTCGAAATCACTCGAATAGTGTCGAGACACAGGTCGAGGCGATTTCGGCCAAAAAACCCCGGAAAAGTGGGGGGGTTTTGGGCAAAAGTGAGGTTCCTGAAGAGAGGGGTGAGGCTTTGAATTTGGCTTGAAGGGGGGAGAGGATGATCCCGGAAAGCGAAGCTTTTGAAGAGTATAAAGCCAATTTTATTCGAGATTTTTCCGGACCCTATGCCATCCAATGGCCGGGGAAGCCCTGGAAGACGAGATATAAACCTATCTCGGATCCTCTTATCAGGGCTCATCTGGATAGGAAATACTGGGTGGCCACCAAGGCTCCTTGGTATCCGAGGTTTGCTTATGTGGACCTTGACAACCCGACCGAGGAGACCTTAGACCGGGTTATCGGGACCTTGGGCCTGTCTTCGGGGCAATATTGCCTCTGTACTTCGCCTAGCTGGAAAGAAACCGGAAACCTCCATTTGATCTTTGCTCCCCGGTACAAGGACCGGCCTGCCACAAAGAAATTGATTCAGGATGTCCTCAAACGCCGTATTGAGAAAGCAGGAGCTGAGCTATATCCCCAAACCGCTCGGAAGTTTCGCCTACCCTTTGGACGGGATCAGCACCTTCTTGATGCTGAGATCGGGGCTCCCCTCCCGTACGGATGGAAGGAAGCACTTTATTGGGTCCTTAAATTGGACCCCCTCCCCTTGGAGGAGCTTCCCCACCAAATCGAGCTTGACCTTCGGCTCCCCCGGAGACCGAGGGAATGGACCCGGAGACAGGAAGCTGAAGAGCTGTTAAAAGAAGGACTCCCGGGGCCCGGAACAAGGCACGACGCTTGCCTAACCTTGGCGATATACCTCTTTCGCCTGAACTGGACGCCGGAGGAGGCTCGGGCTAAGATTAAGCGGTGGATTAGGGCAAAGCACAATAGCTATTCCAAGGAAGTCAATCGAGGCAATTGGGGGCTCGTAGATCGGGAAATTGATGAAATTGTTGGCTGGGTCTGGGAAAACTACGGGAGGGGGTTAATCTATCCCGACACTACCCACAACCTTGAAGGGTGGGTTGCTCCTCAGGACCTTCGATTCATTGCTGAAGTGTTTCCAGGGGATATCGTAAATCAGCGGCGCCTTTTTAAGCTCATTTGTTACTATCGGCCTCGGTCCTACTATTCTTGGGTTTACATTCCTCGCTGGAAATGGTGGGAGATAGCTGACCACAGAAGTTATACCGCCTTTAGGGCAAACCTCGAAGGACGGGGCTTGTTGGAGTCAACCCATTCCTACCAAGTTGGCCGGTTTTCTAAACGCTTCCGTCTTCATCTTCCCCCTGCTTCCCTGTCCGAGAGGTTAGAAGAAGACCACAGGGCTATACACGACTTCGTGGAGGCGGCTTTGATGGTGTTCAAAAGCCCTCGGGCTGTTCGGGAAGTCTTCCGTGTGCGTCGAGATACACTTTGGCGCTTGCTTCACGAGAAGCGTTGAAAAATGTACACACATAACATAGCGGTTATACGTAGGAGGGGGGGTGAGGTGGAGAAGTCGAAAGAGAAATGTTGAAACTCAGACCAAAGCAATAACTGTTATGGTAATCAAAAAAACAAAAGCACGTGTGTAGGCATAGCCGTATGTGATAGGGACTGCGACCACAGAAAGGTTGCGTTGAAGAGCTCAGAAATAGCTCAGAAGCCACGAAAGAAGGCTTGTCTGTGTCTGAGGGTCGGTTAAACGGGGCTTGTGGTTCCCAAAATTCTCAAAAAAAGACAATGATAGGAAGGAGGAAAGATGAAAGAGGATAACTTTCACACATATGGAGCTGCAAAAGAGGAGAATCTCCGGCGGGACGGTTATGTATTACGGAAAGGTCACATGGACCAAAGACGCCGGGGCAGAGGGAACCCCTGCACAGCTTCCCGTCGAACTTTACCTTCCCGTAAAGGAAAGGAGGGAACTTAAGCTCATGGGGACGTACTTCACGGGGAAGGATGGGAAGTTCTGGTTCGCAGTCCCGGATACTGCGGATTACCTCATAGGTACGAGGCCGGAAAGAGCCAAGAACATGCCTGAGAAGGCGAGGAGGTTCTTCGAGGAGAAAAAGAGGAGGATTAGGATAGGAGTTTAGAAGACCGGATTGTCCCACCGGCGGGACAATCCGGGGCCTTCCGAGACCCTCTCCCGCTTCCTATTACTTCAGCCCCTGCTTTAAAAGCTTTGCTGTCCCGCTAGACCTGCCAGCAGGACAAAAGGAAACTCAAAGCCCAGCGTAGTACGGCGTGAATATTTGCTTAAGGACGCCTTCTAACGCACTCCACCGCCTACGTCTCTCCTCCCTTCGGGCTATAAAGTACAAATCTTCGAGACTTGGCATCATACGCTCTAAGAGCCTGTTGCGCCAGTCCTCCCGGCGTAGGCGTTCTACCCACCGCTTCTCCCTCTCCGCTTCCAATTGACGCAAGTAGCCCTCGACGAAAGTTTGAAAGCCCCTACCAAAAGCCCGGAGAAGTGCCAAGTCTTGAGGCGTGTCCTCGACATAAGGTTCCACTAGCATAGAACCCCCCTCCTATCCCTTAAGATAGGAAAACCTGGCGCTCGGAAGTATAGACAAAGGTAAGACTGTAAGCCTACACTGTAAAGCAAAAGTCTCCCTTGTCTTCGCAAATTCCTTCTCTTTTTCCCTCACCTGGTGGCTATCGAAGAGAAAGAAGTTTCGGCCGAAGCCACTCCCTGCGCGGGTCTTCCCGCCTCACGGGAAATTTTCTCAGGTCGTCCGCTTGTGCTCGCCCCCTCGGGGGAACTTAAGAAAACAGGACCTTGTAAGTCTCCCGCTACAGCTATTCCCCTCCTTCTCTCCCCCTTGCGGGTTCCAGGCCAACGAAAATATCCGCAAAATATCTAACCGTCCCCCAAAATCTGGGGGAACGGGAATAGTTCCCCAAAATTTGGGGGAACCTTTAGGGCTGGCGTTGCTGGAAATTGAGAAGAAGAAGGCAAAGGAGAGGCAAAGACAACATGGCTTTACAGCGCCGGGAAGACCCAAAACACTCGTGCAAAATTTTGCACGAGTGTCCGAGCAAGGCAAGGCCCGTGACTTTGCGGCCTCCAAGGTGGGACTTTCAGGCAAAACCCTTCGCAAGGCGGCTTTCGTGGTGGAGAAAAAGAAGGAGGGATGGACACAGGCCCAGTCGAAACCCTCCAAGAACCCTCCTAAAAAGGGGGGAGTTTTTGAAAAAGAAGAGGCTTCTGGAAGCAAGGTCGAGGTGTTGACTCTTCCTCTGGAAGGGAGGGCAAAATGATGCCTCGGCGGGGATATCCGCCGAGGCAAGCAGCACAGTACGGTACAGCACCGTGCAGTACGGCACAGTACTGTACAGCTCTCGAAGGAACTAACCACTACGTAATTTAGCACAATGGAGCCTGAAAGTCAAGGAGGTAACACCGCAGCAGGGATGTCCCAGAGTTAAGGTTTATCCTGGACTCTCACAGGCGGCCAAAGGAGAAGCCTCGAAGCTCGCACATTAACCCATCTTCGCAACAGGCGAAACCTACCGGGAGCCCCTCCGAAGGTCGTGACACGAAGCGGAGATTCTAATTTCAATCCCTTATTCTTCAGGTCTAAACTCGTTACCTCCTATTTAAGGATGCCAAATGCAAACATCGCAATTACAAGCAAAATCCAAACTCCAAAAAGGATCTCTATAAGGCCTACAATGCTGTACCGACGAAGACCGTCAACGATAAAAGCAAGCCCTGCCATCCCAAGAAGGCCAGCACTAAGCACCAACTTTATTGCAGTAAGAAGTTCCATCAAGATAAAAATTTAGACTTAAACCCGATTGTTGTCAACCCCCCAGGGATTTTACACTACCGGAGGTTGACACATGAAAATATGATTTGAGGGTAAGAAATGTCCCGCCGGCGGGACAACGGAAGTAACAGACGAGGCGAGATTGTACTACTACACGAATAGAAGTTTCCCAAGAAACTTCTCCCCCTCTCTCTCCCTTACCTGGTGGCTATGGGGAAAAAAGATACCCCCCGTGCGGATCTTCCCCCCGACGGGAATTTTTTGGGGTTCGTCCGGGCGTGCTCGACCCCTCAGGGGGCGCAAGAAGGCTCAAATCTTGGTGGGGCTCTCAGGCGAGACGCTTCGCAAGGCGGCTTTTGTAGTAGAGAAGAAACCGGAATACAAAGAGAAGCTTTTACAGGGCAAGGAAGGCGAAGGAGAGGCAAATAGCCCAGCTTAAGCAGTTCAGGGACCCCGTTCAGGTAGATTTACCTGAACGGGGAGAAGCTCCCGACCTTGCGGCGAGGGGACAAATTCTCAAGGGGTTGTTGTGTGCGACTGGGCCGACTTCCCACGCCTACGCTTCACGCCGAGGGTCCCCGCTTGGGCATAGGGGGGTCATAGCTTGTCCCGCCGGTAGGACAGAGGATTGAGGTGGGAGTGGTCAATGGGAGTGGTCAAGGGGTCTTGGGAATGATTCCCTTGAATTTCTCTCCTGTTTTTCTTATATTTTGAGTAGAGCCGGTAAGTCCTGCACAAAGGACCCTACGGGGAGGGGTCGGTTAGAAGCCGGCACCGCTTGGACCCGTAGGGAGCACCTGTGTGGGCACGGCTTATTTTTATGGCAGCTCTACGACCTCCAACCTTCCTGAGAAAAGAAGGAACCTCTCTTCCTCTCCATAGGCATACTTTTGGAACACCCCCCGAGCAAGTACGTCTGCCGCTTGAATTCCCTTGCTTTGTTCTGAAGCTATCTGGTGCAGCTCCACCCTCGCGGAAGCTCCATACTTACCGGCGAGGAACCCCATCACATACGCCCTTAGCTCCTTAAACTCCCCCCGGGAGAACCGGCGGTCGATCTCTATGTATAAGGGGGGAGAGATCCCTTCCAAAACCTTCAATCCTTCGCAGAGCATGCGAGCGTATATAAGCCAATCGGCCTCCTTATGCCTCAGCTTAGCCTTGTTCAGTAACACAGAAACGAACCTGCAGGGCACTTCCGATATCCGACGGCAGAAATATCGATAGAGCCTAAGGCTCAGCTCTGCTCCCTTCAGCTCCTTTGGCCTTCTTTTTGTAGGAAACCTTCTGAGGGTGCTTCGGACCACTTGCTCTATACTCCGGGCCCTTTCGGTCGCTACCAACATTACCAAGAAATATGGAGTTCCCTTCTTTCCGAGGTCCCCTGCCTCGTCGACAAATATGTACATCCCACCCCTCCTAAGATGCCTTCTCCCCAATGTAGCACAGACGAAAGAGGTCGGGAAGTTCTTGATACCCCCCGACCTCTAAAAGAGGCTTCTGGGGCATCTATGAGCCTTTTAAAGGGCAAGTATGGCCCGAGCCACAGCCTCCTCTCGGATGTTTAGATAGCGGATAGTGTTCTCGGTCTTAGAGTGGCCGAGGGCGTACTGGACTAAAATGAGGTCTCTGTACTTATCGTAGAGTTTGCTTGCAAAGGTCTTGCGTAGGGAATGTGTCCCCAGGGCACCTACTCCCCTACCGAGGATCCCAGCCCGGGCATATGCCTGTTTCAGGATGTGCCACGCCGTCCGGCGGTCCAGGGGCCTAATTTGACCGTTCCTCTTCTGGGAGAAGAAGACGGGGATATCCGGAGCGAGTTGGATCATCCCCCTTGCTTCCTCCAGCCATTCCCTCAGGGCTTCCTTGGCCTCTGGATGTAAGGGAACCGTGCGTCCCCTGGTCTTCCCCTTAACGTTGCGCCGAGCCACGGTAACTGAGTCCATGATCTCCCCATCGGGTCTGAGGACATCCCGAATCCTCAAGCTCAGAAGCTCGGAGATTCTGTACCCCGTACGGATCCCCACGATAAACATCGCCTTGTCTCTTAAGGCATACCTTCCGCTGAAGCTCTCCATTACCCTCCCTACCTCCTCGTCCGAAAGCGGACGGCAAGCGACGGACATAACATCCCCCTATTTTTGGACAAAATAGCCCATTTTGTCAGATTTTAGGGGCCGGGGAAACCTCCCCGACCCCCCTTTGTTATGAGGTTAATTGTTCTCCGTCCCCATGGCGGCCCTGATTCCCTCATGTAGGCTATGCAGCCTACCATCAATGGTCTCGGCATGAAGGGATAGGTCTTGAAGGAGGGCCGCAAAGTACTCTCCGTTCTCAAGAGCGTTAGCTGCACCACTGGCAAGTACCGATATGGCCCTCAGCTTGTTGCAGAATTCATCCCAGGTATCGACAAGCTCGAGGACTTGAGTTGAGTCAACCACTGCCATGTGCTGGGGTTTCATCATGGCGCACCTCCTGTGATTTTTGTGCTTAAAAAAGGTCCCCGGGGTGGCACACACGGCCCACAGGAGCGAAGCCGCCCCCGTCCGTTACCAGACAGGGCACCCCGGGGGATTCCGAATACGTTGAACATCACAACAACTCCTGTGGTTTTGTGTGCATATCACAATATAACTTATTTTCCTCGAATTGTCAATAGAGTTACTTATAGTCTTGACAATTCATCTTAACCTTCGTATATTCACCCTAAGCCAATATATTATCCAAAGGAGGGAGGAGAATATGAAAACCTCACAAGCTCAACTGTCGTTAGAGGCAGAGAAGTGGATGACGGTTGAGGAGCTAGCTGAGTATTTGCAGGTTCATCCTCGTACCGTGTACAGACTTATCCGCAAGGGACTTCCACATACCCGGGTCGGGCGACCCTATCGCTTCAAGCGAAGCTTAATAGACGAATGGTTAAAGAGGCAGGGGCTAAACCAGCAGAGTAGCCAGTGAAGTGGTTTGTTCCTTGGCTTGAAGGGCAGATATATGGCAAGTCCTAACACAGAAAGTGAGTTGGAGCTTCTGCGTTACCGACTGGATGCTGTGGAACGACAGTTAGCTGAAATCACTGCCCACAGCATCTATCGGCAATTGAACATCATTCCTGCTAAGCTTGTCTGCGAACTTCTGGATATATCTATGCCCACACTTAAGAACTGGGTTGTGAAAGGCCGTATCGGCTTTTTTAGCATAGGTAACAAGAAGTTTGTAGAACTGTCGTCCCTGCGAGATTTCATTTATAGACATCGTACCAGGACTATAGAAGAGCTACGTCAGGACATGTGAATGCCTAAAATGTTGACAATTACATAAAAGATGATAATACACGAAAAGACTGTTTTGTAGATAAAAGGGACTAAGTTGAGAGCCCTGGCGATAACTAATCAGAAGGGGGGAAGCGGGAAAACTACAACTGCCGTTAATCTGGCGGCTGCCTTAGGAGAGAAGGGGCGTCGGGTTCTTGTGGTAGACCTAGACCCCCAGGCTTCCGCCACGACCTGGCTTAGGGTGAAAAATGTTGGAAAAGGAGTCTTTAACATATTTGTAGAAAATGAAAACATTGTAGATATTATCTACAGTACTGATTTCACAGGTATTGACGTCATTCCCTCCTCTACCTGGCTTGTCGGGGTAGAAAGGGCACTAGCCGGAGAGATAGGCGCAGAGACGATACTTCGTCGCAATCTGGAATGCTTACCCGCTGACCGGTGGGATTATGTGCTTATGGACTGTCCTCCCGCTTTGGGGCTTCTTACGGTCAACGCCTTAGCTGCCGCTCGGGAGGTGCTCATTCCTGTTGAGGCCCATGTTATGGCCTTAGGGGGGTTGGCTCAGCTCCTTCAAACTGTGAAGGTGGTTAAGGAGCGTCTTAATCCTGAATTAGAAATTTCCGGGATTCTAGCCTGCCGAGTGGACGCCCGGACCCGCCACGCCCAAGAGGTAATAGAGCAGCTTCGGGACCGCTTTGGAGATCTTGTCTACAATGTTGTCATTAGGGAAAACGTCCGCTTAGCAGAGGCTCCTTCTTTCGGTCAACCCATAACCCTATACGATCCGCGAAGCCACGGAGCAGAAGATTACCGAGCCCTAGCTGAGGAAATCATCGTACAAGAAAGGAGCCGTTAACTATGGCCGCCAGACGAAGGACTATTGGAGAGAACCCGCTGGATGCTGTGGTTCCTCCGGCAGAAGTGCCTCCGAAACCTTCTCCTTCGCCGAAAGTTGAAAAACAACGCCTAACCGTCCATCTACCGGCTGAACTGATAGAGCGGGTTAAAAACGCTGTTTATTGGACGCCCGGCCTCACCTTATCTGGTCTAGTAGAGAAGGCCCTTACGGAGGCTGTGGATCAATTGGAGAGGGAACAAGGCGAGCCCTTTCCACCACGTGAAGGGGAGCTTAAGAGGGGAAGGCCGATTAAGTGATAAGGTTAGTTTTGCTTACCCTCAACTGAGAGATAACATATGGAGGCCTCTAAGCCTATCGCTATTATACTGGTATTGGCTTTATTAACGAATCTATTGAACCCCAGCACTCTCTTTGCCCAGAAGAGAGCGAAGCAACTGACTATAGCTGTGGTGGATTTCACAAATACCAACCAAGATGCTGAATTAGAATTTTTGGTTAAGGGTATTCCAGAGTCCGTTATAACCTACTTAGCTAAAAGGGGCAAAGTTCGAATTGTTGAACGGGCTCGTCTAAATGCTGCCTTAGAAGAGCTAAAGTTAGGGATAAGCGGTATCGTAGATGAGCAAACTGCTGTCGAGGTGGGGAAGGCTGTTGGGGCTACGGCTATTATCGTGGGAAGTTTCATCCGAGCTGGTAGCGACATAAGAATTAACGCCCGGTTAATAGACGTACAGACAGGGGAAATCATAACGGCCGAGCAGGTTCAGGGACCCTTGAATGAAGTTTTCACTTTAATGGATCAGACCTCTGAGGCGATGTGGGCGAAACTCGTCGGACGGCCTATTGAAGTTCAGCAGATTCCGATAACACCCCAAAAGGAGGTGAAGGTTGGTAAGCCCCTCTATAAGCGGTGGTGGTTCTGGGGAATTTTAGGGGCTATAGGGGGAGTGGTTTATAAGATGTCAACGACCCAGAAAGAGCAAAAAAGGAAGGAAGAGAAGGGGACCTTAGCTATAACTGTTATACTGTCCTTCCGGTAAAGGATTCCGAAGAGTAAATATGAAGAATACCTTTGTGTTATTAAAGGTCTTAGTTATAGCCGTTCTCGCTATACAATGCAGTGAGCAGAATCCCGTTATACCAGAGGGGGGGTCCGCTGATAAAGAAGGATTTGTTCAACTGGATATTCGACTATCTAAGGCTGTAGTTCAGCGGATAGATAAGGTAGTTGCTATTGCTGAACATCCGTTGTTAGGTACGGTGAGAGGAGAACTCACCATTGAGGGAACTAAAGCCACAGGGTCCTTAGAAGTACCTCCAGGCTCAGGTTGGGTAGTAATAGTAGAGGCCTATATTGGGGATGTACTTTGTCGTATAGGTCGCTCTGATGCAATCGATATTGTGGCTGGACAGGTAGTGCCAGTCGTCATAACTGTAGTAAGGTTTGGAATCGAGGCAGGAAGAGGAATTGACGAGGTGTCATTGGGAGATGATGCCGATCAGGTAGTAACGGCGTGGGGAAAGCCAGATAAAATCGATACCCAAGAAAGTGGCTATAGCTATTGGTATTATACTCGGGCCGTAGCGGTGCTCTTAGATAGTAATTTGCGAGTAGTCATGATGATGGCCTTCAACCGTTATACCAGACACACAGAAAGAGGGTTAAAGATAGGAGATCCCAAAAGCTTAATGCTCTCCTTATATGGAGAGCCCTATGAGATGAAACATACAGAGGATTTGGGTGATGTCTATTTATATCCTTCTTTGGGGGTGAATTTCTGGATTAAAGATGATAAAGTTGATGCTGTTACAGTTTATATTCCTTATACTCCTAGGCTTTCTTCAAGTATGCTGGGTGATATGATCGCTCCTTTATCAAGAAGGTATTGTCTCCCGGGGAGGAATCCTGGCTTGAGCGACTCCCGGGCTTTGTTCGGAGGTTTTGTCTTACCAGCGGGACATCTAGGGCCTTGACTCAAAGAGGAAAATGTATTATATTTAGATTGCCAGAATGGCAAAATATAGGAGGTGCGCTATGTATACAGCCTCTCAGGTTGTCGAGCTAACTGGGGTTCCATATAGGACCTTAATGCGGTGGGCCGAAGAGGGGGTCATAGAGATAGAAAAGCCTCCCGCTGGGAGAGGGAAACAGGTCCTTTTCAACGAAAAGGATGTTCGGGAGATCCGAATTTTGGGAAAATTGCGAGGGAAGGTCAGCTTTCAGAAGTTGCGGAAGATTCGGGATTATCTGCGGAACTTGGGTTTCAATCCTTTCTCCCAAGGAAAATTTCTAGTCATCGGGGAGGGAAAGAAGGTTAAGGACGTGGTGATGGTTTGCGATAGGAAAGAGGCCTTTAGCCTTTTGGACATGCCCGGGCAACTATATTTGGTTGTGCCCTTGGAAGAGGAGAAGTGAGCTAAGGGAAGAAAAAAGCCCCCCCGTGCGGCAACACGGGAAGGGCAGGAAGGGTTGTACAGCAGGCCATCTAAC
>Ga0190363_1001075_pt1 | contig 16280 bp, 14 predicted proteins | sample 48721867_MG_FD_161272 | JGI IMG/M metagenome (GOLD analysis project Ga0190363, IMG submission 161272) | Hydrothermal vent microbial mat bacterial communities from Southern Trench, Guaymas Basin, Mexico - 4872-18-6-7_MG | ecosystem: Environmental > Aquatic > Marine > Hydrothermal vents >... | reverse complement strand
CAAAACTACTTTTTTAAATTTTTCAGAAAAAAGCTCCATTTTGCCAATTTCATCAATTAAAACAATTTTTTTCTTTTCTATGGCTTTTTCTAAAGCCCTCACCCCAACTTCTTCCAAATCTTTTAAATTAACTTTATATTTCCCCACCTGATATTTGCTTTTAAATTTAATATGAGCCAAAATACCTTCCTTTTTATTTAAAGTTTTTATCTTAAAACCAACTCTTTTTCCTTTTTCTCTTATTTCTTCAGTATAAAAACCAAAAATTTTTGGTTTTAATTTTTCTGAAATTTCTTTTATCAAAGTAGTTTTCCCACAACCAGGCTTTCCTGTTACAAAAATATTTTTGATCATTTTAAAAATTTAGAAATCAAATAAAAAACCAAAGAAAGAATAACACTTATTAAAACACAACTTGCCAAAGGAAAATAAAAAGTAAAATTTCCTTTTTTAACATAAATATCCCCAGGCAATTTCCCCAGATAAGGAATTTTTTCAAAAAAACTAACAAAAACTCCTAAAACAACCAACAAAAATCCAAACCAAATTAAAACTTTTCCTAAAAAGCTCATTACTTATTAATTTTACCAATAAAATCCTTTTAACCAAAATTCAAATTTTACCGATTACGCTAAAAACTGAAAAACTGCTCAATCCCACTCTGGGGCTATTGGAACTCAAACTGAAACGGTTATCGGTGCCGCTTTGAGAAATTTTCAATCCCACTCTGGGACTATTGGAACAAAATATCAGAAAATCAGTAAAATCAGATAGAAAAGCATTTCAATCCCACTCTGGGGCTATTGGAACAGAATTTATTAAAACTAACAATCAAAAAAGGAACGAAATTTCAATCCCACTCTGGGGCTATTGGAACTTTCTACTTCTATTATAACATCTTATTGCTATCTTTTTTCTCTTTACTTCAAAAATTGCTTTAAAATTTTTCAAAATGCGGATTGCGGATTTTACTTGGTATTTCTGCCAAGCCAAAATGCTAAAACACATAAAAGTATGATAAATCCGATTGCTTTCATGTTTTTTGAAAATTTGAATTATTTTTATCTGGCGTTTGAAGGTAAAAGCGACCTTTTAATTAAGACCCAAACCCGCCCGAATGAAGATTAAAGAGATTTTAAATAATCAAAAAGGTTTCAATCCCACTCTGAGGGTATTGAAACTTCACGCGAATATTTATGTCCCACCAATCCTTACAAATTTCAATCCCACTCTGGGGCTATTGGAACTTCTCACTTAAATTTATAAAAAACAAAAAACTATCTGGTTTCAATCCCACTCTGGGGCTATTGGAACTAAGCCTGAAACTTTTCGGAAATATGCAATAAAATAGTTTCAATCCCACTCTGGGGCTATTGGAACCAAAAACCCGCCCGCCCGTGAAAGAAGAGAAAAAGTTTCAATCCCACTCTGGGGCTATTGGAACCTTTGATCAATTTTTTTATTTTTTCTAAATCTTCTTTGTTTCAATCCCACTCTGGGGCTATTGGAACAGACATCAAATTTGATAATATCATTCTCTCCGACGAGGTTTCAATCCCACTCTGGGGCTATTGGAACTTTTGATGAAGAATAATTAAATTTTTCAGTTTTAAAGTTTCAATCCCACTCTGGGGCTATTGGAACTTAATGGAGAAAGTTTTAGAGGGAAATGGTTTTATGTTTCAATCCCACTCTGGGGCTATTGGAACGTGATCGGAGAAAATGATATCATTAAATTTGATGTTGTTTCAATCCCACTCTGGGGCTATTGGAACTTTTTGAAGAGAGCATCAAGACCGGCAGGAGTTTTACGTTTCAATCCCACTCTGGGGCTATTGGAACCTTACTGCCTCATCTACAATCACTAAATCATCTCTTTCGTTTCAATCCCACTCTGGGGCTATTGGAACCCTTCTATTGATGCTTTTTCTATTTCTTGTTTTGAGTTTCAATCCCACTCTGGGGCTATTGGAACGCATAATCTACTCCCAATTCTTTTGCCAATTCTTTTGTTTCAATCCCACTCTGGGGCTATTGGAACAAAAGAAAAGTGATGATTCCTTGTGCTACGGTTGATAGTTTCAATCCCACTCTGGGGCTATTGGAACTAGAAAAAGTTTTTTAACTATGCAAGTAGCAAAAGAAGTTTCAATCCCACTCTGGGGCTATTGGAACGAGTAAGAAGAAGTGAAGTGTGGAAAGAGATAAAAGAGTTTCAATCCCACTCTGGGGCTATTGGAACACGAGAACTAAAAGAAAAGCAAGTGATGAATGCTGAGTTTCAATCCCACTCTGGGGCTATTGGAACAAATTCTGGCATTGAATTTACCTTGAATAGTAGCGGTTTCAATCCCACTCTGGGGCTATTGGAACAAGGCTTGAAAGTATTTTTAGAAGAAGAGTTAAAAAGTTTCAATCCCACTCTGGGGCTATTGGAACTCCAATCACTCGCTAACAAAAAACATGTCCTCCATTCGTTTCAATCCCACTCTGGGGCTATTGGAACTAAAGAAAATCACGATAGAACTGGAAGACCTAATCAAGTTTCAATCCCACTCTGGGGCTATTGGAACGAAAGCTAAAAAGGTAGTAGAGGCTACTTCTAAAACCGTTTCAATCCCACTCTGGGGCTATTGGAACTAACGATACTCCTTTTAATCTACCCAGAAGATTTGTGTTTCAATCCCACTCTGGGGCTATTGGAACTCTCAAGTCTTTCTTCTAATTCATTCATGTATTTTTAGTTTCAATCCCACTCTGGGGCTATTGGAACTCACGATTTTTGCTTGAAAATAAAGGGAAAAATTTAATTTTTTTAAAAAACAAGTTGGTGAACCTTTAATAAAGCAAATTTTTAAAAAGGTTGACCAACTCATTGGTTAAATAATGTTGGAAATTGGATTTTTCTCTTTACCAATAATTTCTTTTTTCAACCACCGGGGATTGTTTGTTTTGTAAATTAAAACCGAATCTTGGTTTTTTATTATTTTTTCTATTCCTTTTTTTATTTCAAAAAATTGACCTTCTGAAATTTCGCCCTCAAAAGCCGAATTTTGAACCCAATGCAAGTATTTTCTTAAAAATTTACAAAGCTTGTTTACTCTTTTTTGTGCGATGTCATAAACAATTATAACATACATAAATTGTTTTTACCACCACATTTTAAAACTTTGATACTTTTGTTCTCCAATCAAATGCTTAATCAACTTATAACATTCCAATCTTATTAATCCTTTATAAGAAATATGCCTTTTCAATTTTTTGTAGAAAATTGTCATAGATAATCTTTTATCAAAATTTTCTAAAAACAATCTTTTTCCTTTTTCATTTAAATAGGAAAACTTTAATTCTTTTAAGAAATGTTTTTCATTTATCATCCTATTGTTGATTAGCTTAAATATTATTTTATCCACAATCACGGGCTTAAAAACTTCGGCAATATCTAATGCTAAAGAGTATCTTCTTTCTTGAGGCTCGTGAAGATAACTTATGGTGGGATTTAATTGGGTGTGATAAATTTGAGACAAAGTTTCAGTATATAAAAGCGAATTACCAAAAGAAATCAAGCAATTTATCATATTATCAGGAGGTCGGCGCACTCTTTTTTTAAATTCAACTTTTAAAATTTCAGAAAAACTCTGATAATAAAAATGTTTCACTCTTCCTTCAATTGCCATTAATTCTGTTCTTTTTTCGCATTTTGGGATTTTTTCCATTTCTCTTTTGATATTTTCAATTGTTTCTTTAACTTTCTTTTCTTGCTTTTTGTAGTGAATTAAATTTTTTATTGTATTATGACACGCTCCCAAAACAAATTCTTTAGCAATTTCTAATCTTTTTTTCAAATCCAAATAATGTTCTACTTGGTTTACTAAAAGAAAACCTGAAGGTAAATATTCTTTAGGAATAAAACTGCCAATGTAAAAATGATAGTAATTAAAAAAGTGGATAGGAATTTTATTTTGAGCTAAAAAATTTAAAAGTTTTGTGTTGAGATCTACTTCTCCAAAAATAAAAACTGCCTCTATTTCTTTTATAGGAAGAGGCTTTTTGATAATTCTTTCTTTTTCTTTGCTAATAAAGTAAAGAGTATCTTTTTCTCTTTTCAGCCTCCCGGATGAAAGAAGATAATAATTCCTTGACATTTTTAACAAAAACAAAAATTAAAATAAGCGCAAGTTTTGCAAAAATTCCTTTTAATCGGCAAAGGAGGTTTTGGGTTTTGTAAAATTTTTTTAATTTCTTTTAAAATATTTTCCATCTCTTTTTCTCTTTCTGGTGTTAATTCTACTTTTTCTATCTTTTTTGAAAGAGGATAATTTATTATTCCTCTGGCAATTACTCCTTTTTTCTTTAAGTAGTAGAGGTAGTAAAGTAATTGATAAAAGTGAGCTTTAGCTAATTTGCGAGATTTTTTTATTTCGTGGATTTCTAAATTTTTTCTTAAAAAGTCAATTTTAATTCTATTATCAATCATCAATTCTTTTAAATTTCTTTGATAACTTTCTTGGTGAAGGAGGCTTCCCCAATATACCAGATCAGAAGTATGTTCCATTGAGATGCACTTTGAGAAAAACCAAAGTTTTCTTTTACAAACAAAAAAATAATTAACTTGAGTACCCGTAAAAATTAATTTACTGAATAAAGTTTTCATCTTAAATTAAAGCAATATTCTCTTCTTCTACCATTTCAATTTCCCTTAAATCTAAATCCAAAATTTTATCTATTCCATACTTTTGCAACTCATCTAATCTTTCTTTTGTGTTTAATACAAAAAACCCTTTAAAAGTATTTCTTTTTATTATTTTAAATCTTTCTCTAAAATTTTCTATCGCAAAAAATGGAAGGTTAAAAGAGTATTTGTATAAAGTTTCTAATATTTTCCATTTATTTAAATTGTTTTTAAATTTTTCATCTTTTATTTCATTTTTTATTTTGTCAATTAAATTTTCTGAAAATTCTCCTTCAAATGGAATTTCCCAATTCTTTTTGTCTTCTAATACCTTACACAGCGCTTTATATAATTCATCTTTTTGATTTGGTAAATTAGGAATAAAAACCTGAATTCCGGCTATGTGCCTGAAAATTCTTTGGGCATCATTTTTCTTTTCTGCCGACCAATATTTTAGCCATTCAAGCACTTCGTTGATTTTATTTTCATAAAACTTTTTGAGAGTTTGATTGTTTTCCAATGATTTTTCAAATACATTTTCTATTAATTTTTTCTCTTCTTCGTAATTAAGCGGATTAGAATTTTGTATCTCTTTAAGCACTTCTATTGTTTTTTCCAAAACCTCCTTGGGATGATAAATCGCTAAAGTTCCTTTATCTATTCCGGTATCTATTCCGGTAAAGACATAAATGTTAGGTTTATTTCCTGGATAATGCTCATTTGGTTTTTTGTTTCTCCAAATTCTCCCCCATCTTTGAATTTGGCTATCAATAGGAGAAATTTCAGTGATTAATATATCAAAATCAACATCAACAGAAGCTTCTACTATCTGAGTTGCAACTAAAATTAAGCCTTTTTCTTCATTCATTAACTTCTCTTTGATTTTTTCTATTCTTTCTTTTTTTTCTTTTTCTATTAATCTTGAATGAAGCAGATAAAGATTTTCTTTTTTTATTCCCAATTTTTGAGAGATATTTTCAAGTTCTTGATACAATTTTATTGCTTTTCCTACATTATTAACAATTACCATTATATTTTTGTTTTTGTGATCTTCAATTATTTTCTTTATTTGTTTAAATGTTTCTTCATTTAACACCAGATTGTATTCTTTTTCTTTCTTTGTTTTTTGGCGATATTCAAATACAGGTTTATCAATTAATTTTATTTTATGTCTTCTTAAATTATAGTTCTTTATCAATTCCTTAGTTTTGTCCGGTTCTTTTTCCAAATCACAAATTTCAAATCCATTTTTTTCATTTATAAATTGCTTAAAATATGGTGGAAAAGTAGCAGTAATAACTAAAACATTTCCTTTCAGTTCTTTGATAATTTCAAGCGTTTTTAAAATAATTGCTGCCATTTCTGGATTGTAGACTTGGATTTCATCAATTACAATGGAGGAGATAGGATATACTGAAACTAACTTATCAAAACCATAATATCTCAATGAAGAAAGGAAAACTTGATCAGGAGTTGTTAATAGAATAGGAGAAGAAAACAATTTTGCAGATGTCATTTTATCATCTATTTCGATATTGCTTCCTTCTCTTTCTTCTTTCAAATATTCAATAAACGATGTTGAGTGGAGAATACCAACCAAATCCTTATCAAAGTATCCCTTACCTTTCTCATCTTTCCTAAATCTCCGAAACAAATCATTTAATGCAACTCTTAATGGCAAAGTATAAATCAATTTTCTACCGGTTCTTTTTGCCCACAATAATGCAAATTCTGTTTTTCCTGATCCTGTAGGAGCTACTAATACAAAATTGTTGTTTTTAGCTTTCTTTAATATTTTTTCTTGCCATAAATCCTCTCTACCTGTTGATTCTTTGACAGCACTTTTTATTTCGTCTTCTAAATTTTTAAAGATTTCATTAATGTTTGCTGTTTCTTCTATATTAACCCCTCCACTTCCGGCATAATCGCACCTTCTTAAAACTCCTAAAAAAACAAAAAAATCAAGCAAATCTTTACTTAATTTATCATCATCATTTTCCTTTTCACTAAGAATCTCATAAAATTTTATATGTGTTGACAGACCATAACCATTTTCTAAAGCTTTTTTTAAATTTTCTAATTTTTCTAAATTTATTTTTGCTTTTAAATCACTTAAGGCTTCTTTGATGAAGTTTTCATCTTTATTGTTAAAACTTTCTATCAGTGAATCTATCATTGTTTCAAGTAGTTTTTTAATTTCTCCTTTTTTCTCTAAAAGAAACTCAATATATTTTTCAAGATCAGGATAATCATCAAAAATACATCTTATATTTAGTTCTCTGTTTACATAGAAATTGTTATAGTGATGAAAAAGAATAGCTGTTCTGATTTGTTGTGTATCTTTATCTTCTGGATTATCAAGAAAAATATAAGAATAAAGAGTAGAAATAATTTCATGGCGGTTTATATCTATCGTTTTGTAACAATTTTTTTCTTTTTTATTTCTTTCATTCTCATTTGTTTTTTTCTCAAAAAATTTCTCTATCTCTTTCCATTGAGAATCAGATTCTTTTTCTTCTTTACTAAAAACTTTCTTTTGAAAACTATAGTTTATTTTTCCTAAATCATGCAAAAATAAAGCGATAGCCAATTTTTTAAAAAATGTTTTATCAAACCGAGAATATTCAATAGCGTTTTTGTTTTCATCAACAAACTTTTTAAAATCCCTTGCTCTTTCCAAAGTTTCTTTTATATGATCAATCAACAAAAAACTTTCACCCTTATTTTTTGATTTTGCTCTTAAGATATTAACTAATTCCATTATAGCCATCCAAAATCTTTTATGATATTAAATTTAAGTTTATCGGTGATTTCAAATCTTTCTATTTCTATTTTGTCTTTCAAAAGAATAGTATAATCAAAACCTGTATAAATTACCGTTGTGAAATCAACTTCCCTTTCTGTGTTTTTTGTGATTTCAGATTTATGTTTTACAAAGGTATCTTTCTTCTTAAATAAAACTTTTGTTGGAATGGAATATACAGGAAATTTTTGTTGCTTGATCGGGAATTCTTTGTCCTCTTTTTTTTGGGATTTCAGAGAAATATATGTTGGAAACTTCAGTTTAATATCTCCTTTTACAAGAATGTCTTTTTCTTTGGGTTCTGTAAATTCAACTTTTCTTATAAAAACAATATCCTCACTTCTTCCAAGATAGAGAATTTTTTTCAAATTTTGTAAATTCTTCTTTATTTCTTTAAGAAGATTTTCATCTCCTCTGATAAAGATATAAAGATGACCATTAAAAAGTTCTTGCTGATGAATTGGCGATCGCTGGGCTTTTAAGTGTTCATTATAAAGAGGTAACCAAACATTCCCTCCTGGGTTTTTATCATGTCTATTAATCCAGATTCCCTGAATAGTAAAAGCCAATTCCCCCTTTATTAATTGTTGATAATTCCAAAAAATACTTTCAAATCCTCCATGAATACTAATTTTTAATTCTTCCCACCATTTCTTAATTCCATATCTAACTCCATACCAATCTCCAACAGCATTTTGCAACATTCCAATTATGGTAGATTTTGGAGGCAAAGGATAAGTTTGGGCATAATAAAAAGTAAATGGATTTCTATATTGAGCAAGAGGTTGAAATAGCTCTATAAATAAAATTTTTTCTGACATTATTCATTATTATTTTTTATAATTTTGGTAAGTTGTTAATAGTATTCTTCCTTAATTTCTCTAACTTCAATTTCAGGAGACCTGAAAAGATAAATTTTTTCTTCGTTATTTGTTAAAAAGCTTTCTATTTTCTCTATAATACTATCTTCTTTAACAATCTCTGGTTGTTTATTTTTATCCTCCCAGTTATCAGCATTAATTTCTCCTGTAATTTCAAAAACAGGTTTATCCAATTTGACCACTTTTTTGATTATTTTTGTTTTGTTCTTGTTATTTTCGTCTGATATTCTTTCCTCTTCACAAATTTCTTCATAAGTATTTGACAATCTTATTCTATCTTTGAAAGTTTGATAACTACTTTCATAAAGACCTAAAATTAATAGTTTTGGATGTAAAATCTCTTTTCTTGCTTTTATATCACGGTTTAGATTGAGAATTGCCTTTATTAGATTTTTTATTTTTTCTTTTTTTGTATTTTCTTGATTTTTTAAAATATGCTCAAATTTATGGATAATATCATTCAAGAGCGTATACTTTATTTCAATATCCTCATCGAAATTATTGTATTCTCCTTTAATTTCAGCACTTGCTTTTTTAATACTTATTTTTCTAGTTCCGTTCCATTCAACATCAACTTCCCAGTTATTTCCAGACTTTTTAGCCAAATAAACCTCATTTTTTCCAATTCTTTCAACATCAATGAGGACTGTATAAATATAAAAAGTTTGATGCTCCTCTACCGTGAATGGATTTGGGTCAATATTCCCAACCCTTCCAGCATTTTTTATTCTTATAGCTAAATCTAAATTTGCGCAGAAATGCGAGTCGTAATTATAAGGTGTCATTGATATTGCATGGCTTATCTTAACTGGAGCTTCTCTTGAATTTTGAGGTGTTGTTCCAGTAATTAAATAGCCAAAAAAATCATAATCAGGGTATTTTAAAATTTCTCCTGAAAGGAGTGTTCTAATTGATGGTTGAATAACAGTTTTCCCTTCTCCTCCGGATCTTTCTAATATTTCTCCAGGTGCTAATTTCCATAAACCTAATTGTTCTCCGGTTTTTAACAAGCTATATCTTAAAGCATACCTACTAACTAAAGTATATTGTCTTCCATCCCATCCTGTGATTTTTTTCAATTCTTGTAAATTTCCAGAGCCTTGATCGTAATTTAAAGAACTTCCATAAAAAACAATATCCATTACAATAAATTTTCTTTTTGAGTTTTTAGTTTCTTCTGACATGGTTTTTTTATAGATTTTTTTATTTATTTTCTTGTTGACCTTTGTTATATGTGCTCATAATTCCAATGATTATGGAATAGGCGAAATTTACAAAAGCTTCTTGAGGTAGGATGTCATAGTTTTGATTAAGTTTTTCCCATAGTTCTTTAAATTTTGCCTCTTTTGGTTTGTTGATTGCTTTTAAAAGTAAATAAAAGAATCTATTTTGATCTTTATTTTTTGTGGCTTCTAATAAATCATAAACTAACTTCTGTTTATAGCTGTCAGATTCATTTTCAAAACTTTCCTTTGCAGCTTCTTTTAAACCTGAAAGATTTAATTCTTCCTTCCATTTTCCAAATTTAAATATCCAAAATGCTTTTTTATCTTCTGGCATAATTATTTATCACTTATCATACCTGCTACTAAAAATAAAGCATACCTTTGCCATATTTTATCATTATTTACTATTTTTTCAAATATCAAATCCAAAAATTCTGGATTTATGTTTTCTTTAGAAGAATTAACCGCTTTCAATAAAATATTAAGAAATCTCGCTTTATCATTTCCATATAAAGAATCTAATAGCAAATAACCTAATCTTTTTCTTGTATCATCATCGGGAATTAATCTTTTTGTTTCGCTAATTGAATGGTAATAAAGCTTGCGAAATTCCATTTTTACTTTTTTAAGTATTTCTCTGTAGTTGGTTTCAAAGAAATTTTCAGAAAATAAAGTTTTTTTCCTTTTTTCTTTCTCTTTGAATTCTAAAATTGCAGCATCTATCAGCAAAGCATAGAAAATTGAATAATTAATTTGTTGAATATCTCCTGTTAACTTTAGTTTTACATGCTGAAGAGCTAACGGATAAAGAGGTTTGCCTTTTATAAATTCTTCAAGGAGCCAAATGTTTTTATTACCTTTAAAGTTTTTTTCTTTAATCTGTAAACTTGTATTAAGAATTTCTCTTAAATAATCATCTAAAAGGACTGAGGCTTGAAGTTTTGGGATACCAATGTATTCTACATTAGCTAATTTTTGATTTTCTATTCCTTCATACTCCACAATATACATGTTCTCTAAAGAGAAGGAACACTTATGTTCAATAAGTTCATCTAAAATTGCAGAAAATGTTAAATGAAATAATGAGTGTCGATCAGATTTTCTCATTGCTATTTCTTTTTTGATTCTCATCCTTTTGTTTACCTTATAACAAAACTGAAGATTATTTGTATAAAAGAAAATGTTTCTTCTTATGTCTTTTTCATAATAAAAATCAAACGCCTGCTCAAAACATAGTAAAGAAATATATATGGGTAAAGTTGAATCTAATATCTCTTCTATTTGGGCAATTTTTAATGGTTTTGTATAGCTGATATTGGGAAATTCTATAGGGGAATGTAAAAAGGGGTTTATAGTAGAATCAGGGCATATTTCATAAGTTAAACCACCTTTAGCTTTTTTAGATTTTGGATTTATTTTTCTAATCAATTCTGATAATTCCTTATATTTCTTTTGGCACAAAAATAACAAATACTTATAAGCTAATGTGGGGTTTTTTCTCACTTCTTTAGAATTAAATAGATAAAAATTCCTTGCAATTGCTGGAAGTTTTAATTCAAAATCTGGAAATAAAGAGTTCAAAGTTTTTTCATCAATAGTTTTTACTTGATAAGCTTGCTTTACGAATTTTATTTTTATTTTGTTAAGCTGTTCTCTAATGTTTTCAATCTCTCTAAATTTGTTTTCTCGTTTTTCTTCAAGTAGCTTTAATTTTTCTTCAGCTTTTTTAAGTTTCTTTTCAATTTTTTCTTTTTCATTAACAGAACTTGAAATACTACTATTTAGCTTGTTTATTTCATTTTTAATTTTAGCAATTTTCTGATTTATTCCCTCTTGCCCAAAAATCTCTTTTCTTAAAGTTTGAATTTCATTATAAAATGTTCTGATTTTAGAATGATAAAATAAATAAGCAAATGGAAAATACTCATAATAAATCAACTCTTCATCTTCTTTTATCTTCTTTTGGAGAGTGTTCAAATCCCACCCATAAACTTCCTCCATTAAATTCACAAAGCCTAAAATTCCGGCATCAATGAACCAATTTCCGGTGAGTTCAAGATTTGATTTGTTTGAATTTCTGGGCATAAAAATTTTTCTTATTTCATTTTAACTTTTTTCTCCAAATTTACAAAGCCAAAGCCCATGGAGTTTTTTTCGCCAAAGCCGCAGTCAATGGCAAATTCTAAAATTTCTTTTGTTTTTTCATCTAAAAAATCAAAATGAAATTCCCAAAGAGAGCCGATGAAATTTACTTTTTGGCGATGGAGATTTAAAGGGATAGAAACAGATTTTTTGAAAATGAGTTTCTGAAAAATTGGAAATTCTTCAATTTCTTTTTGATGATATTCTTTGTATTTTTTGAAAATATTGGCTTCTAATTGGCGAAGAAATGCTTCCAAGGGATATTCGGGGCGCCAGTAAAGAGAAGGATAAGAAATTTTTGATGAAATTTTATATTCTTGATATCTTTTTTTAGGGATCCGAATGATAATTGGAGAAACAGAAACGATTTTGAGTTTTTTTCTTTTTTTGATGGAGAGATCAAGGAATTTAATTTCTTTTAAAATGAAAATCGCTTTCTCAATTTTAATTTCTTTTCTTTCAATCAAATTTTGAGCTAAAGTTTTGAGAAAATCCTTATTAGGGGAGGAGATGATTAGGTTATAAAGATTATTTTTTCTGAAAACCTTTGATTGAGAATTCTTTTCTGGAAAGATATGGGAAAAACAAAAAAATTTATAAAGTTTTTGGCTATGGATTTTGCTAAATTTTGTGTTTTTTATGAGATGATAAATTAATCCTTGAATTTGAAGATAATAAGGAAAGAAAAAATTGGTTTCAATTTTTGGTTTTAGTTTTATCAAAATTCTCATTTTTCTAAAAATTTTAAAAATAAATTCTTCTTAAGCCAAATTTTTTTGCTAAAAGAAGGGCTGTTTTGAATTCTTGAGGGGTGATTTTTCGGGAAAGTTCTTTAAATTCAAAAGCGCGGTAAGCTGGCCAGTATTGATCCATGATGTTTAAAAAAGTATCTTTTGAAATTTCTTCAGCTAAAAATTTGAAAATTTTTTCAGAGCCGGCTAAATTGTTGGGTAAAACCAGATGACGCACTAAAACTCCTTTAATGGCAATGCCCTCTTCATTAATTTTTAAATCCCCAACTTGGCGATGCATTTCTTTGATGGCTTTTTTCATAATCTCAAAATAATTTGGCGCCTGAGAATATTTTAAAGCAATTTTATCATCTGAATATTTTGCATCTGGCAAATAAATGTCAAAAATTCCTTCAAGGAGCTTTAAAACTTCAACTGAATCATAGCTGTTAGTGTTATAAACCAAAGGAATTTTTAATCCTTTTTTAACCGCCAAATAAACCGCTTTCACAATTTGGGGCACCTGCGGAGTGGGGGTCACAAAGTTGATATTGTGACATCCCATTTTTTGAAGTTCAATCATCATTTCAGCTAATCTTTCAAAAGAAATTTCCTCTCCAATCCTTAGCTGAGAAATTTCATAATTTTGACAATAAATGCAAGACAAATTGCAACTGGTTAAAAAAATTGTCCCTGAACCATATTTTCCCACTAAAACTTTTTCTTCTCCAAAATGAGGATGATAAGCCGAAACTTTTGGCAAAAATTTTAATTTACAAAAACCTTCTTCTCCTTTGATTCGATTAACCCCACATTTTCTTGGACAAAGCTTGCATTTTTCCAAAATTTTAAAAAGTTTTTCAATCCTTTTTTGCCATTCTTTTTCTGAAAGAGAAAGATAGCTTGGAAGCATTTTTTCTTATGATAACCAAAATTTCTGGGAAGTACAAAAAAGATAATCTCTTGGAAATATCGGACTGACAGAAAAATTCAACTTGATCAAAATGTTTCCTATAGGAAACGAAAACCAACTGATTTAGTTTCCCAGAGAACACAAGATTTTGAGAACACAAAAATTTTTTTGGGTGCTTTTGTAGAGATTATTGAGGTTGAAGTTTAATAATTTCAATTAATGAAAGATGAAACAAAGCAGGCGGGGTTTTGCCCCGCCTGGTTTAAAAAATATCTTACCGACTTTCTTTCTCTCGCTCTACCTCACAAAGTAGAGCCAACTTCGCTCAAAAAGTTTTTATTTTATGATTTATCTCTCTTTAAGTGATATTACCTCCTTTTTCTGCCAATCAACCTTCGCTTCAAATACTTTCCCTCCGCAACTTAATGTTAACTGAACTTCTGTTGGTTTTTCATTCTTAAAGTGTATTTTTCCCCACATTAACTTTAAAGGGCATCTATAAGGAATTTTTCCTGACTCTGCCACCAATTTAACGGCTTCTTTTATAATTTCTTCATTGTTAGGAGTTTTTAGAAGAAATTCTTTTTGAGATTTTTCAGATTTTTCATTGTGAAATTTTTTCACTTTTTCAATTTTCCCAGTTGAAATTGAAACTACTCCTATTACTTTGTTTTCGGTCAGATTGACTGTGACCACAAATTCATTTTCTCTGGACTTGAAAATCACATTAACTATCTTTTCTGAATCAGCAGGAGCAACTTTTATTCCCTCATCAGGATCTTCTTCTAAACGAAGCTTAAAAGGAGGTAAAGGTTTAACATCTACTTCGCTTTCTTCTAAATCAGGAATCATTTCTTGAATTTTTGGTTCAGATTTGGCAACTTCAATTGCTTTAGCTTTTTCTTCTTCAGTTAAAGGAGTAAGATTAATTTTTTCCTTTTCAATTAATTCCAGTTTTCCCACTTTCCTTTTTTTAAGATCTATTTCAGCTACAGATCCAGAAATTTCTTTTATTTCACCTGTCTTAGGATCTTTAAAAGCAATAAAAAATAGTCCAGGATCTTGCATTCTTCCTTTAGTAAATCCAGAAGGTAATTTTTCTTCAGGTAAACCGAGCAAAACATATGCTTTTCCATCCTTCAATTTTACCTGCTTAATTTCTACTCCATAATCTTTCATTAACTTTTGAATCTGAGGATCCTTTTTGGCAATTTCCATTGCTTTGGCTATTTGTAATTTTGGCTCAATCACAGCAAATCCTACTCCAAATATTAAAGCTAAAATAAAACCAGCAGGAATTAATCTTTTTGTCCAAAACATAATAGGATTCATAATTTTTTCTTCCTTAAAATATCTAGAGTTAAGTAAAGCCACTTTTAGCCTTTCTTTATGGCTTTGAATTTCAATTTTTGGTGTTTTTATGTTTTCTAATTTTTTGATTAAATCTTCCTTTCCCATAACTTTGGATGCTTAATTTTTCCGACCTTTTAGGAGAGCTTTTTGCTCTCTATGACCAGAACGCAAAAAGCCGAAAGAGGTTGCATTATTCTATTAGATCTTTTAATTTTTCTAATCCTCGATGAAGTAAGGATTTTATTGTCCCTTCTTTTTTTCCTAAAATTTCAGCAATTTCTTTGATTTTCTTTTTTTCAAAAAACCTTAAAGTTATTACTTCTTGATATTTAATTGGAAGTTGAGAAATTTTTTCTTGAATTTTCAAAAAATCTTGGTGTTTTTTTAATTCTTCTTGGGCTTTCAAAAATTCTGCTTCCGGATTATGTAAACTGATTGGTTCAAATCCATTTTCTTCAAGTTTATCCAAAGAAATTGAATATTTTTTGTTTTTTCTAAAATAATTAGCAATTTCATTGTTGGCGATTCTATAAAGCCAGGCAGAAAAAGAAATGTTTTTCCAGCGAAATTTCCAAAGATTTTTTAGCGCTTTAAAAAATGTTTCAGAAGTAATATCTTGAGCAATCTCAAGATCGGCTACTCTTTTCAAGATATAGCCAAAAATTTGGGAGTAATATTTATCATAAAGCTTACCAAAAATCTCGGGGTCTTTTTGTGCCTTTTTGACTAACTCTTTTTCGTCATTCGGATTCATAATTTATTAATCTAAAATTTTCTTCAATTCGCTGTTCCTTATAATAACGCCATTTTTAGAAAAAGGTTGCAATTTTTATTATACCTTTTCTATTCTCCAATTTTGCTTCCCGAACATTGAATCAGCCAGCTGCCATCGCAGCTTGGAGCGGTGTTTAGCTCTAAAAATCCTTCTCGGCAAGAAGCAAAAGGGATTTGATATTTTTGACAAACTTTTCTTACTTTTAAAATTATTTTTTTTCTTAAATTTAAAGGCAGATAAAAAGCTCCGCCAATTTTTTCTCCTTCTTTAAAATAAGATCTTTCCAGCTTTTTTGCCACTTCAGGAAAAGCTTTTTTAAATCTTTTCCAAGAATCAATTTTTGGCTTAAAAGTACTGGTGGTAAGATGCAAGATAAAAGGAGCAACTTTTTCAATAATTTCTTCAATTTCATCTTCATTTAAAAAAGGAATGATTGGATCTAATCTTAATCCTACTGGAATTTTTGCTTTTTTTAAAATTTTTAAAGCTTCAATTCTTTTTTGAGGTGGAGGTGCGCCTGGTTCTAATTTTTTAAAATGCTTTAAAGTAGTAATTGTCATTGTCACCGCAACTTTCATTTTTGAAAGCAAATCCAGATCTCTTAAAACTAAATCAGATTTGGTAATAATCAAAACCTTAAAATTTTTTTCTTTAAAAATTTCAAGAGCTTTTCGGGTAAATAAAAATTTTTCTTCAAGTTTTTGATAAGGATCAGAAGAATTTGAAAGAGAAATTAAGCTTTCTTTTGGCAAATTTTCAACTTCTTTTTTTAAAATTTTTAAAA
>Ga0190363_1001074_pt1 | contig 16299 bp, 8 predicted proteins | sample 48721867_MG_FD_161272 | JGI IMG/M metagenome (GOLD analysis project Ga0190363, IMG submission 161272) | Hydrothermal vent microbial mat bacterial communities from Southern Trench, Guaymas Basin, Mexico - 4872-18-6-7_MG | ecosystem: Environmental > Aquatic > Marine > Hydrothermal vents > Microbial... | reverse complement strand
CCTGGATGGGGTTCCCGTCTCAAGGCTTCAAAGAGCATTCAGTGTAGGGGCATTTGGACTTAAAGATCAGAGACGGATGGTCCCTACAAGATGGAGCATAACGGCTGTCGATTCGATTGTATCGAAAAATTTGATTGAGAAGGAGATCAAAGGTAAAAAGCCGATTAATGAGTACAGAGTATACGAATTCAGCTATCTTGGAAATCGATTCATAATCCTCATGACTCCCTCATCATGGAAATATGAGTGGATTGAAGCTTGGTATCCTGGAACCGTCTGGAATCCGGGCGGTCAGAAAATCGCTATGGGAGGCGACTGGGAAGGATACAAAGGAAGAACAACTTACGCTTCAATAGGCGGATGCTATTATGCGGTAAGATTAGCAGTTGCAGAGTTTCTGGCAAAAGAAGGGAGACAAGCCGGCGTCATAGCGATGAGGGAGATCTATCCGAGCTTCATAACGCCGTTAGGAGTATGGATAAATAGGGAAAGCGTGAGGGAGGCGCTGCGGAGGAGACCGGTAAAGTTCGACAGCCTCGATGACGCTATAAACCATATAGGCAAAAGATTCTCGATAGGAATAGACGAGTGGATAAGAACAAGCGTCCTACTAAAAGAGTCTCTATATCAGGAGAAGCTCACCAAGTATATCTGAAAAATAAAAATTAGAGGCTATTAGAAAGGAAACCTTCATATTCTGCTTATTCCCTTCAAGAGCTCCTTCAGAAGCACGTCGGAAGCGTTTCTTCCCTCCCTCTCTCTAATTTCCTCGGCATACTTCTTGAATTCCTCAAGAGTAACAGGTCTCTTTCCCTTCTTCTGGGATAGGTATGCAGACTGCACAATCGCTGTGGTTTCAGCTCCAATCTTTTCGTCGCATAGCGGCTTAACACCATTCAGTATGCAATTACACATGTTCCTTATCTCTCCCTCAAAGCTCTGAGTCCATGTGACCTCGCCTAAGTTGAACTCTCTCTTCCCCCCAGCTGCATCAGTTATCTCAAGAAGAGTCTCCTTCTCCCTTTGAACAGGTTTAATTATGCCATTCGTTCCGATCACGCAGGTATCTAGAGAGTCTCTGTAGGACCATGATCCCTCGACATGAGCAGTAGACCATGATCCATCATCCCCCTCAAACCGGATTATTACATGCGCATCATCCTCAACCTCGAATCGTTTAAACCTGCCCTGTAGAATTCGCGTCTTCATCCTAATGCAGATGCCGTATGGCTCAGCGGCCTTAACAACGGTAGGTCTCCTATCAAATCCGCTTAGGAACCAGGAGCACGTTATTGCATGAACACCATTATCGAGGAGAGATCCGCCGCCAGCGATTTCCGGATCCCAGAACCATGATGCCCATTCAGGGCCTCCATGAGCCGTAGCTAGAAAAGTTAATTGAAGCTCCCCTATAACTCCACTCTCAATAAACTTCCTCATATTATACCATACTGGACTGTAAAGCCAGTTCTCATTATGCTGATAGAGCTTTCCACTGTCCTCAACAGCCTCCACAACCTCGAGGCATTCGAGATATGTTCTAGCCATAGGCTTCTCAGCCATTACATTCACATCATGCTTTAAGGCTTTAATAGCAAGTACGCTGTGAAACTTAGTTGGAGTACAAATATCAACCAGATCAAGATCCTCCTTAGAAAGCATCTCATCAACATCATTGTAGATTCTTAGAGATTCCGCATCCTCCTTTAGTCTCTCATAAAGATCCTCATCACCATCCTCCTCAGCCCTTCTAGCCCTATCAAGGTAAACCTTCCTGGTAATCCTCTGCGCTTCTCTTAATGCGCTCTCCGAAACGTCGCAAAGAGAGACAAGCTCAGCTTCCCTTATGTTTGGATACGCTGGGAGATGAGCTCCACGAAAAATGCCGCCAGCGCCTATAACTCCTACTTTCACCCTCTTCATCTTCATTCACATCCACATTAAAAGATGTTTAAACTTCCTCTGAAGCATATTAAAGAATTTCGAAGAACCCTCTCAAGAGGCCTTACATCGAATTTTTTGAAAAGGAATAGAGGATGCTATTCACAGCTCTTCTAGACTTTAATTTAATTCCAAATTAACTTTTATAAGTCAGTTCATAGTATTAAGGTCACGTAGATCAGGGGAGGAATGGGAAATCAGCTTTGAATATGTAGTTGAGACTGAGGATCTCGCTAAATATTATCAGATGGGCCCGGTAACCGTTAAGGCTCTAGATGGAGTCAATCTGAAAGTCAGACGTGGCGAGTATCTTTCCATCATGGGTCCCTCAGGCTCTGGAAAGACAACGCTCTTCAACATGGTTGGAGGAATAGATAGACCCACAAGAGGAAGGGTCTTTATAGATGGAGTGGATATAGCGAAGCTGGACGCTTACGAGCTCGCCTGGCTTAGATGCAGAAAGATCGGCTATATATTTCAGACATTCAACCTGATACCCGTCCTAACCGCCCTTGAAAACGTCACGTTGCCGATGATATTCGCAGGCGTGGAGCGTGAAGAACGTCTAAGACGAGGCCGCGAAATATTAGAATCCGTCGGTCTCGGCGACAGGCTTGATCACAAACCTGCAGAGCTGAGCGGCGGCCAGCAGCAGAGAGTAGCTATTGCAAGGGCCCTAGCTAATAATCCAGTCATCATTCTTGCAGATGAGCCTACTGGAAACCTGGATCTACATACAGGACTGGAAATAATCACGCTGCTTCGGGAGATGAACAAAGAGAAAGGCGTAACGATAATCGCTGCAACGCACGACTTAAAGATGATTGACGTCAGCGACAGAATAGTCTATCTGCGAGATGGACTTATCGACCGATACGAGACGAGAGCTGAAGTCTACATTAGAGCAGAAAGATAAATCTTCATCAATAGCAAGATACCAACGAATCTTTTATTTCTAACAATGAAATGGTAAATGCTGATCGTTCAATCCTCTATGATACGAATTACCAGTCTCTAATTATTCTGCCAGAGTATGAAGATTACGCGACTCTAGTCAGGTAGTTTTCCGAGATTCTCTAGTTTATCAGCTACATCTTTAAGGCCATGTTTTTCTAATGTTTCTCTCTTCGGCCACCCAGTCTCTCGATCCCAACCTCTAAGATCATAAAACTCATCCATCAACGCTCGAAACTTCTCCACGTCAAGTCTTATCCCAGCTCTATCAGGCTTCTCAAAGTATGGTATGACGCTTTCATCATCCTTTCTTGTTCTACCTTCAAGCACCATGATCGCCCTTTCGAGATTATAGATCCTGCTGCCGATATGGTCGAGCTCCTCCTCGCTGAGATTGATCCCGGTGGCTGCAGAGAAGAGTTTAGCTTCTATAGATGTATCGCCAAAGCCGTCGGGAGAATCTTCACTATAAATTACTGGAAAGAAAGTTTCGCATACCGGAATCGAGTCGTGGACCGCAAGCCGATTTTGATGCCATATTGTAGGCTGAGCCTTACATTCATAATTGCTATTCGGATCTACCGAAAGTTCAGAGCCATATAGACGTTTACCGATTGCCTTAAGCTTATCCACAGATATTGAGGCTCCAGGCCTAGAAGTCCAATAAGTTATCTGACTAGCATAGCCGTGCACTAGGGGATCTCTGGAGTCCATTGCCCATTGAAGGGCAGCAACGATCCAGTATGGATAACGCGGCCCGCCGAAGAAGTGTCCATCCCAATGAGTTTCAAATCCATGAGCAACATGTGGCAAATATTCATGGCCCTTACCGAGAATATCAGCGGTTCTAGGCACTCCCTCGGCAAAGATCTTTCCAATCCCCTCTTTATAAGCGATTTTTCTGAGAAGCTTGCTCCAGAAAACTCCGCTTTCCAAGTCTATAGGCATCCCTAAATCCTTCTCTGTTATTAGGCCCTTCTCAACGCATCTGTTAAGCCACCGACCTGTTCCGGTAAAGCCTAAAACGATCTCCCAATGATTTATCCCATACATGTCGGCGAGCTGAGCAGCTTCAAACCCGGCCTGCCAAGGCTTAAACTTTAGATATGCTGGTGAACAGCAATGCACGGCGCCCGTATATAGTCTGGAATAAAATCTGCCTTTAATCCCCTTGTAGATCTTCAATCCGCATCCAGATATGTTGCATGATATTGTGCAGGCCTTAGATTCACGGATGTGCGCTTCACGTGAAAACCTTAAAGCGTATCTGCATACTTCTATGAATTCTTTAGGCTTAGCTATCGATACGCCTCCGCTTCCCTTAACCGTGATTGCTTTAAGATTTTTCGATCCCATCACTGCTCCGAAGCCGCCTTGTCCAGCCGCGTTTTCTATTCCATGATGAACCGCAGCTATTCGCACCAGATTCTCCCCTGCGGGACCGATGCATACGGTCTGAGAATCCTCTTCATGCTCCTTCATCAGCTTCTTCTGAGTTTCGAATGTGTCGAGGCCCCAAAGCTTCTCTGCACCTCTAATCTCAGCCTTCCCATCGCTTATCCATATATAGACGGGGTAAGCCGCTCTTCCCTTGATGATCACTCCGTCGTAACCAGCATATTTCAGCTCGGCTCCCCAATATCCCCCCATGCTTGACCTTGTATAATGAGGCTTCGGATATGCTTGAGGCGCTATACCCGCAAATGTTATCCTACCGCCAGAAGTAGGCGCCAAAGTTCCAGTTAACGGCCCGGTCATGATGATCAATCGATTATCAGGATCAAAGGCGTCGATTCCGAAGGGGATCTCGTCCCAAGCAATCGCTGCGGCTAAGCCTCTCCCACCTATGAATCTCCCCGCGTATCTCATCGTATCTATCTCATCTATCCTCTCATTCGTCAAGTCTACGCGTAAAATTTTACCTACCCAGCCGTGGAGAGGCATCTTTTTTATTTCCGTCATTAAATCATTCGGTTAGTACGCATATCTTTAGCATCTTCGAATTTAAGAATTTCTTAAAAATTCTCTGTTCCGTAATGATTTCTGTTGCGAGACTGTTAAAAAAATATTTAGGAAAATCTTAAATATTTTTTACCAAGAGTATATAATACAATGAGCTTTAAACGTCTTAGCTCCTTGATTCTTTTGGTTATGCTTTTTGTGATTCTCAATCAAGGAAACACCATAAAGATTCTTAGTGCATCTGAAAAATCATCCGTCTTGAGAGCGGATGGGGATCTCTCTCCTATACTTACTGCTCCTCGCGATTTAGCATCTTACGCCAAGCAAGTTGCCGAAAGAATAGATATGAACCGGATAAAGGAGCATATTCGTTATCTCTCCAATCTTGGAACAAGATGTCCCGGAACAGACGGTTATTATAAAGCTGCTGAGTATATTAAAGAAAAGTTTGAGGAGTATGGGCTGCTTAACGTTTCTTATCAGAATTTTGAAATGGCCATGCCCGTATCTCATGGAGCTTGGTTGGAGGTTGTATCGCCTAAAATCGATGAGAAGATAGTTCTTGAGCCGTTCCTTCCGAACGTCGTTGCACCCTCAACTGGAGATTATGAAGGTAGACTAATCTATGCCGGCTTTGGAACCTACAAGGAGTTTGAGAAGCTCGGCATGAACGTCTCAGGCGCCATAGCTATGCTTGAGTATGCTTCTGGACGGAACTGGGTGAATGCCTTCGCCCTAGGATGCCAAGCTGTTCTCTTCATAGAGTCTAACTCCACAACGATCTATGGTAACATGATGAAGACGGTCAGCGCGGCTATAAATCTGCCCAGATACTACATAAGGTATGAAGATGCCTCTAAGCTCCGTAAGCTCATCTCTGAAGAGCCTGCTTTTGTCCGCATCAAATCTAAAGTAACCTGGGAAGAAATCCCCGCGATGAATGTTCTAGGCTTCATAAAGGGTACGACATATCCTGATCAAATACTTCTTCTAATCGCACACTTCGATAGCTTCTCAGTCGTTCCGGGGATTGCTCCGGGCGCAAATGAGGCTCAAGGCATAGCTGCACTTCTCGAATTAGCCCGATTCTACTCCGAGAATCCTCCAGCCAGAACAGTCATGTTTCTAGCAGTTTCAGGACACTGGCAATCCTATTATGGCATGAGAGAATTTATGGAGGAGTACTTCTTTGGAAACTCAACTAATATTGGTTCAAAGATTAGAATGTCCTTTTACTTGGACTTTTACACTCTCGATAGCGACAGCATAGTGGTGCAGGCTACAGGACCCGTCCATTCATTCACGGGGCCACGGTATGCGAAATATACCGATTACGTAGCTAAGCTTATCTTTACTTTAGGTTCGCCATCATTCAAATCCTATGTTGATCCATCCGCGCCAATTATGAAGTATGAGTACGGCGTTGACTCCATCTCATCCATACTGCAGGAGGTCTTCGGTGATGGAAAGAATATACGCTTCAAGGTGGGAGACCAGATATATGGCGCGCAGGCTCCCTGGGTTACAGCGGGAGGAACAACTTGGGGCGCAGGCTCATCCGTCTTCATCTGGGACGGAGAGCTTCTAATGGGGACAGGTGGGATATGTTTAGCTATAACCTCGGGCGCTACAAGCCGTATTATGGAGCGTACCCCTCTAGACACTTTTGATAAGGTTAACTTCAAAAATCTGAATCATGTTCTAAAATATGCATTTAACGTGATCTTCTTCTTCGCAAATGCTGATGAGAACATATATGAGAATATTCCAAGATTCCGCATAAGCCGTTATGATCCTAACAGCGGAGTTGCCTTCATCAAGCTTCATGTCCAAGTTCTTGAGTATGACAAGACTAAAACTGGATGGTACAAGCCTGTTCCAAAAGCATTAGTGCTGCTTTATCAGGGAGCTTCCGGCTATGGAACATACGTTCTAGGCCAGGTTCCAAATACACAGATGGTTGAGATCGCTGACGAAAACGGCGTTGCGACGTTTATAGGCCTAAAAAGCGCCTTCATCGTTCTAGGCGCAATGTTCAGCTATAACATTGAAGGATACATGGTAGATGAAGAGACTGGGAATCTCATCTACGCTCCGAACCAAGGAACCTTTGGACTTGCCCAGTTTGTCAGCGCCTACACCCCCAATAAGGCTGAAGAACACGTCTCTATAAGCGTCCTTAAAGCTGGCACAATCGCCCTCTTCGAAGTCTACACCCCACTGGAGCTTCCAAGCGGAGGCTGGAGAACGCCTGTTGGGCAGACAACGGTCTCGCCTTTAGAGGCTCAGTCACTAAGCGTACCATTCTTCTATGGCGCCAAGAGCGATGTGACATTAGCCGTCTCAGCCATCTACGTAGAGCCTGATACGCCAGTAATAATAGAGTATAACTTTCCAGGAAAGCTTGTTGGAATTCTAAGAAACGCCTCTGAAACTTCCCCGTTGGGTGAAGGCTTCAAAGTGGGAGTAGGAGAAAAACTTGTTATACCCTACACCTCATATAGAGTGGCCCTAGACACATGGATCTTGGATGAGAGTAGACTCAGCAATCTTGGGAGATATCACGTCTACAGCGCTGGTGGAAGAGCAGAATACTATCATTCAGAGGCTGCTAAGCACCTAAAGGCGGCTGAGAAGGCCCTACGCAATTACAGATACGATGAGCTCTTCGGAGAGGCTTGGAGAGCCTGGTCCTACGAGGCTATGGCGTATGATCTTGTTAAGAAAACAACGATCGACGCTGTCGTCACCGCTTGTTTCTTCATAGCGTTAGCAGTACCCTTCGCTTTCTTATTTGAAAGACTAGCCTTCAGCTTCGAGAATGGATGGAAGAGGCTTGGAGCAATATTAGGAATATCAACAGTGCTACTAGTTTCCCTCTCAATTATACATCCAGGCTTCATACTCGCTTCAAACATAATAATGGTTGTGTTAGGAACAGCGATAATCTTTCTACTCCTCCCAGTTATTATCGTAATCTTCTCAGACGTCAGAGATCAGCTTAAAAAGATGAGAGAGAGCATGTCTGGAATTCATGCTGCAGAGATAAGCATGTCAAGCGCTATAATGATGGCTTTCTCAGTTGCAGTCTCACATCAGAGGAAGCGTAGATTTAGAACAGTATTATCCCAGATCACGGTTATCCTGATAACATTCGCCCTTGTAAGCATGGTCTCAATCTCAACATTCTCTGCAGTTATACGTGTACCCCAACCCCTCACATACAAACCATTATATGAGGGTCTCTTAGTCCGGGATAAGGAATGGCAAGAACTATCTCAAGACCAGTTTAACACGATCTCCGCAGCATATAGCGATATCGCAACTGTGGTTCCAAGAGTCTGGTGGTTCCCGCCCTACATGCTTGGACAATCCCAAAGCATACTCTTCTGGGTCTCTCAACAGCAAGTTATGTGGAACATAGATGTAGCGAAGACCCTCAGCAAGACGCTTGGCCTAAAAGGCCGTAACGGCACGGTTCCAATATATGCTGTCTGGGGGCTCTCACCAGATGAGCCTAAACTAACTGGATTAAAGGTTGTTGAAGGAAAATGGATCGAGCCTGGAGATACTTGGGTTTGTCTCTTAACGGTTAAGGATGCGAAATCAATAGGAGTCTCGGTAGGAGACACCGTGGAATATTACGGCTCAATCTTCACAGTTAAAGGATTAGTAGATGCTAATGAGACTTACGTCACAGATATTGACGGCGAGCCGATCACTCCCCTATCCTATGAAGACGTCTATTACGAGCTTCAGACTAAACGTCAAGTTGAAAATTACGCTCCCCTCCATCTTAAGCCATGGTCCTACGGGAGATTCGTCATAGTTCCCTATCAGATAGCCCTTGATATGGGCGGCAGCCTCATAAGCATAGCTTTAAAGTTTAAGCCTGGAATGACCGAAATAGAAAAAGTCATAGCGGTAGAACTTGCCGACAAGCTCGGAATGGACGTCTATATGTCTTCAGGAGGATCAACAATCGTTTACAGAAAAGGAGCAGGATACTCCCAAAGAGGCTTCGAAGCGATAGTATTTCCACTGATCATTGGAGCCCTAACGATAGCCACAACATTATATGGAGGTATCATGGAAAGGATCGGTGAGATGTCGATCTTCAGCTCTCTCGGAATGACACCCATGCAGATAGCAGGCGTATTCCTAGCTGAATGTCTCGTTACATCCCTAATAGGAGCCGTCTTAGGCTATCTACTCGGCATCCTAAACATTTACATTGGCAGCGCATTTGGAGCTGTAGGGGAAGCTGTTTCACCCAACTATTCCTCAAGCTATGTATTGACCGCTCTAAGCATCGCTATGATTGCGACGCTAGGTGTAAGCGCTTATCCACTCTATAAGGCAGCGAAGCTCGTTACGCCCTCTCTAGAACGGAAATGGAGAATACCCAAACCTAAAGGTGACAGATGGGAGGTCCCCCTGCCCTTCCTATGCAAGTCGGAAGCCGAAGTTTTAGGCATCTTCGAATACTTGAAGGAGTATCTGAATCAGTTTAGAACCGAAAGGGTAGGCACATTCATGACTGGAGAAATCCAATATTCGGAGAGTCTAAAGGAGGGCTCTCCAGTTATGGATCTATCATTTAACGTAACGTTGGCTCCCTACGAGCAGGGAGTCACCGAAAAAGCTATAATCAGATCTAGCTGGTCTAGTAGGGTAAAGGCATATTCATTCCAGCTTCTTATGAATAGGTTATCTGGATCCGGAAGTGTATGGCGGATCTCTAACCCCAGATTTATTGATGCCGTAAGGAAACAGCTTCTAACTTGGCGGTTATTGTCCGCTGAGAAGCGGGATATGTACATTAAAAAAGCCAAGCCGATTAAAGAAGCGGAGTAGATTATGAATGACGGAAAGACGTAATCGAAGATTAGCTCTCGAAGAAGGATTAACGATAAACTCTATTCTCGCCATTATATATGCCGCTGTTGTGCTTCAGCCAGCCGCCATCTACCTAACAATGACGGCTGGCGTAACTATAGGAGCAGGCTACGTAGCTGTTCTCCTATTTGTTGAGCTCGCCCGGTTGCTCGGCCGCCCCCTGAGACGAGCTGAAGTATTCATTATCTATGCCATGAGCGGTATGGCTGCAATGTCAAACTATTTCATGGCGATGCCCTGGAACGCCTATATAAGGACAAGCCCAATATCCCACAGTTTCTATATTGAAGGAAAAACGGTGGCGGAGCTCGTTCCCGTATGGATGGCTCCTCCAGCGGGCTCCGAGGCAATAACAAAACGACTAATATTTCATCCAGACTGGATTCCGAACCTGCTTGTCTGGCCGATCACATCCTTCATAATAATCCCCATAATGGATATCATGCTTGGTTTCCTAGCCGCCCAGCTATACATCGAAGTTGAGAAGCTTCCATTCCCCATGCAGCAAGTCGACGCTGCTGTGGTTGAAACGCTCAGCGTAAGAGAACCTAGAAGAATGAGAGCATTCACAATCGCAGCTGCGCTTGGCATGGCCTACGGATTCGTCCTCTACGGACTGCCAATCATAACTGAAACCTTTATGGGAATCAGATTGACAATTATCCCCTGGCTCTGGCTGGATCTCACCTCAGGTATCGAACGGTATCTGCCCGGCTCCACCCTAGGCGTCGCAACGGACCTCACAACCTTCCTAATGGGATGGATCATCCCATTCAATGTAGTAGTCTCGATGCTAATAGGATCCATAGCCCTAAATTTTGTGGGGAACCATCTCCTAGTAAGATTTAACATTCTAAAGAGAGGGATAGATTGGTTCCCAAACATGGGAATATCAGGCATAACCCTTAGATTCCAAATGAAGTTCTGGGCAAGCGTCTTTGTAGGTCTATCAATAGCTACGGCTCTGATTCCCCTGATAAGGAGAAGAGAATATATAACCTCAACCTTCAGAAGCCTCTCAAAACTTTCTAAAGCCTCAAGAGAAGCTGGATATCTCCCCTTAAAGGTGATAATTATAGGCTACCTAGCAGCCTCATTCGCTTCAATAGCGATCTTCTATATCCTCGTATCACCAGAGTTCCGAACAACCTATTGGTGGTTCCCACTTCTACTCGGGCCAGGATGGACCTTCATTGTAACTCTAGTAGCGGCAAGATCGATAGGATTAACCGGCTACAACCTCTTCGCCGCCACAGGATACGGCTACACGGCGTCCCCAGCATATGTTAAAGAGGGCATACTCCTCTCAATTCCATATCAGGGACTTGACGCTTGGGCTGCTCCTCTAGCTATAAGTCAGGGCGGCGCCAGCTGGTGTGCAGCCTTTAAGCTATGCCAGCTAACCGGAACAAAGCCGATAAGCTATATAAAAGCATGGTTCTTAACGATCTTCATATCCTTCATAACAAGTATGCTATACATGCAGATGTTCTGGGCGCTGGCTCCCATACCATCAGCCTCCTATCCCTTCCTCTCATTCCAGTGGCCCATAACCTTAATGTTCTGGAATCTATGGGTAACAAAATCTATAGTCATGTTCCAGCCTATTGTGATCATAGCATCCTTCATAATTGGAGCCCTCATGGATATCATCCCAGCGGTCATGCATCTGCCCTTCTCTCTAATAGGCTTCGTCGTCGGAGCCTCGACGCCGATGCCGAACTCACTCTCCATGTTCATAGGCGCCTTAATTGGAAGATTCATGATTCGTAGAAGGCTGGGTGAAGATTGGTGGAGAAACTACAGATACGTTATGCTGGCAGGGGTCTTTCTAGGAGAAGCATTAATGGTTGGAATATCCGCTACCCTGATGTTGATGAGTAAAGCAGCCTGGATACTTCCATTTTAAAAATTTAAAATAATTCTATATAAAATTATTATTTTTGTTCTTGATATTTCACAGATATTTTACATCTTTACTGATAGATTAATAGTTTAAAAACAGATAGAAAATCTTATTAACTTTCAATAGATACTAACATTTACTCTGTAAAAACTTGTCGTATCAAAGAGGAAAATAAGAGGGACACACATGTCTGAAAGTCTCTCGGAACTTCGATCTGGCTTAACACCACGTGCACTTGCCTTCGGCATTTTGTGGGTATTCATCGCTACGCTATGGCAGACAGTCTTCTGGGGTCTATCAACAGTTCCAATCGGAAACATGCCAGGCGCAGAGCAGTTAACCGGTATGCCGACAGTCGCAGTATTCTTCGCCTTCGTCACAATAATGATAGGAAATGTACTCTTGTCTAAGATGCGATTCACCGTGCAGGAGCATACGGTAGTATATGCTATGATGCTTCTGGCAGGGGCGCCCGTAGGATTTTATCAGGGATGGTTCTACCTAACCGCGCTTTTCGGATGGCGAAGACCAGCAAACAATGAAGTTTTAGCCTGGGTTCCAAGCCACCTCATTCCTCCAAAGGAGGTTGTTGACCCAGCATTAACTGGCGGCGTAGCAGTGCCTTGGGGTGAAGTCTCAGGCTTCATGACAACATTCGTTGTTATGTATCTCTTATGGGGCTTCTACGGTCTCTTCAGCGCATTAATATTGAGAAGGCAGCTAATTGAGGTTGAAAGGGCGCCCTTCCCCTACGCAACGCCTGGTATAGAGCTGATCAGACAATCTGAGGAAGCGGATGGAAAACCGCGGATAATAAACTTCAGCATAAGGGGAACAAAGGTTCTCTGGGTCGGCATACTCGTCGGCTTCATCTGCTATCTCCCCTGGCTTCTAAACGCGTTAGCTCCAGAAATCTTCGTTGTCCCTTGGAGCTACACTTGGGAAGGAGGCTTCTTCTTCAACCTAGACGGCGCTCCGATAAATCTCTGGACGATCCTACCGCAAGTTATGGGTTGTTTCTGGCTTAACCCAGAGCTCATCGCCTTCGCCTATATGGTTCCAGCCGACATATTATTATCTGCCGGATGGGGATGGTTCATATTCACATGGATCGTCCCGATAATTGAAGATGCCTTGGCAATCACGCCTAAGGCTGCAGGTTGGAGCCACTGCTACAGCCCATACTGGTTCTACGGGATGTCACATGGAATCAGACATGCCCTTGCCTTCGACTGGGGAGGCGTGCTAGGTCTAGGTGTAGCGATGGTCTTCCTAAATGCAAGATACCTTTCAAACACAATAAAGCGTATCTTCGCTCCGGAAGCTGGAGAAGCTGAAAGAAACGGAATGACCTACAGAGCCATGTGGATAGCGCTCATCATCACTTTCGTGTTATTCTTCATCTTCCTCACTTCATGGGCCTCCTGGAGTCCCATAATGGCGCTCTTCGTCCTAATCTACATGCAGATTTACTTCTTCGGTCAGACATACATGAAGGCTGAAGCCGGTCCACAGGAATGGTACTGGTACTGGTATACCGACGACTTTGTAAGCGCCGCCGTCGTCTTCGGCACCGCGAAATTCCCACTATCACCTGGACCTCAAAGCGCACTTTACGAGTTCGCACTCTACCCATACATGTTTGGATACCCAAGCAGCTGCGCAATTCAATGTACATCCCTAGAAGGCTTTAAGGTTGCAGATGCCACAAAAACAAGGCCTAGAGACCTAATAATCGCTTACGGAATAACAATGCCGATCGTATACATACTAACAATAGTCTTCTGCGTCTGGATGGCATATACATTCGGCATAACCAGGCTGAGAACTCCCAACTGGGGAGGCTTCGGAAACACGGCTGCAAGCTTCTATGATCGGCCAGCCGGCTATCTACCGGACGCCGAAAAGATACAGTTCTTCGCATGGGGCTTCATAGCTACGATACTTCTGCTAATACTTAGGATGCGGTTCGTCTGGTTTCCAGTGCATCCGGCAGGTATAGTCGTAGGTGTAGGAGCAGACGTCAAGGCAGGCCCAGCCTTCTGGGTAGCATGGTTCCTGAAGTACATAACACTTAAGGTAGGTGGAACAGCCCTCTACGAGCGAGTTGTCCCATTCGCCGTGGGAGTAGGCGTAGGCGCTGTGCTGCTGAGAATAATACACGCTGCGGTGGTAACAGGCATAACACTGTCGATAGGCCTATAAACCCCCCATTTTTTTTATACTTTATATTATAGAGGATAAAAGAGACTCTAAAATGTCTACTCAGCCCAGAACCGAAGGAAATAAGGATAATCTCAAAAAGAAGATTTTCCAGGGAGTCCCCTTCATTATAAAAGTTTTTGAGAAGTATGTTGAGAGCTGGTCCTCAGTTGCAGACTCCCTCTATGTGAAGCCTAAAAATGTAAAGTTTAACCATCTCTTATTAAGGCCTAAAGCTTTCCTTTTTGAGACTAAATGGCAGATTACCGCCTTTTGTGAGATTGCAGAACATCTGGAAAGGGATGTTCCTCCTGAGAGACTCTACGAAAGATTAAGAGGTATGAGCTGCATCCTCGAGTCTAAGGGGCTTCTAGGCAGAAAGAAGTACTTTGTACCCGGTAGCTCCGTTGACGGCGTCGAAGCGTCAGATGAGCTCTCAAGAGCCTTGAATGAGAACAGGGAGATAATGAAGCTTGTTAGGTCTGTTATGCCCGACGAGATGACGATAGCTCCCTCATCTATTATGAGGAAGTATCCGTCAAACAGGGCGGAGACGCCGACGCATGACATGGATTCATTACATGAAGGGCCTGGCAGAATCATGTGGATCATAAGATTGACGAGGGGGATCCAGAGGGGTCTTGGAACGTCGCGAAAAGCCGATCAGATCATAGAGCTTCTAGACAAGATCACGGAGTTTCTGATCGAGAAGACAAGAGAGCTTCTATATTAGCCTAAACTCTTTTGCTGCGCACTGCCGGAGAAGATGCAACTTTAAATCTTCCCCGCAGATATTCTTTAATTAGTCTTGAAGCTCCCCTGAGGATGAAGCCGATAAGACGCTGTGGGGATATAATGCTTAGTGGGAGATTTAGATGATAAAGATTGCCAGCTGGATTTCTCTCCTCCTAATCTTATCGCTGCTTCCATCACCAATAGCTTACAGCGGCTCTACTAAAATTCACATCTACGCATACGAGTCTCCCGCTACAGAATCGCTTTTAGAATATATCTCCAAGACGGGTTGCGAAGTGATATTTTATAGCCTCAACGAGTCTTCTGCAGTATCATCTGTAAACAAGATTGTTGTGATACTTGACCTGATCGGCGTTGAAGCGGCTCCGGGAATAGATGCTAACGTAACGTCCTGTAGACGATGCGAAATTCCACAATCCTTCTATGCAGGTGTGCCCATGCGGCTGGTCTCGCCCCTCATAGGTTTTTTCCGGAATGGAAGGCTAACAGCAATCACCATCGGAATCTCTAAACCTGAGATTCTAGATGAAGCGTTCAAGACTGCAGGTGATGACTACATGAAGGTGTTCACTCCCCAGAAGGAATACTCCATAACCGATGAGAATGCCAGAGCCCTACTTGAAGAATTGTTCCTTGAAGAATACGAGTCAAAAATAGAAACTCTAAATATCCCCTTAACAGTCACTCTGCTTGCAGTTGCAGACTCTATAAATCCATGTACCTTCACGGTCTTTACAGCCCTACTATTCATCACGCTATACTCGCTTGGCAAATCAAAGACCGTTTTGACAGGCCTCTCATTCATCACAGCTATCTTCTTATCATACTATGCCCTCGGCTTAGGCCTCATCCATCTGCTAGTAGCAATCCCATACATGGATAAGATTGTAGCGGCGGCTGGATTTGCAATCGGTCTCCTCAGCATCACTCGAGGTTTAAAGCCGAGTTTCAAATCTCCCATTCCACGACGGATAAGAAGATTCTTGGAGCGGCATATAGAGAAGTCGTATGCCAGCCCAATATTATCCTTCGCTTTAGGAATAATCGTCAGCTTCACGTTACTGCCATGCAGCTCAGGTCCCTACATAGTAAGTTTAGGTCTCCTATCACTTCTGAAGGATCATGTACAGGCACGTCTCCTATTAGCCCTATACAATCTGCTATTTGTAACGCCGCTTATGCTGGTTCTCCTAGCGGTTCTAGCCTCACGTTTAGTAGCGAGAAAAATAAAGATGCTGAAGAGCAGAAGGCTCGGAGTTATGGAATTGATTAACGGATCAATCCTCACGGCTATATGCATATATATAATCTTTTCGTCTTGAAGGCATCCCAGAGTAGAGGATAAAAGTTAATAAGGCTTAGGATTATTCTTGATGGGGTTCAAAAATGAAGATTACGAGAGTTGAGACTTTCACTGTGGCAGTTCCATTTGTCCCTAAAATGGAAGTTTTAAATGACAACCTCGCCAAGGTGCCGAAGGTCATCATTAAGGTTCATACTGATGAAGGATTAATTGGTATAGGTGAGACTTACAGAGGCATACCAGAAAGCATGGTGCGTGAAGAAGCATCAAAGCTTATAGGTAAAGATCCAATGGATATGAACCTGCAAGATCTAGAAGTCTCTCCGAGGCTGAAGCATGTCTTTGAGCAGGCATTTTATGACTTGGCTGGGAAGGC
>Ga0190363_1001073_pt1 | contig 16309 bp, 25 predicted proteins | sample 48721867_MG_FD_161272 | JGI IMG/M metagenome (GOLD analysis project Ga0190363, IMG submission 161272) | Hydrothermal vent microbial mat bacterial communities from Southern Trench, Guaymas Basin, Mexico - 4872-18-6-7_MG | ecosystem: Environmental > Aquatic > Marine > Hydrothermal vents >... | reverse complement strand
GTTATACCTTTCTTGTTCATGGTTTTAAACAACATCCTATCGATTTAAATATTTTCTTCTCAAAGAACGTAGCCTTCCTCATACCCTTTAACAGCCTTGGTTATCAACTCCCTGGTGTACATCTTCTTGAAATATCCCTCCAACCCCTTCAAGGCCTTGACCATCTCCTTGTTCTGTTCCTGCAACTTCTTCACTTCTTCTATCAAGGGACCGACGTTCAAGGTAACTCCAGCCTCCTTCAACTGTTCCACCTCCACCTCACTCGCCTCTTTCAACAACTCCACCATCTCATTTACCCCTTCCACGAGGTCGGTCATCTTTATCATCAATTCCGTCATCTTCGCCTGTAAGTTTATGCTTATGGTCACCATCTTTTCTATTTGCTCATTTAGCTTGTTTATGGCCTCTTCAAAATGTTCCAGGATTTGAGTTTTCTTCTCCAACTCCTCTATGCGCTTGAGAATGGTGTTTATGTCGGGTTTCGGCATAACATAAATTAAAAAGAAGGTAGTTAAAAAGTTTTAGTACTCTTCCTCACCTTCTGGCATCTTTGGACCCTTCTCCTCCTTCTGGCCCGCTGCTATCACGTCGTCTATCCTCAAAATCATTATGGCCGCTTCGCTCGCTGACTTTATCGCTTGCGTCTTGACCTCCAGTGGCTCCACTACTCCTCTTTCAAACATGTCCACTACCTTTCCCTCAAACACGTCCAGTCCATAGTTCTTCTTTCCTGACTCGTGAGACGCCTTTAGTTCCACCAACATGTCTATGGGGTCCAGTCCAGCGTTTTCCGCTAAGGTCCTCGGGATTATCTCCAGCGCCTTAGCGAAGGCCTTCACTGCCAACTGCTCCCTTCCTGATAGTCTCTCTGCAAAGTCTGAGAGGTGTTTTGCCACCTCTATTTCTGGGGCTCCCCCTCCTGGCACTATTTTTCCACATTCTATCACTGAGGCTAGGTCTCCCAGCGCGTCCTCTATTGCCCTCTCGATCTCATCTATCACGTGTTCCGTTCCACCCCTCACTAGGATGGTCACCGCCTTTGGGTTCTTGCATTCCATGACGAAGGTCAAAGCGTCTTCCCCGAACTTCCTCTCCTCCACCACTCCTGCATATCCCAAGTCCTTCTTCTCCACGTCGTCTAAGTCGCTCACTATCCTTGCCCCAGTTGCTTTGGCCAGCTTTTCCATGTCGCTCTTCTTCACCCTCCTAACAGCGTATATCCCTGCCTTCGCCAAGAGATGTTGGGCGAGGTCATCGATTCCTTTCTGGCAGAACACCACGTTCGCTCCACTCTTCTTTATCTTCTCCACCATGTCCCTCAGCATCCTCTCTTCCTGTTCTAAGAACGCTTGGAGTTGCTCCGGAGAAGTTATCCTTATCTGCGCGTCCGTTTCCGTCTCCTTGACTTCTATCGCCGTGTCTATCAATAAGATCTTCGCGTTCTTGACGACTTTCGGCATGTCGGAGTGAACCCTTTCCTTGTCAATCACGATCCCATGGATCAACTCCGTGTCATCTATACCTCCTCCTGTTCTCTTCTCTATCTTTATGTTGTCTAGGTCTATGCTCCTCTTTCCATTTTTTTCCTCAGTCACTTGCGTTACCGCCTCTACTAGCAACTTCGCCAGCTTCTCCCTGGCCATCTCCGCGCTCTTCCCGGTCATGGCGGTTATGGCTATCTTTTCCATGGTCTCCTTGTCATTGGGCTTCACATCTATGGCGAACTGGTTTAAGATCTCCTCCGCCTTATCTGCTGCCATCCTGTAACCCTTGGCGATTATAGTCGGGTGTATCTCCTGGTCCAATAACTCTGATGCCTGCTTCAACAACTCTCCAGCGATCACCACTGCGGTGGTGGTCCCATCTCCCACTTCTTCCTCCTGCGTCTTCGCGACCTCCACCAACATCTTCGCTGCTGGATGGGCTATCTCCATCTCTTCCAGGATGGTGACCCCGTCATTGGTGATGGTTATGTCTCCCAGGGAATCCACTAACATCTTGTCCATTCCCTTTGGCCCCAGAGTGGTCCTCACAGTTTCTGCGACCACCCTCGCTGCCATTATGTTGGTCCTCTGCGCGTCTTTCCCGATAATCCTAGAGTAGTTCTCGGGAAGTATCAAAATCGGTTGTGTTATCTTTTCCCCGTTCATATTTGAGCACCCCCTTCTCAGAAAGTTGGCTGAATTAAAGAACTTTTGGTTCTTTTAAAAAGTTTACCCTAGAGGACCAGCCAATCCCCTAAAAATTCAGAAAGGGAAAAGGCTTCACTTCCTCTTCATCCTTTCCCTAATGCCCTCGAGCTCCGCTCCCAACACCAAGAGTATCATGACATTTATCCAGCTCATCACCGCTGTTATGGTCTGCCACGGACCCTCAATTGTGGGCATGTTTATGGCAGCGTAGAACAGCGCCAATCCACAAATACCCATGACGACAATGGCGAGAATGTAAAGCTTTTCCACATCGGTCGGTTTTTCATATTTCATATTTTTTATTGAAACGTTCCAATTAAAAATCTTTTCTAAGTCCTCATGACGTAGAACATATGGTCCTTCTCGAAGGGTTCTAACCTTTTTTTATCGATGATGCTCAAGTGCTCCTTCAATTCCCTTTCCACTTCTTTAAATATGTCCTTCGGTTTCTTGGTCACGTCTATGCTTCTGGCCTTGACAGCGAGCAATACATATCCTCCTTTCTTCAAGAACTTCAAGTTCTTCAAGAGGATCTCCACTTGATTGGGAGCGGCGATGTCCTGATAGATGACGTCACATCTAGGTATCAAGTTCTCATACTCTTCTACCTTGTTCGCATCAGCCAGGAGAGGGAACATATTCTCCCTCTTTTCACAAACCATCACCAAATCCCTCACGACCCTGGGTGCGATGTCCAAACAGAACACGTAACCGTCCTTTCCGACTATGTCAGAGACGTGAGAGGCAGTGGTCCCGCTCGCCGCTCCGAGATACAACACTCTGTCCCCTAACTTCATCCCAATCTCTTTGATCCCCTTCAAGATGGCAGCACATAACTTGCTCCTGTAGGGGTCCCACTGCCTGTATTCCTTCCCTCTCTTCTTCACGAGTTTTTCCCCGTAGACTCTGAACCCAGGGGATAGGTTGAGGGTGAACAGGTGCTTACCGAACTTGTGGACCCCTTCAAACATCTCCCTTCTCCTCCAACTCCCTCAGCAATTTGTCTCCGATGAATTCCCCACCAAAGTAATCTACCTTGGCCGCGATGGCGATCTTGGCAGCCAAGCTCCTGGCCACTTTCCCCCTCTTCCTCGCCCTTGCTACCAAAGGGTGCTGGATGAGGACACCGTGCTTAGGTGGCTTTGCTCCCCTAGTTAAGTGCCTGAACAACGCTTTCTCCGCCCCTAAGAGCTGGATGGTTGAGCTCGGGAGTTTCGCCAAGCTCTCCAAGGAGCCAGCCAAGGATATGAGCTTCGCCCCCAACAAAGCGCCAGCCAACGCCTTCAAGTTCGGGGCCCTCTCTTCCATCAATTCTTCTATCTCCTTCACGATCTTCTGTCTGGTCCTCATGAGCTCCTCCATGAGATTCACATAGTAATCGATGATCCTTGGGTCAATCTCCGATCCCAAATCATCCGGCTCCTTTACTTTCTTCGCCCCTTTCACGAGTTTTTCCATGCTTTCCACACCCTTCACATCTCTCGGCCTCATCAACCCGTAAACCTCCCTCAACCTTTCGTATAATGTGTTGAGCATCTTATCTATCTCCTCTATCGAGCTCACGAGATGAGAGATCAGAGAGTCGGGTGTGTACGCTTCTTTCAGTTTCCTCTTAGTGAGCTCCAGGAAGAACTCGTGCAAGAATTTCTTGAATTTCTCCTTTCCCATCAACTTCTCACCGCTTTCGAGGTAGTTCTCGTCCCTCTCCCCCTTTGACCTCAAGAACTTTTCCACAGCCTCTTTCGGGTCCCTCCAGATCTCCCCTCCGCATCCAAAAGGAGTTAACTTCATGCTCTTATAATCCCCAGTAGTTTTTTAAATGTTTCAAGCTTTAATCTCCCTATGTCCATTCGCATAAGCACGGGTATTCCTGGCCTAGATCAACTAGTGGGCGGCGGGTTCGAGGTGAGCAGCATCATCCTCCTTTCAGGAGGACCTGGGACCGGAAAGACCACTTTCTGCCTGCAGTTCTTGTACTATGGGGCGATGAAGGGTGAAAATGGCTTGTACATCTCTTTCGAGGAGACGGAAGACGATCTGATAAGGGACGCGAAGAATTTCGGGTGGGACCTCGAGGACTTGATGAGGAGGAAGAGATTGGTGATAAAACACTACTCCCCCTTCGAGTACGACAAGTTCAAGGAAGAGCTTACTAGTCTCCTAAAACTTCACAACGTGAAGAGATTGGTGATAGACTCCATCTCTGGGTTGGGTTTTTACTTGGAAAACAAGTACGAGTTCAGGAAGCGCATTTGGGAGCTCTCAAGGGAGGTGAAGAACGCTGGATGCACGGCCATCTTCACGTCCGAGATACCAGCTGAAAAGGGTTATTCCAGGTTTGGCGTGGAGGAATTCATAGCGGATGGCTTGATAGTCCTGCACTTCGGAGGGCTGGGAGGAGAGTTCGACCGAACTCTCCAAGTGGTGAAGATGAGACGCACGAACCACAAGAAGGGATTGTTTCCCTTCAAGATAACTCAGAAAGGAGTGAAGGTCTACCCGAAGAGCGGGTAAGATTTTTAAATGAGGTGCTCTGAGGTTCCCTATGAGAATCGAGGTTCTCAAGGAGGATAAGAACGAGCTCAAGCTTAAGGTCCATGGGGAGGATCACACCCTCATGAACATGTTGAGGGGAAAACTCGCCGAAAAGGTGGACTTCGTCGCTTATAGGAAGGAACACCCACTGGACGATTTCGTCGTGTTCTTGGTCAGGACCAAGAGGGGGAGCCCGAGGACAGTTATTAAAAGGGCAATCAAGGAATTAATTAAGGAATGGGAAGCATTAAAGTTGTAAAACCAGAGGTGAGGATCTTAGGCGTAGATGACGGACCATTTGACAAGTTTAAACCCGGGGAAGAGGTCCTAGTTGTTGGGGTCGTCTTCAGGGGAAAGGATTCACTGGATGGTCTGCTGTCAACCAAGGTGGAGTGTGATGGGAATGATGCGACCGAGAAGTTAGTAAAGATGGTGAAGGGAAGCAATCAGAGACATCAGATAAGGTTCATCATGCTGGATGGTATAGCCCTTGGAGGATTCAATGTAGTAGACGTTGAAGAATTGTATCGAGCGTTGAAGATCCCAGTCATCGTGGTGATAAGGAGGAGGCCTGACATGAAAGCGATAGAGAGAGCCCTCAGGAGGTTCAAGGATGGTGAGAGAAGGATGGAGATCTTGAGGAAGGCGGGAGAGGTCAGGAAGTGCGGTAAGATCTTCTTTCAGTGCTACGGCGTTGAGCCGACCATTGCGGAGCAGGTCATCAAAAAGAGCACCAAGAGAGGAAACATGCCAGAACCTTTGAGGGTGGCCCACATCATCGCCTCGGGGATAGTGCTTGGGGAGAGCCATGGAAGAGCTTAAATTATATCTTATGCTTATGTAAAAGGTGAACCTGAAGAGGATATACGAGTTCCTGTTCAAGGAGGAGAGCATACCAAGCTATGTGGCATTCTTCGTCCTGTCTTTCATCGCCTTGAAATTCATAATTTATCCTGGCTTCCTGATCTTGATGGGATGGAAGGATATAGTCGCGGTCCTCTCGCCCAGCATGGAACACGGTGATGGTGTAGAATACACCTACTACCAGTGGTTCTCCGAGAGGAACATGAGCGTCGAGGACTTTCCCTTCCCTAGCGGGTTAAACGTCGGTGATGCTGTCATCGTGGTCCCTGCTCGTGACATCGAGGTCGGGGATGTCATAGTGTTCTATCCTCGTGGTCTAAGTTATAGTTTGGTCCACAGGGTGGTAAAGGTCGATTGCGAGGAGGAGTGCTACTACACCACTAAGGGGGACGCTAACCCTGAAATATTGTCCATAGAAAGGAACATAACCCAGGAGCAGATAGTTGGAAAGGCTGTCTTCAGGATCCCATTATTGGGCCTTCCTAGGACTCTTATGTTTTACCTCTTAGGCATTTAGAGATATCCAACTCATCAGTGAAATCCACTTCTATCCCCATCCTCCTCAAGTCCTCCCTCATCCTCACCCCTACATTCCAACAGATGACCTTTGAGACCTCCTCCCTCAATAAGAGATTAAGGAGCTTCGCGTGTCCCACGACGTCGGGTCCCTCTCCATGGGGATTTTCCACCAATTTCTTCTCCTTCGTCTCCGTGTCATAGATTAGGAAGTACTTGGACCTGCCGAAATGCTCCGAGATCTTCCTCCCGTCCTCAGTTGGGAAAGCGACTTTCATGGTTAGGAAAAGGGGATTAAATTTATTAAATTTCTTTTCACTTCTTAACTCATGGGCCCAAGGGAGAGACCGAAAAGCCTCGAGTTCGCCTTGGCCTCTTCCCTAGCGGACCTCTCCACGACCGCCCTTTACATGCATCGTCATGAGGACGCGATTTGGAGGGAGGGGAATGAACTCGCGAGGAAGTTGGTGACGAGGTTCGGAATTGAAAGAGGGTTGGTCCTCGAATACCTGAGCTTCTACTTACCTTCCATCTTGTCAGCCTGTCTCCTCTCGAAGTTCGTGGACAAATATGTCTCGAAGTTGCTGGGGAAGAAGAGCACTTATTGTGAGACTGGGGTAATGGGCTTCATGGGGTTGAGTTCTCTCTTGGAAGGCGCTTACAACTGGTTCAGGAGCTATGAGTTGAACAGTTCTGATCCTCGCTTTTCAGTTCCTTTTTTGGTACCCTACCTCTTCGCTGCCTTCTATCCCTTCTACGCTCTTTACAAATTGTGGAGGGATGCACGAGGAGCTTTGGACCTGAGTGATGGGAAATGAAAGGATGGATAAGGGGGTTCCTGGGATTCCTCGGATTTTTGGGATTTAACGCGTTTAAGACAGGCGACTACTCGTGGCTACTGTGGTTTCTCTGGTTCGTGTGGTTCTATCACTTCAAACGCTTGAGAAGAATGAGTTAACCCGAGGTAAATCCCTCTCGAAGGAAAAAGTTTAAATAGGGAAAAGAAGCATCTTCTCCAGATGTTTTGTGAGAAGTGCGGTTCGCTCCTGATCCCGAAGGAAAAGAAGGGAAAAAAGCTGTTCTATTGCAGGAAGTGTAAGACCTACTATAACCTCTCCGGAAGGCTAGTGGAGAAGAGCGCCCAAAAGAGCAAGATAACCCTGATCGGGGAGAAGAGGCCCACCTTGCCCACGGTCGAGGAGGAATGCCCGAAGTGCGGCCACAAGAAGGCCTATTTTTGGATAGAGCAGACCAGGGCGAGCGATGAGCCTCCTACTAGGTTCTACAAGTGCAAGAAGTGCGGCCACGTCTGGAGGGAATATCACTGATTTTTAAAGGGAAGGGATTACTAACATTATGGAACACGCGAGACCAAGGTTCGTGAAAGACATGAGGGAAGGCGAGAAGGTCTCAGTCATAGGACTGGTGATCTCAAAGAGCGAGACGGGTTACATCGTCCTGGATGATGGAACAGGACAGGCTACGGTTTTGGTCCCGAACGACGAGGTCCTCGGATCCGTCCGACCAGGGGAGCTTGTGCGGGTGATAGGGTCGGTAATAGGAGACGGTGAGATAAGATCTTATTTGGTACAATCCATGAAAGGGTTAGATATGGAGCTGTACAAGGAGTACATGAGGCTCAGGGAAAAGTTAAAAAGAGGGGAGGGTGATAAGTAAGTATGAAGGCCCAGTTCATGATGGGCGGGAGGACGAAGTTCCTCCTCCTCGGTCTGTTCATCCTCTTGGTCGGTGGGGCTTTTTACGCCGACAAGATGGGAATGTTCTCCCTTCCCTTCTCCCTTCCTGAGATGAGCTTTGAGGTGGCGGGCTTCTCCCTGACCCTCGAGATCATCCTCATTCTACTGGGCCTTTTCTTGATCTTGATAAGCAGGCTCATGGCTTACTGAGGAAAAAGATTTAAACGCGACTTCCGTCTAATTAGTTTATGAGGCTGGTCACGTCCAATCCGAGCATAATTAGGAACGCTGTAGAGTCGATCGGTGAGCTCATAACTGAGGGCTCATTCGTATTGGAAAAAGATGCCATAAGGTTCAGGGCCATGGACCCTGCTGGCGTCTCCATGGTCATCCTCACCATCTTCAACTCAGTCTTCGATGTTTATGAAGTTAATGGTGAGAGCTTGACCCTTAACTTGGAAGATTTCATGAAGGTGTTGAGGAGGGCGAAGGCCACTGATAAGATGGAGCTGACCTTAAAGGAAAACAGGTTGAAGATAACCTTCAAGGGGAACGCGATAAGGAGCTTTTCCCTCCCCTTGGTAGAACCCCTCGGTGAGTCTCAGAAGGTCCCTGAATTGGAGTTCAAGTGTAAGGTGGAACTGGACGTGGAAGTCCTGAAGGACGCCATAAAGGACGCGAGCATGGTCTCGGATGCAGTTACTTTGGAATTAAGCGGGAATACCTTCTTCATAAAGGCCGCGGGAGATTCCCAAGAGTTCTCCATGGAACTTAATAAGGACACGCCAGGGCTCATCTCCATGGAGGGAGAAGGCAAGGCGAAATACAGCCTCGATTACCTGGGGAAGATGATGAAAGCCTCTTCCCTGGCGGATAGCCTGACCTTGAGGTTCAGCACGGATTACCCACTTCAACTTGAATACAAGGCCCTCGACAAGATAGACCTCGTGTTCATCCTAGCTCCCAGGATAGAGAGCGAATGATTTTTTAATCATCCCCTCCGAAGTTTAAACATGAAGATTGGCATCTTAGACGATAAGAAAGAAGCCTTTTCCAGGGATGTCTTGAACAAGTTGAGGGAGAAGGGGTACCAGGTGGAATACGTCTGGTTCGGTTATCAGAGGATCCCAACTAAGAGCGATTACAGGGTGATCTTCGACAGGCAGAGTATGTATGATGAGTTCCTGAGGGCCATTATGAAGGTGCTTTCCCTGAACGGCACTTATATCATAAACAACCCATTTTCTAACATCTGCGACGATAAGCTCATTGAGTTGAATCTCTGTCAGAGCCTCGGGATCCCCTACCCCAAGACCTTGGTTCTCCCGAAGGAGAACGTGGAGTATGACATGTCCCAGGAGATAGTCCTGACGGATGTGAAGGACATCCTTCCCGAGTTGAGATTTCCTCTCATCATGAAACCCCACGATGGATATGCCTGGAAGGACGTTTACGAGGTAAACACCCCTGAGGAACTGGATAAGCTCTACAAGAGCCTGAGGGACGAATATACCATCTTGGTTCAGGAAAAGATAGAGCCAAAACTCATGTACAGAGCCTATTCGATCGGACACGAGAAGGTGATCTTGGTCAGGTATGACCCTTGCTCTCGAAGATACTTAGAAGATGATTATTCCCAAATCAAGGACTTACTCCCAAAGATAGAGGAGTGGACCAAGAGGTTGAATGAGGTCCTCGATTATGATCTCAACTCCGTTGAATGGATGATCGATCAGGGTAACCAAGCTTACTTGATAGATGCCTTCAATGAAGTCCCTGAGATCTTGCCCGAGATCCTTCCGAGGAGGTATTATGATGAGCTCGTGAATTCTGTGGCGGAGCTCATAGAAAAGATATTCCACTCGGATAAGCACAACAGGTGGCCCTTCGATTATCCTCCATGAACATCGCTCAAATCCTGGAGTATTACCACAGGAAGGACATAAGGGAGGAGATGTTGAGGCTAGCGGAGTGTAGGGAAGTCGTGCCGAGGTACAGGGACGGAGGGTTCGGAAAAAGGCCTCAGACCTTGAAGTACGAGAAGGAGTTAGAGAGGTGGGTGAGGGAGGGGGCGGTGAGCTTTCACATGAGTGAGGAGAGGTGGATAAATCCCATGATGCTCACCCCGGGGATGAGGAGGGAGGAGATGGATAGACTGAGGACAGGGTGGGACCTCGTCTTGGATGTGGACACGAATTTCTTAGAGTTCGGGAGGATGTGCGCGAAGTTGCTCATAAAAGCACTGAAATTCCACGAGGTGAGGCATTACTTTGTGAAGTTCTCTGGGAGGACGGGGTGGCACATCATAGTGCCCTACGAGACCTTTCCGAAGGAGGTGAATGGAATACCTACGAATAGACTTTTCCCCGAGGCAGCTATTAAGATATCTCAGTACTTGATGGACATGATAAGAAATAAACTCTCGGACGAATTGCTGGACTCCTTCGGCTTCGAAGAGATCGTGAGGAAGAGCGGGAAGAAATACGAGGAGTTGGTCAAGGACGAGGAATTTGACCCCTACTCTCTCATCTCCATAGACAGCATAGCGATCTCGAGTAGACATCTCTTCAGGATGCCTTACTCGTTAAATGAGAAGTCGTGGCTCGTGAGCATCCCCGTGAGGGATGTGATGAAATTCGAGCTGGAACAGGCGAAACCAGAGAACGTGGTGGTCGAGGAGGGTTTCATGGAAGGGGGGAGGCCTGGGGAGGCGAAGCAGCTCTTCATTCAGGCTTACGAGTATGAAGTCATGAGGAAGAAAGAGGTGAACCTAGCGAGGTCCATCCCAAAGAAAGCCATTCCGAAGCAGTTCTTCCCCCCTTGCATAAAGAACATCCTGAAGGGATTGGAGGATGGTAGGAAGAGGAGCGTCTTCATCCTGATAAACTTCCTCAGGTCCTTAGGCTGGGACTTCGATTCCATAGAAAAGGAGCTCTACGAGTGGAACAAGAGGAATAAGGAGCCCTTGAGGGAGAACTACATAGCCTCCCAGTTGAAATGGCACAAGAGGAACCCCATCTATCTTCCTCCTAACTGCGATAATAGGAATTACTACTTAGATATAGGTGTGTGTCAGCCGGATCCCTTCTGTAAGGGCATAAAGAACCCCGTAACGTACAGTTTTAAAAGCAGGAGAAGGTATAGAAAATCGAGATGATCACGTACTCTGAGCTGAGGAAGTTTCAAAGGTTGGAGAGGGAGAGCCAGGCCCTTCAGGACTTGGGAGAGGACTTCCTGGAGAAGGTAAAGGAGTTCATAAGGGAGAAGAAGTCCATGATAAAGGAAGGGGAGGACCCATTCGTGAAGGAAATGAATGAGAGGATCAGGGAGGAATTGAGGAATGCCTTGAAGGTGATAGATGACATCATGCTCACCAGGGAGAGGAAGGTGGTGGTCCACGCCCTATTGTCCTCAAAGAAGGACAAAGCGACCTACAACTTGTCTAATATGCTGGAACATGAGAAGAAGTTATTCTTTAGCGTGTTGGAAGCGGTGAAGCGCGCGAGGCAGGAGTTCAAGGACTCCATATCCTCCTCTCAGGAGAAGCGGGAAAAAGTTAAAAAGGAGACCTCTTTTGGGAAGAAAATGGTGCGGATACTCGAGAACATCCCCTCCTTCACTTGGAGGGACAGGACCTATGGTCCCTTCAAGCGTGAGGACATCGCCAACCTCGAAGAAGAGTTGGCAGAGTTGCTCATAAGCAGGGGAAAAGCGGAGGCGTTGGAATGAAACTGCCGAAGAAGAGGAAGAAGTACTGCCCCTTTTGTAAGAAGTACACCGAGCACAAGGTGATCATCGTAAAGAGCTCCAAGAAGAGGGGAGCATTGTCTTTGGGGCAGAGGAGGTTCAAGGAAAAGCTGAAGGGGTATGGTGGTTACCCGAGGCCGAAACCCGAGAAGGGGGCGAAATACGGGGTGAAGACCACGAAGAAACTGGACGTGAGGTATGAGTGTGCGGAATGCAAGAAGCAACACCCGGCTAGGGAGGGGAAGAGGGCGAAGAAGGTGGAGCTCGTATGAAGGATATAGTCGTATCCCCAAGGTCAAGGTTCCTCAAGGTCAGGTGCCCGAAGTGCAAGCACGAACAAGTGATATTTGGGAATTGTTCCACGGTGGTCAGGTGCCAGAAGTGTTCTAACGTGATAGCTGAGCCCACAGGAGGGAAAGCGAAGGTCAAGGCCCGCATCCTGGAGATCTTGGAATGATAAGGAAGAAAGGCCTTCCGAGGAAAGGGGAGATAGTTATGTGTACCGTGAAGCACGTTAGTCCTCATTCCGCCTTCGTGACCCTGGATGAATATGAGAACGTGGAGGCCATGTTGCACATCTCAGAGGTGGCGAGCGGGAGGATAAAGAACATAAGAGACTACATCGTCCCCGGGAAGCAAATAGTCTGTCTGGTCCTGAGAGTGGATGAGAGGAAGGGATACGTGGACGTGTCCCTGAAGAGGGTGACGGACAGCGAGAAGAGGAGGAAGTTCCTGGAGTGGAGGTTTTCCAAGCGAATGAGTAACTTACTCCAATTCCTGTCCAAGAAGTTAAAGGAGGATCCGGAGGAGGTGGAGAGGAAGATCCTGGAGAGATACAACAGCTTGGGGGAGTTCTTCAAGAGCGTTCAGAGGAAGGGCCCTCAGTTAGTGGATACCCTGGACATAAGCGAGAAGTGGAAGAAGGCCCTGAAGGAGGAGTTCTCAGAGGCCCTCAAAAGAAAGAAGTCCGTGATAAAGGCCATCTTGGAACTCAGGAGCTACGCTTCTGATGGTGTGGGGAGGGTAAGGAAAGTCCTTAGGGAAATCGGGGGGGACGGTGTGGAGATAACCTATCTGGGGGCACCCAGGTATCAACTTAAGATAACCGCGGAGAATTACAAGGTGGCGGAATCCATGCTCTCAGAGATCGAGAGGAAGTTGGAGCAACTTTCCAAGACCGAAGGTGTGGAGTTCAGGTTGGAGAGATGAGGATCAGGTACTGCCCATCTTGTAAGAGGTACACGTTGAAGGAGAGGTGTCCCTCTTGCGGGAAGGAAACCACTTTTCACATGCCTCCTAAGTTCTCCCCAGAGGACAAGTATGCCAAGTATAGGAGGGAGGCAAGGAGGAAACTCTTAGAGGAGGCGGGATTGCTGTGAAGCTCAAGGATCCTGTTTTGGTCGAAGGCCTTCCGGGCATCGGAAACGTGGCGAAGATATGCGTGGACTTCTTGAGGGAGGAAATGAGGGCGAAGCACCTTTTCACCATTTACTCCGACGAACTCCCTCACTCTGTCTTCGTGACCGAAGATTCTCTGTTGGAACTTCCCCACGTAGAGTTCAGTTATTTCAAAGCGAAGAGGAGGCATGTGGTCCTCCTTTCAGGCACATCCCAGGCCACCTCTGAGAAAGGGTCTTACATCTTGATGAAGGAGATCCTGAAGCGCGCCAAGCACCTAGGGGTAAAGGAGGTAATCACCCTCGGCGGTATAGGGCACGCCAAACCGCCCAGTAAGCCGAAGGTACACCTCGTGGCGACCCATAAAGAGATGCTGAGGAAGGCTCAAAAGCTCGATGTCTTGGTGGACGGTTCTTCCTCTGTCGGCGTCATCATAGGGGCTGCTGGCCTCTTGTTGGGCCTTGGGAAACGCATGGGTTTTAAGGGGTTCAGTCTCTTGGTCGACACTTTCTCCCACCCCAGCTATCTTGGCTTCAGCGAGGCCCAGATGCTCTTGAAGGTCTTGAAGCAATATCTGGATTTCGAAGTGGATGAGAGGAAGCTCAAGCCCTTCCAGAAGCAGTTCTTCGTGAAGAGGAGAAAACCTGTTAAAAGGGAGAGATTAACTTATATAGGATGATCTACCTAGCGGACTTCCACATCCATTCCAAGTACTCTAGGGCTACTTCTCGCCTCATGGACCTGGAGCACTTGACGACTTACGCCAGGATGAAGGGGCTCCACCTCTTGGGGACGGGAGATTTCACTCATCCCAAGTGGTTGGAGGAGCTCTCTTCCATGGAGGAGCAAGAGGGCATATACGTTTATAACGACATGAACTTCCTGGTGACCGGTGAGATCTCTACAGTCTACGAGCAAGGAGGGAAGTTGAGGAAAGTGCATCACCTCGTCCTCTTGCCTTCTTTGGAGTCTGCCGAACTCGTGAACGACGCGATCTCTGAGCACGCGAATTTAGAGGCCGATGGGAGACCTATTTTACCCATTTCGAGCCCTGAATTCGTGGAAATCATCCTCTCTTTGGAGCCCAAGGCCCTGATCATACCCGCCCACGCGTGGACTCCTTGGTTCGGCGTCTTCGGTTCCAAGTCGGGCTTCGATTCCTTAAGAGAATGCTATCAGGATCAAACAAAACACATATACGGATTGGAGACGGGGCTGAGCAGCGACCCCGCCATGAACTGGAGGCTCTCAGAGCTAGATGGGCTCACTCTGATGTCAAATTCTGATTCTCACTCCCCTTATCCTTGGAGGATAGGAAGGGAAGCGAACGCCTTTGATCTGAAGGAATTGAACTACAAAGGGATCTACAAGGCAATAAGACACAATCAACTGGCCTTCACTATAGAGGTGGACCCTTCTTATGGGAAGTATCACTGGGATGGGCACAGGAACTGTGGAGTGAGATTGGAACCTAAGGAGGCTATGAGGCTGGGAAACATCTGTCCCGTCTGTAAAAAACCCCTGACCTTAGGGGTCCTCCACAGGGTAGAAGAACTGGCCGACAGGCCAGAGGGTTTCATCCCGAAGGAGGCGAGGCCGTTCAAGAGCCTCCTCCCCCTTCACGAAGTCATCTCCAAGGTTCATCATCACAACCTATCCTCCCAAAGCGTTTGGGACCTCTATAACAAGTTCGTGAATGAGTTCGGGAACGAGTATGAGGTCCTGCTAAACGTAAATATGGAAGAGTTGAGAAGGATAGATAGGAGGGTGGCGGATGTCATTCAAAAGATGAGGGAAGGAAGGTTAAGAGTGAGACCAGGGTACGATGGGGTTTACGGAGAGCTAATCGTTGAAAAGAAATTAATGGATTTCATGTGACTGGCTTTACCACCACTGTGAGGGGGTCCGACGCTATCTTGTAGCCATAACCGGCCTCCACGTATATCCTCTCAACCAGGGGGGTGCTCACCTTCGTCACCTTCACAGGTATGAACAAGGTAGCCTTTCTCCCTCCAGTCAACCTTGGTATCTCCTCCTCCTTCAAGTTAACCACTTTCCAATTTCCTTCCTCATATACCTCATATCCACTCACGTCCCACCAAGTCGGGATTTTGATCTTCAAGAACTCCACTCTGTTGGCTCTCACCGAATTTTCTATCCAGTTCTCATCTAAGTAACTTATCATCCCGCTTCCCACGTTCTCTACGTCTATCCTCAAGGAGAACTCGGTGACCTGTTTGTAGGTCCTTACGGGCTTCATGCTTTGTTCCACGCTTATCCTGACGGGGCCAGAGCTCGTCCCATTCTTTACCTCAGGCATCTCCACGTAGTCTGAGGGGACGATGGCGATGTCTGCCCACGCCGTTGAGTTATACTTGTAGTACACCAAGACCTGAAGGTTGAAGGGGACATCCGTGGTGAACCCCTCCAGTCTCGGGGCCTTTAGATCCCAAGAAAAGACATCACTCCCCCCCTTCTCGAGCTCGGCGAGCTGGTTCTTTATGGGCGTCGCTTCCATGCTCCCCAGACCAGTTAGAATGGCCCTGACGTCCCTCGCCTCCCAATCCCCTATGTTGCTTAAGAAGAGGTCCAGGTTCGTGCTTTCCTCCGGCATGAGCTCGCTTATCCCTATAGAGACCCCTGTTATGACTAACCCTTCCTCGGTCATGTTCACCTGAGGCTTCTCTTCCTGGACACACCCAAGTACGAGAAAGACCAAGAGGATGAGGAAATATCTAGCCTTCATTTTATGGGAATCACCCCTAACTTCGTGCTTTCCTCGATTTGATAGTCATAACTCACTCTCACGTAGAAAGGGATCGTCTGATAGTTAGGGGAAAGCTCCTTCAAGTTGAATGGGATGTTCACAGTGTAACCCTCTTCCAACATCAGGTTGATGGGGTCCAAGTCCATGTAAAGGAGCTTTCCCATGGGCTTCCCGTATTCTCCCTCAAACCACGTCCTCACAGCATCTCCTGCCTCCTCCATGGGACTCTCCCCCAACAACTCCACCACTTTGTCATCGTACTCTAAGGTTATCCTCACCTTGGTCCCCGGCTTAGGGATCCCCTTCCCCTGATTTATCACCTTGAAGCTTAACACGAAATTCTGACCGGTGGAGCCCTGGACGTAAGTTATGGGCTCCATGGTGTTGGAGAACACCCTGATAGCTCCAGCGCTCGCGGTTTTGGTGGCAGTGAGGGGGAGACCGCTCGCCTTCCTCGAGGAGTATTCTTGGAAGGTCATGGCAGCGATCCCTATGTATATGGAGGTGTGGTAGTGATACTCGACCGTGGCGTAGATCTCGTGCTCGTAGTACATGTTACCTATCTCTTCCTTGGTCGGGCTCTTCAACACCCA
>Ga0190363_1001072_pt1 | contig 16312 bp, 17 predicted proteins | sample 48721867_MG_FD_161272 | JGI IMG/M metagenome (GOLD analysis project Ga0190363, IMG submission 161272) | Hydrothermal vent microbial mat bacterial communities from Southern Trench, Guaymas Basin, Mexico - 4872-18-6-7_MG | ecosystem: Environmental > Aquatic > Marine > Hydrothermal vents >... | reverse complement strand
TATGAACTCTTTAACGTTCTCTTCAAGAAACCTAATTCTTTTCTCATAAGTTCTTTCAGGGTCTTCACCTTTACTTAAGATGCTAGGTTTCCCTATTTTATCCCTGTTTAATTGAAGTGCTAAATATGATCTAGTGTTTAAGTTAACTCCAAGCATTCTATTAAACAACTCTCTATCTTTCTCAAGCCTAGACCAATTGACATATTGTCTTACGTCATTAATGCCAGAAGGAATAAGCGGTCTCAATATACCTTCACTTAATAAACCCGGTTCCTCCATTAAAGCGGCAAATGTTGTGCTTGATGTTAATAAATGAGAAATGCTAGGAGAAATATAGTCAAATAAAATAGCCTGTATTTTCAATTCCCTACGTATGTCTGAAACACTAGGCTGTGTTATAACTTGTGTTAAAGGATCATAAATTGACGGAAAAACAGCCTTAAGATTCATGTAAGAGATATTTTTGCACACCTTAAACACTCCTAGATAACACCGTATATCACTAAGTATATTCCTGCCTAAGATTCTTATGGCCGCTTACAACAAGCTTCTTTAAACCCATTAGTAGTGAGGGATGCGATATTATGTAAAGTGATTTATTTAGCTCATGAGCGTCGCTAAAATGATTTAAGCGTCCTATATACGGCTTATGAAGCTATTTAAAATGTTCTGACTGAACCTCTTCCATCATGAACCTGCTTAGTTCTGTTGGTAAGTGTAGTAGTTGCCACTTGATTTTCTTTCCATCTACAAGTTCCTTTACTTCCCTCTCTCTTTGCGTTAGCGTCGTTGTTTTGCCGCTTTTAACCTCTATGAAAATTATCTCCTCAGGCTTACCGTCAGACAGTCCTTTAAATGCTATAAAATCTACTGGTGTCCCTATAAACCTTAGGTCTTTAGGATTTATCCCATAATTTGAAAATAACAGTAGCGGCGCTAAATGTTCTCCCACCTTCCCAAGTATCGTTGAAGCCGACCTCTTAATAGCATCCTCCCTTATCCGCTCCTCTTCCTTAGCCTTCCACTGCTCAAACATTAGCTTAGCCTTCTCCTCAGCCCTCCTTTCATACTCAACCCTTAATCTTTCAAGTTCCCTATCCCGTTCAGCCTTTAACCTCTCAAGCTCTTTAACATGCTCATCCCTTAATCTATCAAGCTCCCTCTTCGCCCACTCATTAAACAACCCCCTAGCCCTATCCTCAACAGCACCCTTCAACTTAGAGTACTTAATAAACAACACAATAACCAATAATAACAACAAAAATATTAGCAACCATTCAATCATACAGTGCTCCCACATATATTATCAGCCTTTCAAAAATTTAAAAACTAAAAATAATGCATTAGGGTGATCTGAATACATTAATGTGATTTAGGATTATGCTATTTACTAAGCATATTCAATCATCTAAGGCGGGTAGAAGCTCCAGTATCTTTCAACGCCAACTAGATGTCCTTGCCACTTGATAATCTTAAGTAATTCATTTTGCTTTCTCTTATACTCTTCATGTGGGATTAAATGCCAAAGTATCAGACAGATATAGTTTGTATAAACACCAAACGCTCTCGGCGCCCATGTTGATGCTCCATGCATGAACTTGTTTCTCCAAGTAAGAAGTATTTCAACCCAGTTCTTTCCATACATGTTCCAGATATTCTCAACGATTTTACTAAGTTCAAGGATGCAGAGTTGAAGATCTTGTGAGATATTCGGTAAAACTTCTTTCTTAAATAAGCTTAAAACTCTCCCAAATGTTGCACGTTTACTCTTCTCTAATTTCTCAAGTTTCATTTTAGCTTCTTCTGACCCATACAACTTAGTGAAAGTCTTAAGCAGAACCTCAAATGTTACTGCAGCTATAGGTATGCCAATAACAAATTTTTGAGAAATAATGTGGTGAACATGCCTATCAATAACAGCATCTATTACCCTATTAAGAACCATGGCCTCAGAGGTAAATGGAGGATAACCTAATTTCGCTAAACAAATATGAAATAGCAGGTAAAGGAGTTTAGTAGAATACTCGTTCTTTAAAGTCTTTAAAATAGGTATGGAGTCCTCAAAGGACTTAAAGACTTCTGCACTCCACGCCCAGAACTCATAATGGTCTAAGTTAACCTGAATTTCTAAGGTCTTTGTCAAATGTATTGAAAGCCTCCTAAGAATAGGTAGAGGTAGTAAAGGAATAGAGGAAGGAATCTCAGGTCTACTTTTACTAAGCATCCTAAGCCTAGTTGTCAGCAACCATTCCTGCTCTATTGGAGTCCAATTACCTTCAGCATACATATGTTCGTAACTTGGCACATTAATGTACTTTACACCTTCAGTTTTCCATTTTCTAACATATTCATCACATATTTCAGCAACAAGCTTTTCAAGACCATCCAAATTCGTAGGTTTCACCTTTAAATGAAATTATTGTAATCCTTAAGAATATACCATATCGTTATAGAACATTTACAACATTCTCTAATAAATGTTTTAATTAATTAATGAAGAAAAATTTTTAGTAACGCCCACTATTTAAGAGCAAAGTAGCCTTGTTTTGCTAATTCTCTATTAATGCTTTTTAAGTTATATTCGCTTAGTTAGTATAGGTGTTTAATATTGTCCCTTAGTGGGAAAACGTTAAGGCTTATTATAGAGAATTTTAGAGGCATAAAATACTGCGATATGGAGCTCGGCAGAGTTAACATTTTTATTGGAAGAAACAACTCCGGTAAAACCCTGTCCTTGAGTCTCTCTTCCTACTTCCAAACCCGTTACACTATGCACCTTACTATAAAGGTCCTAACCAAATGGTTGCAGTTGATGTTATAAATTACCTACACTCCACCTTAGAAGCAGAAGCCTACATTTCCCTTCTTCACAACTATAGTCCATTACAGTCAGCAACTATAACGCCAAAGAGTGGTACTGAAACTTTTACAGTAAAGTTCCATGTTGAAGGTAATAGTATCTTAGTACGTTTAATCCTAAATGATAGAGAAATGCTGGAGCTAGGTGGGCTTGAAGTATCTTCAAGCCGGAAATGGACAGTCCCTCTCCACCTTTTCACTAAGGATAAGAACTTTCAATTCTTTTATGTTATTACTAACAAGGAGGGTTAATGGAAAATACGTGCACGAATGGTTCTTTCAATTCTTTTATGTTATTACATGTGCTATCATGAAGCACATAAATTGCTGCTTTGCTCGCCTTTCAATTCTTTATTGTTATTACTTTCTTCTTTGGTTGGTTTGGGGAATAGTTCTATGGTGACTTTCAATTCTTTATTGTTATTACCTTCCAACGTATTTCCCCTTATTGATACTTCGTGAACCACTACCTTTCAATTCTTTATTGTTATTACTACATGCATAAAACTCATATCGTTACATGCATAAACGAACTCTTTCAATTCTTTATTGTTATTACTTCTTTGGAAAACTCATATACATTGTTAAAAGTGCTATTGCAAGCTTTCAATTCTTTATTGTTATTACCCGCACTACGGTGAGGTAGAAGACAACTTAAACGCTTTCAGCCTTTCAATTCTTTATTGTTATTACACAGTTTCATTAATACTTGGTGCATTTAAATAGTATGTTTCTTTCTTTCAATTCTTTATTGTTATTACCTCGTCTCACTCTGTCTTGCTTAGAAGTCCGCGTATAGCTCTTTCAATTCTTTATTGTTATTACAGTGGTAAGTAATGAAAATCGAGCGTAAAGAAGTAGTTATTAGCTTTCAATTCTTTATTGTTATTACGCTGACGCTTATTTTACGGGATATAGGGATGGTTTAGAGGACTTTCAATTCTTTATTGTTATTACACTTACTCCTACCTCTTTAGCAATCATTTCAATGCTTAACTTTCCTTTCAATTCTTTATTGTTATTACAAAACTTCTAGAGAAATATGAGAAGGGGTTACCCCATGAAGTTGAAGCTTTCAATTCTTTATTGTTATTACACGCCTTCATAGAGGGTTTCACGAAAACATTTCCTAATCTTTCAATTCTTTATTGTTATTACCTAATGGTTTAGCTTGGCTAACAACCTATCAGCTAAAGTACTCTTTCAATTCTTTATTGTTATTACAAGCTGATTAATAGCATATATTGTAGCTAACGTATGTGTCTTTCAATTCTTTATTGTTATTACGTAAACTAAAACCCAAAATCCGCCTCTAAGAAAATATATGAAAGCCTTTCAATTCTTTATTGTTATTACACATATATTCCCTTCTACGGAAAATAAGGACAATCGAACTTTCAATTCTTTATTGTTATTACTTTGGTCAGTTGGTGGTTTATAGTAATTTTGGTCAAGACTTTCAATTCTTTATTGTTATTACACCACTAGAGGAGGAGGAGCAGTACATGTTCTTAAAACAACCTTTCAATTCTTTATTGTTATTACAAGCTAAGAAAAGAGGTTAAGGAAAGAAGAGGAAGAATAACTTTCAATTCTTTATTGTTATTACAAAGTTTTTAGAACCAATATGCCAATCTCCTGTTAAAAGAACCTTTCAATTCTTTATTGTTATTACAAGTTATAATAGTCTGGGGACAGCGTAGGCTCCATTTTATCTCTTTCAATTCTTTATTGTTATTACCACGGATTCGTCCTTACGAACACCGAAGAGCTTATGGTCTTTCAATTCTTTATTGTTATTACAATGCTATTGCGTCTCTTACGTATGGTTTTAGCCTTGGTGTTTTCTTTCAATTCTTTATTGTTATTACATTGGGTAGACCCGGAAACCGGTGAGCTAACGCCTTACACCTTTCAATTCTTTATTGTTATTACGAAACCTTCTTTTCGGAGAAAGAAAAGGAATCCGCTATTTTTTTACCTTTCAATTCTTTATTGTTATTACAATAATAAGCTATAGAAAAGGAAGGGTACAAGAAAGAGAATTTCCTTTCAATTCTTTATTGTTATTACAATACGATATTCCCGGAATAGATACGGCTAAGCCTTCGGCTAACTTTCAATTCTTTATTGTTATTACTGTTTATTACTGTGTTTGGTTGTTTATGGTTGTTTATTTAAATTTTACTGTTTTGTACTTGATGTTTATTTGTGCAGACCTTCTCTATCTCATGTTTGATGTTTTTCAGTCTGCTTTGGGGTGGTTGATGGTGTTTCCATGTTTAGGTCGGGAATCTAAGTGGGCTTGTTTTGCTTTACGTTTTAGTGCGTGTGGGTGTTTGCTGGTTTGGTGTTTGTTTATTGTTTGGGGTGATTTAGTGTTTCTTTGCTGTTTTTAGTGTTGTTTTAATTGTTCTTTTTAAAATTGTTTTTCTGTTGGTTTATGGTTTTTGTTCCCGGCTGTGGGCGGGATTTTCTATGGTGTTGCTATTTTTGTCCATTTTGTTGGGTATATTCCTGAGTATTTTCCTTTTTGAACTACTAGTTGGTGTTTTTTGAGTTCTGCTATGTGGTTTGCTATTGTTTTTTCTTTTTTGCCTAGTTTTTCTGCTAGTTCTTTAACTGTTATTCCGGGGGTTTTCATTATTTCCAATATTATTTGTTTTTTCTCTTTAGATAGTGGTGTTTTTAGGAGTTTAAGTATTGGGTATGGTATTTCCATTTGGATTGGTGGTTCGCTTTCAGACTGCATTTTTAGTTCGAAAGCTTTGTTTTCCATTAGTAGGGCTGTGTAAACTATGATTACTGCTAGTCTCATTCCTCCGCTTAAATCTGATATTATTGGTTCTGGAAGTTCTCTAATGATTTTTCTTGCTTCGCTAATTGCTTCTGCAGGGTTTTCGCAGCTTATTTCTACTAGTTTAGGTGTTGAAAGACCTAGGCTTGATGTTCTAAGTTTTAAACCTTCATAGGCTCTAATAACAGCACCTACAGCCGGTTTACATGTGAAAAGAACTATAGTGTCTTCTCTACCCGCTCTTGACATGTAAAGTCTTCTTTCCACAAAGTCTTCGTGGAAACCTAGGGTGAAAACATAGGATTTCATGGTTAAATATTTGTTAAACGTAGGGTTTAACTGTTTCCCGTACGGGGCCGGGATTTCATTTAACCCTATCTTACATGGTGTAACATTGTTTCCCAGGCTTATTCGGGATTTCGCCCTTCTTGTTTATGGTGTTGAATATTAAATTTTAAGCTAAAGTTCTCCACAGAGGTGTGTAAGCGATGGTGCTGAGTAGGAGAATACTGCTTAAAACCTTAAGGAGGCTTTACTGGACTGCTAAACAGGATCCTGTTGACGAAGATTTGAGGGGATGGTGTTGGGATAAGCCCCCTATTAAACCTAGAGCCTACTTAGGTCTCGGCGTTAGCGAAGTATCTTCAAAATACTGTCCTACACGTAGAGATGTTTGGCTTAGAAGAGTTGCTAAGGTTAAACCTAAGCTTACGGACCAGCTTTGCATAGGTAGGGTTGTTCACGAAATAATACATAGGGTTTTCAGCGAAGCTAGGAAAATGCTGATCCTAGGTTATCCTGGATGGTCTGTTTACGAAGAACTTTCAACAAAAATACCTGATATTCTTAGAGGACTAAACATTAACGGTGATGGGTGGGTTACGGACTTCTATAAAACATTGCTGCTAACGGTTGCTTCTGAAGCTGAAGAAGCACAGGCAGTTAATGGAAGCATACCTGCTATAGGGTGGATACCGTGGATAACTGAGTGTAAGGTTGATGGAACATATATTGGGCTTAGCAGCAGCCTATCTGTTGACGCTTTAACTGAAGGAGGGGTTATTGTTGAAATAAAATACGGTAAACCAATGGACTTCCACAAGCTTTCACTAGCAGGCTACAGTTTAGCTTTAGAAGCAAATCTCGAAATACCTTTCGACTATGGAATCCTAGTTTACGTTAATGGAATACCTTATGGGAGGCCGAGAATACATGTTAAACCAGTCTACATTTCTAACGAGCTTAGAAGATGGTTTCTAGATGAAAGAGATGAAATAATAGACATGGTTCTTTCAGAAGAAGAACCTTCAAAACCAACAACATGTCCTTTAAGCTGCCCGTTTAAAGAGGTGTGTTAAAGTGAGAACACTGATTGTTTCAGGTTATGGTGTTAAAATAGCTGTTGAGAAAGGTGTACTTAAAGTAGTTAACGGTAAAGAGAAAATAAGCGTTAATCTTGTAGATTTGGAGCAAATAGTTATCGTTACAAGCGGTGTTTCAGTTACAAGTAAGGCTGTTAGGTCAATAATATATCATGGAGTAGATCTTGTCTTCTTAAACCATAGAGGAGAACCTATTGGAAGAGTTTATCCACCATACATTAATAGAACCGTTAACACTAGGAGAATGCAGTATTTAGCATATCTTAACGGTAAAGGAGCTAAAATAGCTAAGATAATTGCTGAATGTAAGCTTAGAAACCAAGCAGGGCTGCTTAGAAGATACGGTAGAGGTCTTGGAGACAGAGAGTTTAAGGTTATGGCGAAAGAAATTCTAAACTACGTTAGCGAAATTAAAGAGCTTAATGGAAGCATAGACAGGATTAGAGGGGGAATCGTAGGTGTTGAAGCTAAAGCAGCTAGAATATACTGGCCAATGGTTGCTAAGCTAATACCTGAAAACCTAGGTTTTCAGGGAAGAGACCAGGACGGCTACGACCCGTTCAACATTGCTTTAAACTACGGCTATGGAATACTTTACTCTGAAGCTTGGAAAGCACTTGTATTAGCCGGTTTAGATCCTTATGCTGGATTCATACATGCAGATAGAAGCGGTAAGCCAACCTTAGCTTTCGACTTCGTTGAAATGTTTAGATGCAGTGTAGTGGACCATGTTCTAATAAAAATGGTTAGGAGAGGATGGAAACCTAGAGTTGAGAATGGAATTTTAGAGTACAAGTCTAGGGCTGAAATAGCTAAAAACATTATTGAAAACTTTGAAAGAAAAGTTAGGGTTCAAGGAGAACCTTTAACCCTTAGACAAGCTATGAAAAGAACAGCTTTTAACTTAGCATCTTTCATTAGAGGAGACTCATCTGTTTTCAAAGGTTTCGTAGAAGACTGGTGAGTAGGCTATGCCTAGAATAGTTGTCGTCTACGACATAGGCAACAACAAGATTAGGGAAAACTTTGCAAACTTTCTGCAAGCCCATGGGCTAGTGCGTGTTCAGAGAAGTATGTTTATAGGGAAAGTTAGTTCCCAAACAGTTAAAGATATTGAAAGAAGAGCTTCAAAAACTATTGATTTAAGCAGAGACATAGTACACATAATACCATTATCTATCTACGAATACCAGCACATGAAAACCATAGGAACACCATTCAACAAACTGCAGGAGGGAAGAATCCATGTTATCATGTAATCCAGCTCCTACACCATGGCTAATAAAACAGTACATTTACTGCCCAGTAATCCCATGGATAATAGCAAACTACGGTATATTAGAACCACCAACAGAAAGCATGAAGCAAGGTAAAGAAGAAGTAGAGGCGAAAGGTGAAGGCCAAGTAAGGATTAGAAGTAGAAAATATGGTTTCCAATGCGTAATAGATGAAGTAAAATACGATTCTAAAGGAAAACCAGTAATTGTAGAGTATAAGAAGTTTAAATCGAAGAAGCATTTAAGATATAAAATACAACTGCTAACCTATACGCTAGCAGCTCAGGAAACAATAGGTCCTGTAAGAAAAGCGATTCTAATAATGGGATCTAAGAAAATAGAATATGAAATAACGGAAGAAAACCTGAAAACAGCTAAAAGAATACTTAGGGAAACAGAGAAGGTGCTAAACATGGAAAAACCTCCAATACCGAAAATAAACTTTAGAAAATGTAGCTCATGCTGGTATAGAAAATTCTGCCCATACATGTAAAATAGGGGCAAACTAAATAAGCTAATTACTAGTTACGAGGCATATTTAAATACTTTAGAATATATTCAGTATATGGTGTATACTTTGTCTACAACAATTAGAATATCTGAGAAAACGAAGAATATGCTAACTAAAGTGCTTATTAGGTTGGAGAGCGAGCTGGGTAGGCGTCTAGATTACGATGAAGTTATTAGGATACTTATTGAGAGGAGCGTTTTTAGGAAGCCCGAACTACTACTTAGACTCAAAGAAATGAAGGTTCCCGGAGAAGTTGTGGTGGAGGCTCGTAGGATTTTAGAGGAGGAGTCTAGGTTTGAGGAAGAAGTTTTTAAGAGGAGATATGGTTTTCGATACAAGCGTTCTAGTTGAAATAGCTTTAGCAACAGATGATGGTAGGGAAATTATAGATGAAATAGTTGGGGAAAAAATTACACCATACACGACAACGTTGAACATTACTGAAACACTCTACATACTCTGCAGACTACTAGGAATAGAGGAGGCTAGGAAAAGAGTAGGGCTAATAGTGGATTCAAAGTACTTTGAAATAGTAAGTTCAGACAAAGTAAGCTTAGAAGCAGCAGAATGTAAATGCTTATTCCCAATAAGCATAGTAAACTGCCATACACTAGCGTTAGCGAGAAAACATGGAAAACCAGCACTATTTTACAGGCCCGAAAAAGAATTCGAGAAAATAATAGGTAAGCTCGAAACATGGGCGAAAACAAAAATATACTTCATAACAAAATAGCTGAAGATGAGCCAAAACACAACACCATTTCTAAGTCGGAAACTGTAGAGGAGGGAAAAGTAGGAAGTACCTTTACCTGACCTACTAGGCTCCTAGGGGAAGTTTGTTTCTATGTTCAGCTATTTTCTTTTAGCTTAGCATATTTATTCTTGTTAGCAACAGTAGTAGGAGAGTTATTATTGCGCACAGTAGGATGTAGAGTATTAGTTGTAGGGCAAAAAACTTTACCATACCCTTGAAAACAGTTCTTCAACAGCCTTACCTAACAATATTTCTCACAGTTAGTCTCCTCCCATTATTAGTAACAGGGACACACTGTATGTCATGGGTTAGAAGGAAACTTGTCGAAGCTTCATAGGGTATTTTGTTTTAATAGTTACTTTTCCGAAACCAATATCTCTTCTCAACCCAACACCAACAACTTCAGCATACGTAAGTATGTTTTCTAGAAACTCCTTCAACCACCCATATCTTTCCAGCATGTTCCTGTCCAGGAAGAACTTAACATAGCCTGTTAAAGCATCTACAACCCTATCTTCAACAAAACATTTAACAGGCTTAACAGTACCCCAAACATTATGTGTTTCCTGGAGAACAGCAGAAACCATGTTAACCAGGAACAAGTACTTGTCCGTGTCTGGTTTGTAAAGTTCCCTAATATTTCTTGAAAACAAATATCCGGGAACAGGTAGGAACCTAGCTTCATCCTCGAAAATGTCAGCAACAATAACTGGGGTTCTAAACTCAACCTTAACCGTTGAAACATTATCTAAGCTAACAGAGGGGTTTCTAGAGGAAGTTCGTAGTTTGAAACCTCAATTTCGGAAATAAAAAACCTAATATCATCCCAGTAAAACTTGCCGGAACTTACAATACAGTCGAGAAATCTCTTACAAACATAAACTAAACCAGAAAACACAAAGAAATACTTCTTACCCGGAAAAACCCTAACAAGACTAGCTCTACCATTAACAACCTTATTCCACAAATAAACAACACTACCATTCCTAAAAACACCTAAAGGAGAAACATAGAAAACACATCCCTTAAGCTGAGAGCAATTACTTAAAGTAAGCTCCCTAACAAAAACACCGGAAAAAGAACCAACCAAAACACCCTTAGAAGCAACAACACCAACCCTGACAACAGAAAAATCTACACCCAACCACCAAGCAAAAAGTAAAAACAAACCCTAAAAATACACCTCATGCTGGTATAGAAAGCTCTGTTCGTACATTCAATATGAAAGCTTATATAGTAGTACTCGGTGTTTTTATGAGCATAGTTAAGGTTACTAGGAAAGGCCAAAAAACAATACCTAAGGATATTAAAGACCAGTTATCTATTAAGGAAGGAGACTACCTTAAAGTTTCACTTAAAAAGAATAAGATAATTATTGAAAAACTTAGACCGCCGGAACCTGGAGAACCTGTAGACGAAGAGAAATACAGGGGGATAATTAGGGAGCTTGAAGAGATGAGGTCTAAATGGCTTTAATTTTAGATACAAAGTTCCTATTAGCCTGCACCTTCCCACCAACTATTAAACATACTATATGAAACAGTGCATATATACAGTATATATCATATACACGTTGCAAGCCGCATCAATTTCTCGAACTTCTAGAAAGCTCATGAAACACTCTAGCGTTCCAAGCGAATGTTTCATGTTAGTGCTCCATGCTCCCATAGCATTCTTTCAATTCTTTTATGTTATTACCGTTTTATACCTTTGGCTGGCATACTAATAGCAGTTACTACTTTAAGGTTAAAGGGGAAAAATAGTCTCAGATGATCCTCACTTTAAAACTATGGGTTTAAAAACCATATGGTATAAGTAAAATTACTCTGTTCTTATAGTTACATATCCAAATCCATATTCCCTATTCAGCCCTACACCAGACAGCTCAGCATGTGTTAAAACGTTCTCCAAAATTTCCTTTAACCCCTCATGTTTCTTTAGAAAATCCCAGTCTACAAAGTATTTAACATAGCCTACAAGACCTGATACAATATGGTCCCTAAATAAGCAGTCAACCTTTCTGACAGTATTCCAAACATTATGAGTCTCCTGAAGCACAGCTGAAAACATATTCAACAAACGTACATATTCTTCATTACTTAGGTTAAAAACTTCTTTCACATTTCTAGAAAATAAATAGCCAGGATCAGGAAGATACCTAACCCTGTCCTCAAAAACATCAGCAATCAACACCGGAGTTCTAAACGCAACCTTAACATAGGAAGCACCATCCAACTTTACTGCGGGCTTATCTGAGGGTATTTTATAGTTAGAAACCTCAATTTCGGAAATAAAAAACCTAACATCATTCCAGCGTAGCTCACCATATCCAATAATACAGTTTAAAAACTCCCTACAGACGCTAGCTAAACCTGAAAACACCATAAAATACTTTCTACCACTAAAAATCCTAACCAAAGAAGCCTTACCCTTCATAACCCTATTCCAAAGAAAAACAACACTACCATCTTTAAAAACACCTAGAGGACTAACACGGAAAAACACATTAAACTTTTTAAGCTGAGAACAATTTACTAAAACGAGTTCTCTAATAAAAACACCTGAGAAGGAACTAACAAGAAGAGATCTGCTAGGAACAACATGAACTCTAACAACATTAAACTCGCTTGAAAAAATAGCTTCTATTAGCTTCTTAAAGTTGGCTTCTTTAAACATAACAGCTACAACACCCAAGAAAAACTTTAACATAGTAGCATTTAAAGTCTAAACAAATCACTATAAAATGTCCGCAGTTTCCTCACAATATGTATAAGATGATTAACGACTATTGGCCTCTACGTAATACATGAATAAGGTAGCTATTTAAGGTAATAAGATTAAAATGAAAGGTCTCGTGGAAGCATAGAATAGGCCAGCCATTTCTTTTTAATGTCTCTTATTCCGCAGGCCCAGTATTTATCTAGACCCTCTCGAACAGAAGCAGCTCTACAATCGACTAGATGAAGTAGCCTATAAAGTACAAACACTGGTCTTAAAGCACTGAATTTAGCAACTCCTCTAGTGGGCTTTATATGTCTTTGTAGTTCTTTAGGAAAAAATACAGATATTTTAGCTTTAAATTTAAGATGTTCTTCTATGCTTCCTATAATGTTAATGATGTTATTAATTACTTTACATAGCGTACCTTGTTTACTAAATAGAGTACAGTTCTCACGAAACACTGTAAGTAGTTCAAGAAGATCCTTTTTATTAACTTCCACAGATATTTCTTTCTTAAGACGCAATATGTCAAGTATAGGTAGTAATGCTAAGTCTCTCCAATGATATGCTTCATGGTGTAAGTAAATAGCCATACTTATAGAATTAGTTACTGAAACAGGATATATTTTTTCCAGCACTATCTTCGCTAAGTAAGCTGAAATAACGTTATGGCTTGTAAGTTCTCCTGTTCTATAGTGGTTATCTATTTTACCTATATCATGAAATAATAATGTGGAATAAAGTACTTCAGTAGGTTCTATAGTAGCGCTGTTTTCTAGAACATTAAATGCTCTGCGGACGCTGCCTATAACTCTATGTAATATTTTTTCAATTTCCACAAGTGCAAGTAGTGTATGAGCTATTAAACAGCCTTTGCTTTCTCTTTTGTTTCTATCTATCCATGAAGGATATTTTATTTCTTTACATTCACAAAGCAAATCCTTTTTTACATCTTTTAATTTTTCACATTCAGGAGGCTTAACCATAAATTTCACCAAAACCTTACTACACCTAAATCATACCCGTTATAGTATTCATAAAAATCAGGATTTACAATGGCATAGACAGCCTCACTACTACGTTTTTGCATGTAGTTTATGACATCACTTAAACTAGTAAGTTTAAGAACTTCAAAAATGCTTTTACCATTTTTCTTCTTGAAGACAACTATAATGTATTTTTCCGAACCATTAATTTTATGAGTTAATAGTTTAATATGCTTAGTTTTTCTTACAGGATCATATGATATGCTTAGAGAATTCTTATCGATAAGTTTTAAAATTATTTCCTTATCTACAGAATCACTTTCAATTATTTTCCTATATAGGTCTTGTTCCGGTACAATACATTTTATTTCAACACCTAACCTTACAAGGTAATGCGACATATCTACAATATCTTTTCTTAGGAAAATACCTTTATTTAGAAATCTACTTAGGAAGTATCTCACTTTGTTTAAGACTTTAATGTCAACGTTTTTGATGAGATTATTTATCGTTCTATCAGTATAAACATTATCTACAAGCTTTAATGCAATGTTTTCATTTTCAACACTTAAGCTTAGGTTTATACTGTCAAGCAGTTCTACTGTCTTATCTATTATTTCCTTAGGATATACTTTATAAGCTTCTTCAACTTTGTAAAATATCCATGCTTCAGCGTTTTTTCTTCTACCTCCTCTACCAAGTCTTTGAATTAAGGAATCTATAGGTGAAATCTCTGTTATAATTGTCCTAAAGTCATAGTCTAAACCGGCCTCAATAACTTGCGTTGAAACTAAGACGTCTAGGTCTTTAAATTCCTCTCTAAGCTTTCTCACGTATAGCTTTAGTCTTGAATGTAAAAGCTCTACATTATTTACTTTTCTTGAAATGCTCTTATACATTTCAACTGCATTACTTATAGTATTACATACTATGAGTATAGGTTTTTCTAAATCCTCTAAATTTAACTCTTTAATTCCTTCAATAATGTGTTTATCACTAATGTTTACTTTAAGTTTTCCTCTAACAGACGTTTCACCATAAACTTTTACAATATCGTCTTTACTAATTAGTTTCATACGATTGATAGATTCCTTCATCCTATTAATCAATACTGTGGGTATTGTAGCACCCATAACAATTACTTTAGCTCCCAGAAAGAATAGATTAGCAACATGTAAAGGTATAAGATCTAAAGAATACCAGTAAGAATCCTGAAGCAGCTGTACTTCATCTAAAACTATGATTGAAGAAGCTATAATACCTAGGGGAAGTGTTCTATGATAACCTCTGGATCTAAAACCATACATAGTGTAAAATAGTGTATCATATGTTGTAACTACAATGTCGCCCTCAAGATACGGTTTATCTACTCTAAGTTCACCATAGTCATAAGTTACTACTATTTTGTCCTTCAACTTCTTAGAGAACAAATTAATGGTTTCTTTAATTCTAAAATACATTCTATGGACAAGGCTTCTAGTAGGTAAAACATATATTAGGTGAGGGTATATCCATTCGCTATATTCTAGTGCTTGGGCGATATATGGAGCTAATATGGCATCGGTTTTACCTGAAGCTGTTGGAGCTTGAAATATAACAAGTTTTTCGTTAAATATCTCGTTCCATAATCTCTCGAAAAAAGGGTATTTAATTAGCTTACCTTCTTTGCTGCTTACTATTTCGTCGACAATATTCCAGAACATAGCAGAGGAGGCCCTTAGACGACTTATATGGCTAAGAGAGCTAGTTTCCTGCATAAATCTATTCCTAAACCTCTTCTACCGGTAATCTTGCCTAATTCCCCTTCGAAGCTTATTTTAGCTATTCTTGAGAATTCATAAAGATCATAAATATTTCTAGTGCCGAGATATTTCATTAAACTTTCTAATATATAGGGGTCAATGATTCCTCTTCTTAATCCCTTAGCAATTCCTACTACCAATGTAGAGAGCTGGTCTAAGGCAGTATGTTTAGCTAAAATATTTAAGCTTGATAATATGTTATCAATGTTTAACTCGCTGAAACCTCTTATTTGGGTAGCTCTTCTGACATCAAAAGTAATGGTATATGCTTTCCATGAGGCCTCTGCTTCATCTAATTTAGAAATAGCGTAACCGCTTAGTATTGAGAGAATAGTGAACGGCAGTACTCTTAATGGCATGTTTTCTGCAGCTCCGCTTATTATTTTATACTGGTCTAAAAATCTCTCTTCACCAAGATAGTCTTTTAGAACACTAAGAGTTTCATCATCAACCATACCTGTAAATGCTAAAGTAGTTACATAAACTCTACCTCTAAGTCGAATAGGCATAAACATAGATAAAAGCCCTAAGGAAGCTAAGCCCGCGCATGGCAAACAGACCTTATATGCTAAAGCACCATATTTGAAACTTCCCGTAAAGAATTTACCAGCGAATGGTGACAAAGGTAACCATAAAATTACACCTTTAGCTCCTCTACCTTCGCCAAGTCTTTCAGCATGGCCTGGAGTCTGCAATGATTTCAGGTACTTAGCACATTCATCTACATTAGCTAACTTATCTAGTGCTAACATAAGCTTCCTACGTGTTTGCTTCTGTATGAGTCTTAGATTATCAATAAGCTGCACTATAGCATTATCCTTAATTGATAATGTATATTTAGAAATTGCTAAAGCTATTTCCTCAAGTTCAGCATCAGCATCTATGATATATATTCTCTCTACACCTTCAATATTAAATCCAATGTTATATTCTAGAAGTGCTGCTGAAACACCATATGCTATAAGAGTATCGGTATAGTGTCCATGGCCAGGAGTATATATTTTAACCATGTTATTCACCTAAGAGTATTTCGTCAGTAGATGTTTTTGCCGTAGTGACCTCTTCTTTAAAGCTGATAATAACCCTATATGGCTTATAAACAAAGTATTTAAGGCCCTTGGTTGTTCTCTTAATTTCTCTAGCTAAAGGTACAATAAACCATTTTAAGCTTCTGTTCTTATCACACATTTTCATAATCATGTATTTGCCTTTAATATCTTCTA
>Ga0190363_1001070_pt1 | contig 16356 bp, 11 predicted proteins | sample 48721867_MG_FD_161272 | JGI IMG/M metagenome (GOLD analysis project Ga0190363, IMG submission 161272) | Hydrothermal vent microbial mat bacterial communities from Southern Trench, Guaymas Basin, Mexico - 4872-18-6-7_MG | ecosystem: Environmental > Aquatic > Marine > Hydrothermal vents >... | reverse complement strand
ATGGCTTATCTTTCTTTCCTTTTCTTTATACCTTATATCTTCTTTATAAATAATAAGTTTATCTTTTCTTCCTCTAAGTTTTTGAAAAGGAGCACTGGTTTTGATAGTTCCAAATATATCTATATCTTTATCCTTACTAAAAATTACACTTCTTACAAATCTTCCGCTTTTAAGATAGGTTTTACTTTTAGTTCTTCTTCCACTTGAACTTCTTACTACACGATCTTTTTTAAGTAAAATTCTTTTAGGTTTGAATACTTCTCCTAAACCAAAAACTTCTTCTTTAGGAGTTGATGGTAAAAAAATCTGTATATTGCTTAAATCAGGTTCTTCATTTTTTCTTTGTTTTTCTTCTTTTTGAGAAGAAAGTTTTTCCTGTTTCTTAGAAAAATTTTTCTTTTGTTGAGTTTGAGGTTGATTTTGAGTTTGTTCTTTATTTTTCTGAAATTCTTTTTGGTCTTCTTTTTTTTCTTCCTCCTGTTTTAGTTTTTCTTCTATATTTTTTATTCTATGTAAAAGCACCAAAGGTGCTACAATATTAACGTAATCTGACTTAATTACAAAATCTCCTTTTAAAGCTGCATAAGCACGGGATGCAAAAAAGAGAAAAATTTCTGCTCTATGTGTAAAAACTCTATTTTTAACACATATTTCAACTATATAATCCCAAATGTAATCATCATACCCTATATTAACTCCCCAAGATTTAATAATATTTATATATTTTTCTAAATTAAAATAATTTTCTAAATAAGAATTTTCTATATCTTTTTCTTTTTCCCAAAATTTAAAAAGTTCAAAATAAGCTTCTTTATCTTCCAGTTTTTCCAAAAATACACACATACCAATTTTATCTAAAAAATGAGGGGATATAGAGCCTTCTTCTGGATTAAAAGTTGCAATTATAGTATAATTGTAAGATTTTTGGAAAATAAGGGATAAATATTCTATAGGAAATAGATTAATTTCTTCAATAAGAACATAGGTATCTTTTGCTTTATTTAACAATCCTCTCTGATAAATTCTATAACCTTTTTCTAAAGTTTTTTCTATATCTATCCCCCCCACCAAATTTTCTTCGGTAACATTGAGAGGAATTTCTACATGGGGAAGATTAAAAAGTTTTAAATATTTTTTGAAAAGCTTTAAAAGAAAAGATTTTCCTACTCCTCTTCTTCCTGTTAATAAAACTCCTCCACATTTTGGGTCTATTAAATTTAAAACTAAAGCAAGTTTAGCAGTATAATTACCAACTAATTCTGGAAAAATATTCTTAAATTCTGGAAAGGATTTCATAAAATTTTTTTACCTCATTTTCAGGTTCTTCAAAAGGAAGTCTTTTTAATCTATGTTTTAAAGCAAAATAAGCAACTCTTTTTATATCTTCTTTTTCAACCTCTTTTCTGAGATTAAAAGCAGCATGAGCTTTAGCTGCTTTAAGAAGCACTATATCTCCTCTATGACCATCTAAGTTAAGTTTAGAAGTAATTTCTACTACTGTTTTATAAATTTCTTCAGAAATTTCTATTTCAGACACCAATTTTTTAGCTTCAAGAATTTTTTTTACTAATTTTTTTTGTTCAGGCTCCCATTTTTGCATAAATTCTTCTGGATTAGTATCAAATTCTATTTTTCTTTTCAAAACTTCTTTCCTTAAAGTTTTATCTGTAATAGCTCTTATTTCTACACAAAGACCAAATCTATCTAAAAATTGAGGACGAAGTTCACCTTCTTCTGGATTCATAGTCCCGACTAAAATAAATTTGGCGGGATGAAAAAAAGAAATACCTTCTCTTTCAACTCTATTTATTCCCATAGCTGCTGAATCTAAAAGTAAATCTACTATATGATCCTCAAGTAAATTTACCTCATCTATGTAAAGAAAGTTTCTATTGGCTTTAGCAAGAAGACCCGGTTCAAAATATCTTTTACCTTTTGTAATAGCATATTCTATATCTAATGTTCCTACTACTCTATCTTCTGTAACTCCCAGAGGAAGTTCTACTACTTCCATCTTCTTTTTCTCAATTTTTATTGGTTCTCCATTTTTAATTTTTTCCAAACATTCTATACAATGAGGTCCCTCTGGAGCACAATTAAATCTACAACCCTTAATAACTTCTATTTCAGGAAGTAAATCTGCTAAAGCTCTAACTGCTGTGCTTTTAGCAGTTCCCTTTTCTCCCATAATAAGAAGCCCACCAATAGATGGATCTATAACATTAAGAATCAATCCAAGTTTCATATCTTCCTGATTAACTATAGCTGTAAATGGAAAAATCATTCCAGAATCCTTTTATATTTTTACCACTTCTTGCATTTTTTTCTTCCAATATTCTACTTCTTCTACAGTTATGACATCAATACTTCCACCCTGGAACTCACTTTTTACTTCCCCTATATTATCTTCTAACCAACCCTCTATTTCTAAATAGACCTTCCTTAGGGCTTTTTTAATATCCTCTGCAGGATTCCAGAGTCCTCTTTCCCAAGCTTCAAGAAGTCTTCTGGTAATTTCTTCTAAAGCCCAAGGATTATTTTCTTTAAAAAATTGTTTATTTTCTTCGTTCATAACAAAGGTTTTTGCAATCTCATCAAAAATCCAATCATCTACCTCTTGGGTAGTGGCTTCCCATCCATAAACTCTACCGATTCTTTCAGATATGTCCCCTGCGCCTTTATAGCCATGTTTTTTCATACTTTTAATCCATTTAGGATTTAAAAGTTTGGTCCTTACTACCCTTCTTATTTCATCTGCCAAATCTCTTACTTCTACATTTTCAGGATCCCTGGTATCTCCATAATAGACTTTTACCTCTTTTTTAGATAAATGTCTGGCAGCTGCGGTCATCCCTCCATGAGTTCCAAAATAACAGCAGCAACCGAACAGATCATATTCATCTGATACAACCTTATTGTAGGTAACATCCACGCTTTTTAAAATTTCTGCAAATTCTTTATGTTTTGCTTCTCCCCATATATCTTTACCATAAGCATATCCATTCCAGTAAAGAAATACCTTTGCTAAGTCCTTTTCTTCTTTCCAAGCAGAGGCATAAACCGCTAACTGAGTTCCTGCTTGATAAGTTCCAGGCATGGAACAATAAATACGAATAGTCCCTGCTCTAAAATCTCCTTTATTTTTATTCATAATTTCCAGAGTATGCTTTTTTATAAAATTCTTTTCAAGTGGTTCATCGAGGCTTGCTACCTTCTGAATAGCTTCATCTATTAATTCTATACAATTAGGAAAATTATCTCTTATTATTCCTGAAACCCTTATAGTTACATCAATTCTTGGACGTCCAAGCTCTTTTAAAGGAATAATTTCAAAATCTTTTATTCTTCCATTACCAAACCATGCTGGTTTTACTCCTATTAAATGCATAATCTGAGCCATTCCTTCACCATCAGCCCACATTATGTCACTTGCCATCCAAAAAATAGCCACATTTTCAGGATAACACCTTTGTTCATTTAGATGTTTTTCTATAAGTTTTTCTGCAAGTCTTTTCCCGATTTCATAAGCAGATTTAGTAGGAACTCTGTAAGGATCGAGGCTATAAAAATTTCTTCCTGTAGGTAAAACATCATCTCTTCCACGAGTGATAAGTCCAGAAGGACCAGCTGGGATATAATATCCGTTAAAACCATCTAATAGTGCTTCTATTTCCTTAGAATCTTCTATTCTTTGATTTAAATCCAAAATTTCTTCTTTTATTTTTTGCCACATAGGATCCTGCCAGTCTATTTTTTTAAGAATTTCTTTGATATTCAAATTTATCACCCCCCTTGTTTTTCAAATTTCAACACTTCCTTTATTACTTCTTTTCCGATTTTATCTATCTCTTCAAGAATTGCTCCATAAGATTTTTTAAATTTAGGATCAAATTTGTCTTGATTTTGTAAAAGATCTTTCAGGTCATAACCCAAAAGTTTGGCTATTTCTTTTCTTAAGGAAACTTCTTTTCCTGCATCATATCGCATAATAGCATAGATAAAATCAACTCTTCTATCTCCTTCAGGAGGTCTTCCAAAGATGTGCATACCATCTTGAATTTGAGTGTTTCTAATTAAAGAGAGTCTTTCATGAACTTCTTTCACTACTGAGTCAAAAGGAATTTCATGAAGTTCTTCGTGAGTTAATTCTGAAATAGCTAACTTTTTTCCCTGCCACTTAATTTTAATTTCCTTATCAAGATTAGACTTTTTTAAAGTTTCAAAAATTAAATGTTGAAGAATATGAAGTTTAGCTGGATCTTTAAGCTTGGTTTCTTCATATTCACTTATTAATCTATCAAGTTCTTCCAATTCCTCATAAACTCCTGATTCAGTCATAATAGTTTGCATATGATCCACAAGTACAGCATAGGAACGTCTTTTAGCAATTGTTCCTTCAGGAGGGTTATCTGCATTGTAAATATAAAGATGTGGTATAGTATCAATTGCTATATCAGGGAAACAGGCAGAGGAAAGAGCTACCCCTTTTCCTGGTAAAAACTCTAAATTTCCATGAGTTCCTACATGAACTATAGCATGAGCTTTAAATTCTCGAGAGATCCATTTATAAGTAGCTATGTATTGATGAGGAGGTGGAACATCTGGGTCATGTAAGATCTTGCAAACTCTTCCATCACATTTTGCTCCAGCACAACCTCTTTTGGGTTGCACATGCACTGTTACATTTCCAAACTTAAGACCTGTTATTACTATCTTTCCATCATAAATCATGGCAGGAGGAATACCCTCCTTCCATTCTCCAGGTGGATTCCCCCAAGTTTTACACATTCTTTTTTGAGTTTTTTCTGGAAGCTCGGAAAACCATTCTAAATACTTTTCTACCGGTACAAAGGTTATAGCTCCTCCTTTTTCTACAATTTCTTCCACTGTAGTCCATCTAAATTCAGAAATAGCTTTTTTCTGCATAATTTCTTTAATAAGAGCCTTTCCAGATTCTGGAATATTTTCTACTTTATAGCCTACCTTTTTCATTTTACGCATAATTTGAATCACTGATTCAAGACTATCAAGATGTGCAGCAGACCCAACTGTGGCTTCAACAGAAGCACAAGGATTATTATGTAAAATAAAAGCAATCCTTCTTTCTTCTGGAGGTGTTTTTTTAAGTTCTATCCATCTTTCTATACGAGAGACAAATTTTTTTATCCTTTCAGAAATAGGCATCCTTTTTCTCTCATCAGCCTCACCATTTACCTGAGCAGAAATAATAACAGGTTCAATTACTCCTTCAAATTCAGGAAGAGCAATAGACCATCCTATATCTAAATTAAGCTCCTCTTTTTCCCATTCTTCAATTGTTTTATAATAAGAACTAACAGGACAAAAACAGGGAACATTTAGTTTTTTGAGAATTTCAATACCATCAAAAGCAGTTTCTTTTTTGTCAAAACTTTTTTTTCGACTTGTTCCTAAAAAGAAAGAAATAAGTTTAATAAAAGCGTCTACTCTTGAATTTCCCTTTTCATCTAAAAACCATTCTAAAACAACTTCTCCTGAACTCTTAGTTCCTAAAGCTTTGTCTTTCACAGAATAAGCAAAACCTGAAATTACTTTGAAATTTTTCTTTTCAAGCTCTTTTATCAAAATGTCTTCCACTTCTGTATTTCCGTTTATCCAGTAATGTCTTGAAAAAAGAATACCTATAGTGCCTCTGCTCTGTTTTTCTCCCCAATAGTTTTTATACCATGATAAATACTCATCTATGGTTTTAAATAATTTTTTGGCTTCAGGATGATAAAGTGCTTCCCAGGGAACTTCCTCAGGTTCCTTATAGTCTATTTTTATGTTAAGAGCTTCTTTGAGCAAAAACTTAAACATATTGGTAAGATTTTTTTCTCCATTTATAACTAAATACTTATAAACCTTGCTTAAAATCTCTGCTGAGACATTAGATAAAAGCCAGTAAGATGGATCATGTCCAAGACAAACAATTTTAGCTTTAAGTTTTTTCCCTTTTATTTTATTTTCCAAAGCTTCCCATATTGGTTCATTAGAGCGATAAAGAAAAACTAAATCAGCTTTTTCCAAATCTTTTAAAACTTTTTTAAATCTTTCATAATCTAAATCTAAGGCTCTTGCGGAATGAACTTCTATATTTATCAGATCTTTTAAATTTTTTGAGGCTTTATAAAGCATATTATAATAAGATTGCCATACTATAGCTATTATTTTCATTTTCTATACCTCCATATTATTTATAGTTTAAAAAATCTAAAACAGGACATATTAAATTAAAACCATTATTTTGTATTAGATTAATTTTTACTCCATAAACTTCTTCTATAAGCTTCTCATTAAGAATTTCTTGGGGTTTTCCTTTTGCTACTATTTTCCCATTTTTAATTACTACGAGTTTATCTGCAAAAAAACTGGCTAAATTTGGATCATGTAAAGTAACAAGAGCAGTAATCTTATTTTTATAGGCAAGTTCTTTAATTTTTAAAAGCACCTTTATTTGATTCCTGAAATCTAAATGAGAAACAGGTTCATCAAGAAGCATAAAAGGTGCAGATTGAGCCAAAGCTCTTGCGATAAGAACAAGTTGTCTTTCTCCTCCACTTATTTTATTATAAGGTTTATCTTTTAAGTGATAAATTTCAAGAACTTTTAAAGCAATTTCTGCTTTTTCGTAATCTCTTTTCTTGGGAGAAGAAAAAAGTCCTATATAAGGAGCTCTTCCAGTTATTACCATATCGAAAACTGAATAAGGAAATGTAATTTCATGTTCTTGAGGAATTACTGAAAAAATTTTAGCTCTTTCTAAATATGAAAGTTTATTAATCTCTTTTCCATTAGCATGAATACTTCCTTTATAAGGCTTCCAAATACCTATTATACACTTAAAAAGTGTGCTTTTCCCTGAACCATTTGGACCAAGTATTACTGTAACCTTTCCTGATTCTGCTAAAAATTTTATATCCTTTAAAGTATCTTCTTTTAAATCTTTATGTTTAAAACATAATTCTTTTATTTCAAGCATATTTTTATTTTCCCCAGGCTTCTTTTCCACCTTTTTTCATAAGATATAAAAAGAAAGGTGCACCCGTTAAAGCTGTAATAATTCCAACAGGAATGTCAAAACTTGTAATAGTTCTTGATATGGTGTCTGCTAAGATCATATAAGATGCACCTGTTGTTAAACTTAAAGGAAATAAAATTCTATGGTCAGGTCCTATCATCATTCTAACCAGATGAGGAACCATAAGCCCTACCCATCCTATAATTCCACAAACTGAAGTTGCTGTAGCTACTGCTAAAGTAGAAAAAATAATAAAAATCAATCTTTCTCTTTTTACATTTACTCCTAAAGATTTGGCTTCTTCTTCTGATAAACTTAAAACATTTAATCTCCATCGCATAAAATAAATAGGCAAAAGTCCAATTAAACTACCTAAAAAAGCAATTTTAAAGGTTCGCCAGTCAGATAAACTAAAACTTCCCATAAGCCAAAAAATTATAGCTTGCAATTTATGAGGATCAACAAGAAATTTTACTATAGAAACCAAAGCTTGAAAAAAAGCAGAAACAATTACTCCTGAAAGAATAAGAGGAAGACGAGAAATTTCTCCTTGGGTTCTGGCAATTATATAAGCTAATCCTACAGCTACGAGACCGAAAATAAATGCATTAAACTGAATAGACCATTGAGGAAAAAATCCAACTGTTATGGCACATCCAAAAGCAGCACCAGCAGAAATTCCAAGAATAAAAGGATCAACAAGAGGATTTCTAAAAATTCCTTGTAAGACCACTCCAGAACCAGAAAGACTTGCCCCTACAATTCCAGCCAGTAAAACTCTTGGAAGTCTTATATCTATAAGAATAGCTTTTTCGGGAATGTCTTTTAAATTAAAAATGTGAAAAGCTTCATTAAAAAAAACTTTTATAACCATAATTGGATTTATCTTATAAGCCCCTAAAAAAAGAGAAATCCAACTTACAATTAAAGGTGAGATAAAAAGAATAATAATTTTAATACTTTTCATATTTTTTCACATAATAATAAGATATACCAAAAATTTTACGATAAAAATTATCTGCAATTTTTTCAAAATCTATATCTTTAAAATATTCTGGATAGGCTTTTATAGCCATATAAAGAGCAACAAGAGCAACTCTTGGAGACCAAGTAGACCAGTCAGGAAGCTTATAAACCTGTCTCATCCTTACTGCTTTTATGTGCTTCCATTGTAAATTTTCAAAAAGCCAGTTTTCATTATAACCTGCATTTCCCCAAATAAAAATTACATCAGGATTCCAAACCAAAATTTTTTCTACAGAAACTTCCACATTTCTTTTTTTAATAACACTTGCTGGGTTAATTCCTCCAATTAAATTAATCAAATCATTAGTAATCCCAATACCAGCAGAAACTGTAGTAGGTTTTCCTCCTAAATGAAGAATCTTTTTTCTTTTTTCAGGTGGAATATTTGTGATTCTTCTTTTTATAAGATTAAAAATTTTTTTCATTTCTTTAATTGTCTCTTCAGCCTTTTTTTCTTTTCCAAAAAGTTTACCATAAATTCTTAAAACCTGATAAAATTCTGCTAAATTGTCTGGATGAATAGTAAAAACTTTAAACCCTTTAGATTCCAAATAATTAACTACTTGAGGAACATAAGTCCAGGTAATAATTAGATCAGGCTTAAGTTTAAGAATAGTCTCTATATTTAAGTTTATTCCTGCTCCAACAGTAGGTTTTTTAAAATCAGGATTTAGCTTTATAAAAGCTTTATAAATATCACAATCCTTTTCTGCCCAAACTGAAACTCCTACCACCTGATTCCAGAGATCTAAAGCAGGAATAAGTTCATAACTTATAACAATTACAGCCCTTTTTATCGGAATATCAATAATTATTTTTTCCCCCCTTTTATCAGTAAAAGTATAAGTGGTAGCAAAAACTATTCTTGTTAATAAATTAACAAGAATCCATAAACTTAAAATTTTATAGATAGCTCTGCAAACCATGAAGCCCCAGGTGCTTTATAATATTGATAATAATCTCTATCAAAAATATTGTCTCCAGAAACAGAAAGACTCATCCATTTATTTATCTGATAATTTACTCTCATATCAACCACAAAATATTCATCATAAGAACCATAAACCCCTGATTTTTTATCTTTGTTCATATCATCAGAATACCATTTATCCATATATCTCCCGATAATATAAAAAGACCATTTTCCTTTCTTAAATTCTACCCCAATATTTCCCATCCAAAGCGGAGTGTAAGTAAGCCTTTTTCCTTCTGTTTCAGGTTTTGCCTTATTTTCTTTTACTTCTGAATCTGTATAGGTGAAATTAGCAAAAAATTTTAATCCAAAATCAAATTTTTGTTCAAATCCAGTCTCAACTCCTTGAGTTTCTGCTTTTCCTACATTAATATATTCTTGATATGTAGCATTAACTGTTTTTCTGTAAATTAAATCATCAAAATAGTTATGAAAATAGGTTAGAGAAACTTTGGCACCCTTCCAGAATTTCTGCTCAATTCCGATATCATAAGCTGTAAGAGTTTCAGGAGAAAGATTAGGATTTCCTGCATAAGTAATACCACTCCAACTTGATGTCCATGTTCTATAAAGATCATAAACTGTAGGAGGTCTAAAAGCCTTTCCAATAGAACCCCTTAAAATAGTTCTTTTAAAAGGTTTATAAACTATAGCAAATTTAGGAGAAAAAGAAGATTCAGAATTAGATTCATATTCCTTAGGATATCCAGCAGTTCCAACTTGATTAACATATCCATCCCATGTTTTCCACCAATCCTGTCTAAATCCAATATAAGCTGTCAAATTATCTCTTAAAGCTATTTCATCTTGAATATAAAAGGCAAAAGTTCTTGTTTTACCCTTAGATTGATATTTTAAAGAAACTGTTGAATCTTCATCTTTCCAATTAGTTAAATACTTTTCTTTAGTATTAGCATATTCTCTTCTATAAAAACCTCCAAAAGTTAAAATTTGATTATTAAAAATAGGCAAAGTAAATTGTAAATCTGCTGTAAAAGCATTTTGAGGAGTATTGGAAATATATCCACAATATTTGGGATTTGTTCCTGGAGGACAACCTGTAATTTTTGCTCTTGAACCAACACTTACATACCAATCTTCTTCAACATCAAAATAAGAAATATTTAATTTGGTTTTGATTTTATTTAAAAATAAAGTTTCAAAATTTAAAGCATAAATATTTTGGATTCTTCCACCAGGTCCAGTTAAATAATATTTTTCTTTTGGATAATAAACAGGTTCCATTGTAACAATATTATAAAGATAAGTATGAGGTTTGTCATAATTATACTCATAACGATTTCTCATAAAAGTAAGTCTAAGTTTTGTATTTTTATTAAATTCATATTGGGCTTTTAAGGTTATACTATCATCCCACCAACGGTTGTCTCCTGTATCTCCTAATAAATATTTTAATTCCCCATAACAGTCATAAGTTCTTTCATAGCCACTAATTCCTGCAAGTGGAGGGCTTGACCTTGTTACAAATTTTGTAGGATATCCTTCAGTATCGTGTCTTCCATAGCTTACAAAAAAACTAAACCTGTTAGCTATCTTATCTCCATATGAAAAATAAACCCGTTTTAAATCATCCATAGCATCTCCTCTATCAAAACTTGAACCATATCCAGTCTTTAAAACTATTTCTCTTTTTTCTGGCATTTCAGTAATAAAGTTAACTACTCCTCCCATAGCATATCCACCATAAAGAGAAGAAAAAGGACCTTTAACAACTTCCACTTTTTCTAAATCTTCAGGAAAATAACCTCCAAACCTAACTATTCCGGTATAAGGAGCATTAAGAATTATACCATCCATCATTATCAAAGTTCTTTGTTGTTTAGGAACACCTCTTAGAGTTATAAAAGCCAGAGTATCCAGAAGCCCTTTCCCTCTTCTTACCATAACACCTGGTATATCATTTAAAGTCTCATCAATAGTCTTGGGATTTTTTAGCTCTATTTTCTCTTTTGTTACTACATTTACACTTGCAGGAGCAATCTCAACTTCTTTTTCAGTTCTTGTTGCAGTAACTACAACTTCTGGAAGTTCTTGAGTAGCATTTTTAACTTTGATCTTCTTTGCTGAACATACCCCACTAAATCTCGAAATAGAAAATAAAACCAATCCTATAAATAACTTCTTTATTCCCGTTTTCACCCTTTTGCTCCTTTTTACTTTCCATAAAAAATTTAAAATTAAATAATACATTTGCTATTTTTGTAATATATTTTTTAAAATTTGTCAATAATATTTAAAAATTTATAATTTTTATAATATAATTTTAAAATTTAATTAGTAATAAATAATATATTTATGATTTTTGTAACATGATTTTAAAATTTGTTAATAATATTTAAAATTAATTTAAGAGGAGAATATGAAATTTTTATTATTAATAAAACATGGAGAGGTAAAGGTTTCAAAAAAAATACTTTATGGTGAAATGGATATTCCTCTTTCTGAAAAAGGAAAAAGAGACTCCAGAAGATTAGTTGAGGCACTCTCTAAGTTTGAAATAAAAGCAGTCTATACAAGTCCATTAAAGCGTTGTCTTTATCCTGCAGAAATTCTATCCAAAAAGCTAAAAATTTCACTTCAAATAAGAAAAGATTTAAAGGAAATTAATTTTGGGGAATGGACAGGTAAAACTTGGGAAGAACTTGCGGATAATCTCGAGTTCTGGAATTTTTATAAAGATGAAAATTTTAAAGCTCCTGAAGGAGAATCTTTGAAGGATTTAAGAGAAAGAGCTAAAAAATTTTTAGAATATTTTAAAAAAGAAGCACCAAATGGTTTAACTGTAGTTTTTACCCATGCAGGTATTATAAGATCTGTCTTTGTTGAAATATTTAATCTTTCAACTTCTCAATTTTTTAATATAGAAGTTCTTCCTCTTAAAATTAACCTTTTTGAGTTTTATCCAGATGAAATTGTTGTTTTAAAATTATGGAATGCCGATATTCAGAGTTTTAAAAAGATTTTTAAATAATGGTAAAAAAATGGTAATTGTTTAAAAATTTTATTGACAAAAGAATTGTTATTTTAATATTAAAATTATAATTCTTCTTAAGATTCAATTAAATTAAAAAACAATGAAAGAGAAGATTAAAGTTAAGATAGAACCTTTAAAAGAAGAATTTTTTAATAAGGCTTGGGCAAGACTTGATAATCTCATAAAGCCTAAAAAAAGTCTTGGAAGGCTTGAGGAAGTGGCAGCAAGGCTGGTAGCAATTTATGAGAATCTTTTTCCTGAAATAAAGAAAAAAATAATTCTTGTTTTTGCAGGAGATCATGGGATAGTAGAAGAAGGGGTTTCTGCTTTTTCTAAAGAGGTTACACCTCAAATGGTTTATAATTTTTTAAGAGGAACTGCAGGTATAAATGTCCTTGCAAAACATGTAGGAGCTGATGTCTGGGTTATAGATGTAGGGGTAGATCAAGATTTTGGGACTCTTGAAAGACTTATTCATAAAAAGGTAATTAAAGGCACAAAAAATTTTACAAAAGAACCTGCTATGACAAGAGAAGAAGCTATAAGGTGTATAGAAGTGGGGATGGAAGTAGCTAAAGAAGCTATAGAAAAGGGATATAATCTTATTGGTATAGGTGATATGGGAATTGGTAACACTACCCCATCTTCAGCTATTACAGCAGTTATTACAGGAAAACCTGTGGAAGAAGTTACAGGAAGAGGCACAGGTATAAATGATAAACTTTATCAGAACAAAATAGAAGTTATAAAAAAAGGAATAAAACTTCATAAACCTAATCCAGAAGATGCAATAGATGTGCTTTCTAAAGTAGGAGGAGCTGAAATTGGAGCCTGTGCAGGAGTGGTTTTAGCTTGTGCTGAAAGAAGAATTCCTGTGGTTATAGATGGTTTTATTACCTCAGCAGGGGCTCTGATTGCTTATAAAATAAATCCTTTGGTAAAAGAATATATGATTGCTTCTCATCAATCCGAAGAAATTGGACATAGAGCTATTTTAGAATATATAGGAATTAAGCCATTATTAAATTTAAATTTGAGATTAGGAGAAGGGACAGGTGCTGCCCTCGCTATGAATATAATTGAAGCAGGGTTAAAAATTTATAAAGAAATGCTTACTTTTGAAGAGGCAGAAGTCTCAACCTCTGTTATTTAAAATTTCATGATGAAATCTTTATTTTTAGCCTTTTCTTTTTTAACAAAAATTCCTGTTAAAGTAGAAAAAATTACAGAAAGAGATCTTGGAAAAGCTATAGCCTATTTTCCAGTAGTTGGAGCCTTTGAAGGATTTTTTTGCTCCTTAAGTATATTTATATTTTTAAAATATCTTTCTTTTGAACTTTTAGCTCTTTTGAGTTTACTTGTTTTATTCTTAATTAGAGGAATTTTTCATTTAGATGGACTTTCGGATACTTTTGATGCTCTTAGTATAAAAAACTCTGGAGAGAGAGAAAAAGACATAGAAAAAAGATTAAAAATAATGAAAGATAGCACTGTAGGAGTAGGAGGGGTTTATGCTATCATTATGGATTTACTCCTTAAATTTATATTAATTAAAGAAATAATTCAATACAGTAATTTTTTTATAGCTCTTATTTTAACCTATTCTTTTTCACGTTGGGCTATTATTCCAGTAATATACCTTTCAAAACCTGCAAAAAATTCAGGACTCGGATATTTACTAATAAAAAATATTAGCTTAAAAGAGATTATTCTTAGCTTTTTTCTAATTTTTTTAATCTGGCTAATTGTTTTTTGGAATTTTTACAGAGATTTTAAAATTTTTGGTTTTTTTATTCTTATTTTTGCTCTAATTTTTTTAGGATTTTTATTTAAAAAAATTTTTGAAAGACTTTTTGACGGAATTACAGGAGACAATCTTGGAGCTTTGATAGAAATTTTTGAAATTTTACTTTTAATTTTCTGGAGAGTTTTATGGCAAAGACTTTAATGATAGTTGGCACTTCTTCAGGAGCAGGTAAATCCCTTTTAGTTAGTGCTCTTGGAAGATTAGCTTTAAAAAGAGGTTTTAAGGTTGCTCCCTTTAAGGCTCAAAATATGAGTTTACAAAGTTATATTACTCTTGATGGAGGAGAGATTGGTCTTGCTCAGGCACTTCAAGCTAAAGCTTGTGGAGTTGAACCAGAAGTTCATTTCAATCCTATTTTACTTAAAGCAGAAGGCAAACAAGGCTCTCAGGTAATTCTTCATGGAAAAGTTTATAAAACTCTAAAACCTGAAAAGTATTATCAAGAAAAAGATAAACTTTGGGATTATGTAAAAGCTTCTTTAAAATATCTTTCTAAAAAGTTTGAGCTTTTAATAATTGAAGGAGCTGGAAGCCCTGCAGAAATTAACCTTCTGGATGTAGATATAGTAAATATGAGAGTAGCTGAGTATTTAAATTCTCCTGTGTTTCTTGTTGGAGATATAGATAAAGGAGGTGTTTTTGCATCACTTTATGGCACTATGGAACTTTTAAAATTTTATAAAGCCCGCTGGTTTTCTTTAATAAAAGGCTTTATTATTAATAAATTTCGGGGTGATGCAAGAATTTTGCTCCCTGGGATAAAAAAATTAGAAAAACTTAGTAATAAAAATTGCTATGGGATAATTCCTTATTTTGAAAATCTCGCAATTTCTGAAGAAGATGGCTTCAATCTGCCAACCAGAAAAGAATTTTTAGCAAGGGAAAAAGACTTTATAAAAATTACAGTTTTAAGGCTTAAATATATCTCCAATTTTTATGATTTTGACCCTTTTAGATGGGAGCCTGATGTTGAATTGGTTTATTCTCTAAGAACAGAAGATATAGTTAATGCAGATATAGTAATTATACCAGGAAGTAAAAAAACTATTGAAGATTTTAAAACTCTTAAAAAACTTGGAATAAAAGAGGTTTTAAAAAAAGCTTTGAGAAGAGGTGCTGAGCTTATAGGAATTTGTGGAGGATTTCAGATGCTTGGTGAGGTTATTAAAGATCCTTTTAAGGTAGAAAGTATAGAAAAAGAAATAAAAACTCTTGGTTTTTTAGAAGTAGAGACCGAGTTTTACCCTGAGAAAATAACCACTCAGGTTGAGGCTTCAAGTCTTATAGAAAAGGACTTTCATAAACTCTGGGGATACGAAATTCATATGGGAAGAACTTTTGGGAATTTAAATCTTTTTAAGATAAAAAGGCTTGCTACAGGAGAAGAGACACTCGATGGTTTTATCAAAGGAAGAGTTTGGGGAACCTATCTTCATGGAATTTTTCATAATGATTCCTTTAGGCGAGCTTTAATTAATAGACACAGAATTAAAAAAGGTTGGAAACCTATAGAGTTTACTTACTCTTATAACAAATTTTTAGAGAAAAATTTTAATTTTTTAGCAGATTTAATAGAAAAACATTTAGAAATAGAAAAAATCTTTGAGTTTATAAAGAAATGACATCTGAAATTTTTTATGTTAAATCATGGGAAATTATAGGTGCTTTTCTTCTGGATTTTCTTATAGGAGACCCTGCCTTTATTCCTCATCCAGTAGTTGCTATAGGTAAATTTATAGAAAAAACCGAAAAGTTTTTACGAAAAATTAGATTTTTTTCAGAAAGAATTCAAGGAATTTGTCTTTTTTTTGTAACTGTTTCTTTCTGGTTTTTAGTAGCTCTTTTAGTAGTTTATGGAATAAAAAAATTTCAAAAAGAAAGCCCATTTTTATTAAAATTCTTTTTAGAAGGACTTTTTATTTTTTTTATTGGTCAGTTTTTAGCTTTAAGGGGATTGATTTCTACTGGAAGAAATATTGAAGCTCTTTTAAAAGAAGAAAAGATTGAAAAAGCAAGAAAGGAGCTCAAAGCTCTTGTTGGAAGGGACACAGAAAAACTTAATTCTAAAAAAATAAGGACTGCTGTAGTTGAAAGTCTTTCAGAAAATTTGAATGATGCTGTTATTGCACCTTTGTTTTATCTTGCTTTAGGAGGATTTCCAATGCTTGTATTTTATAAAACTGTAAACACTTTAGATTCTATGGTAGGTTATAGAAATGAAAAGTATTTGTATTTTGGCTGGTTTTCAGCAAAGATGGATGATATTTTTAATTATATCCCTGCCAGATTAACAGGTTTTTTAATCGGGCTTGCTACTTTGTTTTTAAAAGGGAAAAAATCGGCTTTTAATGCTTTTAAAATAATGATAAAAGATGGAAGAAAACATCTTAGTCCTAATAGTGGAATATCAGAAGCTGCTATGGCAGGAGCTTTAGGGGTAAAATTAGGAGGTCCAGCTACTTATGAAGGAAGACTTGTTGAAAAACCTTATATAGGTGAAGACTTAAATCCTGATT
>Ga0190363_1001069_pt1 | contig 16363 bp, 12 predicted proteins | sample 48721867_MG_FD_161272 | JGI IMG/M metagenome (GOLD analysis project Ga0190363, IMG submission 161272) | Hydrothermal vent microbial mat bacterial communities from Southern Trench, Guaymas Basin, Mexico - 4872-18-6-7_MG | ecosystem: Environmental > Aquatic > Marine > Hydrothermal vents >... | reverse complement strand
GCGTTCCAAGCATTCTGCAACAAAGCTTTTTCGCTGTCGCCTCTTTTTACCCTTGTGGTGCTGTAATGGCCGCCAAATTCGTAATCGTAATATTCCCGGATAAATCCGGGTTTACCACTGTTGTTGGGGCGTTTAAAGCCTTCTTCCCAGTCATTATACTGAACATCCCAACCGAAATAGCCGTAAGTGTCGCCGGCAGTATAGCATTGGTCCCCTGGATATTCAGCATGGGCAATGGCCGCAGCTTTGTCTTTCCACCATTTTGGAGGCCATGACTCATTGAGGATGACCTCCCACATGATGATAGAAGGGTGGTTCCGGTCACGGCGGATCATTTGGCGGATATCGCGGTAGGTATATTCGCAGAATTGTTTATGGTCGTTGAAAAACTGCCATCCGGGAATAGGTTCTATAGCTAGAACTCCAAGTTCATCGCAAGCCTCCAAAACTGCTTCATTCTGAATGTAATGTCCTAACCTGACCAGATTAAAGCCGCTCTCTTTGATGTGGTAAATATCCCTGTAGTGGGCTGTGTCAGGAATAGCGTTACCCACGTAAGGATATTCCTGATGTCGGTTAGTCCCGACAAGCCGAATCTTTTCGCCGTTTATTTCAAAGCCGTTTTCTACAGAAAATTTGATTCTTCTTATTCCTATTCGTCGTTCTTCCCAGTCAATAATTTGGCCGTCTTTTTCAATTTCGGTCCGGAGTAGATACAACCAGGGAGCCTCTGGTGACCACAAGCGGGGCCGGTTAATTTCTATTGATTGTTCAAAATGTCTGGATTCCTTTGCCGAGAGCAAGGCTGACAACTCGGTTGTGGCTATTTGTGGACCTCTCTCCCTTTGGGTAAAAAGTCCGTTAATGGCGTAAATTTTCTGAATAATTTTAATCTTGACCTTTTTATTCAGTTTGTTGCTGACATGAGTTTTAATGGCTATTACGGCTTTTTTGTCGGTGACTTCTGGATAGGTGACAAACACTCCGCCGCCGGCCACCTCATCCACAAGAAGAGGATGAGTGATATGAATCTTATTTTTGTAAATCAGATTAACGTCCCTGTAGAGTCCCCCATGGTAACAGAAATCAAGTTGGTCAAGCGGTTTTCCAGGAGGTATTAAGGGATTACTGCGGTTATCCAGACGAACCAGAATTTCATTGGACTCCCCAAATTTCAGGTATGGAGTAACCTCAATTACAAAGGGAGTATATCCGCCGGCGTGCTGCCTTACGTGCTGACCATTTATCCAGATATCGGCCAGCTGCATGGCCCCTTCAAACTCAAGCAGGCAGATATTTTTTCGTCGCTCTTCCTCAACAAAAAAAGATTTTTTGTAATAGCAGATTCCTTCCCATTGATGCTTTATGGTCAGCTTTTCTATGACCGGGTTGTGAGGTAAGGTCACCTTTTCCCAGGTGGCAGATTCAAGTTGATGAAACTCTTTGATTAATATTTCTTTTGGAATCGCCAGGGGAGAATTGGAGGAAACATGGGTCACATTGAACTGAGAAGCCCAGTCATTTCCCTGATTCTTAATCTTTTTTTCTTTAGAGGTAAAATCCTTGAGTCGGACAAACCACCAGTTTTTATTAAAGTTTATCTTTTCCTCTGGAGCGGCGAGCAGAGAAGGCGCGAATAATGTTGACCATAAAAGGAAAAGAAGAAAGAGTCTTTCCATTGTATTTTTACCTCTTTTTCGGGCCAGGAGAAGGCGAGGGAAATGGGGACCATGACTTGAAAATGTCAGCCAATTGTTCATTGAAAATGCTTATTGGATAAGTGAGTTATAATTATTAATGGGGAATGATATCATCAGCCGAGCGAGTATTCAATAAGAGAGTGTGGTGTATAAAAGAGGATTAAAGGAATAGGGAGTCAGAAAAGAGTAGGGGGCATTCTTCACATTTCTCAGTTCTCCCTCAAACTATTTAAAAGCTAGGGGATTTGGAGAGTCATATAAGATTATCATAAAAATGCCCTTGATTCTTTAAAACTCGTAGACAAAAACATTGATTTCCTTTATTCATGGAGGCACCTTTATTTTTTACTCTATCTATTGTCGGTTATTCTGTCCAGTTATTCAGAGGGTTTATTCATAGGGTTTTGTCTCAGCATCTCTACTATTATCAAGTAGTTAACCTCATTTTGTCCCCCAAAATAATCCTTTAAACGCGATTCCCCCCAAAAATAGCCTTTAAGGTTAATAGATGAGGGCGTGTCTTCATCTTTCATATTGCTTATAATTTTGATGTCCTCTGGATTGGAAGCAAGCTGACGGAAGTGGTCATTAAGTCTGTTAATTAAGTCCAATTGGCGCTGCGGCTCTCCACTCAAAAGATTACTAATGAAGATTGGATATTAAATTTATTTTGTTAAAAGCTGAAGACTAAGGGCCATCACCGCCATGCCGACGATTGTCCCGATTACAGGAGCATGCTCGCTGCCCAGGTTTTTGGCGGCAGGCATAAGTTCATCAAGGGAGATGGCCACCATAAGTCCTCCTACACCGGCGAGAAGCCAGCCTAATATTCCAGTGGAATAAACTCGGAAGAGCACAACAGCCCCCAGGAGCGCACCTAATGGTTCACTGACTCCTGATAAAAAAGACCACCAGAAAGCCTTTTTCCTGCTGCCAGTTGCTGCATAAACAGGAGCGGAAATCGCAAGTCCTTCGGGAATGTTGTGGATAGCAATTGCTATAGCTATAGCTATGCCCAGCTGAAGATTTTCTAAAGCTCCGCTGAATGCTGCTAGCCCTTCTGGAAAATTATGGATGCCTATCCCGACAGCTACCAAAAGACCAGTTCTTTTGAGGCCTTTATTCTGGACGTTCTTTTTAAAATCTTTCTGTCCCACATATTCATGAGGGATAATTATATCGATTAAGGCAAAGGCAATCATACCCGATAAAAAGGCAATATTTGCTCTGGCGAAGCCGATCATATTAATACTGGTATGGAGAAGTTCGACAAAGGACACAAGAATCATCACGCCTGCAGAGAAACCGAGAGTAAATGCTAGAAGTTTGTCAGAAGGTTTCTTTACTGCAATACCCATCAGGCTTCCGATGGTTGTCGCCAGACCCGCTCCTGCGGAAAGTAAAAGCGCATAATAGAAGGTAGTACCCATTGCAGTCTCTATTGAAATTTATTTATATATTTATATTCCTCCTCTTGGTCCGAAAGAGAAAAGGATTAGGGAGTCCGATTCTCTTTTATAAATCAGCCTTCTTAGCTGTCCTTGACAAATATATTTATAGAACCTTAAATCTTTAAATTCACCTTTAAGCTTTTTCCCTTTTTCTGGATTAGAGATAATAACTTGGATGGCCTCGATTAAAGCTCTTTTTTCTTCAGGAGCTTTAATTTTTTTTCTTAATTTTTTGAATTTAGATGTTTCAGTAAGTTTCATCTAAAAATCTTCTAATTTTACTTCGGATAAATGCTCCATTTCATAATCCAGTTTGGCCTCAAGGATATCCTTTATTTCTTCAAAAGTTAAATCCGGGTTCTCGATAGCCAGAAGGCCAATTCGTAGAGTATATCTAATAGCGTTTGAAATATCTCGTTGTTCTTTCCGCGCAAAAAGACTCAAATTTTTCATTAAATCTTCATCAAGGGTAATAGTTTTTCTTATCATTTCATACTCCTGATGAAAATATATGATGATTTCATATAAATGTCAACTTTATTCAATATCTATACTGAGAGACCTTTTTTTGTTAACGATAAGACCAGTAATGAGGCGTTCTTCACTTCTCATAGCTCTCTTTCAAACTATTTAAAAGCTGAGAATTTAGAGAGGTATATTGGACTACCATAAGAATATCCTTGATTTTTAGCAAAATTTGGGTGTCAAAAATTTGGGTGTCAAAAATTTGGGTGTCAGACACCCCCTATATTGGAACCCTGAGCCTATAACCCCGACTCAGAAAATTTGGGTCTCAGATACTTGCTATACTGGGTGTCAGACACCCTTTTTATATTAATGTCGCATAATACTAAGGTGTCTGACACCATACTAAGGTGTCTGACACCCTGAGTACTGAACATCCTTAGGGATTCTTAGTACCATGAACCCACCCCCCAAAAATAGCCTCTAAGGCCAATACCTGGGATTATTGGGGCCAGATCTTCACATTTCACATTTGAATAGCCAAGTCAAAGTATTTGGTCATTTCTTAGATGGTCTTCTTAGCCGCTCCAATTTAAAGACTAAGGGTGTCAGACACTCATTTTATGGAACTGTGACCATAGAGGAGGGATCAAGGCTAGACTTAAGTTGAAATGTAGAGAGGAAAATTAGTGGTTATAACAATCTAGAATACGAGTTAAAAAGCGAAGATTTTTTTGCCGCAGACATCTAGAAGCATATTTTAATACACAAAACTGTATTCCATTAAGAAAAGCGGAGTAAGGGAAGGCAGTCAGCAAGGAAAAAAGGCAAGAGAAAAGAAGAGAAGTTAAACTTTTACATAAAAACTTGACATTTTCTAAATATTATTATAATAAAAATATGAATTTTATAAATAATAAAATTATAAAAATGGTAATTTTGTAATGAAAATAGAAGTCCTCGGTCGACAAAATCCATGGTGGACCAATTTATCTAATATTGAAAGAGATCCGTTTATAGAAGAATATAACGCTTCTCCTATAAAATGGCGGCCTTCTTTTCTAGATTCCTTGAAACTAGAAAAAGATGTTGTTTATATTATTTATGGACCTCGACAAATAGGAAAAACTACTTCTTTTAAGCTCATAATAAAAGACCTCTTAAGTAAAAAAAATATCAAGCCTAAACAAGTTCTTTATTTAAATTGTGAAGAAGTTGCCCCCCCAAGTCCTCAAAATCTAGCCCAACTCCTGGATGATTATATTTCCTGGGTGAGAATTGACTCGTCAGAGAGGCTTTTTATTTTTATTGATGAAGCCACCTATTTGAAAGATTGGGAAAGAGGGATAAAGATTCTCTCCGACAGAGGACGTCTGAAAAAAATTACACTATTGGCCACTGGTTCCCATGTAATGGGTTTAAGGAGGGGAGCGGAAAGACTTCCAGGCAGAAGAGGTAGAGAAGTTGAGCTTGATATTTTTCTTTTACCTTTAAATTTTAGAGAATATATAGCCATTAACAAACCAGAGCTTCGAGTCAATTTGCCTGTTTTACTCAACTGGGATCTGAATAGTATATTTAAATCAATTCAAGAAATTTCTCTCTTTGCTGAATTTATAAATCCCCTTTTTGAATCGTTCCTACGAACAGGTGGATTTTTGCGTTCAATCAGGGATTGGGTATCTTTAGGGCAAATTAAGGCTGATGTGTATAGATTATATAAGGACGCCTTTATTGCGGATTTAATAAGAGTGGGCCGAAGAGAAACAATTTTTAAAGAATTGGCCCAATGGATATTGTGGAAACGGCAAAATCCTTTTGAATGGACTGACGCAGCTAGAGAAACATACGTAGGAACCTATCCCACCGTGAGAGAATATATAGAAGACGGAGAAGCGGCTTTTGTTTGGGATATTTTTTATAAAGTAAAAGAAATAGGGAAGCCCTTTAGAGCTCCTCGTTCTCCTAAAAAAGTCAATTTTAAAGACCCCTTTATTTTTCATTCTATCAGGGCGTGGGCTCTAGGTTATCAAAATCCAAATCAAGCGGCCGAAGATTTTTTGAAAGAACCATCAAATATTGGTTATATAGTTGAGAATGTTGTCGCCTCTCACTTAAAAAGACTTAAAAGCAGTGAAATATTTTATTGGAGAAATGGAGGCGAAATAGATTTTGTAATCTACAAAAACGGCAAAAAGATATCTCTAATAGAGGTGAAATATCAGGCTAAAATAAATCCAGAAAATGCTAAGATATTAAAAAAATGGGGGGGAGGAATTATTCTTACCCGAAATTTTCTCCATCTCGAGAAAAATATTCTCTTTGCCCCGGTTCAATATTTCCTCGCTCTCCTTCAAACTATTTAAAAGCTGAGAACTTGGAGAGGTATATAAAACTATTATGGAAATATCTTTTATTCTTTAAGACCTATATAAAAGCATTAATTTCCCTGGTGGAATCATTTCCAAAACCTTGTGAAGGGCCATTCATAAGGTCTGGTCATAGTAACTATATTATCATCAACACTAGCATTACCGGTGGTACAAATTTTGGTGTGCAGTTCATGTAACCACATATTGTTAATATTGACAGCAAGAATGGAATGAAATGATCTAATTTTAAACCGGCTGACCAACAACTCCTTCCCCTTGGGGGCTTCACTTTCTGCCAGATGGGAAGACCTGACTCCAGCTTATTCTGACTGTTAAAGGTGAAAGGTGAAGGCTTACCCCCCAATTTTATCTTTCCCAAGAGTTGCTTTTTTCCCGGGCATCCCTTAAAATGACTTACCTTTATTTGTCCCAGAAATTGTTTCAATGGATAAACAAGAGAGAAAGGCCATTCCTCTGGGAATAGCTCTTATTCCCGTTTTATTTTTAATTTTATCCCTTTCCACGGCCATTATTGTTTTAAAGCAATCTCCCCATATTCCCCTGATTTTATCCACAGGGGTGGCCGCTATAATCGCTGGTTTTTATGGATATCGGTGGCCAGAAATAAGAGAGGGTATGGTTCAAGGAATTACCCTGGCCATGGGGGCAATTTTAATTCTGATGATAGTCGGCACCATGATCGGCACCTGGATTCTGGGTGGTATTGTCCCCTCAATGATTTATTATGGTCTTCAGGTGCTTTCCCCCAGCATCTTTCTGGTGGCCACCATGATTATTTGTTCTATTGTTTCCCTGGGTACAGGTTCTTCCTGGTCAACCGCCGGCACAGTGGGGGTGGCTCTGATCGGAGTAGGGCAGGGGCTGGGGATTCCCGTGGCCATGGTGGCCGGGGCTATCATTTCCGGGGCCTACTTTGGAGATAAAATGTCGCCGCTTTCTGATACAACCAATTTAGCTCCGGCGGTGGCCGGAACAGATATTTTCTCCCATATTCGACACATGGTTTATACTGTCACTCCGGGCTATATCCTGGCTCTGGGGCTTTATGCTCTCCTGGGGACCAAATTCGGCGGTGGGCAGTTGGAGTCAAGTAATATCGACCTCATCTTGAAGACCTTAACCCGTCAATTTCATCTTCACTGGTTAATGTTGCTGCCGCCGGTGTTGGTTATCCTCATGGTGGTCAAGAAAGTTCCCCCTTTACCTGCTTTGTTAGGTGGAACAATCCTCGGAGGGATTTTCGCCTGGTTGGGGCAGGGGAGTTCTTTGCGGCAGGTGGTGGAGGCGGCTTATGCCGGCTTTAATTCTCAATCCGGTGTGCCCCTGGTGGATGACCTTTTAAGCCGAGGCGGTCTCTTAAGCATGATGGAGACAGTGGCCCTGATTATCTGTGCTCTTTCCTTTGGAGGAGTTATGGAGCGAACGAGAATGCTGGAAGTCCTGGCCGGGGCCCTTTTGAAGCGGGTGAGGCGAGTGGGTTCTCTAGTTGCTGTAACCATTTTCAGTTGCATCGGCATGAACGCCATTGCTTCCGACCAGTATATGGCCATTGTTATTCCCGGGCGGATGTATAAGCCGGCCTTTGATAAAATGGGGCTGCATCCCAAAAATCTCTCCCGCTGCCTGGAGGACTCGGGTACTCTTACTTCCCCCCTTATTCCCTGGAATAGTTGCGGGGCCTTCATGCATGCCACCCTGGGTGTTAATCCTTTGGTTTATCTGCCCTATGCTTTTCTCAATTTGATGAATCCCGCCGTCTCTATTTTTTACGGCTACACCGGAATTACCATGGAAAAAGTAAAGCCCGAGGCAGGGCTCAAGTAAGAATAAATCCAGGTTTGCTTAAAGATCACTTAGTTTTAGTTTGCTCAGTTTTAGTTTGGGTCGGGCCTCAGTATCTTATTTAATATCAAATAGTTAACCAATTCCCCCCCAAAAAAAGGACCTTAGAAGCGATTTTCACCCTCAAAAATCGCCTCTAAGAATATTTACACTCTTTTGCCAATTGAGATGGAGTCAGCTTTTTACCTTTCACATTTGACCTAAAAGGAAAACACCTCGAGGAAGAAGTTATAGGTTAGCTTGATGAAAATTGGCATTCTTTTCTCATATCTTATTAGATTTCTTATCTCATTAGACAAACTCCTGTGATATTATGATATTGTGAAGGACTATCTACAGGCAGGTGTTATTGAATTAGACTCACTAAGAAATGACAAAAAATTTGGTTTATTAGAGGCGAAAGGTGAAGACTAGACCTCACATTTCTTGTTCAGGTCTACTTTGATAGCATATTTATTGCCTTAGCTTCAATTTCCAATGGGAAGATCTCCTTCCTGCTACTACTCCCCACTATGGTTGATGACCACGTTAATTAGCCTTGCTTCATTTAAGTAAACTGAGCTCTCTTTAACAACTTAACTGATCACTCCGTATTTGCGGCCTACTTTGGTGAAGGCCTCAATCGCCTGGTCAAGGTGATGTTGTTCATGAGCGGCTGAGATTTGGACCCGGATACGGGATTGCCCTTTTGGCACTACAGGATAAGAAAAGCCGATGACATAAATTCCTTCCTCCAAGAGATCGCGGGCCATATCCTGGGCCAGTTTGGCATCATTGGGGAATTTACCCAGCATAATGGGCACAATCGGGTGAATACCCGGTTTGATTTCAAATCCGGCTTCGGTCATTTTCTGGCGGAAGTATTGGGTGTTTTTTTCCAGCTTGTCTCGCAGGGCAGTGGTTTCGGAAAGGAGATCCAGAACGGCAATGGAAGCTCCGACAACCGCCGGGGCCAGGGTATTACTGAAAAGATAAGGCCGGGAACGCTGCCGATACATGTCAATTAGTTCCTGGTGGCCGGCAATAAAGCCTCCGGAAGCTCCCCCCAGGGCCTTGCCCAGTGTACTGGTGATCAAATCCACCCGGCCCATGACGCCACGATATTCATGAGTGCCGCGACCGGTTTTGCCGATAAACCCGGTGGCATGACTGTCGTCGACCATGACCAAAGCATCATATTTCTCAGCCAGGTCACATATCTCATCCAGCTTGGCAATGTCGCCGTCCATGGAGAAGACGCCGTCAGTGGCGATTAGCCGGAAACGGGCTCCCTGAGCCTGTTTGAGCTTTTCTTCCAGATCGTTCATGTCGCCATGCTTATAAATGAAGCGTTGAGCCTTGCAGAGGCGGATACCGTCGATAATCGAGGCGTGATTAAGCTCATCGGTCAAGATGGCGTCATCTTTACCCAGGAGGGGCTCAAAGGTGCCGCCGTTGGCATCAAAGCAGGCGGCGAAGAGAAGGGCATCGTCCATCTGGAGGAACTCGGCGATTTTTCGTTCTAGAATCTTGTGGATTTCCTGGGTGCCGCAGATAAAGCGGACCGAGCTCAGGCCATAGCCCCATTCATCCAGGGTTTTATGGGCTGCTTCGATGACTTTGGGGTGACTGGAAAGCCCGAGATAGTTATTAGCGCAGAAATTAAGGACTTTCCGGCCGCCTTTGACTTCGATCTCGACTCCTTGGGGAGTCATAATGATTCTTTCCTCTTTAAACAGCCCGGCTTCTTTAATTGACTGAAGTTCGTTTAAGAGATGTTCTTTTATTCGACCGTACATTTTAACCTCCCATTTTCCTTTAAATATATAATCACAAAAGGCGGCTGAAATCCACTAATTTAGAGCTCAAGTGGTCCATTTTTCTCATTGCTCTCTCCTGGGTCAAGTGATATAATCTCGAATCATGGAAGAAGGAATTTATTATGTGGAAACTTTAACCCCTTATGTTTCCCGCCGGTATAAAGTCGAGAAGGTCTTTTTCGAAGGCAAAACCAAATATCAGACAGTCCATTGTTTTTATAATAATTTCCTGGGGAAAGTTCTTTTTCTCGACCACAAAATCCAGAGTGCGGAGGTCGACGAGTTTATCTATCACGAAAGCCTGGTCCAGCCGGCTCTTCTCACTCATCCCCGACCCGAAAGGGCGATTATCATTGGCGGCGGAGAAGGGGCCACCCTGCGGGAGGTGCTTCGCCATCAAACCATTCGCCAGGCGGTTATGGTGGATATTGATGAAGAACTGGTTAAAATCTGCCAGGAATATCTGCCGGAATGGTCGGCCGGAGCTTTTACTGATGCCCGAGCCAAGGTCGAGTTTACCGATGCCCGCCGTTATATTGAAGAGCACGAGGACAAGTTTGATGTGATTATCTCCGATTTAACTGAACCAGTCACCGGCGGCCCTTCAGTCTATCTCTTTACCCGGGAGTTTTTTGAAATTCTGAAAGAGCACCTGACTCCTGAAGGAGTGTTGGTCCTCCAGGCAGGCAGCGCCGATGAAGAGTACTCGCAATTTATGAGTTCGCTGGTGAAAACCCTGGAAGAAGTGTTTCCGGTAGTTCGCCCATATTGGAGTTTTATTCTGTCTTTCAGTCTTCCCTGGGGCTTTATTCTAGCCTCACTCCAGCCTGACCCCCTTTCGCTGGCAGAGGACGAACTGGCTCGCCGCTTGGATGACCGCGGGGTAAAGGGATTAAGATTTTATCATCCGGGTCTTCACCGAGGTCTTTTTGCTTTGCCCCGGTACCTGCTGGAGAAGTTTCGCCAGGGGAAAGTGCTGACGGATAAAGAACCTTTTATCTGGAAATTATAAGATGAAAGATGAAGGCTATAAATCTTTTTGGCGAGAAAAAAGGGAATATCATACGGATAATTGCGGTCTTTTCTTCGAGATAAAATCAGTTCTCTACGCGCAGAACTCCAAGTTCCAGCGGATTGAGGTGGTGGAAAATGAATATTTTGGCCGGATTCTCTTCTTGGACGGCCTGGTTCAAACCACCGAACGAGATGAATATTTTTACCATGAAATGCTGGTCCATCCGGCTTTTCTTACTCATCCTCAACCCCGGCGGGTGCTGGTCATTGGCGGCGGCGACGGCGGCGTGGTAAAAGAAGTTCTCCGCTATCCGGTGGAGAAAGTTGATTTTGTCGAGATAGATGAGGAAGTGATCCGGGTCTGCCAAAAATATTTCCCCTGGTTGAAGAAGGTCCTCCAGGACAAGCGGGTGGAGCTGGTTCTCCAGGATGGCTTTGAATTTATTCAGCAGGCCAAAGAGAATTATGACATTATTCTGGTTGATTCTTCTGAACCCGTGGGCCCTTCGGTCTCTCTCCATGAGAAGAAATTTTATCAGCGCCTACGAGACAATCTCTCTCAGCCAGGAATAGTGGTAGCTCAAATGGGCTCACCCTTTTTTCATCAGGATGAACTCTTTAGAAAGTTTGAGTTTTTGAGAACCATCTTTAAAAAGGTTTTCTTCTATACCGGTCCGGTGCCCACCTATCCAGCCGGTGAATGGAGTTATGCTTTTTTGAGTGAGACAATCGACCCGACTCAGATTCTCCGAGAACCTCCGGGAGGATTAAAATATTACAGTCCTCAGGCTCATCAACGAGCTTTTCTGCTGCCTAAACCTCTGGAGAAACTTCGTCAAGACCTATCCTGAAGGGCGGGGCGTTTATTTCTTGGTTATTTTCTGAAGCCACCGGCGAAGAGATGAAAAAGATAGCCATTCTTTTCAATCCAGGGGCTGCCCGGGGAAGAGCCGCAGCCAAAAAGGATTCCTTTCAGGCCACTCTTCGAGCGAGGGGTCTGGGGTGGGATTTTTTTGAATCAAAAAGTGAGGCCCACCTGGGTCAGTTGACCCGGGAACTGGCCGAAGAATATAAAGTAATAGTCTGTGTCGGGGGGGATACCACAGTTCATCTGGTGGTTAATGAGCTTATGCAGCTGCCTCGCCGTCCTCTTCTGGGCATTGTCGGGCTGGGCTCCTCCAATGATATTGCCCGGCATTTAGGAGTAAGGGGGGCTGAGCGGTTGGCCAGAGTTTTCCCCTCAGCGTCTCCCCGAGAGGTTGATGTAGGGTGTATCGTTGTGGGGGGAGAGGTAAAGAGATATTTTCTCGGTCAGCTCAGCCTGGGATTAGGAGTCCTGGTTAATCGGTTTGTCGATGAACAGAGTCGAAAATATCCTTTTCTGGCCAGAGCTACTCCTCTGGTAGGTTTCTGGGGGATTGTGGCTGCTTACCGACAAAAAAAAGTGCCGTTTTCTCTTCAAGTGGAAGGGCCTAATTTATCTTTTTCCGGGGCCAGTGTTTTAACTGTGGTCAGTAATACTAGATATTGGGCCAGTGGCTGTTTAATTAATCCTGGAGGCAGGATTGATGACGGGCGGCTGGAAGTCTCGATTTTCCACGAAGTGGGCTTACCCGGGTTGGCCCGACTTTACCGGTTGATCCGCCGCGGGAAACATCTCCAGTCCCAAAAAGTGACTTATGCTTCCGGGGATGTCTGGCGGATTAGTTCACCTTCTCCGCTGAGGATTCAGGTGGATGGAGAAGTGCTTTTTGACGCGTTCTCGAAAGAAGAAGTTAAAGAATTGGAGATAAGGGTACTCCGGCGGGCTTTGCTGGTGTTGATGTTTGGTGATTAGGGGCGGCGGCCGGCTGATCAGCTGATTAATGATTAAAGAAGTCCTTGCTGATAGCGGGCGGTCAGCACCCGCAGCATGTCTTCTGTCATCCGGGCCAGGTCGTAATCGGGTTGCCAGTCCCATTCCTCCCGGGCGGCTGAGTCATCAATGGAAGAGGGCCAGGTGTCGGCAATTTTCTGGCGGTAGTCCGGCTCAAAGGTGCATTCAAACTCAGGAATGTGCTTTTTAATTTCAGCCGCCAGTTCGCCGGCTGAAAAACTCATGGCCGCCACGTTGAAACCAGCGTGATGGATTAGGCGGGAGAAATCGGCTTCCATCAATTGCAGGGTGGCCTTCAGGCAATCGGGCATATACATCATCGGTAATCGGGTTTCAGCCCGGACGAAACAGGTGTATTTTTTCTGCTTAATGGCTTCATAGAAAATTTCCACGGCATAGTCAGTTGTGCCTCCCCCGGGCAGAGCCTCGTGACTGATAATGCCCGGATAGCGGCAACCGCGGACATCCAGGCCGAAACGATGCACGTAATATTCGCTTAAGAGTTCCCCAGTTACTTTGGTTAACCCGTACATGGTCCGGGGACGGAGGATGGTATCCTGGGGGGTGTTTTCCCGGGGGGTTTCCGGCCCGAAGACGGCAATGGAACTCGGTACAAAAACCCGGACAAGTTCCAGCTCCCGGGCGACTTCAAGGATATTATAGGTCCCCAGGAGATTGACCTCCCAGGCCAGATGAGGATTTTTCTCGCCGCTGGCCGAAAGGATAGCCGCCATGTGGAAAATAGTATCAATTTGGTGTTTGCGGACTAAGGCGGCGATTTGGTCGGCCTGACGGACGTCGAGGTTCTCGTAGATGAGTTCGGAAGGAAGCTTGGCGGCTGAGGCTGGTTTGATATCGGAAGCGATAATGTTGGTGGCTCCGAATCTTTCAATAAGGACCGGCAACAAGGCCGTGCCGATCTGTCCCAGGGCCCCGGTAACTAAAACTCTTTTCATCTCTTTAGTCATTTATAAGTTCAATCCTTGGTTGAAGTTAAATTTATTCTTCGTCGGGATTAATTTATATCCTGTCCCCCCCTTTAAAGTCAACTGAAATTTGGGGTCAGGTCTTCACATTTCACATTTATTCATTCAATCTCATTCTGGGGTCGGACCTCAGCATCTTATTTATTATCAATTAGTTAAACCCATTTTCCGCTCCAAAAAAGGCCCTTAGAGGCGATTTTCACCCCCAAAAATCGCTTCTAAGATCCATATTTTGTTATCAGGCTCAAAACTGAATTGGCTGTCTAATAGTTTCTTTTTATTAAATATAAAAATTGAAAACAGGGACTTGAGAGGGTTAAAACCGAGAGATCTATTTTCAATTAAATTCATTCCCCTGGTGAAGGCAGATGGCCGCAATTTCTAGTTTGAGCGAATACAAAACTCTACCCAAAGAAAAGATGTGAAATTATCAATTTGAAATTAAAGTGGATTGAGTTATTATTACTCTGGAATTATGTGTTATCAGCCAGCCGGCTGAGCTGGGTTGGTTTATAGGGCTGGAGTTAGGCGGGCGAGGGTGGCGCCGGCTCAGGGAATAACCGGCCGGGGAAGACAGAGTGAGCCAGGATAAATTAACATGGATAAAGTAGCTTTAGTCACGGCCGCCACTTCTGACCTGGGGAAAGCCATTGTGCTTGAACTGGCGGAGTTGGTCAAGGGTGTGGCCGTTCATTATCAAGCCAATCGGGAGAAGGCCCTGAAATTAGTTCAGGAATTGAAAGACCGGGGGCTGTCAGCTGTGGCCCTGGCCGCTGATTTGACGAAAGCCGGCGAAGCTGCCCGCCTGGTAAAAGAGGTGGAGCGCCTCTTGGGCCGCCTGGATATTCTGGTTAACAATTACGGCCCTCTTCTGGTTAAACCCTGGACCGACTGCACTCCGGCCGAAGTGGAAACTCTCTGGCGGGCCAATGTTCTCAGTGCCTGGGAAACAATGCAGGCCGCCCTCCCGGGCATGCGCCGACGCCAATGGGGCCGTATAGTCAATCTAGGCTACAGCCGGGTTGATGAATTGCGGGCTTTTCCCACCATCGCACCTTATGCTATGGCTAAAACCTCTTTACTTATTCTCACCCGGACCGCCGCCCGCACCGAAGCCGCCTCCGGTATAACTGTGAATATGGTCTCCCCTGGAATTGTGGAGGGAGCTCAGAGGCCGGCGGACACCAAGGTGCCGGCGGGACGATTCGCCCGGCCCGAAGACGTGGCCCGGGCTGTAAAATTTTTCGTCACCGAAGAAGCCGCCTATATCACCGGGGCCAATCTGGTGGTGGCTGGCGGCTGGAAATTATAAAGTAAAAATGGTCAACAGCTCTATAGGCCCTCCCCGGGAGTGGCAGATTGTTTTTTAGTGACCGTCTGGAGAGAGGTGGATGAGGTTGTTGAAGATTAATCTTCACGTGGCCGCTAATACGGAATGAATAAGCCTAGCCTTTTGCGAGGAAGTTCTTTGAAGTCAGGTGTCTCAGGTAAAAAACATTCAATAAAATTTTCTCTGAACGCTGGGCTTTTGCTTTTTTCTCTTTTGTTTTTTTTCTTTTTCTCAGGTGCCGAACTAGACCGGCCGGAAAAGCCCTCTTTTAGCCAGAGAGGCTCGGATTCTTGCTTGTTGCTTTCTCTTGCCTCGCCTCAGGGAGTAAATAAAATGAGTGAGAAAAATTCTCTCTCCGGAGTGATTAATCCCCAAGATTTTGCCTTGAGGCAATTGAGTGAGGTCAACTACATCAAAATGACGGTTATTCATGAAGCCTCCGGAGATAGAGTGATAATCAATGAAATCCGCCGTCAGGTCCCTCAGGTGGTCTATCCTCAGCGGCCTCAGAGTCGGGTTCCGGATTTTACGGGCAATGTTTTCCACCTCGACTGGTTTCCTTTAGGCAATATGAATAATCTCCATGGTTATTACGCCCCTTTTTTTAGAGCACCCGGCTGGGCGGCGGTCAAACTGGAAGGCAGGCCGGATGAAGCAAATGGAGTCTATCTGGATTTTATTTTTCGCCTGAAATCTCCTTCGGCCGCCAAAGGTGTCCCACCCGCTCCTTCCCCTTCCTCCTCGCCTTCTTCACCAGGGTATGCCGGTTTCTGGATTCATTTTTTTAATTACAAACTTCCTCCCACCCAGCGAATTTACCTGGATGCTTCTCCTTTCAATTACCTGAGATTTTTGGTTCGGGGCGAGGTCCGGGGGGCTCGCTTGAAAATCTCCCTGGCTGATGCCGATTGGGAAAGGCGGGAAGATGCTCTCCCCCTGGGTTACCTGGATGAGTTTCTGCCGCAGAAGAGAATTACTCCGGTTTGGCAGGAAGTCTGGGTGCCGATCAAGACCGTCCGTTTGAATTTTAAAGCCCTGGCCAGTCTGGTTTTTCTGGCGGAAGGCGATGCAGAAGGTCGAGCGAAAGACGGGGAGGTGAACCAGGCCAACGTCAGAGGCGAAGGGGGGAGCAATGAGGTAGCTCAAATTGATGGCCGCCTGGCCATAAAAGATATTGCTTTGGCTGTAGAGTCAAAGCCCCTCCTTCCCAGGAAAAAAATTCCGCCAGAGATAGTTTCCCCCTCCCCCGGGAAAAAGGCAAAAGCCACCTGGGCCTGGCATGATCGAGTGGTCACGTGGCTGCGCCATGAGGAGCAACTCAATGAAGATGTGGCCTTTCTAAAAGCGCAAGGGTTTACCGATATTTTTCTTCAAGTGCCTTATTTTTATCGGACCAAGGCAGGAACCTGGGCTTTGACCTGGCCACCGGAGTTTTATCCCGGGCTTCAACTGGCCGGGGAGGACCCACTGTTGCGGCCTTACCGAAGCCGACGCTTCCCTGACTGGG
>Ga0190363_1001068_pt1 | contig 16371 bp, 25 predicted proteins | sample 48721867_MG_FD_161272 | JGI IMG/M metagenome (GOLD analysis project Ga0190363, IMG submission 161272) | Hydrothermal vent microbial mat bacterial communities from Southern Trench, Guaymas Basin, Mexico - 4872-18-6-7_MG | ecosystem: Environmental > Aquatic > Marine > Hydrothermal vents >... | reverse complement strand
TATTCTAGTTTCTATAAACTTCTCTATTATTTGGATTACTTCATCTACTTTTAGATAACTTGTATCTATTACTAGGTCATATATTGATAAATCTACTATATCTATCCCATAGAAATCAAGAAAACGTATTCTTTGACTGTACTCTCTTATTACAGTCTCCCTCAGTACTTCGTCAATGGGTCTTTTTTCTCTTTCAGCTATTCTCTTTACCCTAACTGTTAATGGTGCTTTAACGTATATTTTTACATCAGCTATGTCCTTTACAATCCATGGTACCAGGTGTCCTTCAACTACTACGTTACCCTTCATTGCCTCTTCTAAAGTTCTTCTATCTATCATTAGATCTATGGATGGGTCTTTCACAGCCATTTTACTTAATTCTTCTAAGGTTACACCTTTTTCCTTAGCTATTTGTCGAAAGATTTGCCCGGCCGAGAAATATCTCAATTTATACTTTTTTGCTATAGCTTTAGCATACGTTGTTTTACCACTTCCTGCTGGTCCTCCTATAGCTATTACTATTTTTGAAGCCGTCAATGGTATGTCAACACCAAGCTAAATTATTTTCCTAGTAGCTTCCTTTAGTAATCTAGCTAAGCAAGCAGGACATAGATATCCTCCATAAGGTCTCTCAGGCCTTCTAGCTCTCTTAGGTAGTTTCCTAAGTTCTACTGGTCTAAGCCTAGGAACTCCATGCAATACTCGGCCACAGAGAGCACAATGAGCAGGATTAGGCTTGCGTTTCTCAAAATGTATTACTGTTTTCCCTCCAGGGGTTCTCTTATATACTCTTCTTAAGGACCTTGACCTATACGCTGGCCTTACCATGGATTACACCCTCCTATCGCATATACCATACTTAATGTAGCCTGCCAACGCTAGATTATACTATTAGGTTTTATTTGGTTAACGCTCAATAGTCTTAATTCCAGATAACTTATGTATTAATGGAAGAACTATTAAAAATGATGCAAAGACTATATATGTTGATGGTGTTAAACCTATTGTTATGATCTCCCCATCGACTTCGTACTCAATTATATATAAAGCTAGAGGCATAAATACAGGTGATCTAACCACTAGAAGCTTAGATAAAACCAGTGATGCCGTGAGCATGAATGAGATAAAAACCATTAGAGCTCTTAATAATAATGCACGGGAAACAATCTTACGATAAGTTTTGTATTCTGCTTGAAGGACTCTTAATTTCTTTTCAGCTTTTTCTTTGTCTTTCATTTCTTTTATCTTACGTGCTTGTTCGTCTAGCTCCTTTATCTTATCTATTGCTTGATTGACTACTTTCGGATTTATAAGGAAGTATACGAGTTTACCCGTCACTAATCCTAATGATAACGTTAAACCAAAAATGATTGGTATTGATAAGTCTATCATCTAAGACCCTCTATTACTTCTAAGATTTCCTTTGCTGCGTTCTCTGCTTCTCCTTCACGATTTAACACAATTCTAACAAGACTTGAATTGAACAACGCTGCCGAGAAAGCATTATGGCGCGTTAGCTCCATTAATTCAGAGACTATCTCAGGCTTAGCAAAATCCGCTCTATATCGACTTTTATCACGTAGTTGCCTTGATATTATTTCATTAACATCCGCTTCGATTACTATAAAGGCATCAGGCTTTAGCTCATCTATTAATTGTCTCGGTATACCTGTCCAGTAACCATACTTTGTTCTTATTACTGCATGAGTATCTATTATTAGTACATCATTTTCTGAGAGTTCTTTGTATGCATCTTGTATTATGGATTTAGCAGCTAGTAATTGTAATTCAAGCTGTTGTCTTATCTTAAGATATCTTAATTCATCTCTATTGCTGACAAAGCCATGTTTTAGGGCTTCTCTCAGCATGTAGTCACCTAAATTCTTTATTACTATTCTTATTTGTTTCTCCTTTGCAAACTTAACTAGATTGTTTAAAACAGTTGTTTTGCCTACGCCAGGTACTCCTAACACTACAATAACTATGAATGGGTGTCTAGGAATATCCTTGCCCATAGCTTACTCCTCTCCGAGTAATCTCTTAAGCATTGGGTATGCTTCTAAGGTCCTTTCATATGCTATCATCATGTAGTACTGGTATATTATACCTACTGCTAGCAGCAGTCCTGTACCACTGCCATAGGCTCCTAGTATATTAGCTACTATTGCTATTGTAGCAACTATTATTGAGCTAAGGATTGTTAATGGATAAATATACTTTGCTAGAATCCGTTCTAGTATCTTTGTATTTCTTCTTATACCTGGGATCTCAAGTCCGGACCTTACGAGGTTTTCGGCTTGTTGTGCTGGGCTTAGACCTGCTATTTCTACCCATAGAAGTCCAAAGAGAACCGCTAAACCACCCCATATTAATGCATAGATTAACACCCTCAATGGATCATATACTAACTCTAATGGCCCTAAAGGTACTCTCATGTATCTTAATATCAAGCTTAATGGTTCTGCTAAGGCCCTTCCACCAACACTACCTGCAATGTATAGGAATAATTGAAGGTCAGAGTAAAGTATGCCTACTAGTAGTATAGGTATGTTTGTAACATATAGGAATTTTAATGGTACACGGGTTCTAATACCACGTAGTCTTTGTGATGTAACAGGTATCTCGACTTTCATACCCTCGAGATATACCAGTACTGCTATTATTCCTAAAGTTGATATAAAGCCTATAAGATCAGGTAATTGCATTATCTGCATAGTTCCATCAGGTGTACGGTATTGTGCATACCTTAGTACCACATCATTGAACGAAACCCCATTAAGTACTCCCCATATCACATAGGGTATAAAGCCTAGGGGTGCTGCCAAGTTAACTTGCTGAGTAAATTCTAAACCTGATTCAGCGCCAATAGTTTTGAGGGGCAACGGCGTAAACATTAACCAGAAGACCCTTGATGCTACACCCGCTAGTATAAATAAGCTTACACCGCTACCTAGTCCCCAGCCTTTCTGCATCATTTCGTCAAGCAACATTACTATGTATGTCGCAATGACTAACTGAAGTATTACTACTAACTTGACATACCATGGAACTAATAGTCTCATGGAGGGATTCCAATGCCAGGAAACTGTGAGTAATGTTGCCTCAAGTAAACCTACAAGTAATGCTAGTACTTTTTGTGCTTCAGTAAACTTCTTTCTATCTTCTATGTTGGACAAATCTAGTTTCAAAAGCTTAGCTCCTACAAGTATCTGCATTATTAGGCCTGCTGTAACAATGGGTCCTATACCTAATTCCATTAACGTTCCAATATTACTGGCAAATATTATCTGCATTATGTATAATCTGGCCAATATGCTTGTAGCAGCTTGACCTGGCTGAACACCATACAAAGGTGTTTGCGCCATTACAAGATATATTATGAGGACTATACCAGTCCATATTAATCTCCTACCTAAGGGCTGCGTTTGCTTAGGCCTAACGACCGTTGGTAATCGTCCACCAATCTTCGCTAATATATCTAATATACCCAAATACTTCACCCAACGGAAGCAAGGTCCCCTTACTAAGCTACCCCAAAGAATAGTAGGAGCACTACTTAAATCTTAGTACTCTGCATCTAAAATGGAGAACAAGTAGATAAGATCGATGTTATGTATTAATAAATCAAATTATTTATTCTTCAACAGCTGTTAAAACTACTACCTCTCCACCTGCAGCTTCTATCTTCTCTTTAGCTTTACTCGTAATATAAGGCGTTATTACTTTTAAGGGCCTCGTAATTTTACCAGCACCCAAAACCTTGTTGAAACCATAAGTTCTCACATCAATTACTATCTTGCCGTTTTCCTTTACTGCTTGTGCTTCAGCCTCAAGCTTAGCAGCAAGTTCATCTAATTCTCCTACATTTATTCCTCTAATCTCCGGTACAAGTTCTGGAGGCCTATTGAAACCATGCTTACCGAACCATGTTGGAGCGTACTTGACAACCCATGTCCACATATGCTTATGCATTCCTGCAGCTCCTTTACCGCCTCGAGAACCTGATTTACGATGCTGACCTATTCTACCATATCCATGAGTTCTTGTGGCGCCTCTTAGTTTCCTACTTTTCTTCCTTCTTCTCACAACCATTATGTAGACCCCTCCCTAGTACGATTACAGCATACACCTTATTAGTTCATTTATTGCTGGACCTCTATAGCCTAGTTCCCCGCCGTCCCCATAAGGCTTCTTGATACTACCTTTAAAACCTCCTCTTGGTGGATGAAGTCTAAATACTGGTTTTATTTTATCTTCTATTCTATGAAGCATTATTTCTCCTTTTAACAGCTTTTCAGCTAAACCTGGTATACCTTTATCTATTTTTAGTACATTCTTAACGTATTCGTCAGTTAAAGGTTTGTTCCCGGGAATTCTACCACGTTTGCGTAGGAGTTCAACTAATGTATCGTAGTCTATTTCTCCCCACGTAACCCAATCTTTTACAACATGTAACATTCCTTGTATACCAGGTAGAGATGATGGGTAAAGAACACAATGGAACTTCTTATGTAATCTAAGTAAGCGTAATGTATACTTTACGTCAGGTGGTACGTCTACTCTACCTCTTAGCCTTATTATAGCATAAAGTGCTACATCAGACATGGTTCCAACACCTATTAATGGTGCTCTATTATATGTAATCACCTTTGCCTAAGCCAGTCGTTAGGTGTTACGAAGTAATAAGTTCTTTTCAGCGCATCATATACTGCTTGTGCGAAGTTTATAGTCGTTCTTGTTTCACCGAATGTTTGCGTCCATGCATCACTTATACCAGCATACTTTAATACTACTTTAGCTACATCTCCAGCTACTAATCCCGTTCCTCTAGGAGCTGGCTTGATTATTACTCTTACACTCCCTGATTTACCCATTACGACGAAGGGTACACTATGAGGGTCACTACAACTGCATTCCCAGCTGCCACAACCTCTTCTAACAGGTATAATATTTAGTTTCGCGTTAACTAATGCTTTCTCAATAGCGAATCGTAGCTGCCTCGCTTTACCGTGGCCCACACCTACATATCCATCAAAATTCCCTACTACCACAACAACTCTGAACCTCGTTATTCTACCTGCATCAGTCATTTTCTGTACTATACCAATGTCTAGTATTTCATGCTTAAGATCTGGCAATAAGTAGTCTATTATTTCTGGTTCACGTATTGGAAGGTTCCTATCAAATATTTCTTTAAGTGACGTTATTTTACCTTCTTTTACTAACCTACCAACTTTTGTTTTAGGCACCCACTCTTCTAAGCTAGTTGTAGTCGTACTCATGTACTTAACACCTCCTTGTAGTCTTCAAGTATACGATTCTTTACTTCCTCAAAATGTTGAGGTAATCTTCCGGGATCCAATCCTATTCCTAGATACCTTGAAAACATTCTTTCATATAGTGCTGGGTCTTCTGATGCAAGTTTTTGAGCATATGATGCTATGTGTTCACCTCTAATCCTGTCCTCTGTTGGCAGAACTTCTTCACTATGAGGTATTTCTAACCCTGCATCCAAACCTCCTTTTATAGCAGCAAATACTCTTGATCCCCTAATAGGTCTATGTAGGCCAATATCCGGTATAGCATATTTTATTCCTGCTTTCAATGCACGTAGCCCAGCTAATAATCCTGTAAGATATGCTGCTGGTGTATTATCTCCTGGAGCTTTCCATCCATATTTCTTCATCAGCTCTCTGCTATGTGCTGCTGCTATTGTTATATCTCCTTGAGGGAAGGCCTTTACTACTTGAACTATGATATAGTTGAGTGTACGTCTTACAACAAATCGTGGTTTACCCGATAATATCATTTTGTACCTTTTGTAATAGTTCGTTTTACCTTCTCTTCTCCTACGTTTGTGAACCTTATATCTTGGCCCATGTCCCACGAATAAACTCACCCATCACTTCTTTAGTAATCCTTGTTCTTTCATGTATGATTTAAGCGATGAAAGACTCTTAAATACACCACCTTTAGCAAGCATATACAGCCTTCTATAAGTCTTCCTATCAATTACTCCTCTATCACGTAAATATCTTAGATATCTCCTTATTTTCCTTATCCTGTTCATCCATGCCTCTTTCTTTGATAAGCGTGCAGTTTTTGCACCCTTTCGCTTACCAGGTCCTCTCCTACGTCCTTTCTTCCTCTTTTCATGCCTTTCCTTCCATCGCGCCCTACTATTACCCTTAACTGGTTTAACGCGAATAACTCCTTCCTTAATTAATCTACGTATCTCCTCCTTGGTTACCGCTCCTTCAACATCCTCTATCCTATCTGGATCTATCCAGATTCTACTCTCTCCTACTCCTAGTACTTCTGCTGCAAGTCTCTTCTGAAGACTTAAGTCCAAGAGCTTACACCCTGTTAGCTACTCTTAGACCTAGTTTCTCGGCTTCCCTTAGTATTTCTAGCCTTTTTCTAAGACCCACTGTATGAGCTATATAAACTATGTGTCTTCTTGGATCTAAACCTTGTAATTCTTTAACGTTATGTACTATTACTGGTTCCAAACCAGAGGGGTGTAGCCCTCTTACCTCACTAGGTGAACCATAACCTACATTAACTGAAGGAGGGTAGCCTTTAATGCATAGTCTCATTTTGTTATCATTGCCTTTAGGTCTGCGCCATGCATATTGATTTATGAACTTAGGAAACTTCCACCAAAGGTAACGTAGGAACTCGGGTTTTCTCTGTTTAAGTAGTCTCCTTATACGAAGTAATCTTCTCTTTTCAGAATCTAATACGGGTCTCATTCTTCAATCACCCCTTTCTCATAGATGTAAATACCATCCATGAACACTCTCCTATCATAATCTTTTACTTTTGTAGCATGCTCTATGTTTGCTGCTGTTTGCCCTACTTCCTCTATATCTATTCCTTCAACAATAACATCATCACCCTTTACCTTCACCGTTACATTACCAACTATTTTCGCTATTCTAGGTGCTTTTTCACCTAAGAAGTTCTCTATTACTATCCTCTTATTCTTCTCGTCTACCTTTACAGATACAGGGAAGTGTGAATATACTATCTTAAGCTTATATCTGAAACCCTTAGTTACACCTATGATCATGTTTTCTATATGAGCTGCTATAGTAGGAACTAAGGCTTTTTTACGTCTGTTTGCAAAGAATGTTTCAATAATTACTTTATTATTTTCTTTCCTTATTTCTACCCCTCTTATATGCGAGAAATCTCTTTCGATTGTGCCTTTAGGTCCACTAACCTTTACTTTCATACCATTTATCTCTACTGACACGTTTTCTGGTACTTCAACCTCCTCCACTACATGTACAGCCTTTGCCATAGAATCACCTTAGTAAACGTATGCTAGTAATACACCACCTATCTTACGTTTTAATGCTTCCTTATGCGTCATGACCCCTTGAGGTGTCGATAATATGAGTACACCTATATCACGTGAAGGAAGATATTTCCTTAACCAGTGAGGCATACGTTCTAAATCTGTATACTTAACAGAGAACCTAGGCTTAATTACACCACACTTATTTATTCTACCGAGGAGTTGAACCCTTACTTTACCCCAACGCCCATCATCTATGTACTCGAATTCTCCTATGTAACCTTCTTGCTGCATTATCTTCAATACATTGATTATTAGCTTTGATGCAGGCATTATTATTGCTTCTTTTTTACCACGCATCTCGTTATTCATTATTGTTGCTAATGCATTAGCAAGTGTATCAAGCATGACCATGGCTTAAATCACCTTAATTGTATTTCTTAAAACCAAGGCTTACAGCTATTTCCCTAAAGCATTGACGACAAAGCATAAGCCCATATTTTTGTATAACTGCGTCTCTTGACCCACATCTGATACATCTACGTGAACCCTTCCCGTAGAGTCTTGTTCTAGGAGGTCTATACTTACCCATTTAATGACACCTCCCTTATGGTACTATTCTTACTCCTAGTTCTTTTTCTAGTAGTATCATTGCCTCCTCCTTAGTGACACGGTGTCTGCGGGGTATATGCCTTTTCCTGCACCTGCGTCTTCTAATTATACGGTACCCTGGTCTTTCAATAGTTATAGCTACATCCATACCGAATATACCTATTTCAGGGTCATATTTCACTCCTGGAATAGCTATGTGTTCCTTTATGCCGAAGCTTACATTACCGTATTCATCAAAGCTCTTAGCAGAAATACGCCATCCAACAGCTTCCAATACTTTCTTGAGAAAATCTATTGCTGCTTGTCTTCTAAGCGTTACCATTACTGCTATGTTCTCTCCCTTCCTAATACCGAATTCTTTGATTGTTCTCTTAGCCTTCCGTGGTACCGGTTTTCTTCCAGTTAACATCTCTAGTACTCTTGCTGCTTTTTGTAATCTTTCACCAGATGAACCTACACCTATGTTTACTGTAACTTTGGCTATTCGTGGTTTTCTCATAGGATTTTCTTCCCATTCCTTAAGTATCTTTGATATTAGCTCAGGCGGCAAGATCTCGCTCAACGCCATGCACCTTCAGGCAAGCTTATCAAGGGCTCATCTTTACCTATTACGAATATATAATCAAGGCTTGTTTGGAATCTTTCACCTTTTGAGTCCTCGAGTGTAACAATACTTCTAAATCTTCTTATACCTTTAGCTATGTCTATCACTCTTCCTACACGTCCAACGTTTCTGCCACCACTAACTATAGCTATTACACCTTTTTCCAATGGGATATAATCCAAGAGCTCTTGTTTCGGTATGGCTAATTTCACGGTACCCAATGTTGAATAGACGTCTTCTTCAGGATTGGTTGGGTCCTTAACTCTTATCAACACGTTTCTGCCATCATGTAGGTTAAGTTGTATGTGACCTCCTTTAACTGTTGTTTTATTCTCAATCCTACATAGCTTAAACGATGCTTCTTCCTTACTTATAGGATGAAGTATATAGTGTTTTATGGGGTAAGGGATTACCCTGAATGTTTCACCTGTATCAACTATTTCAACTACATCCATTAATCCTACTGGGAACTTGTAATCTCTCCTAACCTTGCCATCAACCCTTATATGACCTTCTGCTATGATTTTTCTTGCCTCACGAGCTGTTTTGGCATAACTTAGTACGTCTCTAACCAAGATTAGTAAGGGTATAGCTCTTTCAATTGGATGAGGTCCTGGCCTAGGTTTGACTGTCCATACTCTCTCCTTTACGGGTATAGGCCACCATGCCGGGGCTGCGTATGTTTTCAGATGTCTTTTACCACCCATTCGTGCCATGGTGTTATTCACCCTTGTTCTTGCTCTTTGCTCTCACTCTGTGCTGTGGACTCCTGGGTAGTGGTTTCGGGCTTTTCAACCTTTTCTTCCATTTCACGTTTAGCTAATAGTTGTTCACGGGCCTTCCTCTTACGTTCAATTATTTCTTGACGCCTTTTATCGGATAAATCTAATTTAACTATCATGACCTTCGAAGGATGAATGGGGTAATATCTTGGCGTGCCATCAGCTCTCTTAATAGTTACTCCTTCGACATATATTCTGATTCTCTTCAAATCAACTCTTATAACTTTGCCTTCATGGCCTTTCCAGTCTCCTCTCATTATTCTTACAACATCGCCCTTGTGTACAGGTAGACGCTTTATTCCCAATTTTTCTCTTAGCTCAGGTGATAGAGGAGCCGTCATAAACTTTTGTCTTATATGCAATGGTGCGTTGAAGAATGCTTTTCTCTGTTTCCTAGGCTGAGAGGATTTGGTTAATGCCATTGGAAACACCTTGCTTAAATTATTATTGATGCTATTTGACCTATTCTAGGCCATCTTTCAGCTGCTTCCTTTGCTACGGGTCCACGTATTTCGCTTCCCTTAGGTGTACCATCGCTAGATACTATTACAACCGCATTGTCTTCAAAAGCAATCCATGTACCATCGGGTCTTCTGTAAGGTCTCCTCTGCCTAATTATTACAGCTCTTACTATCTGTCTTCGCATTTCCGGAGTACCTTTCTTTACTGACGCTACAACCATATCTCCTACTCCAGCGAAAGGTATTCTTCTTAGCCTACCCTTATACCCAGGTACACCTATGATCATTACTTCTTTAGCACCACTATTATCAGCAACCTTGACGTAAGACCCTACTTGTAATCCTGCATTTATTCTTATCCTAGAAAATGCTGCACCCGTCTCTTTCTTGGGCATTACTTCTTCACCTCCTTAGCTTTACCTTTTATACCTAATACAACAAATGAGACTGTCTTTGCTAAAGGTCTTGTTTCTCCTATTATAACTATGTCTCCTACTTTAGCGTTAATACATGGAGGGTTATGAGCATGAATCTTACTATGTCGTTTTTCATAACGTCTATACTTCTTATCATAGTAGTAATAGTCTCTTCTTACAACAACAGTGTTCTTCATCTTATCACTTACAACGATCCCCTCTAGTATCATGCCACGTACTCTTACGTTACCATGCCATGGACATTTGGGGTCATCACATATTTTTTCTGGAGGCTTTAATCCTGGTATACCTACATTCTTAACTTGCTGCACCTTACCCATTCCGATTTACCTCCATTTAATCATCTTCACCCTTTCTTCTGGCCTAGCTAGTATGTCTTCCCCATTTATTAATGCATATACTTTATCCGAGAGCTTAAATAGGAATTTACCCCCCTTTTTAAGTATTCTCTTATCTCCTTTAGAAGTAAGTATTAGTAATGAATTCTTGGTTTCATCTATAACTATGCCCTTTAAACCTACATAATTTTCACTTAAATGATGGAGAACTTGAACTTCTAAACCTATTAACTCATGATAAATAAGATTTTTAGGTGTACGTTTCATTTTCTTCTTTTACCTTGCTGCTTTAATTCTTCTTCACGCATAATCGTTAAAATCCTTGCTATGGTCCTCTTTATAGCCCTTATCTTACCGGGATTATCTAATACGCCTGTTGCTGCTTGCAGCTTTAGCCTTATGAGTTCCATTCTAAGTTCTTCCAACTTCTTCTTACGCTCCTCAGAACTTAATGCTCTAATTTCTGATGGCTTCATACTCATAGCTTAACCCTCACAAGAGTAAATTTAGGTTCAAGTAGTTGATGTTTCAGATTGCTGTAGAGTTTCGGGTGTCTTAAATGTTATTTGATCAACTGGTTTAACGGGCTTTACTATTGTTACCTCAACACCATATATTCCGGGTTTTAGTAATGCATGAGCCACAGCTCTATCAACCATTGTTTCTACTTGTTGTCCTACTTTGTAAACTCTACCTGCTTTTATCTTCTCGTAGCGTGCTCTTTCACTAGTTAGCTTACCACTAATAACTATTTCAGCACCTAACGCACCAGCTGCCATAATTCTTCTCAATGCTGCAAATGCTGCTCTTCTGAAGTGGTAACCCCTCTCTAATGCCATTGCCAATCTGAATGCCATAATTCTAGCATTGAGTTCGGGATTCTCTACATTTGTAACAGTTATTTGCGGATTCTCTAACCCAAAATATTTCTCAAATATTTGGGCCAATTGCTTTATTATGGCTCCACGCTTACCTATTATTATCGCAGGTCTTTCAGCATAAATTATGATTCTTGAGCCCAAAGGCGTTCTTTGAATATCTACGCCAGCATATCCTGCTCTATAGAAATTCTTGGCCAGATACTCATCTATTGCTACCTTAATCATAGCCTTTTTTATGAAATACTTCTTAATGTTCACCAAGGTTAAGAGACCTCCTTAACTACTACTTCCACGTGCGTTAATCTACGGAAGCGAGGAGTGGATCTACCAAATGCGCGGGGCATCCACCTCTTAAGTATAGGGCCCTTATGTGAAGCTATATGTATTATCTTAAGTTTTTTGGTGTCTAATCCCTTCTGTTCAGCATTATTTTCAACGTTTTCCAATAATCTTAACAAATATTTGGCTGCTTTTACAGGATATCTACCTATAGGCCAGCCCCATTTGTCTGCTAACCCTTTTCTATGAGCTTGCTTACCTTTATATCTGAAGAAAGGTACAGGTTCTTTCAATTCTATAACTCTTCTTAAATATTCTTTTGCTTCTTGAAGCATCATACCTCTAATAGCCCTAGTTACCTCGTACATTATCTTAGGTGATACGGGTACATCCCATATCATAGCTTTAGCTATCTTTTCCTCATCCATATACTTTACTGAATAGTGCCATGTCGGCATACACGCCACCACTCTATAGTCAGCCTTGGATGATTGCACTTAAGGGTTATAAAACTACATGCTGAGAATATTATGTGAGGTAGCCTTAAGACTTGGATGCACATGAAGTAGATAGACAACACGTAGTTAGGATATGTAGAGAAGAGTGTATTGAAGCAGGTTATAGCGGTGAAGCATTTATTGAATGCGTAAAAGAATGTGTAAATAGGTATTCCTCATCCAATTGACTTTAGACAGTAAGATTATTCAATGCATGTTTTCAGCTTCAATGAAAACTTTAGGTACATAGTCTAGTAAATCTGTTGCAGTAATACGTTCACCTAAGGTATTCGTTGCAAGCTCTCCTGCGCGTCCATTGATGTACGCTGCTATTTGTGCTGCTTCGTAAAGATTCACTCCTCGAGCTATAAGTGATGCTATTATCCCAGAGAGAACATCACCAGTACCCCCTACACTCATAGCAGGAGTACCAGTCTTATTCAATCTATAATCTTCACCATAACAGATTACGTCTATATGACCTTTTAGTAATGTTATTGCATTATAAGTTTTAGAAGCTAGTATACATTTCTGGATCCTATCCTGTAATTCCTCCTCTACATCTAAGTTTAAGAGGATACTTAACTCCCTTCTATGAGGTGTTAGAACTACTTTACCCCTGAGATCTATGTTTGCTCCTGCCAGATGCTTAAGAGCATCAGCATCTACTACTATACCTTTAATGTCATTCCTCTGTACTAAATCCTTCAATACACTCAACGTAAAAGTCTTTGTAGATTCATTTAATCCTAAACCAGGACCTATAACCACTGAATGAGGTCTTAGCTTCTCCACATAACCCAATACTTCATCAACTACCTCTTCAGTGAAGTACTCTCCTTTAAACCCATATGATATTATGTTTGGTGAGTAAGATGCTATTATATTAGCTACACGTTGTGGAGCTAACACAAAGGCAAGATCTGCACCGGTTCTCAAGCTAGCCATGGCCGCTAATGCTGGAGCACCAGTATATAATTCTGAGCCACCTATGACAACTATCCTTCCACCTACACCTTTATGGGCGTCGATGGGTTTGCGCGGAACCTTTACCTTAACATCTCCAGGTCCTACATATATTTCAGCTTCCGGCGGAATTCCTATATCTACTACAATTACTTCACCAACATACTCGCGAGCTCTAATTAAACCTGGTTTTATTTTATGGAAAGTTATAGTTACATCAGCTTTCACAGCCATACCTGCTACATGCCCAGTATCCGGATCAACACCCGTAGGAACATCGACTGCTACCTTAAACCCCTCACTTTCATTAAATAGTTTTATAGCCGAAGCTATTGGTTCCCTGGGTTTACCCTTTACACCTACACCTAACATGGCGTCTATTAGTATATCTGATTTCAAGGGTTCATTTATAGCATCGAGCCGTAATAATTTCACAGATCTATCCATATGTTTTATTATATTCAAATTAAAACGCGTATCTGGATGTTCTATTTCATTTTCACGGTATACAAGAATAATGAATACTTTAGCACCCATCGATGCCAAGTGCCTTGCTGCTACCAGCCCATCTCCGCCATTACCTCCTTTTCCTACGAAGATATATACCTCTTTGTCTTGTACATCTCCATTCATTCTGTATTTTATGTAATCGGCTACGCTCTTGCCGGCATTTTCCATCAGTAGCAATAACGGAACTCCTAACCATACTGCATTTAACTCATACGCCCTTATATCACGTACTGTAGCTATATCTTTACGCTTACCTACATACTTGTAGTCTTTACTCATTATTACACCATCAAAACATTATTGGGACCAGTATTATATAACTACATGAACACTCAGCTATTGAATGGTGTTCTACTTATAAAGTGATGATACTGCATAATGTCTTACAGGTATCTTAATAGTTGGACTAATCTCAGCTATTTTTTCTACTATCTTTTCTAATTCATCACGCAGTATTCTCCTAGTACCTTCTTTCTTTATTATCACATAAGTACTGGGAGAGTACTTGAGTAATGCAGCACGCCATTCTACCATGTTACCATATATTTTAGTTATTAGTATGTACTCAAATCCTTTACCATGTGTACTAGTCGCTGGAATAATCATTATTGCATAAACTTCTTGTGTTGTATGAAAACAGAATAGCTCATCATATATCTTAAAATCCTTCTTGCTCAACAAGTTCAATGTGTTAGCATCAATAAACAATACTCTATCATTATTGGTTGTTAAATAACATATTTCCCTTAGTCCAACATCTGGTATCAGTTCACACGCTTTTCTAATTACGTCTCCATATGTTAAGGCCTTACACTCATATTCTGGATCCACTATTTTTATCTTATTCAATTTCGACGTCCTCAAAGTATCAGTTACATATAGTAAACCCTATTGAAGTCAAAAGTTAGATAAATTAATGCCTTCATGTGTAGAATATGCTTGCATAGCTTATAAACAATGATGTTAACAAAAGAAAATCGATTATTTATGCCGTGACTTAACTACTTAACCCTTTGCTACACCTATAGGTCTAAGTCTCGCTACAAGTTTAGCTATTTTAACCTCGTGAGCAACCAAAGCTACTCTATCAACATCCTTATACGCTTGTGGAGCTTCTTCGGAGACTACTCTTCTTGTAGCAGCTCTTACGTATATTCCTCTATTACTAAGTGATGATAGTATTTCTGAGGCACTAAATCTTCTAACAGCTGCTTCACGTGACATCCATCTTCCAGCACCATGTGGGGCCGAATACCAGGTTCTTGCTCCCTCAGGTATACCTACCATTACGTAACTTGCAGTACCCATTGAACCAGGTATCAATACTACTTGACCTATTGATTGATGGTCTTTAGGTATCTCTGGATGCCCTGGTGGGAAAGCTCTTGTCGCGCCTTTCCTATGCACTATTAATTTCATTCGTTTACCGTTTACAACATGTTCTTCCAATTTAGCTATATTATGTGCTACATCGTATATTATTTGTAGGTCCAGCTTATCTGGATCCGTATGGAATACCTCTCTAAAGCTTTCCCTTACCCAATGCGTTATAAGTTGCCTATTAGTCCATGCATAGTTAGCCGCTGCACTCATTGCAGCAAAGTAATCCTGCGCTTCCCTAGTATTCCAGGGTACACTGGCTAGCTCTCTATCAGGTGGTCGTATACCATATCTCCTCATAGCTCTTTCCATTATTAGCAGGTAATCACTCGCCACTTGATGTCCTAATCCTCTAGACCCCGTATGTATCATTACTGTTACCTGTCCTTCACTTAAACCTAAATGTTTTGCAATTTTTTCATCATAAATCTTATCTACTATTTGTATTTCTAAGAAATGATTACCACTACCTAGTGTACCTAATTGAGGAGCTCCTCGTTCCTTAGCTCTACGTGATACTTTTGATGAATCAGCTGTTTTCATAGACCCCTTCTCTTCAATATGTTCAGGATCATCAGACCAGCCATATCCTTTATCTACTGCCCAATATACTCCTTCATCTAGAACTCTATCCAATTCGCTTATGCTTAACCTGATCTTGCCTCTACTACCTACACCACTTGGGACGTTACGGAATATTGTATCAATCAATGCTTTTAATTTGGGTTTTATGTCTTCGTAAGTTAAATTGGTTCTAAGCAGCCTAACACCACAGTTGATATCATATCCTACACCACCTGGTGATATTACTCCGTTTTCGTCAACACTCATACCTGCGACTCCGCCTATAGGAAAACCATAACCTTGATGTCCATCGGGCATAACATATGATGCTACTTGTATACCTTGAAGACAAGCAACATTAGCAGCTTGTTCAAGAGTTAAGTCCTCACGCATCTTTTTAAGCAATAGATCATCAGCAAATATAATTGATGGAACTCTCATACAATTCTTGTATCCTTTTTCTATTATCCATGTATACTTATCTATACGTTTTAATGGAGGAACCATGATATAACACCAATTTACCTTAGCTAGTTAATTACTACTCAAGCTTAGCTTTAAATATTTTTGTAATATCTGAACAATAAACGGGAGGGACATGCCTACAACTCTTTACATACTACGTGTACTTACAGAAAAACATTTATTGCTACGTGTAAAGCTCCTTGAAGCCTTAATATCTGATGGAGCTGAGGAACTACATAGAGAACTTGAGAATTATTCACAAATGTTAAGGTTGGCTTCGGAGGAGGGA
>Ga0190363_1001067_pt1 | contig 16373 bp, 20 predicted proteins | sample 48721867_MG_FD_161272 | JGI IMG/M metagenome (GOLD analysis project Ga0190363, IMG submission 161272) | Hydrothermal vent microbial mat bacterial communities from Southern Trench, Guaymas Basin, Mexico - 4872-18-6-7_MG | ecosystem: Environmental > Aquatic > Marine > Hydrothermal vents >... | reverse complement strand
CACCTTGTATATTAATCGTATTTCTGGGAAGCATTTTTCAAGATATTTTTCTCCTTCTCTTCCAATTTGATACCATGTTTTAACAAGTTCTTCTATCTCTACAAGTCCTCTATTTTTTAGCATTTGGGAGGCCCAAACTACTGTGTCAACACTTATTCCAAGTTTTTCAGCAATTTTCTTTACATCTTGTTTTCTCTTTGATAAAACTGTTAATACAAGCTTTTCTCTTGGATGTAATTCTGATATTATCGCTTCTAGAAGTTTTTTGGAAATTGGCGCTCCATCACCATCCCCAACTTAGCTTAAATTAGATTTTATCTAGTTAAATCTTTTACGCTTCTTAATATATCCTTCAGCTTATTGTTTCGGAATCTTTAAGTGCTACCTTCCATTTTAAGGATGTGAGGGTTATAATGGGTAAAGAGTACTATAAACTCATTGGAGCCTGTGGACTATACTGTGCAACTTGCAGTATTTATCAAAGCTATAAGACGAGTGATAGAGAGAGGCAGGAGGAGATAATTAGAGGTATTTTTGGAGAGAATAGTGATGTAAAACCTGAAGATGTAACTTGTGATGGATGCAGGGGTGCAATGGATTTACATTGGAGTCCTAGTTGTGAAATAATGTTGTGTGCAAGGAATAGAAAGTTACTTGCATGTAGTCAATGTCCAGATTTCCCATGTGAGCTTTTAGAGAATTTTTGGAGTAGAGGTTATGATTCTGCTAGAAAGAATGCTTTGAGGCAAAGGGAGATGGGTTTGAGACGATGGTTAGAAGAGTTGGATAGAGGTATTGAATGATTTTAAGATGTATTTATTACTGCTTTTTCCTAATAGGATGCTAATTGTTTCACAGTGTATTTCTTAAAGATTAAATTGTTATCTTGTTTTCACTGCGATTTATAATAAAATTATATAAATGCTTTGGATGATATAATTGTATTAATTAGTACTCTATCGGAAGGTAGAGTATGATATATTTGGTCCTAAGGTTAAGTTGGAGGTAAAAACTGGTAGAGATCCCTATTTTCCCGGCGAAAATTTGCAGGCCCATTTGAACATTGAAACAAATAAGAAGTTTAATTTTAAAGAGCTAAGGCTTGAGTTGATATGTCAATCTACATTTAGATGGGATGTTGTGAGGAGATATTCACTTTACTCTTCTGGTTCTGAAGATGAGGATCCAGATGAAATGGTTCATGAATTCTTCACCTTTAAGCTTATGGAATTGAAGGAAGTACTTGCAGGTGAGGAGGAAGTTACAAAGGCTGGGATTAAAGTTTCTGGTGAGATAGGTATTCCTGAGGATGCTCCACCCACCTTTGCGGGAGGTTGGATTAAGACTATATGGACTCTTAAGGCTGTTATAGATAGGAGATTGAGGAAAGATATTGTAGCTAAAAAGCAGATAGTTGTTTTGTCTAAAGTATCTCCTGAGGAAGTTGGGGGCGGAATCAATATACCTATAGATAGGAAGGATTTCTCCGGATACATTAAGCTTCCTAGAACTGTCTTTATGATAGGAGAGACAATTGAAGGTGAAATTGAACTAGTTCCCACTAAAAATTTAGAAATAGATGAGTTGAAAATGGAAATGTTTAATAGGGGGACAATTATTCCAGAGAGAGTTTTATCTCAACCTATAGTAAGTAGTACGGACTTTAATGGTACAGATGTTTATTCTTCCCCTGTTAAAGTGTTGAAGAGTAATTTTAAACTTGTAGAGGGATTAAAGTTTGGGCTTCCATTTAGCTATAGGGCTCCTAGTGTTCGAAGACCAAGCTGTAAAACTGAATATTATCAGTCAAAATGGTTTCTAAGACTGGAGTTTAGTAAGAGGGATGCACCTAGTACGATTATAACGGTGCCAATTAGCATTGTAGATAAAATTGACTAGATAAAGCAAGAGATAAACCCTAATTCCCTATTTTTTGCAATCTCTATGGTGTGTGGAGTCTGCTAATAGTGTTCTAATGACTCTTACTTAATTCTTGATGTATTCTGATACTATTTTCCTTGAGAGCTGCTTTGATAGGGCGACTATAGTTAAAACAGGGGGTGCGCCGGGACTTGTTGGGAAAACACTGGCATCACTTATAAATAACCGGTTAATTTCTGTTTCTTGGTCAATGTTTACAACTCTCCCTATTCCAGCTGTTCCGCCAGGATGCCCTCCTCTCACTCTTGTTGTGTAGAGTGATTTTGGACTTACGCCTGCTTGTAATAATATCTTCCTTGAAATTTCATCTCCTAATCTTAGCTTTTTCTCATCATTTTCAGTTACGGGTTTATGGATTTTACCATTTGCATCCACTCTTCCTGCATTGTCATCGGTAATTTTAGTCATTAAGCCTAAGATTCTATCTCTTCTGAGGGCTCGTAATTTTTTGAAGAGAGGGAGATAGAGGAACATGTCTAATCGTGTATCTAATATTGGAGATAATATGAAACCATGGCTTTCATGGTAAGTATCTATTACTGTGGCCATTCCAATCTCATCTTCCATACCGCCTTTATCCAGCATACCATAGGTGTTGATTAATAGGTCTGCGAATAAGTGGTCTCCAGCATTGTTTAAGCCTGAATTTTGGAGGATTATTGGGGTACCTATGCCCCCAGCGGCTAAAATTACGTTTTCAGCTTGGATTTCAGAGAAGCCTGAGGATGTACGGACATGAACGCCTTTAACTTCACCATTGGAATGAAAAACCTTATCTACGGCTGCTCCTGTTATAAGTTTTGCACCATTTCTACGTGCTTGCCATAGGAAGTTTTGAGCTGTCCATTTTGCACCATAACGGCAGCCAAGGACGCAATTTCCACAGCTTCTACATTTTTTAAAATCGATAAATTTTGGCATAGGCTTTACCTTGTATCCAAGCTCTTTTGAAGCTGTCATTAATTTCTTGGTTCTTTCACCCATCAGGTTTTCAGGCATTGGTTTTACAGCTAATTCTTTTTCAGCTTCCTCAAACTCTTTTTCTAAGTCTATTCCTAGGGTTGCTAGTTCCTTATGGAGTGCTCTAACACCATTTCCCAATGTTACCATTGAACTTCCTCCAACCATAACGGTTCTGAGAATTTCAGTTCCTTCCTTGGATTTCTCACCTGGACAAAAATTCCAGAGTGAGCCTGAGTAAAAGTTGAGTGCGCTTCTCTCGGTTCCTAACTTGTGGTATTCTCCCTTTTCTAGAATTGTAACATTTAACCCTTGAGCCGATAACTCTTTGGCTATGGTTGCTCCACCAACACCAGAACCAACAACTATTATATTACTTTTCAAATACAAGAACTCCTAACATAGGGGGAATCTCGTCTGATATAAAGGTATCCTTAAAATAACAATGTTAATTGTATTACATTATTATCATGTATTGTTGGTAGACGTAATTTACGTAATTTTGTTGATGTTCAGCTTAATTTACATTTTATTTTGCTTCATAAATTTTGGTGCGGGGGGTGGGATTCGAACCCACGAAGGCCTTCGCCAGCGGATCTTGAGTCCGCCGCCTTTAACCTGGCTCGGCAACCCCCGCTTCATGTTTGTTTAATGTTTGCTTCTAAATAAAAGTTAATGTTTTGCTGTTAAATTATTATTTTGTGGTGGTTTTATGATTAGAGTTGGTTGTTGTGGTTGGGCTGTTAGGGGTGGTAAGGAGGCTTATTTTAGGGTTTTTAATTTAATTGAGCTTCAAAGTACATTTTATAAGTTGCCTAAAATTTCTACAGCTGAGAAGTGGAGGAGTATTGCTCCTAGTGATTTTGAGTTTACCTTGAAGGCTTGGCAGGTTATCACTCATTCTCCTAGTAGTCCTACTTGGAGGAGGGCTGGAATTAAGGTTGAGCCTGGGTTAGAGGATAGGTATGGTTTTCTTAAGCCTACTAAGGAGAATTTTGAAGCTTGGTGTAGGACTCTTGAGATTTGCCGTGTACTTGGGGCTAAGATTTGTGTTTTTCAAACTCCTCCCTCTTTTGGCTTTTCACCTGATAATGTTAGAAATGTTAGGGAGTTTTTCTCTAGTATAGATCGTGGTGGATTGGAGATTGCATGGGAGCCTAGGGGGACTTGGCTTAAGCATCTAGATGTTGTAAAGGATATTTGCGATTCATTAAATTTGATTCATGTTGTTGATGTTTTTAGGCGTGATCCAGTTTCAAGTCATTCAATTTGTTATATTCGTTTGCATGGTATTGGTAAGGGAGAGGTAAATTATCGTTATAAGTATACTGATGATGATCTTAGTGTTTTGCTTGGAAAAGTGAAGGCTTTGCTTGATAGGGGTTATGGGATGGTTTATGTTTTGTTTAATAATGTCTTTATGGCTGATGATGCATTGAGGTTTAAGCGGTTGATTTCAGATTTATTGTCCTAATATTTTTGGAATGTTTTTCTTGAATGGTGGGTATATTACTCCTTTTTCAGTTATTATTGCTGTTATTAACTCTGGTGGTGTCATGTCGAATGCATAGTTTAATACGTCTATTCCGTCTGGAGCTATTTTGCATCCGCATATTTCTGTTACTTCCTTTGGGTTTCTTTTTTCTATTTCGACTTGTTCTCTTGTAGCCTTTAAATCGAAGGTTGATTTTGGCGCCGCAACATAGAATGGTATTTTGTGGTATTTTGCTAGTATTGCTACAGTGTATGTGCCGATTTTATTGTATGTTGTTCCATCGCTTAGTATTCTGTCTGCTCCAACCACTATTTTGCTTATTTTGCCCTTTTGCATTAGTAGTCCTATTGTGTTATCTGTTATGAGGGTTACTGGAATTCCCTCCATTTTTAATTCAAAGGTGGTTAATCGTGCTCCTTGTAGTTTAGGTCTTGTTTCTGGTGCTATTACTTTTATCTTCTTTCCTTGCTTCCATGCTGAGCGTATCACTCCTAGAGCTGTTCCATAATATACGCAGGCTAGTGAACCTGCGTTGCAGTAGGTTAGTATTGTGTCTCCATCTTCTATTAGTTTGGCTCCATTCTCACCTATTTTCATGTTTATTTCTTCATCTTCTTTGAGTATTTTTAATGCTTCATTAGCAATTTCTCTTATGATTTGATGTATGCTTCCTCTAGTCTTCTTGGCTTTGTTCATTATTCTTTCAATTGCCCAGAATAGGTTTCTTGCGGTTGGCCTTGTTTTTCTAATCATATCGGCGGTTTTTGATAGTTCGCTTATTAACTCTTCACGATTCCTCGCTTTTGTGTGATATGCTGATAATGCTAGTGCTAGAGCTGCAGCAGCACCTATAGCTGGGGCTCCTCTTATTTCCATTGTTCTTATTGCTTCTGCAATTCTTTCTGGTTTTTCTGTTTCTATAAATTCTAGTTTGCTGGGTAGTTTTTGTTGATTGATTAGAATGACTTTTCCTTCTTTCCATTCAATGGTTTTAGGGAGCATTTTTTGCCTCCAATACATCTTTTAATATGTTTACTAATATCTCTACGGAATTTTTTACTTCTTGTGTTAATCCTTCTCCAAAGTTGATGTTTTTTGGCTGTATTCCTATGATTATGACTTTGGCTCCTATAATTTCTTCAATGTAGCTTATCAGTATGTGTGGTGATGGTCTGTGAGTTGATATTGTTGGATAATCGATGACGCTCTCTTTAGCTAATATTGCAATGGAGCCTGGTTGGGCTCCCATTTCTATGGCGTCAATTAATATTACATGTGTAGGCTTGAATTTTTCGATTGGACTTAGAAAGTTTTCTGGTGTTTCTCCGCATTCTATAATTTTAATGTTTTCCGGCATTTTATGTGAACTTAGTTTTTTAGCTACTATTACTCCTGCAGCATCATCTCTTCTCAATTCATTTCCTATACCCATTATCACTATTCTCTCCGCGTCTTCCAGTAATTCATATATTTTCTCTATCATATCAGTGAATAAGTAACTTAAAACGAATATATAATGATGATTAGGTTATTTTAGTTGGGAGGATTGTGAGTATGGGTGAAATAGCTTTTAAGGGGCATGTAAAGGGTTCAAGTGTTGTGATTCTAGGTGATGATGCAAATAAGCTTTGGAGTTCTGGTTATTATGGGGAGCTTAAAGATGATTGTTTAATTTTAGCTTCTTTTGAGGCTTTATATTTGGTTGAGCGAGGTAGATTGATCGTTCATGATGATGGTAAGCGTCTTAGCTTTCAAGATCTTCTAAATCACTTTTTAAAGGAGGACCCTGACATTTGGATTAGATATCTAATATACTCTGATTTAAGGCGTAGAGGATACGTGGTTAAGTCTGGTTTTGGAGGGAAGATTTCATTTAGGGTTTATAGGCGTGGCGCTGTCGTTGGGAAGGAGCCAGCTAAATATCTTGTTTATGGTTCTGTTGAGGGTAAGCCGATTGAACTTACAAGTTTATCTGAAATGGTTAGGGAGGCTAGAAGTGCTAGGAAGGATTTAATCTTAGCTATTGTTGATCGTCAAGGTGAAGTGACTTATTATGATGTAACACAAGTAAATCTTTAGGTGGTTAAATGTCTAGTAGATTTCTTGCTTTTCTAACAATTATACGTCCAGTTAATTCAGTGATGATGGGTTTAGGGGTTGTCTTAAGTGAGATTATAGCTTTTCAGGGTATTCCAAGTTTTAATGTCCTGTTTTTTGGCTTTTTAACTGCTTTTTGCTTAACAGCTTCTTCTATGGTTTTGAATGACTATTTTGATTTTGATGTTGACTTAGTTAATGCGCCTTGGCGTCCTCTTCCAAGTGGTTTAATTAAGAAAGATGAGGCTACACTGTATTTTGCTTTCTTAACTTTTTTAGGTGTAGCTTCCTCTTTGACCATTAATGTTGAGTGTTTTCTTTTGGCTTGTCTAGCTACTTTTATTTCTTCATTTTATAATGCTCGGGGTAAAAAGTATGGTTTGCTAGGTAACTTTATGGTTAGTTTTTGTGTGGCTTTACCTTTTCTCTTTGGGTCAATTGCAATTAAATCTTATGGTTCATTATTGCTTCAAATTTTCTCTTTAGCCGCCTTCCTATCTAACACTGGGAGGGAGGTTATGAAGGGGATAGTTGATGTTGAGGGGGATAAAGTTAGGGGTGTAAGGACAGTTGCAATGGTTTATGGAAATAGGGTTGCGAGCATAATAGCTTTCCTTTTCTTTATGGGGGCTATTGTTGTTGGCTTTCTCCCTATACTGTTTAGAATTGTTTCATGGCTGTATCTTCCATTTTATATAATGTCCTGTATTGGTTTCGTATTGGATTCACTTTTCTTAATGAAGGATCCTTCGCCTGGGAAAGCTAAAACTATTAAGAGCCGTATTTTAATTTATATGTTATTGGCTATGCTTGCTGCCTTCCTAGGTGGTTTCCTTAAAGTTACGGTATGGTGATCCAAGTGAGTAAAAAATATGGGAAATTGAGGGGTATGCGTGATTTATTGCCAGAGGATGTTGCTAAGCTGAATTATGTTAAAAGTATGGTTAGAAAATTGTTTCAGCTTTATGGCTACAAGGAGATTTTGACTCCTACTCTAGAGCTTTTCTCCCTTTTGGCTGCTAAGTCTGGGAAGGATATTCGGCAGAGAATGTATGTTTTCACTGATTTGGGTGGTAGAAGAGTGGCTTTAAGACCTGAAATGACTGCTCCTGTTGCTCGATTCTATATTAATAATATGACAAGCTATCCCAAGCCATTACGTTTAGGATATATCGTCAATTGCTTTAGATATGATGAGCCTCAGTATGGTAGGTATAGGGAGTTTTGGCAGGGTGGATTCGAGCTTATTGGTTCTAAGGAGCCTGAATCTGATGTTGAGATTTTGGAGATAGCTGATTCCCTCTTAAAACGTTTAGGTTTCAGTAATCACTATATTAAGATTAATCATATTGGTGTGATTAGAGAGTTACTTGAATATGAGGGTATATCAGAGGATGATCAGAATAGAATTTTCACTTTGCTTGATAAGGGCAAATTGATGGATGCTCTTAATTTGCTTAAAGAACTTGGAGCTTCCTCCAGATTTATGGAGACTGCTAAGTCGCTTTTTTCATTGAAGGGTTTTAATTACAATGAAATTTTAATTGAAGTGGAGAAATTACTGATTGATTATGAGGATGCTTTAACTGCGTTTGAAAACTTTAAGCAGATACTTGATTTATCTGAAAAATGTGGTTTAACTGGTAGGTTATTTGTGGATTTCAGTTTTGCTAGAGGTTTAGAGTATTATACTGGGATGATCTTTGAAGCATATGCACCGCCAGTTAGAGTGGCTTTAGGTGGTGGTGGGCGATATGATAAGTTAATAGAGTTGTTTGGTGGAGAACCTACACCTGCAGTTGGTTATTCTCCTGGGCTTGATAGAATTGTGCTTGCAATGGATGAATTGAAGATTCCATTTAAACAGGAGTGGTATGCCAGAGTATTTGTAATTCCAGTTAATGAAAAAGTTAAGTCTGAGGCGGTTGAAATAGCCTATAAGCTTAGGAGCTTTGATATATCTGCTGAATTAGAGGTTATGAATAGGAGTTTAAAGAGGGCATTGTCCTATGCAAGTAATATGAAATTTACTCATGCAATAATAGTTGGTGAAAAGGAGCTTTTGAAGGGGGAAATTGTGTTAAGAAACTTGGAAAGGAATGTTCAATATGTAGTAACTTTAGAAGAAGCTATTAGGTTGTTAAGGGAGAAATTATAAGGGATTGAAATGTTAACTGAATCTGATATTATTGAAATTTTTAGGAAACTTAAATCTTTAAGGGCTAGAGCATACTTCTTCTTTAAGGACTTCAAGTATATACTTGTAATGTCCGGCTTGATTCATGCCTGTGATAAAAGTCTTCAAGCTGTTGAATGGCCTAAAGCCTTTGGATCTAAAACTCCCAATGAGGTTCTAAATTCTCTATTAATTGAAAAAATTGAGGTTTATATGAGGAAGCGTAGTGAACCTCAAGTATTTTACTCTCTAAAGGATTTTCTAGATTGGCTAAGTATAGTGAGTTAAGGTAATATATCCATACTTATTGTCCTAATGGATGGAAAAATATTAAACTTGAATTTGCACATGATTTCATGGGCCCGTAGCTCAGCCAGGATAGAGCAGCGGCCTCCTATACTTGGGGGATAGCCGTTGGTCGTGGGTTCGAATCCCACCGGGCCCGCTATTCATTTCTAATGGTATTTCTCGAAAATTTCTTTTAGCTTCATTTTTCAGCACGTAACGTCCATGGTAAAGTGGGTGACCCATACAATAATATATGTCTCCTAAGAGTCTACTCTCATTCCATAATGGTGCTTCCACATTTTCTTTACTGGCAACCAGATGAGATATTTTTTAAGCTTTTTCTTTATGTTTAATTTTATTGTTTCACCTTAATTGATTCTACAGATTTAAATCTATTTTTCTATATGCTCCTTCTCCATCCATCTTATCAGTGTTTTTCTAAGGCTATTGTGGCAAAACCGCTGGCTTTCTTTCATCTTTCGTCATGTCTGCTAATAATAGTCTTTCAAAGTTATGCCCTCTAGCTTTTCTATGAATCCAAATACAATTCATTACTGCTATGGGAAGAATTGTATTAGTGATCATGATGGCCTAGTTCCAGAATGGATTAAGAGTTATACTGTTTTAGCTTGGTCATACTTTATTGTCATATGTTGAGAGTGAAAATCCCCATTCGCCTCATTATAGTGATCAGTTGCTGTTTAAGAGTAGGGGTGAATTAAAGAAGGTTATATTTTATTTGGATGAGATGGAGGAGAAGTGCATTATTTCTAGAAAACTTAGTATTGAAGGTTAACTTACTAATTACTGGTTATTCTGGTGTTATTTCAAATTCACAGTATGGGTCTTCATTGGCAATGCATTTTATTTCTTTGGCAACCTTTTTCTTTTTGTAGACTTCAGTCATGACACTGGCTAAGATTCCTCTTACGAAATGACTGTATGTTTTCCTTCCCCTTTCCCTACTTCGCATTCAAAACAATTATAGATTCTGAGGCGGCAATATGGTGGGTTTTTTGTTATTTCTATCGTTTCCATTATTTCATAACCTACGCTCATAAATATGTTTGAGCTAATTTTTCTAAGAATTTCAACTTTGTTCTTTCCTAATATTTTTCTAATTTTTACATGTTCTGCTCTAAATTGTAGTCCATATTCGAATCCTAGAAGATATTGTAGGGTTTTTGTTACTGTTCCCATTTTGTCTCTTAGTCCTTTAATTAAGCCTTTTATTCCTATGTCTATAATCGTTATAATTTACTATTACCGATTTTAAGTGGGGAATGAGAGTGTATTCGCTAGGAATCCATTGGCTTTTGGCTCTATGACTTTTACATTTTTACTGCTTTAGGCTTCTTGATTTCGTTTAGTAATTCTTGTGGGCTGACCTTACTGTTTGTGAAGTCTAGAAGGGCAATTGCTGTAATTGATTTTCTTGGTGTAGAGTGTGAGATGTATATTATTGGCACGCCTAGTGATGCTGGTATTGATGCCAATTTTTTAGTACTCATGGTCTTACTTCTGCAGTTATAATATATCCATATAATTTGTGTTTTGGATATATTATGAATCATCCAACATCAAATGGTGTTGTTTTTATTTTTACCATGTAATTTTTGCTTCATTTTTATAAAAATCTTATTTGGATTGTTAAATTTAGCTTCTTAAAATTTACTTTTATTATTATGGGTTTTGTTATTATTTCTTTGTGTTTGATGTATTTCGCCAACCTTAAATTTCCTTGTTAGTAACAGTTTTATGAGTCCAATTACTAATTGGATGTGGCGATGGTATGGCTGGAATTGAGGTTAAGCCTACAAGGATGGAGTTGCTAGCTCTTAAGCGTAGATTGAAGTTGGCTAGACGTGGGTTAGAGCTTTTACAGGAGAAGCAGGATGCTCTTATAATGGAGTTTTTCGCTGTGGTTCAGGATTATAAGGCTGTGAGAGAGGATGTTGTTTCTGCTCTTAAGGATGCTTTTCTAGCGTTGGGTGGAGCTGAAATGGAGCTTGGTGCATTGAAGCTTGAGAGAATTGCCGCAGGTGTTCCAGAGGCAATTGAGGTTAGTATGAGGACGAGGAATATTATGGGTGTTTTGATTCCGGTTTTTAGTGCTAAGATTAAGAAGATTGAGAGGCCTTATAGTTTGGTTGATACTTGTGCCAGTCTTGATGTTGCTGTGAGTAAGTTTGGTGCAGCTCTTAATAAGATAGTTAAGTTGGCTGAGGTTAGTGCTACTTTGATTCGCCTTGCTGAAGAGGTTAGGAAGGTTAGGAGGAGAGTTAATGCTCTTGAATCTATGGTTATACCTAAGCTTGAGGAGGCTATGAGGTATATTGAATTCTATTTGTCTGAGAGGGAGAGAGAGGATATATTTAGGGTGAAGCGGATTAAGAAGAAGTTGGAGTTGAGAGCTGCTAGGAGATGATTATTTTTTCATTGAGGTTAGCATTAGTATTGCTTTAGCTAGATCTCCTTCTGATTGGATTAATGCTTTTCTTGCTTCTTCTAGTGTTACGCCTGCTTGTGCTGCTACTAATTGTATGTCTTCTTCTGGTATCTCTATTTTTTCTTCTTTCTTGGTTATTATTGGTTCTCCAATTATTTGGAATATTGTTTGTCCACTAACTTTCATTACTGAAACTGTTGGCTCCGGTATTTTTATGACTTCGCTCCCCCTTACGATTAATACTTCTTCTACGTCTGAGAGTTCTTCTAATGCTAGTCCAAGTTTTTTCATCATTCTCCTCATTTCTCTTGGGGACATTCTCCGCATCATATAATCGCCAACTTATAATTGTTGTCTTATTCCTTTATTCCTTTTCTTACCTTTACTGCTATTCCTGTTTTGAATGCTAGCATTTCTTCACCATTTAGTATTGCTTTTCCAATGGCTAGTAAGTTATCGTTTTCGTCGACTATAATTACTTCACTTCCCGGCCTTATGTTGGGGTCTGCATTTACGATGTGTTTTGCGAATACGTTTCTTCCTTTCATTATGTATGTTGCGACTTCATTTTTTACTATGACTCTTAGCCTTGGTTTTTCTATTGCTTTTAATATTCTTTTGGCGCCTTCAATTGATAGGGCGAAGAATCCGTCTTTTGGTCTTTTAGTTGCTAGTAGTTTTCCTTGATAATATATTTCTTTTATTTTTCCCGTTTTCTTAGATTTTTTTACTTCTATGTTTTCTGGGAAGAGTATGTTGCCTATTCCTAAGCCGAATTGGTAATCAGCAATTTTTCTCAGCTTGTAGAGGTTTGATGATGGCATAGATGATCACTTATATGTATACTGTTGGTGGGAGGGGCGTCTTTCTACCTTTTAAGATCTTATCTATGGCTTTAATGAAGTCTTCCATTGTTATCTTCTTATGTCTATTTCTAATGGCGTTCATTCCTGCTTCTGTGCATATTGCCTTTATGTCTGCTCCACTTGCTCCAATAGTCATTTTAGCTAGTGTTTTTAGTGAAATATCCTTTGAAATTTTCATTTTTCTGACATGTACTTTGAATATTTCTAGTCTCCCCTCCTCATCTGGTAGTGGTACTTCTATGATTCTGTCGAATCTGCCTGGTCTTAGTAGGGCTGGGTCTAGTAGGTCTATTCTGTTTGTTGCGGCTATTATTTTGACGTTTCCTCTAGGGTTGAAGCCGTCTAATTCACTTAGTAGTTGTGCCATTGTTCTTTGTACTTCTCTTTCTCCACTTGTAGATAGTCCTGATCTCCTTCCACCAATAGCGTCTATTTCGTCTATGAAGACTATGCTTGGTGCTTTTCTCCTGGCTAGTGCAAATAGTTCTCTGACCATTCTTGCTCCTTCGCCAATATATTTTTTGACTAGTTCGGATGCAACTACTTTGATGAATGTTGCTTTTGTTTCATGTGCCACTGCTTTTGCTAGTAGTGTTTTTCCGCATCCTGGTGGCCCGTATAGTAGTATGCCTTTTGGTGGATCTATTCCTATTTCTTCAAATAGCTCGGGTTCTAGGAGTGGTAGTTCTACTGTTTCCCTAATCTCTCTTATTTGCTCTTTTAGTCCGCCAATGTCTTTATATGAGACGTTTGGTCTTTCAATTACTTCCATTCCTCTTACATATGGATCTTCAACTTGTGGTAATATTTCCACTATGGCGAAGGTTCTTTGATTTAATGCAACTCTAGTGTTCGGGTATAATCTGTTTTTGTCAATGTCATTTGATATTTGGACTATTAGGTTTGGTCCAGTGGAGCTCTTTACTATTGCTCTATCATCATCTAAAACTTCAATCACATATGCTTCGATTAATGGTGGGGTTAGTAGCCTCCTTATCTTGTTTCTAAGCATTTCTACTTCTTGAATTAGTTTCTCCTTTTCTTCTGTAAGTGCTTGGAATTCTATTTCTAAGTCTCTTAGTTTTTGTTCTAAATATCTGGCGTAATCTCCAAGGTCTCTAAATAATATGACGTCTTCAGTTTCTGATGGTGCTGGCATAATTGTCCCCCTTATCTACTGTGTCATAAATTGTTTTGGTGGATAATTAAAATTTCTACATTAAGCGTAAATCGTATAAGTATAATTGTGAATTATCTCTTGGTGTTTGATTTTGAGTTGTGAATTGTGTGGACGACCTATTCGAGGGAAAGCACATAGGGTTATGATTGCTGGGGCAATATTGTCTGTTTGTTCTGCGTGTGCAAAGTATGGTGTTCCTGTTAAAAGTCCAGTAAAGACTAGTAAGAGTGTTAAGGGTGTTGTGAAGCGAAGGTATGGTGTGCGTAGACCTAGCTTTAGATTTGAGGATGAATTTGAGGTTGTTGAGGATTTTTCTAGGAGAATTAGAGAGGCTAGGGAGGCTTTGGGTTGGACTAAGGAGATTTTGGCTGAGCGAGTTAAGGAGAAGGTTTCAGTGATTCGTAGAATTGAGGCTGGGGAGATGCTTCCCACTTTGGCATTGGCTAGGAAGCTTGAGCACATATTAAAGGTAAAGTTGTTGGAGCGTGTGCCTGAGTATTCTCCTCCTTCTGTAAGGAGGAGGTCTAGTGAATTGACTTTAGGGGATGTTGCTGAGATCAAATTTAAGAAGAAGCGTTAGTTAGGTTTCTGCCTTTATCTGCTTTTTAACTTCTTTTATTAATTTTTGTAGATTTATCTTCTTTTTTGCACTTATTGCTACTATTGGCTGGTAGGGGAAGATTTCCCTTATTATCCTAGTTTTCTCATCTATTTCTTCCTGGTTTATTAGGTCTATTTTGTTGAGGCATATGATGAGTGGTGTTGCTGGAGCTACTCTTCTTAATATTTCGTCTGATGCTTCAATTTTTCTCCTTACATCTTTATTGCTTTCGCTGGCGTCTATTACTAGTATTATTAGGTCTGCAAGTGAGAGTTCATGTAGTGTGGCATAGAATGCATCTAGGATTAATGGATGCATGTCCTCTATGAATCCAATTGAATCGACTAGTATGAAGTATTCTTTCCTTCCAATGTTTATTCTTCTTCCATAGGTTGCTAGTGTGGTGAATGGTCCTAATCCTACATCTTTCCTCTCCTTTGTAAGTTTGTTGAATAGCTCTGTTTTGCCTGCTTGAGTGTATCCTGTTAAGATTACTACTGGTACTCCTAATTCATGTCTTTTCACCATTAACATTTTGCTTTTAAATCTTACTTTTTCAAGTTTCTTTTCTAAGATGGCTATTCTCTTTCTAACGTGGCTTTCATATACTTTATGTAGGTATTCACCTAGAGCCCCCCAGCCTACCTGTTCCCCATATAAGTTTCTGAATCTTATGTACTCTCTTGTCCAGGGAAGCGTATAGTATAGACGGGCTAATTCTATTTGGAGTTTTGCTTCAGCTGTTCTTGCTCTTTCTTCAAATATTTCTAGGACTAATAGGTTTCTATCTATCACATTAATTTGCCATCCTAATTCTCTCCTCAATCTAAATGCATGGCTTGCCTTTAAAGTATTGGAGAAAATTACTGTTTCTGCTCCAGTTTTCTCAATTATTTCCCTTAACTCTTGTACTTTTCCTTTGCCAATATAGAATGATGGGTCTGGTGCTCTCCTTTTCTGTATAATTTTTCCTACAACCTCGTATCCCCTACTTTTAGCTAGTTCTTCTAGTTCCTTAAGTTTAGATTTATATCCTCTTGTAATGCATTCTACTAGTATTGCTTTCATCTTCACATTCAAATTGAAATCTTTAAATTAAAATATTGCGTGGTTTATATTATGAGAAAACAGCCATACAAGATTTATGTTCTACGTATTGGTCACAGACCTGAACGTGATAAACGTGTAACTACGCATGTTGGATTGGTGGCTAGAGCCTTTGGTGCAGATGGCATATTTATTGATTATGCTGATAATCATGTGTTTAACTCGCTGGTTAAAATTGTTAATCTATGGGGTGGACCTTTCACTGTAGAGGTTGGAGTTAATCCTTTAAAGATGGTTAGAGAGTGGAAGGAGCATGGTGGAGAAGTTATTCATTTGACTATGTATGGTCTTAATCTTCCAGATGTAATTAATGAAATAAAGAATTCTAGTAAGGATAAATTGATAATTGTTGGGGCAAAGAAAGTTCCAAAGATATATTACTTATTAGCTGATTGGAATGTTGCAATTGGTAATCAACCTCATTCTGAGATTGCTGCTTTAGCTGTTTTTCTTGAGAAATTAACTGATGGATGGGTTTTCAACTCAGTTTTTAATAACGCTAAACTTAAAGTTATTCCATCTGCTAGAGGGAAAAAGATTGTTAAACTTTAATTAAGTCAAAGAATTTAAATTATCATAAAACAATAAATTAAGTGGCGTCAAGTCAGCGGTGCTGGAGTGGATTCAAGTAAATGTTGTATGAATACTATGAAGAATTTGAAATAGACGAAAGCTTCATTGCAGTTATAAGGGAGATTGGCGGGGAAGATGCTGTTTCAATTGCAATCTTGCTAGCAGAGAATCCAGAGATGACTGACGAAGCTATAGCTGAAAAAACAGGAATAAAGTTGAACAATGTTAGAAAAGTGTTGTATACTCTGTTTGATAATCAATTGGTTTCCTATAGGCGGATTAGAGATAGATCTACTGGCTGGTTTGTCTATTTATGGAGATTAAACAGAGATAACATTGAATCACTTGTAAATCTAAAGAAACAGTTAGTATTGGAAAAGTTGAGACAACGACTTGAATATGAGCGAAATCACATGTTTTTTTATTGTCCTAACGATAATGTGAGACTGACCTTTGAAGAAGCTGTTGAGTACTCCTTTAAGTGTCCAATTTGCAGTAAACCATTACAGCCCTATGACAATGTATCTATTGTTGATTTTCTAGAAGAAAGAGTTAAAAAATTGGAAGAAGATTTATCTAAGTCTAAGGGATAAAGCTATAATTGTCATACAAACTTATTCTCTTATGAAGTATCTTTGGG
>Ga0190363_1001066_pt1 | contig 16390 bp, 19 predicted proteins | sample 48721867_MG_FD_161272 | JGI IMG/M metagenome (GOLD analysis project Ga0190363, IMG submission 161272) | Hydrothermal vent microbial mat bacterial communities from Southern Trench, Guaymas Basin, Mexico - 4872-18-6-7_MG | ecosystem: Environmental > Aquatic > Marine > Hydrothermal vents >... | reverse complement strand
GATTGGATCTTATCGCCAGATATGTTAAGGGGGCAGATGCGGCGGAGAGGATGAACGCCGTCGGAAAGATATAGGTGGAGTTTATCGGCGCGATTATGCTGTAGAGGAGGTTTCCCATAAATACGCCTACAGATCCTGATGCGAAGTAGAGTGCTAGGGCGGTTCCCCTCCACTCGATCGGCGTATTTGAGGCTATCGAGACTTGGATGAAGATCCAGAAGAATCCGCTCACGATTCCTTGAAAGATCCTCAACATCAGGAAGAATGTGAATGACCTAAGATAATTGTATAGGATTAGGATTATTGAGCCCAGTATCGGGAGAATCGGGATAATCGTCCTCAACCCCCTCCTATCGATGAGGTATCCGGCTAGAGGCGCCGTCAAGGCTCTGGCCGAGAGGAAGGCCATGGATAGGATGCTCAAGAACCCCATCGAGAGCATAAGCTCCGTTCTAGCATAGTATGCGACGGCCGGGATCACCATCCTGAAGGCCGTCGTCCCGAGAAAGGCCACCAAGAACAGCAATAGGAGCCATCCACTGCTTAGAAGCTCTTTAAGTCTAGTCAGCGAAGATAAATCCATCGACCATCCCTTAAAGAACCCACTTTTTAGGAATATCGTCGTTAGAAGCGTTAATAAGGTGGTCTAAGCGGTCTATGACCTGAGATGGGAGACCCTAAGAAGCCTAGGAAACAGTATGAGACCCCCAAGCATCCGTGGAAAGCTGATAGGCTCGCGGCCGAGCTACAGTTGATAGGCGAGTATGGGTTGAGGAATAAGAGGGAGCTTTGGAGGGCTGAGACTATTCTGAGGAAGATTAGAGCGCATGCTAGGAAGCTCTTCGCATTAACCGGTGAGAAGAGGGTTAAGGCGGAGCGAGAGCTTATTCACAGGCTTTGGAGGATGGGGATAGTCGATGAGAACGCGACCGCCGACGATGTCTTAAAGCTGACCGTCAGGGATATCTTGGAGAGGAGGCTTCAAACGATGGTCTATAGGCTCGCCCTAGCCAAGACCATTCATCAAGCTAGACAGCTCATAGTCCATGGCCACGTCTATGAAGGTTAGGTCGCCGAGCTATCACGTCATGAGGGGAGAGGAGAGGCTGATAAGGGTCGCGATACCGATAATGGAGAAGATCTCACAAGAGGAAGGAGAGGCTGAGACAAGCTGAAACCCCCTTATCCCTTTCTCGCGAGATAGACCATGTGTGGAAGCTCATCTATAAACTCCTCTAGGGCCAATTTCACAGCGTCTGGAGAGCCTGGAAGACATAGGATAGCCTTACCTGAGGCGACTCCCGCCGTCGCTCTCGTCAAGGCCGCCGCTGCTCCAACTCTCCGATAGCTTAGCATCCTGAAAAGTTCTCCAAATCCCTCAGCCTCCTTCTCGAAGAATGGTCTGACTGCCTCTATGGTTACATCGCTTCTAGCCAATCCAGTCCCACCCATGAAGATCACGACATCGACATCCTCCCTCCTCAACATCTCCAACAGCTTCTCCCTAATCATCTCAATATCATCATCTATTACCTCCTCGTGAACCACTCCATGGCCCTTCTTCTTAATCTCCTCGACCGCCACCCTCATAGATATATCGTTGAAAGGCTCACCCCTAGCCTTCGCCTCATATCTCGAGCTGCTCACCGTGAAGAGGGCGAATCTAAGTCTTCGCTCGGCGAGCCTCCTATGCTCTTCATGGGGTGAGGCCATGGATTAACCCTCCTTCAGCTTCTCCAAGACCTTGATCCCACTTATCTCGGTTTCAGGATATTGGCCGCGCTCATCCTTCTCATACGCCTTAACCACGTCCCAGATATTCAATAGCGCTATCGAGACCGCCGTCAAGGCTTCCATCTCAACCCCAGTTCTCTCAAATGCCTTAACCCTGGCCAAGACCTCAACTCCATCATCCATCAATCGGGTCTCGATCGAGACATTATCTATGTTGAGCTGGTGGCAGAGCGGGAGGAGGATCGGGGTAAACTTCACGGCATTAATTCCGCCGAGCCTGGCAACTTGGAGGGGGTCGCCCTTCTCGACCCTACCCTCCCTAATCATCCTAATGGTTTCGGGCTTAAGCTTAATGAAGCCCCTCGCAACCGCCTCCCTCCTAACCATGGGCTTACCCGACACATCAACTTGCTTAATAGCCAATCCCCCAGCCCTCCAAGATAAGCTCAAAGCTCTAGATGTTAAGGATAATTCTCGAAAAACTGATGAAACTCATCCTCCAACGATATTAGGGCTTAATGCGTTCGACCTCCCCAGCCGGGTCTGCATTGCCGTATACAGATTTTTAACCCACCAATGTATACGTATTTTTGGTGTTTGAGAGTGTCTACGGTTATATCGGTGAGAGTTCGGAGGGAGCTTAAGGAGGAGGCGGAGAGGCTTGGGATAGATCTAAGAAAGGTTGTTGAGAAGGCCTTGAGCGAGGAGATAAGCCGAGTAAAGGCCGAGATGTTTAAGCGTGTATTGGAGGAAGGATTGAAGGCTCTCGACATGGACTCAGAGGAATGGGTCGAGGCGGTCAAGGAGTCTAGGCGGGAGAGATGAATATGCAGAGATATTTGGTCGACTGCTCAGCCCTCTACCCGCTAATATTGAAAATGCGCGAGAAAATAATCTTATACAAGGATGCCTTCTCGATCCTAGATCTTACGATCTACGAGGTGGGCAACGTTTTATGGAAGGAGCATGGAAAGGGGAGGATAAGGAATCTGAAAAGTGCGGCGAACCTATTTCAGCACGTATTGGATCAGCTACCAAAATTGTCCGTAGATGATATCGGAGAGGTACTCGACCTAGCGGTGAGGATGAAGCTTACTTTCTATGATGCAGCCTATATACACGTGGCTAGGAAGCAGGGTCTAAAGCTGATAACCGAGGATCGGGAAGTCCTATCCAAATACCCTGAAGCGATTAGAGTCGACCAGCTTGAAATCTGAATCAGCCGATACAGCTATTTCCGTCAAGCATATGAAATTAAATATAGGGCGAGGCCATCATTCCTAGAGATGAAGATACTCTGGGCTCCATGGAGGATGAGATACATTAGATCATGCTCCAAGGATACGAGATGCTTTCTATGCCGAGCATTGTCCGAGGACAGGGATGAAGAGAATCTAATCCTCTTTAGAGGAGAGAGGAGCTTCATAATCATGAACAGATATCCATATAATAATGGCCATTTGATGATCGCTCCAAACAGACATGTCGGAGACCTACTTCAACTGAGTGATGATGAATTAATCGAGCTCGTAAAGACGGTTAAGCTCGCGGTCAAGGCCCTAAAGTCCGAATATAATCCTGATGGATTCAATATTGGATTGAATCTTGGGAGGGCGGCTGGGGCTGGACTGGAAGACCATCTACACATACACGTCATCCCACGATGGGTTGGGGACACGAACTTCATGCCCATAATATCCGAGACCAAGACGATTCCAGAGCTATTGACCGAGAGCTACTCGCGGCTCAAGAAGTATTTTGTATAAGCTCGCCCATCCTCTCGGCATTCTTCACGGTCTCATCATAATATGGGGAGGTTTTCTTGGCGAGCAGGCAAACCCTGCTGGGGACATCCTTCGCAATATACTCATACCCTCTTAGATGGGATTGAAGCCTCTTGGCGAAGTCCTCCACCTCCCTCACGCTGGGCATGGCACTTCTCGGAAGCCTCTTCTGAGACTCGCCCACATGCATATACCCCTTACATTCTATGAAGTCTGGATCAGCTATCCTTATCAGCTCCGCATATTTCTCCGGATCTTTCATAGTATATCCCTTGACGAGGGTTAATCTTATCACCCTCCTAGACTCGTTGAACGTCCTCATGACCCTCAAGCTATCTATCAACCTCTCCCAGCTATTATTGATGAGCGGGCGGCAGGTCTTCACATGAGTTCTCCTATCAGGTCCATAGAGGCTTATGTAGAGGTTTGTGGGTTCAGCTCCCGTATCCGATAAGATCTTTAACATCTCGGGCATCGTCCCATTCGTCACTAAGAAGGTCGTCATACCCCTCTCATGGAGCATGCTTATCAACTCTCGGAGAAATGGGTATAGGGTTGGTTCGCCGTCCAATGATATGGCCGCGTTATTGGGCTCCGTGGCCTCCTCATACAACCTCAAGTCAACCTTCGGGTTCCCCTTAAACCCTGAGAGAAGTTGACGCTGTTCCTTGATAAGCTCGTCTAAGATCTCTTCAGGCCTATCCCATTCACCGCCATAGGGTCTAATTCTATTAATCGTGTGATGCCTCCAGCAGAAGACGCACATCATGTTACAGTATTGGAGGCTTGGGGTCATCTGAAGACATCTATGGCTCTGAACACCGTACCACCCCTTATAGCAGTTCTTCCCTCCCCTGAGAACGGATTTAGTCCAATGACATATCTTAACAGCTGAATGCCTCCCAACTATCCTATAACCAGCCCTCCTAAGCCTGTCAACCTCGTCTAGCTTAAGGCGTGTGTCCCTATGAGTGAGAGTCATATCAAGAATACCCACATGAACATGGAGTTAGGAAATTTTAAACGTTAGCCTAAAACGGTTAAAAATACGGCTTTTTCAGCCTCGATAGGAGACGTGACTCGCGGATATTGGGGCGAGGATTATAAGAAGAGAACTCGCATAGAGCATTCGGCGAGTTCAGCGGATCCATTACCTTATGCTCCCTTAAAAGCCCCCCTCACAAGTTCCTCAACATCTTGTCTAGTTGGAGTTCCAGGAGAGTTCTTGAGGTTTCTTTCATAGCTCATACCTCCCTCAACGATCCTCTCCAGATCCTCTTCCGGCACTCCAGCATCTTTCAGGCTAAGCGGAATATTGGAGTATCTCTTTAACTCATTTAATGCTTTGATCAATAGCTCGGCCGACTCGGTTGGAGTGCTTGGATTAAGATCAAGTCTCCTGCCGAGTTCTAGAGCTCGCTGAGGCACTAGATTGGAGACCTGCCTTATGAATTGGGTTATTAGGAGTGCGTTCGCCAATCCGTGTTGGAATCCATACCTCATCGTTAGATAGTATCCGACTCCATGAACCATCGCCGTCCCGCAGAGGTTTATCGCCTTCCCCGCGAGCATGCTCGCATAGAGCAATCTCCCCCTAGCATCGATGGAACCATCATACGCGTCCTTAAAGTATCGCATTATAGTTCTCAACGCCTCAAAAACATAGGTATCGGATAGCGGATTCGCATTCTTGTTAAAGTAGGATTCTATTGCGTGGGATATAGCGTCCATCGAGGTGTATGCGAGCAGTTTTCTCGGCAGATAGCTTAAGACATCGGGATCGAGGATCGATGCGACCGGCACTATAACATCCCCCACGATGACATTCTTCCTTAAACCCTTGCTTATCACGGCGAACTTAGTCACCTCACTTCCAGTTCCACAAGTCGTTGGGATTGCGATCACCGGAAGAACTGAGGGCTTCACCACGGCTGGATAGAAGTAATCTTCAGCTCTTCCACCTTGAGAGGAGAGAACGGCAATGGCCTTCCCCGCATCCATGGCGCTTCCACCGCCGAATGCGACGATAAAATCTACCTCCTCCTTCTTAGCCAGCTCAGCACCAAGCTCAACCGTCTCAGTCGAGGGGTTAGGTTCAATCTTATCAAAGATGCTCACAGCCATTCCGCCGGATTCGAGGATCGTCTTGAGTTTTTCCAAGTATCCGGATCTTCTGGCGAAACTTCTTCCAGTAACCAGTAAGGCTTTACCAGATAATCCGAGCTCCTCGACGACCTCACCTAACCTCTCGATGGATCCTCTCCCAAATATCAGCTTGCGCGGCGATCCGAATCCAAAGCTTAAGCCTGCTTCATCCATCAACCGTATGCAGCGTCGTTGCAGGAATTAAGTATTCCTGTCCATTTTTCACTTTAAGCAGAATGTTCATGACTGTTTCAGGTTCAAGGCTGCTCTCTCAGCGATAATATCTCGTTGAGCAATTCTCGCGTCGATGTCACGAGGATCCCGAATTTCCCATCATCCATCAATGACGTATTCCTATCTCCGCCGATTATCTCATAATGGCCTCCGGCGAGGTTGACTAAGAAGGCGGGGGCTATGAAGTCCATGAGCTTAAGGCTTCTTGAAAGACATAAGAATCCCTCGACAACGCCCTCCAGTATGAACGCCGTCTCAAGGGCTGCCGCGGCGAGAAATCTCGTCCCCTTACATCTATCGAGTATCCTGAGACTCCACTCCCTAGTCTCCACGTCCTTTATCGAATCGTGATCGATTAAGAGCACAGCATCTTTGAGAGACCTCGCCGCGCTTAACCTCGGCCGCTTCCCAGAGACCTCGACACCGACGCCAACTTCTCCTAGATATAACTTGTTTCTCGGATGATCGATAACTCCGGCGGCAACGATATCTGATACCCTCGGCCCCTTTGCTATGGAGATCGTTGTGCAGTAGAATGGTATGCCTTTCCACGCGTTCTTGCTTCCATCGATGGGATCCATGAGGACGTAATATCTTGGGTTGAGTTCTCCGACGACTCCGGACTCCTCCGATATCACCATACATCTATCGAGACTTTGCTGGAGGAAGTTTATGACGGCCTCCTCGACAGCGAGGTCGAACGCATATGAAATGTCTCCATAAGCTCCTCGACCACGGGCCTCCCTTCCATCACTCTTTAATGCCTCCTCCAACGCCCTATGGCTTTCAATCAATGCGTTCTTGACGATCTCCATCAGTTCTGGCATTCTAGATCATCCCCAACGCTTGCAAATCTTTATTTAAGTTTCAGAGACGATCCACTAGATCTCCCGCGCCTTCTAGCCTTGAACTTGGTCTTCACCCTCGCCTCAGCCATCCTATACAGTTTAGGCCACCTCTTAGCAAGCTCCTTCTCCACAACCGCTGCCAAGAACTCGCTCATGCTAAACCTCGGCACAGCGCTCTTCCAATAATTCAGTATGCAAGCAGCCACCGGAGAATAGAATGCAAGCCTCGGCTGCCTCTGAGCCGCTTTGACCGCCTGCCTCAAGAGCTTCTCATCTATCTTCTCCTTCGATTTCTTTCTCGGCATGGTAAAAGGTAAAACATCTAAAATTAAAGTTTTATCATCTAAGGTAAAACAAATAATCCCATCGGAAATGCAATTCCATGAATATGGGATTATTCAGGGGGTCGGTAATCCCGCGGAGAGAGGATTAGCGGGCGTGGGCGGAGGTGTGGGCCATTAGACCTTAAAAGAGCAGGCGCCTAAGCCCAGAAAGGGGAAACGAATCGGTTGGTGGATCTTATAGATGGATCGTTTATTCAGCTGGTGTTGGATTGGCTGTGAAGCCTATCCGCTCTTTTAGAGTTGATGATTTTCTGGGTCTCAAGCATGTGAGATGTGTGGATGTTTTTGTAGAGTTATGTGCTTAAGGTTAAATATGGTGTCGCTAGAAGCCCATCGACTGAGATGAGCGTCGATGTCTGCCTCACGGTTAGGGATGTGTCTAAGAGGTTTGGAGATAGGGCTGCGGTGGATGGGGTGAGCTTCAAGGTTCATAGGGGTGAGATTTATGGCCTGCTTGGACCTAATGGGGCTGGGAAGACAACCCTCCTAAGCATGATAGCGGGGATCTTGGAGCCCGACTCGGGCGAGATCTCGATCGATGGATTAAATGCCCTCGATCCTAAGACGAGGGGGAGGGTTGGCTACTGTCCCCAAGAGCCGATAGTCTATGATGATTTAACGGGCTTGGAGAACATGATGTTCTATGCTGGACTCCATGGGCTGAGCGGAGGCCATGTGAAGCAGAGGTGTAGGAAGCTACTCGATCAGATGGGGTTAGGCGAATATGCCAGCAGAAAGGTTAAGACTTATTCGGGTGGTATGAAGAAGAGGCTTAGCTTCGCCATCACATTGATCGGAGACCCAGAGCTCCTCTTACTCGACGAGCCGACGACCGGTATGGATCCGAGGATCAGGAGGTCTGTCTGGGAGTCTATACTCAGGATTAAGGAGGAGGGGAAGACGATAATCCTAGCAACTCATTACATGGAGGAGGCGGATGAATTATCCGATAGGGTTGCGATAATGGATTTGGGAAAGATAGTTGCTGAGGGCTCTCCAGAGGACCTAAAGAATCGCTATGGGCCCAAGGCCGTAATAGATGTAGAGCTCTCTAAGCCGGCCACCGATCCCGAAGCCGTGATCGAGGAGGTTAAACGATATGCGTCTGAAGGTAGGGTGATGTATAGGAATGATGAGTTGAGAGTTCATGTAGATGACCCGGATGTTGTAGCTCCTAAAATCGTCTCAGAGCTGGTTGGGATGGGAATTGGGCTGAAGACTTTGAAGATAACCACTCCGACCCTCGAGGATGTCTTCCTCAGATTGACCGGTAGGAGGTTGATCGAGGGATGATGTGGAGCGCGATAAAGGCGTTTATAATCAAGGAGCTCAAGCTCACCTTCAGGAGTAAGGCGAGCATCTTCTGGATAATCACGTGGCCCGCCATCTGGCTACTGATGACAGCTTACGTCTTTGTCCCGCCAGCAGCAGGTCAGCCCATGACCCTGAAGGTTGGGGTCGTGAACTATGACGTTGGATCCACATCCCCTTTTAATGGGACAACCCTCATCCAGATTCTAAACGAGTCCGAGTATAAGGGTGCTAAGCTCTTCCAAGTTAAGGTCTATGAAAACGAGACCCTCATGCTCGAAGACATCAGGAGGGGTAGGCTCGACGGCGGATTCACGATACCGAAGAGGTTTGGGGAGAACATTATCTTCGGTCAGGCGAGATTGAAAGTGTATGTTGGCGCGAGGAGCCTGCAATCAGCCCAGATAGCGGAGTCGATCCTTAGGGGCTTCATTCAAGGCTTGAATAATGGGATCTCGATGAGGAAAGTTAACGAGACATTGAGGTATATCGAGATCTACTCGGAGAAGTATATGCCGAAGAACCTAACGATCCCCGTGGCCGGGAACAGGAGTTGGATAGAGTTCATGAGGGATTGGATGATAGGCCTCGCCTCCCCGATAAACGCCAGCTTCAAAGACGTTAAGCCGAAGGCTCTTACCGAGAGATCCTCGATCTTGGGGTGGATGACCTTTGGGGCGATTGGGATGAGCCTACTATACTCGGGTCTGATCATAGGCTCGACCATGGCCGTTAGGGAGAAGGAGGCTGGAACTCTCAGGAGGATCCTGGCATCCCCCGCCACCTCAACCGATATGCTTGTTGGGAAGACTCTCTCAGGTCTCATAACTCTTGGGATCATGTCGGCGATAATAGTAATCCTAGGAGTTTATCCATGTGGGGCGAAGATAATTTGGAGTCCCATGAACCCAGCCCATTGGCTCGCGATAATACTCTTAATCCTCGTCTCGATAATGGTAATCGGAATAGGCATGATCCTATCGTTGATCGCGGGAACGACTGAGAGCGCGTCGAACCTGAGCGTCGTCCTAGGGCTTATGCTCGCATTCATAGCGGGGATCTGGTTCCCGAAGTCGTGGCTACCGACCTGGATGAGGTTCTTGGCGGATATATTTCCAGCAACCTGGGCGATAGATGGGATGAGATCGGCTCTCGTCTATGGAGCCACCGCAGCCGAGCTCATGCCGACGTTCTTGAAGGTCTTGGCGGCCACTACAATATCCTATCTAATCGGGGTATTCGCCTACAAGAAGACCTTGAGGAAATATGTGATAGCTTAGCCTTGGATGCTTAACGGATCTCGACGAAGTCCGATATCTGGGGGATCCTTGGAGGTAATCCCTTCCTCTTCCTAATCTCTTGAATGACTTTATCTCTCAGGGATGCTGGGACGGGCTTCCAAGCCGAGAACTCGGTTGCCCAGAACGCCTTTCCCATCGTCGCGCTCCTCATGGCCTCGCTTAGATCGAAGGTCTCGGCAGCCGGTATCTCGCCCGACACAACCGTGACGTATTCCTGCTGGGTGATGTTCAAGATCTTCCCGCGCTTGCTCGTTATAACCGATGTGACGGCTCCCATGAGCTCAGGCGGAACCTTCGCCTCAATCTTTAAGATTGGTTCGAGTAGGATTGGATCAGCACTTAGGATGCTTGCGTAGAGGGTTCTTCTAGTCGCTGGAACTATCTGAGCATAGCCTCGGTGAACAGGGTCTTCGTGTAGCTCGACGTTTACTAGGATAGCCTTAACGCCCCTCATGGCCTCCTCCGCCAAGGGACCTTTCTCCATCACGTCTTGGAATCCAGCTATTATCAGCGCCTTGGACTCTTGTAGGTATTGGGCTCCCTTGGTCATGTCTACGAATATGTTTCCCTTTGGATCTATCATCCAGACGTTTCTCGCCATGTCCGCGTCCCATCCATGGTCTCTCAGAATCCTCGCTATCTGCTTCCTATCCATCTCATTGAATAATTCACCTCTCCTTATGAGCTGGATTATCTCCTCTTCAAGTGGCTCTACTTGGATGTAGATCCTGTTATGCCTATTCGGGGACTTGCCTTCAAAGACCTTTCCACGCTTCGATATGGTCTCCCTGTATAGTATTATGGGTTTGCTCGCGACAACCTCTATCCCAGCCTTCGCTATCCAGGTCAAGGCGATCTCTAAGTGGAGAGTCCCCATCCCGCTGATCAGATATTCCCCAGTCTCAGGTCTGACTGTAGTGACTAGGGTTGGATCCTCTATCGAGAGCTTATTCAAGAAGTCAACTAGCTTCGGTAGATCCCTACTATGCTTTGGCTCGACGGAGATCGTGACGACGGGCTCCGAGACGTAGTGTAGGGACTCGAATGGGACTAGATCGACGGTTGAGAGGGTGTCTCCAGCTCTAGCCTCCTCTATCCCGAGTAGGGCTGGGATGTTTCCGGCTGGAAGCATTCCAACTATCTCCCTATTCGGCCCCATGTAGACCGTTACTTGCTGAACCCTCTTCTTGATATTCCTCCCAACTATCTGGAGGATGTCCCCCTCCTTGACCGTTCCGCTGAAGAGTCTACCGGTTGCGACGACCCCTGCCTGTGGATCGACCTTGACCTCGGTCACTACCATGACTATAGGACCATTCTCATCGCAGTTCACCATCGCCTGCCCGACCTCGCTCTCAATATCCCCGGTCCAGATCTTCGGAATCCTATATCTCTGGGCTACGTGTGGTGGTGGATGATGGTTTATCACCATCTCTAGGATCGCTTCATGGAGTGGGGCGTTCTCCCTAAGCCAATCGATATCGTTGTTGACGAAGGCGTTCATCACGTCCTTAAACTTTATCCCCCTCTTCTGAGCCTGTGGAACCGTGAAGCCCCACCTATCCTTCGCGCTACCGATCGCGACGCTCCCATCCTGGAAGCTCACCTTCCACTTCTGTTTATACTGGGGCTCGGCATACATCTCGATGAGCCTATTGATATCCATCACGATCCTGACCAAGGTCTCCTGAATCTTCTCCGGAGTCAGCCTAAGCTCCTTGATCAACCTATCGATCTTATTTATGTATAGGACCGGCTTAACCCTCTCCTCTAAAGCCTGTCTAACGACGGTCTCAGTCTGGGTCATGACTCCCTCAACCGCGTCGACGACCACGACCGCCCCATCTATCGCTCTAAGGGCTCTCGTAACCCTCCCGCTGAAGTCCACGTGGCCCGGAGTATCTATCAGGTTTATCACGTAGGGCTTTCCATTCATCTCATAGTATAGGGAGATGTTGGCGGCCTTGATCGTCATCTGCCTCTGCTGCTCCTCCTCAAGATAGTCTAAGGCTAATGCCTTCCCAGCCAGGGTCGGTGAGAGAAGCCCTGCTGCGGCTAGGAGGCTGTCGGTGGTGGTCGTCTTCCCGTGATCGACGTGGGCGATTATCCCTATGTTCCTTATCTGATCCTTCTGCTTTAGGATGTCTAAAACCTCAGCTATTCTCTTAACCCTAGGCATAGCTACTCACTTTCAGGCTCCGAATTCAGCTCTAAAAATCCTCTAATAAAGATTGTGTCTTGAACATGCCCTTCACTTTCAGCCAACTCTCAAAAATATATGGATCGACGCCAAGTATTTTAGCTAGTGGATAGGAACGTGAACAACCCCGTCAACAAGCTTAGACTGGTCTGCAAGCTCAGGGATAGGGCTGAGGTTAGAGATGAGGAGCTATTCAGCAAGCTTCTCCCAGAAGGCTGGAGGATTGAGGGGAGGATCGCGGAGCTCGATGGATCCATCGTCAAGCTCTTAGGTCTAAACCCGAGTAGAGATGAGTTCATGCTAAGCCTAAGCCTGAAGAAGTCTGAACATCTTGAAGACCTTGTTAGGTCGATAATTAGAGATTGCTGGTATATCGACATCTATTATAACTTTAGGGGTGATGAGGCGAGGAAAGCTGCGGAAGCCCTTGGAGTGATGTTCGAGGAGAAGGGAGCTTTTGAGATCAAGTTATTTGGGGTAGATCTCAAGGTCTCATCATATCCCTCGCATAAAGCCTTGACGATCTCATATAGGGTTGGATGGGCTGAGGTCTCGAGGGGCACGGTTTTGAAGGTTCATGAGAAGCTTTGCGGAGCCCCTAAATCATCAATCCTATCTAGGATAATGGGGTGGGGGAGATGAGCGAGGAATATAAGCGCGAACACGTATTCGGCATAGATTATGGGACGAGCGACTTCAAGTATGGCCCGATAACTCTAGGAGAGGTCCCAGAGGTCGTCGAGAATAGGGGATACTTCGTGGATAAGGAGTCGCTGATGTCGAGGCTCATGGATGTCAGGAGGGAGATAATCGTTGGAAAGGAGCTCCCATTATTCTTAGAGTCTAGGAAGAGCCTAGCCGAGAGGATGGTTTATCCTATGAGGAATGGAGTAATAGGGAAGAATGATCGGAGGGCTTGGAGGGTCGTCGAAGAACTGACCAGATACGCATTAGAGTCATTCGCTCCAAGGGATGAGGAGTTCGATGGATTCTATCTCGTGGCCAGCGTATCGATGGTCGCGCCGAGATACATGTATGAAAAATTCTTCGAGATCTTCAAGAGGATGAATGAGGAGAGAACCCTCGTCAAGGCGGCGACGATAATCCCACAGCCCCTCGCGGTCGCGATAGCTCATAAGATACCGACATGCGTGGTCGTCGAATCAGGCCATGGAAATAGCCAGATCTGCCCTATCTCCATGTATCCGATAAGGGACGCGGTTCTGGCCTTGAATAGGGGTGGGGGCTCCGCTAACACTCTCATGGCCGAGATCTTGAAGGATGCTGGATACGGCGATCTAGCCAAGGAGGAGAGCCTAGTTAGGAGGGTTAAGGAGGAGCTCGGACTACTTCCAAGAGACCTAGACTCCGCAATAGACTATGCCAAGGCCAATCCTGAGAAGGTTCACGGCCGCCTAAAGATCCCAGGAACTAGGATAGTGATAGACTTGGGGGAGCATTCATGGACTAGGTTCCTAGTCGGAGAATACGTTTTCAACCCGAATCACGAGATCTTCCAAAGCTACTTCACGAGGGGGATGCCGAAGCCCAGCGACATAAAAATCGGAGACACATTCTTCTACGGGATGATGGATATGGCTGACGCCATTATAGAATCAGTTGAGAAGTGTCCGATAGAGCTTCAACCACACCTATACTCGAAGATCCTCCTCTCAGGCGGAAACTTCGGCTGGAGGGTTCCAGAAGACCTCAAGGAGGTTGCAGTGACCTCAGACCTAAAACTCTCATCGATGCTCCGTGAGAAGGGGATAGAGGATGTGGAGGTGAAGATAACCGAGGAGCCTAGATTCTCGGTCTGGAGAGGATGTATAGTCTATGGATATGCGGTTCCAATAGACTATGAGTGGAATTGGAACAGGATGGAGGGGTGGCTATACCTTGCATAGGAGGTTTAAGCCTGAAGACTTGGTGGCCGCGATCTACGAGGAGGAGGGATTCTATGAGGTCGAGAGGAGGGAGGAGGGAATTTTAGGAGCATCGAGTAGAATAGTATTATCTGATGGGAGACGCGAGCTAGCCGTAAACATCTTAGATGAAGACACCTTAATGGTTCATGGAGCGATCCACGACGCCCTCCTCCAAGCCGAGAAGCTTAGAGAGAGATATAGTGGGGTTGCGATAGCCATCCCGAGAAGGTTTAGAAGAGCTGTGGACGATGGAGTCCTATCCATGCATGGCTTAGGACTGATAGTCTATGATATGATGGGAGCCGAGGAGGTGGTTCCCCCAAGGTTCTCCGAGAGGCTTGAGGCCGTGAAAAGCTCCAATACGGCGATTGAAGAGAAAGCCGTCAGTGTCGAGGAGATCGTGAGGATTAGATCCGATATCGGGAGAATCCTTAGGATGCTCGAGGAGCTTGAGGCGAGGCTCGATAGACTTGAGCGTGCGCAGAGAACCCTTGAGATCAGAGTGAATAGGATCGAGCAGAGATCTTCAGGGGTTGAGGTGAGGGTTCGCGAGACTCCCAAAATCGAGGAGCAGGTTAAGCCGAATTCCAAGAAGCTTCCATCATATCTCGTCGATAATCCATGGATAGATATCTTATCGAGGAGAGAGTGAATTGAAGATAATAGTCTTGGGAGCTGGAACGATAATCCCGACTAGGGAGAGGTTTGGATCATCCATCCTACTGGAGACAAGCCTAGGAGGAATCCTGCTCGACATAGGACCTGGGACGATCGAGAAGTTGAAGAGGATTAGATACGACTTGGAGACTATAAACAGGATTCTCATCACACACTTCCACATAGACCATGTCTCAGATCTTCTGCCATTCCTTAAGATGAGGGGTTTAAGCCGGAAAAGTTATGGAAGATTTAAAGAACCTCTCGATATTTATGGCCCAAGGGGGTTGAATGACTTCATCGAAGACCTACTGGTCAAGAATAGATTCCTAAGCTATCTGATGAATCTCGATGTTCTGAGAGATGTTCGGCTCCACGAGTGCTGGGATGGAGTTGTGGCCGCCGATGAGAGGCTCGAGATAAGATCTGTCCCAGTCGAACACTTTAACGGCGTCGCATACAGGATTAAGGTTGATGGAATCGATCTCGTCTACTCTGGAGACACCGTGCCCGAGGAGAGATTGATCCGGCTGGCGGAGAACGTGGATGTATTGATTCATGAATGCTCTTATCCAAGCGGCCAGAAGCTCGGGAAGCATACGTCCGATGAGGAGCTTATCGAGATCGTCTCTAGAATCAGGCCGAGGATCACGATAGCAATTCACCTCTATCCTGAGATGGAGGGAAGAGTCCAGAGTTTAAGAGAGTCTTTGAGAAAGGCGTCGGGCGGATTAGCTTATGTTCCCTCGGATTTAGATGTGATCGAGGTCTGACGAAAAGAATCTCATGGATTTACCCCCATCAATCGAGCGATAACCTCTTAAATTGACGACTTAGAACTGTTTAGGAGATGATCCTAAGCGACTTCGACCTCTGGAACTATATTAGGAGTGGTAGGCTGAGGATAGAGCCCTTTAGAGACGATGTGGTGAGGGAGAATGGGCTCGACCTGAGGATCGGAGAGGAGATAGCTAGGATGAAGAACTCGGATAAGCTCTTCGACGTCCACGCCCATGAAGATATCGAGGAATATTATGTGATCGAGAGGGGTAGGGAGTTCGTGATAAATCCGAGGGAGCACGTCCTCCTACACACGATAGAATACATCAAGCTCCCACTAGACTTGATGGGCTTCGTGAACCTCAGGAGCAGCTATGCTAGGATCGGGTTGACCATCCCCCCAACAATTATAGATGCGAACTTCGAGGGACAGCTCACCATAGAGCTGGTCGGAGGAGACTTTCCAGTGAAGCTCTACGCCGGCGATAGGTTCATCCACGTCGTCTTCGCGAAGCTCTCATCTCCAGTCGAGAAGCCGTATATGGGGAGGTATCAGGGCCAGAGGGGGGTTAGGCTCCCATCATTCAAGGATTGACCTCCTCAACATACATTAAGGGGTAGTCGAGTTCATCCACATACCTCAGTCTTCCAACCGCCCTAGCCTCACCATATCTAACCTCAACTCTCACATCCAATGACTCTGGAGAGATTACGCCATATCCATAGCTCTTTGAAATCTTCAACCTATCCTTGAGGATCTTTATCCTTACATTGGCTCTAAACGGCTGGAGGCTGAACGATCTCTGAGCGACTTCCGCCAAGTTTTCTAGGAATTCCTCATCCGCCTTAACTGGGAGACCTATCAATTGATGGAGGATCGACGCTAAACATATCCCAGCCTCAAAGATGGCGTGCTCCCTATCGCTCATCTCCGCGAAGAGCTTTACGGCGCTTTCCGGATGCCTTTCCAAACAGCTCATATGGAGAGTATTGGATGGCTTAAGAATAACATTTTTATCCTCATCTCTCCAGCTATGGTTGGAGGTTCTTGTGGATTAGGCTCTTTAGACCCGATGCCTCGCTGGTTTGGAGGGATCCAGAGGTTAAGCGTAGGCTTGGATGGT
>Ga0190363_1001065_pt1 | contig 16394 bp, 13 predicted proteins | sample 48721867_MG_FD_161272 | JGI IMG/M metagenome (GOLD analysis project Ga0190363, IMG submission 161272) | Hydrothermal vent microbial mat bacterial communities from Southern Trench, Guaymas Basin, Mexico - 4872-18-6-7_MG | ecosystem: Environmental > Aquatic > Marine > Hydrothermal vents >... | reverse complement strand
TGAAATTAGATTCAGAAAAAGTAGAAAGAGTAGCAGAGATAGCTATAAAAATTGAAAGTTTGTTTGAAAAAGACTTAAACAGGTTTTTAAATTCCTTTAAAGGATAAGGACTGAAATGGTTACTTTAGATGATGCCAAAGAGGTTTCAAGGACAATAATAGAAAAAATAATGCCCATCTCAATTGTTGTCTTTGGCTCTGTGGCAAAAAATGGGATAGGAAATGATTTGGACATATTGATTATCACTAAAGACAATAGAAGGTCTCTTGAGGAGTTAAATAGGGCTATATATAGAATCCTTGACCCATTTTATAAGAGATTTTCCATTGACCCCATCATTTTGCCATTATCTTTGTGGAAAAGACATTTTTTAAAGGGAAGCCCATTTTTAAGGCTTATACAAAGAGAGGGGAGAGTATTATATATGGAAAATTTTTTAAAGCAATGGTTCAAACAGGCAAGGGAAGAGCTAAAAATGGCAGAATATCTTTTAAAAGGTGGCTATTTTAGAGGGGCCTGCTATCACAGTCAACAGGCAATAGAAAAGGCTATAAAAGGGGCACTTATTTCAAGGGGATGGGAATTAGAGAAGATTCATAGGATAAAAAGATTGACAGTTATAGCTGAAGAATATGGTATCCCTATTAAATTAAATGAGGACGATATTACTTTTTTGGATAGCATTTACCGAGGGAGGTACCCTGCAGAGGAAGGTCTTTTACCACTGAGAGAACCTACAAAGAAAGATGCAGAGAGGGCAGTAAAACTGGCAGGAGAGGTCTATGAAGGGCTGGTTAAATAAAATTTTATTGTCTCTTTTTTTCTTTTCTTGCTCCTTAGCCTATGCTGGCCCTTATCTTGACTCAGCACATGGAAATAGCAGCTATGGGGTAAAGAGGAGTATAACAAAATTAAGTGACTATGCCAGAGGAAACTGCGCCCACTGTCATGAGATGCATGCAAGCATTGGGGGGACTGAGCCAGAGCCTGCCTCTGGGAGTGCCTCACCATTTTGTCTATTTGCAGATAATTTTAGTGGGACTACAGCAAATCCATATCAACAATCTGATGATTTTTGCTTTTATTGTCATTGTTATACTGATGCAAGTAGTTTACAGACACCAAATTTCACCAATTATAATTATAGCCGCACCTTTGGTGGATATACTACTTCTAGCATTTACAGTATCTATAAAGCATTTAATCAGAATTCTTATCATAATCTCTATGATATTTGGGACTTTTCAAAAACATATTTTTCCTCTTTTTTTAAAGAGGATTCAAACCCCTGCTCTGCCTGTCACAATGTGCATTTAGCTAAAAGAAATAAAGAAAATCCCGGTGACCCTGATTATTCAGCCATATCTAGACCTTCTGCTCATAATGAGCTTTGGACCCAAACAATGAATGACTATGCTCCTAATAAATATCAGGCACCTTATCGTCATAATAGTACTGTTTGTGAACCAGATGGTGCTAGTTGTGATTTAACTAGCCAGGCACAAAAAACACCTGATTATGTTACTTTCTGTCAAGATTGTCATGTTTATAATATGGGCAGTTATGGCCTTTCTCACACCCCTATAAATTGGAATACAGATAAACATGGAAATGCAATAAGAAGTAGAAACGAACGTATGGGACAACCTATAATAAAGCCTCCTTATGATGTAACTATATCTAACTATGTCTTATCCTGTCTGGATTGCCATGAACCTCATGGTTCTTATTCATATAGGTATTTAATAAGGAAAGAAGTGAATGGTAATATTACTAATGTTACAGCAGATACTCATGATGGCTGGAAAACACTTTGTTTGCGTTGTCATTATAGAGAACATACTAATAAGTCTTGTTCACAATGCCACTATCACGGCAGCGGTAATTTTTAAACTTAATGCGAAGACTTTAAATGATATTTAAAAAGATACTAATTTTTCTAGCCATATTTCTTTTGGGCTGTGCCCCTGTCCTTAAAAAGGGCGGGCTGGGACAGGGGCAGGTAGTCATCTATCTAAGTGCCTCTGGCCCCCCTGTAGACCTAGCTCTTACACTTGATGAGATTTGGCTAGAGGATGCATATGGTGCAAAATTTCCTATCCTTTTAAAGAAAAAGGAGATTGATGCCCTATCTTTGATCAGACACCAGTGCCTTTTGGCCCAAGGCTCACTAAGCGCAGGCTTTTATAATAGGCTCTGTCTTAAGATAAAGGGGGCTACCCTAAAAGGACATCCTCTTTCTTTAACCAATCAAGGCATTTTTGAGGCACCTATCCGCTTAGGTATTTTTCCACAAGGGGTTGTTAGCCTCTTCCTAGATTGGCAACCAGCCAATTCCATAAGAGACAAGGAGCAATTTTCTCCATCTATTCAGGTCTTAAGGGCAAGGGCGGGATTAAAACGCCTCTTACTATATGTCAGTAACTCTGGCAACAATTACCTCTCAGTAATAGATCGTGGGACTCACCAGGTAATTGATACCGTTACTGTGGGGAGGGCCCCTAAAGGTATGGCCCTCTCTGCTGATAAAAATTATCTTTATGTGGCCAATTCTCTCTCTAGAGACATATCGGTTATAGAAGTTATGACAAATCGGGTAATAGATACCATTTCATGCAGGATGGGCACTGGCCTTACAGAGCTAGTAGTGTTAACAGTCAATAACCGTGATTGTATCTATGTTACTGCCACAGATTCTAATGCCATTTTGGTAATTGATGCCTTAACCAAAAGCATTATTAAAAAGATAGAGGTGGGACAGCGGCCTGTAGGGATAGCTGCTGACCCTGATGGGAGGTATGTTTATGTAGCTAATAGCTATTCTAATAATATCTCCATTATTGACACCTTTAACAATGAAGTTGTTGGTAATATAGGTGTAGGGGATAGGCCTAGATATGTTAAGGTCTTTCAGAGATACATCCTGGTCTCAAACAGCGGTTCAAGCACCACAATTGTACTGAATCGCCTTTCCTTAAGGAAATCATTTACTATATTTACACCCTTACAGCCTGGCAGGATTATTAAGGGGCTAAAGGGCCGGTTTTATGTTACAGGGGAAAGGAGTGATGATATATCTATTATAGATCCATTTGTAAATGTAGCCCTAAGAAAGATCCGTGTAGGGCATTATCCTTCAGGCATGGCCCTGGATATTGATAGAAAATTATTATATGTAAGCAATTTTAAGGATGATACAGTTAGTATTATAGATTTATTAAGGGAGAGAGAAATAGGTAGGATTGCGGTAGGAAATAGGCCTTATGACCTTGCCTTGATTGGGGATAGGTAAAGGGTAGATCTGTGAGGACATCTGGGTTGCTGTTGTTTTTGATAATGCTTATGATGTATTTCTTTATTTTAAAGACACAACTTTTTGGGCAAGAGATAACTGGGAACATAGACATTACTTATCAAAAGAGCACAACAGAGGTAGATGGTAAAAAGGAATCATCTTGGAGCCTGTTTCAAAACTACTATTTGGACTACAGTAGCTACCTTACCGCAAATCTGGGCTGTAATTTTGGATTGAGGGTCAACAGGAGGGATAGCAATTATGGAGACCAAACCCTTCTATACCCAACTTTATCACTTAATACTATGAATGAATACTTTTCTGGAAACATCTCCTATGACCGCATAGAACAATTTGGGAATAGAACCCCTGGGTTTAGTACCTCATTTTGGAACATAAATATGATGAGCCAATTAGAAGAGTGGCCCAAGATAAATATACAGTATACACGTTCAAGGGAAAAGGACCACTTGGAGGTACACCAAACAGATACAAAATCAAGCAGCTTTATAGGGGGAATAACCCATGAGTATAAATTTTTAGATATGATGTATAATTATATGCGGACAAGCTCTACAGACCTGGTAAATGATACTAAACAGGTAAGCAATAATCATATCTCCCGCCTAGGTCTGCATCAGGGTTTTTTTAATAATCGCCTTACCTTTTTTGGGGAAGGGGGTTTTAACTATTTTGAGAGTACTGGCTCTGGAGAGCAAAAACGTACACCACAACAGGGATTCTATGGGATAGATGCAACACCTGAGTACAGCATACTTACCCCTGCCCCAGACTTGGTTGATGGAAATTTGAGGGCTATAGCCTTAAAGGTGGAAGAATATACAAATATTGGGGTTGGCCTCTATTATAAGGAAGATGTGGATACTATGTATATATATACGGAAAATTCTTATATATACCAACCTACCATCCCAGCAGAGAAGATAATCTGGGCAGTATATTGGAGCAATGATGAGGGGGAGGAAAAACAGTGGACACTTATCACCTCAAATGCCAATTTTTCTTTTAGTCCAATCTATCACAGGTTTGAGATTTTTTTTTCAAAGACCACTGCAAGGTACTTTAAGGTAGTCTATTATCCTGGGACACTAACCCATCCCTTTTCCATAACTGAAATTGAGGTATATGGAGTAGAGGAGACAGCAAAGACCCTTTCAAGGGTCTGGATGGGAAATTTTAATGTTTCAGCCCGTCCCTTACAGAAGTGGACAACGGGTTATCATATTTCTTATTACCGTACTAAGACCTCCCCTGGTGAAATTCTTACCTATACCCTGAGTCAAGGGGCCAACATTACAGGTGATATCTCCAAATACCTCTCCACTACCTTGAGCTATCAGACAACAAAAAGTGTCATGCCAGAAGAAAAGACACGTGTTGATTCATACACCCTAAACCTTCGTTCATCCCCTATAGAGACCCTGACAAGCTCCTTATCATTCACCCATACTATAACAAAATTGCTTTACTCTAAGACAAGAGAAAAAGGGACGCTTTCAAAGGTAGATAGCATTATTCTTAATAATATAATGACTGTATGGGAAGGGGTGGATATCAACTGGGATATTAATATATCACGTGCCCGCAATCCCTTAATGGAAACCAAGTCTTGGCTTATCTTTTCTGATTTATATTTAAGGGCCCTATTGACTAGAAACCTCTCATGGGATATAGGCTATGACCAGAGTTGGCAAAAGACAACGAATGAGGAGACAGAAAAAACTACCTATACAAATATTAATACCACTTTGGTCTATACCCCATCTCCCCGTCTTTACGGAAGGATATTTCTTCAATATAATAAGACAGAGGTAGAAAAGATGTTTTCTCATGAATATGCAGTTGGCATCTTCCTTACGCAAAAAGTGCAATTGAATCTAATAAGCAGGTTTACAGAGGCAGAGACAGATGAGATGACCCACAGTGTTGACCTTAACTGGAATATTGGGAGGCACTCGAGTATTCGGACTGGATATACATATACTAAATCAACAAATGAGACAGAGGAAAAAAGTACTAATTTTTATATTAGGTATTCATCAAGCTTTTAAGGAAAGTCTATGAAAAAATTTATACTTTTATCAATTTTAATATTTGTTTTGGCCTGTGGCCGCGGATTGCATTACTATATAAACCCAAAGGCAAACCTCTCATACATAAAAAGGGTAGCTATTTTGCCACTACAAAATTTTACTAGAGATAACCTAGCCCATGAAAAGATAAGAGACATATTGGAGACAGAGCTCCTACGGCTTGGGATCTTTGAGGTAGTTGATCGAGGAGAGATAGATGCTACCCTTAGAGAGCTAAGGGTTAGATCTCCCTCAGAGATAGACCCAAAAATTATAAAGAGGATCTCCCAAAAACTCCTTGTTCAAGCAATCTTTACTGGCTCAGTGGATGAATATAGAAGGGAACAATCTGGGGGGCTTTCTCTCCCAATTGTTACCATTTCTCTTAAGCTCATTGATACCCAATCTGGAAAGGTCATCTGGCAGATCACTGCCAGTGAGAAGGGGGGAGGGGCACTTACTAGACTCTTTGGGGTAGGAGAAAGGAGCCTTACCGAAGTAAGCCATATTTTGATAAGGAGATGTTTAAAAACACTATCTTAATTTACCTGATATTGAACATGTTTTTTACAACACAAGGGTTCTGTGCCAAATTTTATTTTAGAAGGATTGCCTTTTTACCCTTAAAAAATATAAGTGGAATAAATAATATACCTCAAGATATTGTCAATCACATTGCTAAGGCTCTTAAAAAAAAACATCACTTTGATGCAGTCCTACCATCAGATTTAGAGGACTTCCTTTTGAGGAACCGTGTCAGGAGGATGGGTGTTATTACCCAGGCCCAGGCCCAAGGGCTTATGAGGCAGTTTGGTGTGGATGGGGCAATAATTACCTGGCTTGACCTCTATGATAAAGGTGAAAATCCAAAGATAGGGATTGGGATTAAGGTGATTGAGACAAGTACTGGTACCGTAGTATGGGGTAATTATGTCTCCTTAACAGGGCAAGATTTTACCTCTTTTTTTGGTTTGGGGAAGGTTACATCAATTAAACAGTTGTCAAATGAGGCTATAAAAAGGCTAATCAAAAATTTCCCCTCCTCTTTTGAAATTCAAACAGCAAGTAGGGTTGAAAAGACATCATTTGCCATTGAAAGATTTTCCTTAAGTCCTCTGGTTACCCAAGGGGGCCTGCCTGTAATGGCCTCTTTACGCCTTGTTTCACTTTTAGAACCCCCAAAGGAAATTGCCCTCCTCTTGGGTGGTAAGGAGTGGCCACTTGAAAAAAGGGGTAATGGTTGGTGGAAGGGGGAAATTGAGGCACCAAAAAGGCAGGGAAGGTATTTTGTTAGGTTAAAGCTTTTTATGAAAAATGGCATGCTCTCTTTTCTTGATACGGCAACTTCTCTAAAGGTAGACAACACCCCGCCTCAGGTGCGTTTATCATTTGAAAATAAGGTATTTTCTCCAAATAGGGATGGAATAAAGGATGTTTTAATTGTCTTCCCTGAGCTGTTGGTGCCAGATGACATAGAACTCTGGGGTTTTCATATTTATAACCAAAGTGGTGAAATTGTAAGGCAATTTGAGGGCAGTGGAGACCTGCCCCACGGTCTGGCATGGCATGGGGAAAATGATGAGTTTGGAAGAGTTGATGATGGTATTTATTGCCTTGAATTTAGATGTCAGGATAAGGCAGGAAATATTATGATTAGTAAGAAAACAGAGATTGTAGTGGATAATACCGCGCCACAATTAAACATATCAGTAAATATAGCAAAAAAGAAGGCAAAATTTGAAATAAAATGCCAAGAAGAGAATGGTATTGATAAATGGCAACTGACCATCATGGATAAAGAGGAAAATATTTATAAGATGTTAGAGGGAAAGGGCAAGCCCCCTCCTATGCTTGAGTCCCCATTGTTTGAGAAGAAAGGGCTTTATTTTATAATTGAGGCCTTTGACCTTGCTGGGAATAAGGCAGAGTATAAAGGCCCTTTGATAACACAACAGATAACTACTACAAAACCAGAAAAGAAGGAGAAGGTGCCTATCGGTTGGGATTATAATTTTTAAATTTAAATCATATGGGGAAAAATATTAAACTATACTTGTTTATTTTCTTTTTGATAGCCTGTGCTCATCCTTCTTATTATTTGGACAAAAACGAAGTGCACAAAATAAAAAAGGTAGCTATCTTTCCATTTCACAACCTCTCAAAGACCCCTCAAGCCAGAGAAATTGTCACCCAAATATTTTTAGCAGAATTGACTAAGGCAAACCTTTTCAATATAGAGGAATTGGGAAATATTATTGACTTTATGGTAGAAAAAAGGCTTAGAATAGGTGCAAGCCTTGACAAAGCCAGCTTGCTCCTTTTAAGGAGAAGGTATAAGGTTGATGCAATAATTTTGGGGGATATATTGGTTTTTGATGAAAGAGGGGGCGTGCCATATCTAAACCTGACAGCCCGTATGGTATCTACTGATACAGGCAAGATCATCTGGAAGGCCTCTATTGAAAGGAATGGAGAAGACTATATTAAGGTTTTAAATATAGGGAGGATAAGTTCATTAAATCAGCTAACACAGCGTGTTATTAAGGAGCTAATAGAAACTATGAGTTAAGAGGTGTAAGGAAAATGATAAAAAAGGCCCTATGGATTATTTTTTTTATCTTAATGCCTTCAATTGCCTTTTCTTATCTGGCAAAGGTAAATGATGAATTAATTGAGGTTGAAGACTTTAAGGACGCCCTTTCTAGTTTCCATTCTTATATCCAGATGCGTCAAAAGAAGGCCGGGAGGTTGACTGAGAAAAATTTAAAAGATGCCTTAGATAACCTTATTAATCACTATTTGCTGGCCCAGGAGGCAAAAAGACTGGGCCTTGATAAGGAGCCTGATTACCTTAAAGGACTTGATTACTACAGGAGGCGTCTGGCTACAAGGGCCCTTTGGAATGAAGAGATTAAAAAGATAGATACTAGCGATGAAAGACTGAGGGCCTATTATAAAGATAAAGAGACAAAATGGCATGTTCGGCAGATCTTTACTAAGGAGAGAAAAAAGGCAGAAGAGGCCTTAAGGCGTCTTAAGGCAGGGGAGGATTTTTCAAAAGTGGCCAGGGAGTTTTCAGAGGGCCCTTATGCCTCAAGGGGAGGGGACTTGGGTTTTATCAAAAGGGGAAAGATGGTCAAGGGGTGGGAAGGGGTTGCCTTCTCTCTAAGACCTGGGCAGTTTAGTGATATTATAGAGACATATGCCGGGTTTCACATTATTAAGCTTGAGGAGATAAAGCTGCCCGATATGGAAATGTTTGAGGAAAAGAAAAAATCCTTAAAAAGAAGGTTTTTAAAGGAGAAGAAAAGGGAGATAGAAAGTGCCTTAAAGCTTTCGCTTAGAAAAAAGGCAAAGATAGAGATCAACAAAAAATTGCTTAAGGAGATAAGGTCAGAGGGATCACCAAGTGGTGTTATTGCCTGGGTCAACAGTGAACCGATCTTTGTAAAGGACTTCTTCCCCATTTTTAAAAGAAGAACATGGGGCTACAAGGCCATGCAAGAGCATTGGCATATTGATATTGACTTAGAAAAGATAAAAAATGGGATACTTCAAGAATTAATTGACAAATATCTTATTGAACAGGAGGCATTGAGGCGGGGATATTTTAAAAAAGATAAAAAACTCAAAAGAGAATTAGCTAAATACAAGAGAGAACTCCTTGTTGATCAATTTAGACGTAAGATTATTGCCCCCCAAATTACCCTGACTGAAAGGGAGTTAAAAGGATATTATGAAAAACACAAAGAGGAATATTTAAGTCCAAACAGATATAATTTGAGGTTAATTAGGGTAAATTCAAAAGAGGAGGCAAGGTCTATTAGGGAGGAGCTCCTTTTAGGGGCAGATTTTGCCCTACTTGCAAGGAAGAAATCCATTTCGGATTCGGCCAAAAGCGGAGGGGCGTTGGGTTGGGTCCCAGAGGATCGATTGCCTACAAAGATTAAAGAGGCAGTCTCAAAGTTAAAACCAGGGCAGATTAGCCCAATAATAGAGGATGGCCTTCATTATTCAATCCTTCTCCTTCAAGGGGAGAAAGGAGGCAGTCCCTTTCCATTTGAGAAGGTAAAAGAGAGGATAAAAAGGGATCTATGGAGGCAAAAATTTAATGAATTTTTAAATACATATCTAAAAAAATTAAAAAAATTTTCAAGGATAAAAATTGACAAAAGCACACTAAAGAGTGTAGAAAGAGATTTTAATATTAGGGAGGCCAAATGAAAAAGTGGTCTATTATTCTATTTATTTTTATTGGCCTCCTTAGTTGTGCCAGACCGCCCGAGAGGCGCCTTGCCATCAAACCATGTGTAGAGTGCCATCAAAAGGAGCTCAAGGCATTTCTTGCCAATAAAAGGGTTCATGCCCCAATAAGAGAAAAGAGGTGTGAGGCATGCCACAGACCCCATGGGATTATTGGTGGTGTTTATCTAAAAAAGGCCTTACCGCAGCTTTGTCTTTCTTGCCATAAAAAACTAAAGGAAGTTAAGGGTAAAAATATCCATCCACCATTTAAAAAGGGCAATTGTCTGAAGTGTCACAACCCACATAGTACTAATTATAAATTTCTTTTAAATAAGGGGCCTAGGGTAACTTGTCTTCTCTGCCATACATCAGAAAGATTTAACCAAAAATTTGTCCATCAACCAGCAAAAGACTGCCAGACCTGTCACTTTCCCCACATGAGTAATTTTCCTTACCTTTTAAAAAAGGAAAAGGATACAGTATGCCTTGATTGTCATAAGACAGAAAATGGGGTCTTTCTTAAGGCCCATAAAGGTTATCATCCAAAGGGCACCTATTGCACAGATTGTCACAGCCCCCATAGTGGTAAGGAAAAAGGCCTTTTTAGGCTCTACTCCCATCAGCCCATAAAGGATTGTGATCTCTGTCACCTTGGCCCAAAAAAAGAGAGGCCATTCTCTCTAAAAAGGGCAGGTAATGATTTGTGCTATAGTTGTCACAAAAAAGAAAGGCCACCATTTAATGCCCATTATATCCACCCTCCCTTAAAAGAAAAAAAATGCCTTACCTGCCATGCCCCACATGCCAGTGACTTTAAGGGCATTGCTATAAGTACAGAGAGGCAGTTGTGTCTTAGCTGCCACAAGAAGATGGAAAAAAAGGTGGCTGAACCATTTGTCCACAATCCTGTAGCCAAAGGGGAGTGTGTGGTTTGTCACAATCCTCATTCGGCCCCAGAAGAGGGGCTTCTGCCTAAACCCATTGCAGGACTTTGTTATGATTGCCATAAAAGAGAAGATTTTAAAAAGCTATATCAACACTCACCGGCTGCTCAACAAAAATGCCTCACCTGCCACAACCCCCATGCCTCCTTACAGAAATGGAATTTGACACAGGCCCTACCAAGACTCTGCTACAATTGCCACAAAGAGATAAAAGATGAGTTTGGGAAGATAAATATCCATACCCCAGCACAAAGGGGAGAGTGCTATAGATGCCACAATCCCCACTCTTCATCCTATAGGTTTTTTCTCCCCACCAGCCGAAGGGGACTCTGTTTTGATTGCCATAAGGAGATGAAACAGGGTTTAACCATCCTCCATCCCCCCTTTATTAAAGGGGATTGTGAAAGGTGCCATGAGCATCATGCATCCAACAACCCATCTCAGCTTATCCACTTGGGGGCTGAGGGGTGTTATCCCTGTCATACATCAATAGAAAGGAAGGTAGAAACTAAGAGATATGTCCATAAACCCCTGGCCAAGGGAAAGTGCACAACCTGCCATAACCCCCATGGCAGTAAGATACCTGGCCAGCTCTACCGACCCTGGAAGGGGCTTTGCCTCTCCTGCCATGAGGATATAATCAAAAAGGAAGAGAAAAAAAGGGTATTTACCCACAAGCCCATAGAAAAGGGTGAGTGTGGAAGGTGTCATTACCCTCATTATAGCAATTTTTCTAAACTCCTTTTGACTTCAATCTCCAGTGCAAGGCTTTGTCAAGACTGCCACAATTTAAATGATGAAAATCTGGTAAAAAGGCACCTAAATCGACCACTTAACAATACAAAGTGCACAAACTGCCATACTCCACATAGCTCTACCTCAAAGTCTCTATTTCGTCACTTTCTCCATAAGCCATTTGCTGAGGGCCACTGTGAGGACTGCCATGAAGGATAAAACAGTGAAAAGTTTAGAATTTTAAGTATTAAGTAAACTGGACTAAAAATGATGAAAATATTAGGGGTTCCGAAAGAAAGAGGAAAACTTAAAACTGAAAACTTCAAACTTAAAACTGCTCTTATTTGTATTACATTTTTTATATTTTTCTCTCTTTCTAGTTTTGTCCACGCCAATGAAAATACAAACTGCCTCAGGTGTCACCCAAAGATAAAGGCACGCCTGAGCATGGGCAAGGTCCATTCCCCATTAAAACAAAAGGGGTGCACCATCTGCCACAATATACATGCCTCTGATCAGCCCCACCTGTTAAGGAGGCCAGTAAAAGGACTTTGCCTATCTTGTCACAAGGAGAAATTTAGTACCAAATATAGCCATTTCCCAGTAGTTCAAGGGGAGTGTGAGAAGTGCCATGACCCCCACGCCTCCATATATGTTGCACTGCTTAGGAATCCAGAGAATAAAATCTGTTTCAGTTGCCATAAAAAGGAGGAAATCGTTACTGGTAAGTACCTTCATCCCCCGATCAAAAAGGGGTGCCTCTCATGTCATAAGGCCCATGGCGGCAATTATCAGTGGCTACTTAATAGAAATTTAAAAGAAATCTGTTTTGGTTGCCATGTTAAGAGAAAAGTCTCTACTTCTCATAATGCCCTATATATGGAAGGGGGTATCTGTCTTTCTTGTCACAATGTCCATGCCTCAGCAAGTGTCCATCTGCTCCACAGAATAAGCCACCGCCCCTATGCCAAAAGGCAGTGTGGGGAGTGCCATATCCTAGAAGGAAAAAAGATAAGGGGCATAAAAGAAAGAGATCGTTCCCTTTGTCTAAGGTGTCATCCTATGGAAAAGGAGGATAGATCTATTTACAGTCATATCCATGCAGGCCTTAACGAAAACGTATGCCTTGATTGCCACAGTCCCCACCTCTCTGATGAAAAGCCAAACCTAAAGGCCCCCTTGCGTTGGCTCTGTTTCAATTGCCATAGAGATGCAAGAAAACGCATCTTAAGCAAATCTAAGGCCTACAAGTATAAGCACCCAGAGGTACTAAAGGGAAATTGCCTAGATTGCCATAGTGCCCATGCCAGCAATTACCTCTATCTCTTTAAAGGAGGGGTAGTTGCTGTCTGTACCAGTTGTCACAAAAGGCATGCCAAGTTTACACATCCTTTAGGCAAGAAGGCCATTGACCCAAGGTGTAGGGTAGAGATGGATTGTGTCAGTTGCCACAACCCTATGGGGGCAAAGGATATCTATCATATTATATTTGACCACAGAAAGGAGCTCTGCATCCAGTGCCACAAGATAAAGACATAACGTCGGAGGCTAAATGAAAAGAATTTGCTATTTATTACTATTCACTATTCACTATTCACTATTCACTAGTTATTTTGCCCATGCCTATCTCAAGGCCAAGGTAGTAACAGTAATCTATGGAGAGGAAAAGATAGGTGCCTTCAATCAACCCCAATCTGTATATTTTGATGAGAAGAGGGGTAGGCTCTATGTGGTGGATACACTAAATAACCGTTTAATTTCATATGACAAAAACTATAAGTTTCTCTCCCAATTTAATGCCGAGGGTAGGCTGAAGGTGCCTGTCTCTATGTTAAAAGACAAAAATGGGCATCTTATTGTAACAAATAAGGGAGAGGGGGGTGTTCTGATCATCTATCTTAAGGAAAAATTGATAAAGACCATTGACTTTAAAGGGATTTTCCCAAGACCTGTCCCTTGCTACCTTGCCCTTGATGAGGATGGTCGTCTCTACATCCTGGATCAGGCATACAAGAGGATTTTGATCTTTTCCCCCAAAAATGGTGATTATAAATTTTTAAAGGCCATAAAGGAGCCTAGATGTGCTGGATTTAGCGATATAAAAATCTTTGACAGGCATATATACGCCCTAGATAGCCTTTTGGCAAAGGTCTTTGTCTATGATCAGGAGGGCCGTCTTGTCCGTTCTATTGCCCTTAGATCATTAAGATTTCCAGTGAGCCTTGCCCTGGATAGGTATGGTCGCCTTTACATATTAGATGGGCACCAAGGGAAGGTATTTATATTTAAGGAAAGTGGTGAGGTTATAGGGGAAATAGGAAGAGGTGGCTGGAAGGAGGGAAGGCTTTATTATCCCCGCTACCTCCTCTTTGATAAGGAAAATCGCCTATATGTAGTAGATACAGGAAATAACAGGGTTCAGGTATTTAAGATTAAATAATTGACAATATATGGGAAAAATGTTATATTTATATAAAGGCGAAAAAGGAAAAGGAGGTGAGAAAGATGAAAAGGGGAGCAGCAGTGGTATTTGTGGGAATTATTGTTGTTGCTTTTCTTATGGTCTTTGGGAGTCCAGCAATGGCCAAGGTAACGGGTGTTTGCTCCAACTGCCATACGATGCACTATAGTCAAACTCCCTGGCCAGGATGGTGGAATAGTAGCGGTGGTCCATATAGGGCACTAACTGTTAATGACTGTCTGGGCTGTCATAGTGCTGATAGTGGTGTTACAAAAACACTTGGTACTTCCACTGTTCCGGTTGTCTTTACTACTACTGAACCAACTTATACGGTAACTGGATTGGTTGCAGGCGTGGGTCAGGTTTTGGCAGGTGGTAACTTTTATTGGGCAGACACAAGTGATGTAAAAGGTCATAATGTTTCTGGCATAGGTAGTACTAGTTTTACTGAGCCCCCTGGCTATAGCCAGGCTACAAGTTATGGTCGTCCAGCCACATGGACTATGAGTAAATTCACATGTGCTGGTACTTATGGCTGTCATGGGAAACCCGATGTGGAAGATCCATTTGCTGCTATCTCCGGTGCCCACCACACAGATGATAGCTGTTTAAAGCTTACAACTTATGATGATTCGGAGGCTGGATCTAGCGTTGGTAAAAGCTATCGCTTCTTATTGGGTATTAAGGGGATTGAAGATAGTGATTGGGAAAAGACAGCAAGTTCTTCTGATCACAATGTCTATCTAGGCGAAGATAGAACAAGTGATACAATCAGCTCTACAGCGACTATTAGTTACCTCTGTGCTGAGTGTCATGGGGATTTTCATAGTGGTGCGGGTAATTTGGGTATGGATGATGATAATTTTGGTAGCCCTTGGCTGAGGCATCCTACTGACTATGATATGGGGAATACAGATTCTGGTTCTGAATATAGAAGTTATGGTCACCCAGGCGCATCAGTAGGTACTTATAGTCCGATTGCCCCTGTAGGTTGGGATACACTTAGTGCAAATATGTCAATTACCCCTGTCACTTTTAGCGATGATACTATTGTCCTTTGTGTCTCATGCCACCGTGCCCATGGTACGCCAAATGATGATATCCTAAGATGGGATTACTCCCTTATGGATGCTGGTTCTAGCACTGACCCAAGAAATGAAATAGGTGGTTGCTTTATCTGCCATACAACAAAGTAATAAGGGATTAACCCTAAAACGGTAAAGGGGGTGAAGTGGTGAAAAGGGAGCCTATTTTTTTCGTTATTTTTATTGGTCTGATTTTTCTTCCCTCTTTTGTCTTAGCTCATGTGTCAGGACTTTGCTCAAACTGCCATACAATGCATGCTAGTCAAACGCCTTGGCCAGATGAATGGAGTTCTGGTGTTGAAGGAAACCCTCAACCTTATCTTTTGGCTACAAAAGGCTCAAGTCCTTGTGTTGGTTGTCATTCTTCAAGTACTTCTTCTACCTATTATGAGCGAGGCGGCTGTAAAGTGCCAGTGGTGCTTTATACTGGTGGTTCAGAGCCTACTGAGTACTTAGCAGGTGGAAATTTCTGGTGGGTAAAGGAGGGACTTGGCAATGATGATACCAAGGGACACAATGTGTTTCTTAATGAGGGTGATGATAATTTAAGCGAGGCTCCTGGCGCTGTGGGTTTTACTACCTGTGGCACTAATAGTTGTCATGCAAATTTACATTTGCCTGTCACTGGTGCTAGTGAGGAGCTTAATGGCAAATATGGCTGTCAGGGCTGCCATTTGAATGTAAAACACCATGCCAAAGACCATCCTAATGGTGAGTCAGGTTTAGTAGATTCTGCTGATAAAGGCTGGTATCGCTTCTTATCAGGACATATGAGCGGAGATGGACATGGTGTTGAAGGCTATGAACATGGCGAGTGGGAGGCAGGCCTTCATGATGGTGGAAATCACCAAGGTGCTAGTGACCACAATGAGTATTTAGGTTTTCACCAGGTTGGCGAACCTGGGAGTGGCTATGGTTTTAATGGACTTGGTCATACTACCACTGCGTTTTGTACCGGTTGTCATGGGGTGTTTCATCAGGAACAAAAGAAAGAGGAGGGTGGAAGCTGGGTACGCCATCCCTCAGATTATAAGATACAAAATAAGGGTGAGTACGCAGTTGTAGTAGGGGGTAGTTATCCATATGACCCACTTTCTCCTGTGGCAAGGCCAAGCCTATCGGATCCCCCTTCTGACCCGGGGCACGTTCACTCTGGAGATATGGTCATGTGCCTTTCCTGTCACAGACCACATGGGAGTCCTTATCCTGACTTGTTAAGGTGGGACTATACGCAACAGATTGCAGGTGGTGGCGGAGACGATAAAGGCTGCTTCTACTGCCATACCCAGAAAAATGACTAGACTTTAGAGGTAATGGAAAAATTTTTTTCCATTACCTCTCCTATCAAAATCTTCTAAAAAGACCCTCTTATCTCCTTTTAACAAAAAAGTGCCTGTCTGACCAGTTTGTCTTTTACAAATTGAAATCAGATGACATACGTGCTAATATAGCCTGGTAAATTTGGTGGTATATCCGAACTGTTCAGATATGAACGACATCTAAAATACAAGGAGGGATTGAAATGGGAAAGGTGAT
>Ga0190363_1001064_pt1 | contig 16395 bp, 12 predicted proteins | sample 48721867_MG_FD_161272 | JGI IMG/M metagenome (GOLD analysis project Ga0190363, IMG submission 161272) | Hydrothermal vent microbial mat bacterial communities from Southern Trench, Guaymas Basin, Mexico - 4872-18-6-7_MG | ecosystem: Environmental > Aquatic > Marine > Hydrothermal vents >... | reverse complement strand
TTTCTTCTCGCTTTTACCTCCTCTTGCCATTCCTCTTTCTCTTTTTTTATTTCTTCGGCCATTGAGGCACTTTTCTTTCGGGAATGATCGGCCATTGAGGGGCTCTTCTCTTGGGAAGGCTCGGCTTCTTTCTTCCCTTCAGCCGACCTAACTTCTCGGGCTACTTCTTCTCTCTGGTTTTTCAGGCAGTCTCTCTCGGACTTTTCCCTCATTCGCTGGGCTAATTGATTTATTTTATTAACTTCCCTAGGATAATCACATCCCTGGCAAAATCGGCAGGATCGCTCCGGGCAAGTTGGTGTCCATTCGGCCTGATAGGCCCGCCTCAACTCCCGCAAGAGGGCTATTCTTTTTAAACCTGTTTTCAAATGTTCCCAAGGAAGTCGGGCTTCAGTGGGAATTTCCTGCAAATATTCATGGTAATCAAGTCCAACTTCATCAAAGGCCTCTTGCCAAATCTCAAAATTAAAAGTATCCGACCAGGAATCGAAACGAGCTCCTTTTTGCCAAGCGGATAAAATTACTGGCCCCAGACGTCTGTCCCCACGAGAAAAGACTGCTTCTAGCACTGAATTAGGGACGGGGTGATCTTTAAAACGGACACTCCGGTATTTTTTTAGCCTTGATTTAAGAAAATCAATTTTAGAATTTAGGGAAGCGGGAGAATCCATGGCTACCCATTGAAAAGGAGTGTGAGGTTTGGGAATAAAAGAGGAAATCGACATGTTGATCTGGGGGGCCGTGTGGAGATATCTGACACCGATCTTAAGAATTTCCTCCACAATACGAACAATTCCCAGGAGATCTTCCTCTCTTTCTGTAGGTAAGCCAACCATGAAATAAAGTTTCAACAAGCGCCATCCTCTGGAAAAAGCTGCCCGACTGGCTTCCCAGATGTCATCATCAGTTAAGTGTTTATTGATTACTCGCCGTAAGCGTTCCGTGCCGGCTTCAGGAACGATGGTTAACCCAGTTTTCCGCACCTTGACTATGGAATCCACAACTTCCTCAGAAACTCCTCCAGGGCGGAGGGAGGGAAATGAAACAGCTATTCTCTCGGGTCCTAACTCAGTCATTAGATGGCTCACTAGAGAAGCTAATTGAGGATAATCGGAGGCCGAAAGGGCCGTAAGAGCCACCTCATCGTAACCAGAGGAGGAAAGATTCTCTCGGATTAATTTTTTTATGGTTTCCGGGCGGCGGAAACGATGAGGAAAATATAAACTGGTGGCTTGACAAAATCGGCAGCTGTGAGGACAACCACGGGCAATCTCCACTTGAACTCGGTCAAAAATTATTTCCGTTGAAGGCACCAGCGTTTTAGCCGGAAAAGGGGCCTTTTCCAAATTAAAAATGACTCTCTTCTCCAAGGGAAAGGGACCATGATCAAGGGGCTCTACATAGACCAGAGGAGAAATGGATTGTTTTTTAGCTTGATAAAAAATCGGCACATACATGCCTTTAATCCGACTAAGAGAACTTAATAGTTCAATTCTTGATTCACCCTTCTCCCGACTGGTCTGATAGGCTTGGACAATTTCTAGAATAGCCTCCTCGCCATCACCTAAGAAAAATGCGTCAATAAAATCTGTCAAAGGCTCGGGATTGAAACAAACCGGACCACCGGCGATCACCAATGGATGCCAGTTTTTTCTTTCCCGAGATAAAAGGGGCAATCCGGCTAAATCCAATATGGTTAAAATATTTGTGTAGTTAAGTTCATAAAGGATGGAAAAACCAATAATATCAAATTCAGCCAACGGCTTTTTATTTTCTAAAGAAAAAAGAGGTAAATTTTTTTCTCGTAAAGATTGTTCGAAATCCGGCCAAGGAGCAAAGACTCGTTCAGCTAAAATATCTGGTTGACGATTTAATTGATTATATAATATTCGTAAACCTAATGAAGACATACCTACTTCATAAACATCAGGAAAGGCTAAAACAACTTTAACTTTTACCTGGTTGGGGTCTTTCCGGACCTCATTCCATTCTCCACCTAGATAACGAGCCGGCTTGATAACTCGTTTAAAAATACCTCTCAATTCTTCATCAGTTAATTGACCCCTTTTCCTCATAGCCTGTCCTTTTCCTCGAGCCATTTTCTTTATCTGCTCCTTTTCTTAACTTCTTATAAAACAAACAGTCTTTCTTAAAATCTTAACTTATTTTATATCAATAAGTTAGAAAGCGTCAATGCCTTTAATTCAGCTCACCCGTTTAACTCTTTGATAACAAATAAGTTACCATTCAAAATGTTTTAAAAGACTTTTCTTTCTCTGTTCTTACTCACGGAGAGAGGAGAGTTTAAATAAATCTTCTATTTTCAAATATAAGTAAAACGTCTCATGCGAACATTTATCACCAGGGAAAGAAGCAGATAATGAGTCAAAAGAGATGAACCACCGTAGCTGACTAGCGGTAAAGGGATACCAGTCACCGGAGCCAAGCCAACCGTCATTAAAATATTAATAAAAAACTGAAAAGCAAAAACTATTCCCACCAGAAAAGCAATATAGACACCCATTCGATCCTTGGCCTTGAGGCCGCTCTGGAAAATTCTTATTAGCAGAAAGGCGTATAAGCCCAAAACAACGACTAAGCCAATAAAGCCAAATTCTTCCCCGACTACCGAAAAGATAAAGTCAGTATGTCGGGCGGGCAGAAAGCGGAGTTGGCTCTGCGAACCTTGACCAAATCCCTTTCCGCTGAAACCCCCGGAACCAATGGCAATTTTTGACTGCTGAATTTGATAGCCACTGCCAAGAGGGTCTCTTTCGGGAAAAGCCACTGTCAGCAGACGCTCTTTCTGGTAATCCAAAAGGAAAAAATTCCAGCCGAGAAAACCAATAATTAAGCCGCCTAATAACAGCACTACCACTAGCTTCCGGTTAATTCCGGCCAGAAAGACAGCTCCCAGATAGATAGGTAAAAGCCCCAAAGCTGTGCCTAGATCCGGCTGCCAGGCAATTAAACCTATTGGGAGTGCGGCCAGGCCGCTAACCGCGATAAAATCCACCGTACTTATTTTCTCCCGACGGTAGTTAGCAAAATAGCGAGCTAAGACTAAAATTAAAGCCAATTTCATTATTTCCGAAGGCTGAATCTGGAAAAAAGAAAAACGGATCCAGCTTCGGGTTCCAGCAATTTTCTCCCCCCAAAAAATCAAACCGGCCAAGACCACCAAGAGAAGTCCATAAAAATAAGATGAATACTCGGCCAGAAAATGATAATCGACATACAGCAACAGAAAGAGGGCTATTAAAGAAACAAACCACCAGACCAGCTGCCGGAAAGCATAGTTCTCCATCAATAACCGAGTGGAACTCCAAATCATAGCTATCCCAATAAAAGAGAGAGCGCCCACAATTCCCAGGAGAACCCAGTCAATTTCCCGCCAGATAATCCGGTCAATCATATTTCCTCCGATATAACTCAAACAACTGCCGGGCGATAGGCGCAGCTGTTTGACCACCCATCCCTCCGAATTCAACAATGACCGTTACTACTACCCGCGGATCATGACGTGAAGCAAAGCCGGTGAACCAGGAATGAGTTTTTATTTTTTTCTTCATCTTATCGGCTGTGTCGCGACTGATGACCTGAGTGGAACCGGTTTTGCCACAAATATCATAACCTTCCAGCCGGGCTCCCTGACCTGTTCCGCCGGCATTGACTGACTTCCACATACCGCTAATAATCCTTTCAAAGACTTTTTTATCCTTTAGCCCCGGCTTTTCTTCTTCACAAGGGGGAGAATAATATTGAGAAGTTCCTTCCCTTTTTTCCACCTTTAAGAAAAGATGGGGGATAATTCGTTGACCCCGTCGGGCAATCATGGAAGTTAGAACCGCCACCTGAAGAGGAGTCACCAGCAAAGGGCCTTGACCAATGGAAACAGAAATGGTTTCCCCAGGATACCAGGGAGCCCCCCGATTTTGCTTTTTCCATTCCGGGTCAGGCACCAAACCTCGTTTCTCCCCAGGAAGATCAATCCCGGTTAATTGACCCAGGCCACATTGGCGAGCATAGGCGGCAATCCGCTCAATTCCTAGTAATTTCCCCAGATTATAAAAGTAAATATTGCAAGAATGCTGAATAGCTTTTTCTAAATTCATCGCTCCATGACCGGGTTGATACCAGCAGGCAAAGGGGTGTCCATAAATAACAGTGGTGCCTGAACAAAAAAATGTTGTCCAGGGGGAAATAACTTTGGCTTCAAGACCAGCTAGAGCCATCACCAACTTAAATATTGAGCCTGGGGCATAAAGCCCTCGAATGGCCCTGTTTTCCAAGGGATGGCTGGGATCTTGGACAAAACTCAGCCACTCCTCAGGACTAAACCGATGGATAAATTTATTGGGATCATAATTAGGAAAACTGGCTAAGGCTAATATTTCTCCATTTCTAGGGTCAAGCACCACAATGGCTCCTTCCCGGCCGTTTAGCAATTCTTCAGCTTTAGCCTGAAGATCATAATCAAGGGTAAGATAAACCTTATTACCCCTGGTGGGTGGCCGACGAACCAGTTCCTTAACCTTCCTGCCCAGGCTGTCTACTACCTCCACCACCAATCCTTTCCGGCCGGCTAATTCCTGTTCGAATTGAAATTCAATACCTGTTTTCCCGATCATGTCCCCGACGTCATGCCCCTGATATTGGGGGATCCGCAATTCCCGCAGGGATATTTCCTGAAGATAGCCCAGAACATGGGAAGCAAAGGGGCCAAAGGGATAATCCCTTTTCGGCTCCATGGCCAAACGAAGTTCCGGAAATTCCATCTGGTTAGATTCAATCCGGGCTACCTCCTCGATTGAGAGATCATCTTTTATCACAATCGGCACAAAATCGGGTAAGGAGCGGTATTTATCTAACCGCGCCACAAGTTCTTTTTTGTCCATAGAAAGAAGACGAGCCACTCTCTCCAAAGACAATTGCAGGTCCTGAGCATTTTCGCGGATAAACGAAACTTGGAAAGAAGCCTTGTTCTTGGCCAGGATAACCCCATTGCGATCAACAATTAATCCCCGCTGGGGGGGTAATTTAATCTCCCGGAGGCGATTGTTTTCAGCTTTTTGCCAGTAGCGGTTATAGTCTAAGATTTGCATTTTCCATAAATAAACAGCAATTAAAATGACCGATACGACCACCACTCGTTGGATTATTCTGATTCGTTTTTGCAGGGAAGTTAAATCTTCGTAAATTCGAGCCATAGCTAAATCATTTTTTCTGGTTATAATGAATATTTTCTTTTCTCACTCCAAGGCCGGAATAATACTTCCTCTTTTCGGCGGAAATTAAAACCGGCCACCTTTCTTTTTTTTCTTGGTCCAAATTACTAGACGCGGCCCCAATTTTTCCGCTACCCAGAGAAAACTAACCCCCAAGAAAGCTGTTATAAAAGGCTGATAAAGCAAGGCTTTTCCCGACAGAGGAATTTTGAGGACGAACTTTTGAAGGAGACTCCATACAATTAGCTCTGAACTCAAGAGGGTAAAATAAAAAAATAAGGAGCTAAAAAAGGAAGAGACATCCACTCGTTTGGCGGTATAACCAGCGGCAAAGCCCAGCAGGGTCTTGGGAATACCAAAGCCTCCTATTATCCCGGCTGAAATGGAATCAAGAACAACTCCGGTCAAGGCTCCGAGACAGGCTCCAAAAATTTCTCCCTCTTTCCGGGCAAAATAGATGACAACCAAACTGGTCAGATTAAGGGCCTGCCAGAGAAAAACTGAAGAGCGCGAAATCTGCCAACTAAGAAGCAAGGCTATCCCCACAGCCAAGCCAGCTCGCAGAAACACTCTCACCTTTAGAAAATCTCCTTACTGGAGGTTTTTACCACCGCCACCACCTCCAACTGGCGGAAACTGAAATAAGGTTGGACTAAGATTCGTTTAAATAATCCCTGACCCGAATAGATAGCTGAAATCCGGCCGACAGGAATACCTGGGAAATAGATACCATCGTAACCTGTCGTGACAATCTCTTCGCCGACCTCAATATCCTTTTCTGTTTCCAAGATATATTTCAAAAAACAGCGGCCGTGACCATTGCCAGCCAGAATCCCCACTAGATTTTTTTTCTCGGTGCGGACGCTGGCGGCAAAACTTGAGTCAGTAACCAACTGGACTGTAGCGGCCAGCCAGCTGACAGGTTTAATCACCCGGCCGACTAACTGGCCCCTCTCATTGAGAACAACCATATTTGGCTTTAATCCTTGGGCGCGCCCCCGGTTGATGACTAAAGTGCGGAAAAAATTGGCTGGGTCTAGGCCAATGACTTGAGCAATAACGATGTCCCGATTAATCTCCTGGAGTATTTTCCGGGCGGTGGCCGACTTCTCCAATCTCGCCAAAAGTTCCTTGAGGAGTAAATTTTGTTGGGTCAAAGTAATGTTTTCTTTTCGCAATTTTTCATTTTCTTCGCGGGCTTGACGCAGGTCGAGGTAATCATGCCAAAGCTCACCCGCTCCTTGAAAAACAAAAGTCAGCCCACTTTCTACATTGGAGATAACCTCAAAAACTAGATTCTCGAGAAAACTTCGCTCTTTTCCTTGGGGAAGTTGCAGAGAAAGGGCCAAAAATTGCAAACCAAGCAGACTGAAGAGCACAATAAAATTCTTTTTTTTAAAAAAAAGGGGCATCGAAATTTTCGACCGTTAATTAAATTAAAGAAAGTTTTTTCAGTAAATCCAGGTCGTCAAGCATCTTCCCCGCCCCAACGACCACGGTAGTTAAAGGGTCTTCGGTGATAAACACCGGTAATTGAGTCTCCTCCCGAATGCGTTTATCCAGATTTTTGAGTAAAGCTCCCCCACCAGTTAAAATTATGCCCCGGTCGATAATATCTGCGGAAAGCTCGGGCGGAGTCCGCTCCAGAGCTACTCGAATAGCATCAATTATGGATTGAACAACATCTTCCAAAGCTTCCCGGACTTCCTGGTCATCGATGACAATCGTTTTGGGAATTCCTTCCCGCAAATCTCGCCCTTTTATCTCCACAGTCATAGGTTCTTCCAGCGGATAGGCGGAACCGATTTTCATCTTGACGTACTCGGCTGTCTTTTCTCCAATAAGCAAATTATATTTTTTCTTCACATACTGGATAATGGCCTCATCCATTTCATTGCCGGCGATGCGAATAGAGTGATTAAAGACGACGCCGTTGAGAGAGATCACAGCGATATCAGTGGTGCCGCCCCCAATATCGACCACCATGTTGCCGGTTGGTTCAGAGATAGGCAGGTCAGCTCCTACTGAGGCGGCCATGGGTTGTTCCACCAAATAAACTTCCGAGGCTTTAGCCCGGAGAGCCACATCCTTAACGGCCCGGCGCTCTACTTGGGTTATGCCTGTAGGAATGCCAATAACAATCCGGGGGCGGAGAATGAAACCCCGATTGTTAGTGGCCTGGCGGATAAAATAATCCAGCATTTTCTCGGCCATTTCAAAGTCAGCAATCACTCCGTCTTTGAGAGGTTTGATGGCTTCAATATTGGCCGGGGTCTTGCCCAGCATTTCCTTAGCCCGGCGGCCCACAGCTTCAACCTTGCCGGAATTTTTATGAATCACCACAATCGATGGCTCTTGGAGAACTATCCCCTTCCCTTTAAAAAACACTAAGGTATTGGCTGTACCTAAATCAATGGCCAAGTCACAAAAGAGGCGATTTTTTATCCATTCAAAGAAACTCATTTCATCTCATCTCGTTTATTTCTAAGCACATATTTTTTAACACAATTTTGCTCCCTGAGCAAATAAAAAAGTTTAGATACAGTCAGTTATTTTGTTCTTGATTTTTTAAAATCAGATAGATATGATTCAAAAAACAAATGATTAGTCAGCTTCTATCAGCTTTTATAAGGAGGATTACATGAGTCCTATTTCTTACAAACCTTATGTTCCCCCTGAACAAAGCATGAAAGAAATCTCCTTCAAAGCTATTTTCCTGGGGATCATTATGGCTGTTATTCTGGGAGCAGCTAACGCTTATTTAGGTTTAATGGCTGGCATGACGGTGGCAGCTACCTTTCCTGCGGCCGTGATTGCTATGGCTGTGCTCCGACCTTTTAAGGGAACTATCCTTGAAGAAAACCTAGCTCGAACTACTGGAGCTGTGGGTGAGGCTCTAGCCGCTGGAGCGATTTTTACCATTCCGGCCTTTCTGATGACTGGTGTCTGGACTAAATTTGATGTAGTTAAATCTTCACTTTTAATGCTGGTCGGTGGTGTCTTAGGTGTCTTTTTAATTATCCTGGTTCGTCGCACCTTGGTTGAAGACGCCGAATTACCCTTTCCTGAAAGCGTGGCCTGTGCTGAGATGGTCAAAACTGGCCAAAAAGCTGGTTCACATGCTTCCTATATGTTCTGGGCCATGGGCTTGGGAGGTTTCATAGAATTTTTCACCAGTGACAATGGAATTAAACTCATCAAGCCATTTGTTCGCTCTGTTTTTCGGATTCCGGGATTATCGCGAATTACTTATTTAAATGCGGATAACGCTGAAATTTACAAATCCCCACCGATTGAAGGACGAATGTTTATTGAATCGCCTGCGGCTAACGCGGCGCTGACTGGTGTGGGTTATATCATTGGTCCCAAATTGGCGGCTTTAACTTTTTCCGGAGGAGTGCTGGGGTGGCTCTTTCTAATGCCAATTCTCCTCTTTGTCAGTGGTGAATTGAAGGCTATTGTCACCCAGGGCGCTGGCACCTGGACCGAAATCGCTATTTCAGCTTACAATGCCCAGGTCAAACCTATCGCTGTGGGAGCCATGCTGGTTGGAGCTTTTTATACTCTCTACAAAATGAGAAAGAGCTTGGCCGCTGGCATCAGCCGGTCAATTTCTGATGTCAAAAAAGCTCAAGCTGGAGGTGAATCGGCCACTTTAAGAACTGACAAAGACCTACCCTTCCCCACTGTGATCGTAGCCATTATCGCCCTGGTTATCCCCATGATTTTCCTCTACAATGTTTTCACTCATAATTTTGGTTCTTCCTTGGTAGCCGCTCTGGTTATGCTGGTCATGGGGCTCTTGTTTGCGGCTGTAGCCGGATATCTAGTAGGTATTATCGGTTCTTCTTCTAATCCCATCTCGGGTCTGACCTTGACCACCTTGCTTATTGCCGCCCTGATGATGGTTATTCTGGGCCAGCGGGGCCATGAAGGGATTGCCGCTGTGCTGGGAGTGGCCGCGGTTGTCTGCTGTGTGGCCGGGGTGGCTGGCGACATGATTCAGGACTGGAAAGTGGGACATATCCTGGGTGGTACCCCCTGGAAAATGCAGGTTGGCGGGATCATTGGTGTCATTGCTGCTGCTTTGACCTTAACTTTTTCCCTCCAGCTTCTCCAGAATAATGTTCCCGGTGGAATTGGTGGCGAAATCCTACCCGCGCCTCAGGCCGGTTTGATGGCCACCATGGCTAAAGGAATCGTCGGTGGGGAGATGGCCTGGCCACTGGTGATTGCCGGCATGCTGCTGGCCATTGTCTTGATTCTTATCGGTAGCCCTTCACCAATGCTAATTGCTGTGGGCATGTACCTGCCTTTCCGTTCGACCGCCTGTATTTTCTTTGGTGGCGTAGTTAAATATATTCTCGACAGCCGGGCCAAAAAGAAAAAGCCCACCGAAAAAGGCAAGGAAATTCTGGAGAACATTGGCCTCTTGCTGGCTTCAGGTTTAATCGCCGGACAGGCCCTCATGGGCATTATCACGGCAGCCTTAAGAGGCGCCAATCTCCATTTGCCCGCTTCGTTGAATAATCCCTGGCTGGGGCTGGTCATCTTCTTCGTTCTCGGATTTATCTTGATTTACTTCCCTTACAAAAAGATGATTGCTGCCGGCGAATACGAAAATAAATAAAAATAAGCTCAGGCCAGCTCTGGTGGATGGTTGATGTTTGGAAGTGGTGAGTTGACCGCTACGCGTCGACTCGTCAGATTTTTGATGACAAATTTCCCGGTGATTTTCGTTTGAATAAATTTCTAAAAAGAAAAAAAGAAAGAAGAACCCACAAGTCCTCAGGGTGTCTAATCAGGGTGTCAGACACTTTTTATGGTGTCAGACACCTTTTATTCAGGCAAAGGCGATTATATCAGGGTGTCAGACATTTTCAACAAATTTGGGTGTCGGACACTTTATTATTGGGTGTCAGACACTTTAGTATTATGCGACACAATAAATGAAGGGTCATGGCTTCACCTCTCAGCTTTGACAGCCAGGAGAGCCTCTTACATCTAGAAAAAGAAGTTTCTTGTGGGCTGGTTTAAAATTGTGCCCTCTTTCTATATTTTTTGAAAGTATCCTTGTTTATTATAGACGACTGGTTAAGGAAAGGCTTTTTTAAATTAGACTGCCTAAGAAATAATGATGAAAGTAAAATATCTTTATTTAATTTAAAAGAGCGACTAGAATTACATAAGATTTACTTAGTGTGGCTCGAGGACAATTAAGGTAAAATAATGCGTGTTATTTTTATTAACAGAAGATAATATGAATTAAAGCCAATTTTCTGGCTCTGATAATTGGTGATGAAACAAAAGAAAAATTCTCCTCAACCCCTAAATCTTCTGGAACTTGTGCCACAGCGAGTAGCTAAATGGGAAGAAAAGGATGGACAAATAATCATTTTAAAACCCAAATTCACCCATCCATGGGCGGTCAAAAATATTCTGCCCCGCTTGCGTAAACCTTATTATCGCGTCAAACTGGATGAAATCGGCAGCGCTGTTTGGCAACTTTGCGACGGCCAGCGGACAGTTAAAGAAATAGGCGAGCTCCTTGCTCAGACTTTTGGCGACCGAATCGAACCCCTCTACGAACGTTTAGGTTATTTCTTCCAGATGCTGGAACGCCAGAGATTTATAAAATTGACTTAAAGGGCCGAGCTAGGCTGAGAATCAACTCTTATTCTCCTTAAAAAAGCTATTTCTAGTCCCCAAATTGTATAGCCGGATATAGCCGGGTGTCTGACACCTTTATAGCCGATGCGACACTATATAGCCGAGTGTCAGACACCTAAAAATTATGCGACACTACACAACGGTGTCTGACACATTAATATTAATCTGACACCTTAATATTATGCGACACAGTAACAAAGCAACAATGGTGTCTGACACCCGATCCATTATGACACCTTAAGTAACAATGGTGTCTGACACCTTGATATTATGCGACACAAATATAATGGAGGGTATCAGACACAAAAATGTTGGGCATAGTATTTGATCCCAATTTCAATTATTAGCCTGACCCCCATTTTTTGACTTTTAAGATTAACAGAGGGAATTTTCGCTCAGGCAGTGTGACCGGAAGACGGAAAAATTTTAGATCTGACCAGAATTAAAATTATACTTGACTTGACACTCTTAGTATTATATATAATACAAATAATACAAAGGAGCATACCCTATGCCTGTTTTAACAGTTAGATTGCCTGATAAGCTTTATTTTCGCCTTAAGTCCCTGGCTGAGAAAACTCGTCGAACAAAATCGTCTTTTATCATTGAACTGATGGAAGAATATCTTGAAGACTACGAGGATGGCTACACTGCTCTGGAGAGGCTCAACCAAAAGAACGCCCGGTACTTATCTACTGAAGAAGTAGAGGAAGAGCTTGGCCTTTGAAATTATCTGGCACGAAAAAGCCCTGGGTGACCTTAAAGCTCTGGAAAAACAAATATCCAGAAAAATTATAGAGCGAATAAAAAATTATTTAGCTGTAAACCCGCAAAAATTAGGCAAGCCTTTAAAGGGTATTCTTAAGGGACTTTATCGTTATCGACTCGGTGATTATCGAATAATATATACTATCGATCTAGCTGAAAGAAAACTAATTATTCTCCACATTGCTCACAGAAAGAAAATCTACACGGTTAAATCAGATTAAAAACCTGAGCCTCTTTAGAAAAATCCTTAACGGCGATAGAAAAAGCCTTCTAAACCGGTTGTATCACCTTCATCTTAGGGCAAAGCCTATCTATGTAGGAAAAACATCATTATTTTCGTGATGATTGCAGATTAACGTGATGAGCGCAGACAAATGGTGTCTGACACCCACAGAGATAAAGGGTGTCTGACACTTAAAAATTATATGTATGGGTCTCTGATAATGGATGGATGTCATGGATCGGTGTCTGACACCCAAGAATTATGCGACACAAACATCACTTTTAGGCGGTGTCTGACACTTTAATATTATGCGACACAACACATATCGGCGGTTGCTTCTTCACTAGTATAAGGGGGTCGTATAATAGCGGTGTCTGATAATGGCGGTGTCTGACACCCAAAAATTCAAGAGAAGAGCTGACCAGGAGCCAGGAGCTGGCAACGAGGATGCTGACCAATGTATAAGCACTTTTGAATAAATTGCTATTTTCAGCTAAAATGAAAAGTTAAATTAAAGAGAGGAAAATTTTTTCCTTGGCGAAAGCACCATAAACGTTGTTATATAAGTTGGAAGAAAAATGAGCAAACTGGAAATAGTCACTGTTCCTCATCCGGTGTTGCGGCAACCGGCTGAGTCCATCAAAGATATTAACCAACAAATAGTCGAGCTGGCCAAGGCTATGGTGGAGACTATGTATGCTGCTCCAGGGATAGGCCTGGCCGCACCTCAGGTTAACCAAAGTGTCCGCTTGATTACGGTTGACCTGACTGTGGGCGAAAAAGAGAACCAGCTGATTATTCTGGTTAATCCTGAGATTGTGGAAGCTGAGGGCGAAGATGTCCAGGAAGAAGGTTGCCTTTCCGTGCCCGACATTCAAGAAAAAGTAAAAAGGCCTTTTCGCGTTTTAGTAAAAGGGTATGATTTAGATGGTCGGGAAAAAAGCATCGAAGCGGAAGGGCTGCTGGCTCGTGTTTTCTGTCATGAAGTCGACCACCTCAATGGTACTCTCTTCATCGACCGCCTCTCCCCACTTAAACGTTCCTTAATCCGCAAAAAATTACGCAAAAAACAAGCTTCTTGACCGAATTCTTCACTTCATAATAGTTGGTTCAGATTAGGGCTACCGGGCTCAGCGGGCTGGGGTTCAGCGGGCTTAGATCCTGTGTTCAACATTTTGGTGTCAGACTCCACCAATTGCACCTGTGTCGCATAATATTAAGGTGTCAGACACCACATTTTGGTGTCAGACACCCTTGGCACCTGGACACCCTTAGCCTACCCTCCCAATTTCCAACCACACCGGTTTTTCTTTTATTAGCTGGACTGTTATTAGTCAATTAGCTAAGATAATAAAAATTAATTAAGGCAAATTAAAAGCAAAAAATGAGCGCCAAGCAACATAATCAACATAATAAGCCATCTTTGTCATCAGCCAAAAAGCTCCGTCTGGTCTTTTTGGGTAGTCCAGCCTGTGCCCTGCCTACTCTGAAAGCCCTTCTTGCCTCCCCTCATTCCATTGAACTAATTATAACTCAACCTGACAAACCATCGGGGCGAGGCCGCCGTCTCCAACCACCTCCGGTTAAAATTTTCGCCGAGGAAAATGGATTGCCGGTTTATCAGACCAAAAGAATCCGCAAAGATGAACAAGCCCGCCTCCTCCTGGAAAAAATCAAGCCTGATGTGGGAGTGGTGGTGGCTTTCGGGCAAATTATTCCTCCATCCATTCTCGATATTCCCCCTTACGGTTTTCTCAATGTCCACTTCTCGCTTTTACCTCACTATCGAGGAGCTTCCCCTGTGGCTCATGCTCTCCTTAATGGAGAAGAAAAGACGGGTATTACTATCTTTCGCCTAAACGAAAAAATGGATGAAGGTGATATTTTAACCCGCCGTGAAGTGGAGATTCTCCCAGATGAAACTGCTGGGGAACTGGAAGCCCGTCTAGCTGAAATTGGGGCTGAACTTCTGCTGGAAACACTGGCCAAAATAGACGAAATCCCTCCCCAACCCCAGGACCATTCTCAAGCCACTTATGCCCCTTTACTAAATAAAGAGGATGGCCTGATCAACTGGGAAGCAACTGCCCGTGAAATTTACAACCGTATTCGTGCTTTTAATCCCTGGCCTTCTGCTTATACCTTTTTCCGGGGAGAAAGGGTTAAACTGTTGCGGGCCAAAGTAGTGCGCTTCAAAGAAGAACCGTCCATCACCTGGCAAGAAAAAGTCAACCAGGCTTTCTCGGGTAAGGCTCTCTCAGGTGAGGCCCCTTTGAGTAAGGCTCTCTCAGTTGAGACTTCTTCAGGTGAGACTCCTTCGGGTGAGACCCCTTTGGTTGACGCCCCTTCCGCTCAGACTCCTTCAGATGAAAGGAACCAAAAATCCAGACAAGAAACGCATTCTCCTGAAGAAAAAATCATTAAACCAGTAAATCCAGGAGAAATAATCGCTGTGGAGAAAGAGGGGCTTTATGTTAGTTGCGGCCAAGGGACAACTCTTCTCTTAGAAGAAGTCCAACCAGCCAACAAAAAAGCCATGCCAGCCTATCAATTCTCATTGGGTCGGCGGATAAAACCCGGTGAGGCCTTTGACTCCTCCCCTAATCCTAAATAATCTAACTAAATCCTCAATAATTATTGAAATAAAAAACACAAGACAAAAATAGCCTCTCAGCAACTTGAATAAGCAACCCAATGATGATTTTTTGCGTTTTATTTAAAGGAAGAATTATATAAGGTTTAGGAAATTTAACTAAAAGAGGGCTTTTCCTCTGGGCTAGAGGTGTTTAAAAATCTTGACAGAGCTTGATAAATTATGATAATCAAAGGAAAGATTTATGAGAAAAAAGTATCTAAGCATTATAATTGTCCCTCATACTTCGAGTTCTCATCGGACGTATTCCTTCTCTAAAAGAAAATTAAAATTTATTCTGGGAATTACCATTTTTCTCTTTTTAGTGCTGGTGGCCTTTTTGGTGGACTATTTTACTATGAATGTCACCCGGGCTAAATATAAAGAACTCCTCTCCCGTTTTGAAAACCAACAACAGACTCTGCTCGCTTATCAGAATAAAATCAAATCACTGGAAAAAACCATTAACGATTTTGAAATTTACGCAGAAAAACTCAATATCATGGCCGGGTTAAAATCTGAGGACATCCTGAAGACTAAACCTGGGGTAGGTAGCGGCACTGGCGAAGACTTGAGTTCCGCCTCCGCCTCCCCAACTCCCGCCACTAATCCCAAGCAGGGTCTAGTCACGCTAGAATCACTTCAGATAAAAGCAGCCGGCATTAAACAAAATCTTAATATCCTGAGCAATCATTTCGAAGAACAAGCTCTGCAACTGGCGGCCACACCCACTATTTGGCCCACCAAGGGGTGGGTTACTTCGGCTTTTGGCTGGCGGAATGATCCTTTCACCGGCAAGCGGGCTTTCCACCGGGGATTGGACATTGCCACCCACTACGGTAATCCTGTGGTAGCCACAGCCGACGGTATCGTCATTCAAACCAGTTATGATAAAATCGGCGGTAAGACTATTAAAATCAGCCACCGTGGCGGTTACACCACCGTTTACTGTCATCTGAGCAAATTTCTCGTGCGGCCCGGCCAGAGAGTCAAACGCGGCCAAACTATTGGTTTAGTGGGCAGTACAGGAAAAGCCCTAGGCCCTCACCTGCATTACGAAGTGCGCCGCAACGGCAAATCCCTCAATCCTTACTACTATATTCTGGAAGAACAATAATTATCGGTAATTTCCAGGGTTAGATAACTATCAAAGTCGGAACTTCACCTTCTCCAATTATTAAAGGTTTCGGTCTTCTCATATCACCCATGCATTGGGTCACGCCTTCGCATTTCCTATTGAACCTCAAATAAAATAAAAAACTAAAAGAAAGCCGCCTCAGGGAAGAAGCTTTTAGTTAGTTGAATTAAAATCATCCTGCCCTCTCTATTGTCCTAGCTGATGTCTTATTTGAGACTATCCTTTGGCTCCTCCGGATGATTGGTTCCAGGAAAGAATTTCCTAAATTAAATTAATCTGACTAATAGGCTGACTAAAAAAATGATTAATTATTTTGTTCATCAAAGGTGAAAGGTCCAGACTTGGACTCAACCCCACCATTTTGATCAAAAAGACATGGGAAAAACTGGGGGATATTCAAAATTTATCAGGTTAATGGTTGATAAATGATATTTCAAATAAAAAAAATTGAAGATCTTTCCTCAGTGGAAAGTGTCCCCTAGTGGAGGGTGTCTGACACCCAAAATTGAGACACCCAATATTGACACCTAATATTTGTAGGACCGCTTAGCCCGGCAAGGATTCCCGGCGAGGACTAGACTAACCCCAAATTTCCTAACCTGGTCTATTCATAAATTAAAAAAAAATGACTCATCGCAAAAATGAATACCTAATAGTTTAAAATATTTATTAAGAAGTAGTTCAGCTCACCATATCCACAGATCCTTCGTTTGACTCCATATCCGGCTTTAAATGA
>Ga0190363_1001063_pt1 | contig 16397 bp, 18 predicted proteins | sample 48721867_MG_FD_161272 | JGI IMG/M metagenome (GOLD analysis project Ga0190363, IMG submission 161272) | Hydrothermal vent microbial mat bacterial communities from Southern Trench, Guaymas Basin, Mexico - 4872-18-6-7_MG | ecosystem: Environmental > Aquatic > Marine > Hydrothermal vents >... | reverse complement strand
GCCATTTGCATGTCCTTTCCAAAAAAGATTTAGAATAGAGGGCGTATTTAATCTTGGTGGGAGAAAAGTTGGGTACTATGACTGTGCCAATACCTCATAGGTTCGCGATAACCAAAGTTAGGATAGTTGGCGAGTGGAGTTGGGACCAGAAGTGTGTTATATGCCTCGGCGACATAAAGCCTGGAGAGAAGATCTTGATGTGTCCCAAGTGCGGTGCAATAGGACATGAAGACCACTTTTTAGAGTGGATAAAGGTGAAGGCGCTGTGCCCAAATTGTAGAAGTATCCTGAGGGAGAAAGACTTAAAGAGGTTTTAAGGAGGAGGACGGCGTGATCGTTAGGGTGGTTTCAGCTATTGGAGGAGACGTCTGGGAGATGGATCTCCCCCCTGAAACCGACATAGGAAAACTTAAGAGGGAGGTTGCCAAAAAAAGGAAGGTTTCCCCGAACATGATAGCTATAGCATTCAGGGGTATGCAGCTTGACGACGATGTCACCCTTAAAGAGGCGGGAGTAGAAGAATACGACAAACTCTATGTAATAACCCGGACTGAGGGTGGATGAACAGTAGGACTTGGGGGGCTAAAAATATTAACGGACGAGCAGTTTTACGCCCGCCTAGTTTACGAGGCTAAGCTGCTGGAGAAAGAGGAGCCGACGTTTAAACCGGTGAATGGAGACTTAACCCATTGGAAGGGTGTCATCTTAGGGACGGGAGTGTATGATGGAGGAGTGTTTGAGATAGAGATATTCATACCCAGAGACTACCCGTTTAAACCCCCCAAGGTTTTTTGGAACACCCCCATATGGCACCCTAACATAAATAGGCGTGAAGTATGCGTGGGTATACTGGGGAAAGAATGGACGCCTAACACAACGATCGTTGGGGTTATAGAGGCGCTAAGAACCCTCCTAAACTTCCCGAACCCTCACTCCCCTCTTAACACTAATGCTGCAAAGCAGATGCTTAGGGACATGAAAAAGTTCAGAAGGAAGGTTAAAGAGTACATTGAAAAGTATGCCACGTGGCAGAAGGTTCTGAAAGGATAAAGGGAAGAGTAAGGTTGGTGGAATGAGGGAGGACAGGTATCACAGGCAGCGTCTCCTGAAGGAGTGGAGTCAGGAGAAGGTTAGAGGGTCTACTGTTTTCATTGCTGGAGTAGGGGCTTTAGGATCCGTGGTGGCCCTAAACTTGGTGATGATGGGGGTTGGGGAAATACTTATTGCAGACTACGACACGGTTGAAGTCTCCAACCTGAACAGGCAGCTTCTCTTCAAGGAGGACGATGTTGGACGGAACAAGGCTGAAGCCGCTAGGGATGCACTCTTGGAAGTTAACCCTGACGTGAAGGTTGAAGCCTTCCCGGTCGACATAGCAGAGGTTCCAAGGGAGCATTATGAGAAGTGCGACGTGATAGTAGACGGACTAGATACTTTCGAGGCTAGACGATGGATAAACTCTCTAGCTGTAGAGTTAAAGAAGCCGCTTGTGCACGGTGGAATGTATGGGTGGTGGGGGAACGTTCAGGTGGTGATACCTTACGTTACACCGTGCCTTGAATGTCAACCGCTAATCCCAGAAGACAGGCTGATGCAGATTTGCACCCCCTTAGGGGTGAAAAGGAAGAAGAGGGAAAGGGTAAAGGTGAGGGAGGCGCTCCCTGCAGTCGTCACTGTTAGCTGCGTGATAGGTGGTATACAGTCGCAGGAAGTTGTAAAGATCCTTCTTGGCTTGAAGCCGCTCGACAGCTTCCTGTTCTATGACGGTTTAAACCAGGCGTTCACCTTAGTTCCGCTTAGAAGGAATCCTAAATGTGTTGTTTGCGGTGAGGAGTACGCTTTGAAAGGGGTGGAGTACGCCTTGGATCCGGAGGAAACGGTAGGGGAGCTTAAAGGCAGGCTTAGCGCTACGTGGGGGCTAAGGGAGCCTGTAAGGCTCGTTTACAAGGCAAGGTTAATAGAGGGCGACGATAAGAAAATAAAAGAGTTGAACGTTAAGAGCGGAGACGTACTCTTCGTTTACGATCAAAGCAGGGCTAAGCCAGTAAAAATAACGGTTAAGATCTCATGAAGTCTTTTCTCGTCTCTCCTTTCGGTAGCAGTGAACGCAGAGAAAGTGGGTTTTCTGGCAGTCGACTGGAAGAACTTTAGGGAACTCGTAGCCGCACTCAGGACACTTCACTTTTTTTATCCTGTAGGGCAAGGCTGCATCCCCGGCTTTAGCCTTGAGAAAGCTATGTTTGGATGTTTGGGTACGCATATAAAACTGCTGGTCTTACGTAAGGAAGTTCACGATCTTCCTTTCGAGCTTTGAGAGAGCTCTGAGAACGATCGGTTTCTTGAAAACCAACTCTAATTCTACGAGTAAGGTGAAGAGAATGATGGTGGACGACACGTAGTCGTTTGCGAGGAAATAGCCTAGGGCGCCAAGGGAGCCATAGAAGCCTATGATGGTTGCAGTTATGACTTTTAACCTTTCCTCCCACGCCCCCCCGCTTCGCTTAAGGTACATTACAAATCCTAAGGGAGCTAACGTGACGAAGAGAAGCAGGTAAACGAGCGCGCCTACCTCAGGGAAACCCTCATACTGGTAGGAGTAAGGCAACCACCAGGCAATCTGAAGGAGAGTTAAGATGGAAACGTCAACTACTGGAACGTAACGTTTCACCTTCCTCCCGCCTCCCTCATATTCCCCCCCAAGTAACGTCCTCGAGTGCGACCTGTCCTTCACCCTCTTAACAGATAAAATGGCGAATACTGCTATGAGAGACGCAACCGCTAACGCCGCCTCCAGCCTAGGTTTAAAATGCTGTGTCACTGAGACGTAGATCGGATTTCCAACGTAGAGAGCCGCCAAGTAGGTTAAGACGAGTAGGTATTTTCTTCTTGTCAGAATTGGGCCTCTATTCCTCGGGAAGTACCGGTCTACTATTAGGAAGGTTAGGGTTACCGTGTAAACGGCGTGGAAGACTGTTAGGAAGGTAGCCCAGACAGTGTTTAACCCCAGGAAACGGCCGTATCCAGGCTTAAGCCACTCGGTGACTGGGGCATAGAACGTTAACGTCATCACCCCCTCCTCCAGCAGTCCAAAGAGAACGCCTAGAAAGAAGACGTCCTTGTAGTTGAGGTCGAAACGAGAGTAAATGTCTTCCAGTATTAGGAGTTGGAGGGCGTAATACATGAACGTGACAACAATGTTTGACGGATAAAGGAACTCATACGGGAAAGTCCCCATGGATACTGCCTCAGCGTTCCATGCACCCACCAAAACTAATGCTAGACATCTTCTCAGAGAGAAGCGTCTCTCGGCAACTGCAAGGCTTGGCTCAGCCCTCAACTCCTCTCCCCCTCTTCCAGAGCAAGCCGTAGGGAAACCTTTTGTAACCAACATAGTTATAAGTATTACGTGTCTTTTTACCTTTGCTAAACGATCCTCCTTGAGGGATAAAGCTTGAACCCTGAAGAAGCATTTTCTAGAGTGAGAGCCTTAATGAAGGAGCACCATAACTTCTTCCGCGGATGCATACCCTTAATCGCAAGCGAGAACGTGGCTAGCCCGGCTGTTAGGGAGGCCCTCCTCTGCGACTTCGCGCATAGGTACGCTGAGGGATGGCCGGGGGAGAGGGTGTACGCCGGGTGCAGGTACATAGATGAGGTCGAATTATTATGCATAGATTTGGCTAAGAAGCTCTTTAAAGCGGAGTTCGTTGACGTGAGGCCTGTCTCAGGGGTGATAGCGAACCTTGCAGTTTACACAGCTTTCACGAGCCCCGGAGACACCATGATGGCGCTCTCCATCCCAAACGGGGGGCATATAAGTCATGCCGCCATGAAAACGAAGAATGGCAGGTTTCTCGGAGGGACGGCAGGAGCCGTCCACGGGCTTAACGTTGAGTACTTCGTCTTCGACAGGGAGGAGATGAACATAGACGTGGATGCGTCCGCCAAGAAGATAAAGGAGGTTAAGCCAAAACTCGTCCTCTTCGGCGCGTCAGTGTTTCTTTTCCCCCACCCCGTTAAGGAGCTCAGCGAGGTTGCAAGGGAAGTGGACGCATACGTGTGCTATGACGCGGCACACGTAGCAGGGCTGATAGCGGGGGGATACTTCCAAGACCCGTTAAGGGAGGGAGCGGACACGATGCAGATGAGCACGCATAAAACCCTTCCCGGACCGCAGCACGGCCTTATAGCAGCTAGGGAGGAGCATGGTGAAGCGATAAGGAGGGCGGTTTTCCCGGGCTTGACCAGCAACCATCACCTTCACCATGTGGCTGCATTAGCCATAGCACTAGCAGAGTTCATGAAGTACGGAAGGGAGTATGCTGGGCAGGTCATTAGGAACGCTAAGGCGTTAGCGCAGGCACTCTACGAGAGGGGGTTTAACGTCTTGGGAGAGCACAAGGACTTCACCGAGTCGCACACGTTAATAGTGGACGTAACAGGTTTTAAGGGTAAGGTTGGGCTGGGCGGAGACATAGAGAGGCTCTTAGAGAAGGCGGGGATAATAGTTAATAGGAACCTTCTCCCTTGGGATTCAAGCGAGGGGAGGAGCTACCTTAACCCCGGCGGGATCAGGCTTGGAACCAGCGAAGTAACCAGGATAGGGATGAAAGAGGGTGAAATGGAGGAAATAGCTGAGTTCATAAAGAAGGTGGTCGTCGACGGAGAGAAGCCGGAAATTGTCCGTGAGGAGGTAGCCGAGTTCAGGAGGGAATACCAAAAGGTGCACTACTGCTTCAAGTCGATGACGGAAGCATACGAGTACATCGAGATACCCTAAAACACACTTTAACGTTAAGAAGCATTTTTGGTTGGGTGACGGCGAAGCTGCTAGCCCCCCTTCCTCCTTTTAAGAGACTCTCTTATGAAGGCTTTGTACACTGGGCTAGGGTTGTCAGGTCTGCTCTTAAATTCCGGGTGGAACTGCACCCCGACGATCCATCCGTCTTCAAGTTCTATTGCGTTGATTATTCTGCCTGTCTCGTCGTAGGCTGACACCTTCATCCCTGCTTCCTCGGCCTTTCTGGCGTACTCGGGAATTATATGGTATCTGTGCCTGAAGCGTTCAACTACGACGTCTTGCTTGTAGGCGTCCCACAGCTTCGTGCCCCTAACCAAGTACACTTTATGTCCTCCGAGACGCATGGTTCCGCCTTTATTCCTAAGTTTCCTTTGCTCCGGTAGAAGGTCGACGACAAGGTGGGGAGCACTTGGGTTAACCTCCGAGCTGTTAGCATTCTTTAAGCCGAGGATGCTCCTGCAGAAGGCTACGAAGAGAAGTTGCCCTCCAAAGCATATTCCTAGGTAGGGGATTCTCCGCTCTATTGCATACTCTGCAGAGAGGATCATCCCCTCCACGCCTCTCATTCCGAATCCTGGCGTTAGGAGGATGCCGTCAAAGTTCTCGAGGACTTCCACGCTGCCAGGGTCTTCCTCAAAGCTCGTGGTGTCTATCCATTCTATGCTTGGCTTGGCGCCGAGGCTGGCGGCGGCATGCCTAATTGCCTCGTTAATGCTTATGTAGCTGTCAACTATCTGAGTGTATTTTCCCGGCATAGCTATCCTAACAGTCTCCCTAGCGTTTTCGTATAGGGAGACGAGACGACTCCACTTTTCAAGGGAGGGCTTCCGTGGGGGGAGGGAGAGGATCTTGCACAGGTATTCTCCTAGCCTCTGCTCCTCAAAAAGGAGCGGCAACTTGTATATAACTTCCATGTTGGGGTTCGATATTACTGCTTCAGGGGGGACGTTGCAGTAGAGGCTAAGTTTCCTTCTAACGTCTTCCGACAGTGGCTCCTCCGACCTGCACACTATGATGTCTGGCTGAAGCCCCATTCCCTGAAGCGCCCTCACACTATGCTGGGTTGGCTTCGACTTTTGCTGCTGAACCGTCTCTAGGAAGGGAACGTAGGTCACGTGCACGAGGGCAGTGTTCCCTTTACCCTCCTCCAGCCTAAACTGCCTAATGGCTTCTAGGAAGGGCATTGCTTCTATGTCGCCGACCGTACCTCCTACTTCTATCAGCAGGATGTCCGGCTTTTTCTTCTCGGCGACACCTCTAATTCTCCTTTTGATCTCATCAGTTATGTGAGGGATGATTTGTATGGTTCTGCCTAAGAATTCTCCCCTTCTTTCCTGAAGGATAACCGTGAGATAGATTTGACCGGACGTTATGTTCTGCTCGGGTGAAATAAACTTCCCGAGGAAGCGCTCGTACGTCCCAAAGTCCTGGTCTATCTCGGAGATGGTGAGTTTGAATCCTTTAACCGGCCTGAACTCCCAGACCTCCTCCGTGATGTAAACCTCCCCGTGTTCTACGGGATTGAGCGTACCGGGGTCAACGTTAAGGTAGGGGTCTATTTTTATCACTTCAACATCATAGTTCCTAAACTGGAATAGCTTACCTATCGACGCGGTAGTGACGCCTTTACCTATACCAGACATTACACCTCCGGTCACCATGACGTACTTGGTCACCTATACCACCACTCCGGACAGGGGAACTGAGTTACGTAGGAAGAAAACCTCCTCCACTATTTAAAGTTACCACGAGGAAGATATTAACATTAAAAGCATATAAAAGTAGATGAGCCCTCGGTAAGTGAGCGAGGGACGTGCGGTTTCGGTGAGGGAGAGGCCCGTTTAACGGTTCAAAGGAGAGCTTATGTACTATTTTAAAAGTGGGCTTTCAAGGTGGAAGGAAGGAGATAAGTTATTAAGGGCTTCCTTCCCCCTTCATAGCTTGGGGGATGATGACTACGACGGTCTTCTGAGCTGAAGCTGTGAGGAAGAAGGTATGTTGCTGACCTTACCAACATGAAAGGTGGAAGAGTGTGGTTGGGGGTAGGCTCATCCAAATGCCTTTTCACCATTTCCCAGGTCTGTCTCTCTTTTAAATCATCGCCACCCATGAAGAATGTTGCTAAGAAGCGTTAAAAAGGATTTTCGTTTAAGGGGGTTGGTGGGAAGGCTATGTGCAGGGCGAACCATTTTTAAGGGAGCTTAAGCCCTGATGATAAGGGTTCTGAATTCTGTTGAGGTGGGTTAAGGGTTGACGTGCTACGTTGTCGTTGGGGGATTCTTCGGAGACGAGGGAAAAGGGAAGGTTATTTCGTACCTTGCCCTGAAGGACAAGCCTTCAGTCGTGGCGAGAGGAGGATGTGGCACTAACGCCGGCCACACCGTAGAGTATGGGGGGCGAAGGTTCAAGTTAAGGCAGATTCCAAGCGGGTTCGTCTATGAGGGGGCAAGGGTGCTCATAGGGGCAGGCGTCCTCGTCGACCCAAATGTTTTCCTTAAAGAGGTTGAGGAGGCTGGTGTCAAGGGAAGGGTGGGAGTGGATTATAACTGCGCTATTATAGAGCCAAGACATATCGAGCAGGACCGGGGGTCACGCCATCTCTCCGGGAAGATCGGCAGTACAGGAACGGGATGTGGGCCATGTAACGCTGAGAGAGCCATGAGAACTGTTAGGCTTGCTAGGGACGTCGACGAGTTGAAGGAATACTTAACCGACGTCTCCCTCGAGCTAAACGAAGCCGTGGACAGGGGGGAAAACGCTATAATAGAGGGGACACAGGGTACGTTCCTGTCTCTTTACCATGGGACATACCCTTACGTTACAAGTAAGGATACTACCGCGTCGCAGGCGTGTGCGGACGTTGGCATAGGGCCAACGAAGGTAGACGAGGTTTTAGTTGTTTTTAAGGCTTACGTGACGAGGGTTGGAGGAGGCCCTCTTCCAGGGGAGCTAAGTGAGGAGGAGGCGGAGAGGAGGGGGTGGCTTGAGGTTGCGACCGTGACCGGTAGGAAGAGGAGGGCTGCTCCCTTCAACTTCGAGCTGGCTAGAAGGGCTGTCAGGTTGAACGGAGCAACCCAGGTAGCAATAACTAAGCTTGACGTGGTGTACCCTGAGTGCCAAGGTGCGACTAGCTTCGAAGAGCTTCCAAGGAAGGCCGTGGAGTTCGTTGAGGAAGTTGAGTCGCAGCTTAGGAGGCCTGTGACGATCATAGGTACGGGTGCAGACGCAAACTCTGTGATAGATAGAAGAGAGGAGATTTGACGTGTGATAGAAGGTTTAGCTGCCGCATCCGTTCACGTTATTTGGTGGGGCATAAACTCCCTTAGCTCTTTAACCAGGTTCTTTACCCCTTTTATCATGGATAGCGCTAACGGTATTCTTTCAACCTCTGCGATCTTCACCGCGAGAGGGTCTACTTTCTTCGGCCCATGCAGGATGACTACGGATGGCCTCAACATCTCTGACAGTCCCAGCTGGCTGGTTTTAATCGCCACCATCGACGCCCTTCCGCTTATAACGTTAGCAAATATTGCAGCTCTCTGGGGGGTTGAGCCGTAGAGTAGGATGAGCTGCTCTGATGATAGCTTAAGGATGGCGTTCACCACGTCGACTGCGGTGTATCCATAGATGGCGTTACTGAGCATATCTTCATTTGCAAGAACCTCACACTTTAAGTGTTCGCAGAGGGCTTCAGCCTTTACAGGATATGAGAACTCTCTTATGTCGAGGATCACATCTGACGGTATTTCGCGCCCCATCATTCTTAAGAGACCATTGACTATTGAGCCGCCGCGGCTTTCGTCGAGGGCGATAAGGCACTTAACAAATTTCTGAATGGTGTCGATTCTAGGGGAGGACCTTCTCCCACTTTCATAGTCGCTTATCACGGAGGGTGAAACACCCAAGGCTTTAGCTATGTCTTTCTGTGATATCTGGAACCGTTCACGCCACTTCTTCATGGAGGCGCCTGGATCCTCTGAAAGGGTTATTTCACCCGCTATTATCTGGCAAAGGCTTTTCTTCGGGTCACTGGCCTCCAAACCGGACACCTCTTTGCAGGTTTAGAGTTAGGTCAAAGGGGGATGTAAAAAGCTTTTCGGTGGAGGATTAAATGTGATTAGGCATTTACCGAAGAATGGTTCGACACAAAGTGAAGGGAGCGCTGAGGCTTGCACGGCAAGCCTCCACTATGCCACAGGCACCATTCGCACCTGTAAGAGTAGGGTGGGCGGTGGGAAAAGTTTAAATATTAATGTAGTTAGTAAGATTAAAGACCCCTACAGGGGTGAATTGGTGATGCAGCGCCAATATCTGCTTCCGTTAGGTCAAATCCCTGCTGGATGGATGGTGATGTCCCGCCAATTTTAGTTAATTTAGAAGAGGGTGCAAACGCTAGTTTTCGACTTCCCCGTCGTACCGGTAAAATGGGTGTACACGTCGTATTAAGGCTGTTTCTCCCTCAAAAGCAAGGAGGTGAAGGGCAGTGGTTGCCAGCGACGTCATAGTGGTCAAGTTTGGAGGGTCATGTATAAGTTCTGGTGCAGACCTTAGACGGGCAGCTTTAATGGTCAAGAAGGTGGCTGCTGAGGGTAAGAGGCCGGTGGTGGTTGTTTCAGCGCTGAAGGGTGTCACGGACCAGCTGATAAAGGTAGCTGATGACGCCACCCGTGGCCGCGTAAGCCCGCAGGAAAAGGATTCCATAGTGTCGCTTGGGGAGGTTGTTTCCGCGAGGGTTATGGCAGCCGCTTTAAGGTCTATTGGAGTCGACGCCGTGGAGGTTGATCCCTACTCTGAGTACTGGCCAGTGTTCACTGATGACGTTTTCGGCGACGCTAACCCGGTTTTAGAGTTGACGAGGAAGGCTGTAGATGAGAGGATAAGGCCTTTATTGAGCATGGGCGTCGTACCCGTGGTCTGCGGATTCCTCGGTTTAACCGTTGACGGTAGGGTGACAACTCTTGGTAGGGGTGGAAGCGACACGACGGCTGTTCTTCTGGGAGCGTGCCTGGGGGCTTCAGAGGTTGTCCTCGTAAAGGATGTTGGAGGGGTATTAACAGGTGACCCGAGGGTTTTGAAGGGATACAGTAAGCTGGACGTCCTAGATGCCAGAGAGACGTTTATACTCGCATCATCTGGTGCGAAGGTGATCCACGCTAAAGCCCTTCGGTTTAAACCCGAGGAAGTCAACATAAGGATAGTTGGGTTTAATGAGGGGGACATCCTGGCAGGGGGAACGCTGATAGTTGGAGCATGCCAGCCTGAGGTGGAGGTTTCAGCTTACGAGAAGCCTATTTTAGCGGTGACGGTCATAGGGGAAAGGGCGGCCAGTCCGGAGGCTTTCTCAAAGCTTATGATGGCTGTAAGGGAGGCTAAGGCCGAGTTGGTGTCCGTTGCACTAGAGCCACTATCAATGACGCTTTACGTTTCAGACGGGGAGGCAAACATCTTAGAGGCGCTGCACGGTAAGGTGATGGAGGAGGAGCTCGGGAAGGCTTTGACCTGCTCTAGCAAGCTAGCCATGATAACCCTTAAAGGCGCTGGGAAAGTGGAGGGGAAGGAGGTTTCAAGGATCCTCTCGGAGGAAGGTGTAGGATTCCACAGCATTTTAACCTTAAGCTCGGGGGTTAGAATATTTGTGAGTTGGGATGAGAAAGATAGGGTGCTTCAGAAAATCGAGAGAATAGTCAACCCGGTTAGGAGGTTTGAAAGGTGAAGAAGGTGGATGTTGCCATATTGGGATGTACAGGAACCGTCGGGCAGAGACTGGTGGAACTGCTACATGACCATCCATGGTTTAACATAGTCGCGGTGGCAGCGTCTGAAAGAAGCGCGGGGAAAAGGTATGGTGAAGTGGCTGGAGCCAAGTGGCATCTCCCCACGAACGTACCTGAAGAAGTGGCATCCATGGAAGTTGTTAACACTTCGGTGAGGGAGGCTGAGGCCCCACTAGTCTTTTCAGCCCTCCCGTCCGACATAGCTAGACACGTAGAGCCCGAGTTCGCGGAGGCGGGATGCACCGTTGTAAGCAATGCGAGCGCCTTCAGGATGGAGGAGGACGTGCCTCTGATTATACCAGAGGTGAACCCAGACCACTTAAGGCTCATAGACCTGCAAAGGGAGAGAAGAGGATGGAGTGGCTGCATAGTGACGGATCCGAACTGCACCACTATAGGGTTAACCATACCTTTGAAGCCCATCTATGACAGGTACGGTTTGGAGAGGGTTTACGTTGCCACCATGCAGGCGATTTCGGGGGCAGGGCTCCCCGGGGTTCCAGGGCTTCTAATCACGGACAACGTCATACCCTACATTTCAGGGGAGGAGGAGAAAGTTGTCAATGAAACACGGAAGATCCTCGGGAAGCTTGAGGACAGCAGGGTTTCACCAGCCAACATAAAAATAGATGCTTCATGCAATAGGGTTCCAGTCGTGGACGGGCACACCGAGTCCGTTTTCCTAGTTACGGAGAGCGAGGTCGAAGTAGGAGAGGTTAAAGAGGTACTCCGGGAGTTCAGGGGGGAACCTCAAAGGCTTAAGCTTCCCTCAGCCCCAGAGCAGCCAATCATAGTCAGGGAGGAGGTTGACAGGCCTCAGCCCAGGCTTGACAGGATGGCTGGGAGCGTGCCGGGGATGAGCGTGAGCGTAGGCAGAATCAGGAGGGGTTCAGAGCCGAACACGTTAATGCTCACTCTTTTAAGCCATAACACTATTAGAGGGGCGGCGGGGGCGGTCGTTTTAAACGCAGAGTTAATGCTGGCATACAACCTTGTAAGGTAGGTGGTCGAAGTGGATGGGAAGCAGGCTAGACTCTGCCGCATAACTAGGCGTGAGAGGGCAGTTATAATACCGATGGATCACGGAGTCACCAACGGGCCCATAAAGGGGCTAACCAACATGGATGAAATCGTCGGTAAAGTGGTTGAGGGCGGAGCTACAGCCGTGCTCCTCCACAAGGGCATCATAAAGCACCTTTGCAGGCCCCCCGAGTGCGGGATTATAATGCATCTTTCAGCTAGCACCGTGCTAGGCCCTGACCCGAACTGGAAGGTGAGGGTTGCATCCGTCGAGGAAGCCATAAGGCTCGGCGCCGACGCTGTCTCCGTCCACGTCAACGTCGGAAGCGAAAGGGAGCCTCAAATGCTCGAGAAGCTTGGCTACGTGGCAGACATGTGCGACGAGTGGCGTGTCCCCCTAATAGCGATGATGTATCCTAGAGGGAAAAACATAGACTCCCTAAGTCCGGACGCGATAGCTCACGCATCAAGGATAGGGGCGGAGCTGGGCGCCGACATAGTTAAAACACCTTACACCGGGAGCCCTGAAACGTTTAGGAGGGTTGTTGAGGGGTGCCCGGCGCCCATAGTGATAGCTGGCGGCCCAAAGGCTGAAACGGACTTGGACGTGCTCAGGATGGTGAGAGGTGCAATGGACGCGGGGGCCATAGGGGTCGCCATGGGGAGAAACGCCTTCCAGCACGAGAACCCTGCTGCGATAGTTAAAGCGGTTGCGGAGGTCGTCCTCAACGATGCCGAAGTTGAGGAGGCCGCCGAGAAGGCGGGGGTGAAAATTTGAAGAAGATCGTTTTAAAGCTGGGTCAACCGTGGAGTGACGCAAAAGAGTATGTTATTGAAGCGTTAACCCACGGCATAAACGCCTTCTACGTCCCTCCGGGAATGGTGGAGAAGGTGCGAAGCCTGGGAAGCGTCGAGGTTTTCTCGGAGGCCGATGGGGCAGACGTGGTCGTGGCGTTGGATGACGGAGGGGAGCCAAGGAAAGGCGTAGCCTACATAGTTAAAGTTGCCAAGAAGGAGGATGAGGAGAGAGTTTACGGTCTTGCGAGGGCCGGGGCGACCGCTGTGATAGTTGAGGCCGAGGACTGGAAGATAATACCGTTAGAGAACATCATAGCAGACCTTCACAGGATGGACACCGAACTGTACGCTGAAGCTGAAAGCGTTGATGAAGCACGCACCCTGCTCCAGACGCTTGAGCTGGGCGTCGACGGAGTAATATACGAGCCGAAAAGCCTAGACGAGGTAGCGGAGCTGGCGAAGCTGGTTCAGACCGAACACGCGCTTCCACTCGCCCCAGCCAAGGTCGTTGACGTAAGGGAGGTTGGGATGGGAGACAGGGTCTGCGTTGACACTTGCTCGATGCTTAAGGTCGGAGAGGGAATACTCGTCGGGTCACAGGCTCAAGGCCTCTTCCTAGTCCATAGTGAGACGCTAGAGACGGAGTTCACCTCGCCCCGCCCGTTCAGGGTGAACGCCGGTCCTGTTCACTCCTACACGCTCTCACCCGACGGGAAAACAAGATACCTTTCAGAGTTGAAGGCAGGGGAGAAGGTGCTGGCCGTAGACTACAAGGGTAACGCGAGAGAAGCCGTGGTTGGAAGAGTTAAAATAGAGAGGAGGCCGCTCCTCCTGGTCGAGGCGGAGAAGGACGGTGAAACCTTCAAGGTGCTCCTCCAGAACGCTGAAACAGTCGCCCTAGTCGGCGAGGACGGGAAAGCAGTCTCCGTGGCGAAACTTAAGAAGGGAGATAAGGTGCTAATCCACATAAGCCAGAAGGGAAGGCACTTCGGCAAAAGCGTAGAGGAGACAATAATAGAAAAGTAGGCTATCAGAGGTCACCATGCCTTCTCGGGAAAAGTGATCGTTTCCGGTTCAACACCTACCTTCCTGAAAGCCTCCATAATCATAGAGAACGCCTCCTCCAAGTTGTTCCCAAGGAAAAACATGTGGCTTCCGCATCCCTCATCACAGTCACTTGACCCAAAACCCTTAACCCCAACCCCCCCAACAGACCTCAAGGCTTTAGCCACCTTATGTTCAAGCCTAACATTACTCAAAGCAAGGAACACCGCAACTATTTTCGCAAACCCCGACGTAGTAACGTAGTCAATATGCCAGAAAACGGTTTTTGAACTAGATAAATGCCTACTAACCCGAGCATGAAGGCTGCTTGCACCCCTCCCCATCCCCGAACCCACATAACCGTAATACCCCCACCTGAAGAAGACATCCCCCAAACTGCCAACCCTGACCACAGCATCCTCAGGGAAACGCAAGAGAAGCACATAGACACCCTTCACAATTGACCTCCAAACCAATCACTAAGAGCTAAACCCACACAGCCCGCCACCCTTACAGCACACATCCCTTCTCTCATCTCCCACACCCATATAAAACCCTGATGAATTAAAAAACTTTAAAGTATTCCCAGCACTCCTCCATAAAGTCTTTCCCTTTTCGAAGAAAGAAAAAGTCCTATAAGTAAAACCCTGCTACGAAATCTAGAGGCAACCTAGAAAAACATCCAACGATATCATCAAAAAAGAAAAAACTAAAACTTAACTTTTTCTAGATTCCAACGCTTTCCTCCGCTCCTCTAAGAGAAGATGCAGCCTCTGCTTATCCACAGGGTAAAACTTGTACGCCACAGTAAACAGAATTAAGCACGCTGTCCACGGCACCACCGTCGTCAACAGCATAGCAGAAGTTAAAGCCTGACCAGACCAGTATGCCACAGCCACCCAAGTCATTATACCAACAAAACCATAGCTCCCAGATAAGGTATCCAGAAAAACGCGTAAGGATTCATCCACTCCATGAAAAAGCCGCCGAGAATATCCGCCAGCCATCCAGCCAGCAACGCCCCCACAGCCGAAAACCCAGCCTCAAAAAGCTGCTCAATCGCAAAAGCCGTACCCCTAACCTCAGGCTTAGTCACGTCAGCAACCATCGGCTGAACCGCAGCGGGAGCAGACCAGCTCAAAGCCGCACCAGTCAAAAAGCCCGAAACGGCATACCCCAAAGCATCCAAAGGCACCATCAAAATGAAAGCCGTCAAAGGAATACCCATGAAAATCAATATCTGAACTGTCAAAATCCGCCCCTTATCCGGATTCCACGCATGAAGCCTATCCCCTTATATACCCACCCATAGCATTCCCAATAGCCACGCCCACGACAATCAACCCGAAAACCGTAGTCGCAACATCAGGAGGCTGATACCTAGCGGTCTCAAACACCCAAGTCCGGAAGTAACCGTATCAATTAGCTCGCTTTCGGAATAATTTCTGATGATAAAAATAAAATAGCAGACTTTTAATGTATGTTATTTCCATAGTTTTATAGATTTATTAACAAAAAATAATTTATAAGTTAACTTCTTTTCTCCAGAAAATAAGTTAAATTGTTTTTCTCATTTTAAGAATGATGGGTGCGGTGCGTTGGAGGGGTCGGCGTGTTTGAGGGTTCGTGGAGGGGTGAAAGGAGAAGGGAAGGTGAAGGAGACGTTAGCGAGACGGCTGAGAGGTTGTCGTGGCGGGAGGAAGTACTGTTAAGGGTTGGTGAGACTGCAAGAGGAAGGCAGTCCATTCAGCCGCTGTCAAGACTGGACGCTGCAGTTAGAGGAGAAACCTTAAGAGAGGCAGCGGAAGGGAAGACGCTTGAAGAGGTAATGCAGAGGACAGCTAAAGAAGCTGGAAAAGTTGAGAGGTCAAGAAAGGAGGGTGGAAAGGTTGAGAATGGAGGAGAAAGATGGAGGAATTTGTTTTTTGATGTGAAGAGGTTGAAGGAGTTGTGGAGGGGGAGTGATGTCTATGCATTGAAATGAATTCTTAATGAGTTTAAGAGGGAGGAGGAGAGGGCGGTTGAAGTTTTGGGGAGGATTATACGTTCTGAGAGAGGTATTGTAAGAGAGTGGGCGGAGTGGTTGTTTGAAAAGTTTAGGTTGAGAAGGGATGTTTCTTGCAGCATATTTGCGGATGCCTTGAAGAGCGTATTGTACAGAGTGGGAGGGAAAGGTCTGCTTGCTCGTGGAATTCCCGTTCCTAAAGAACTTTTAGAGAAGGTTGAGGGTGTGAGAGGAAAAGTGAGTATTAGAAAATTTGTTAAGTTGGTGAAGGAGGTTACAGGGGTTGATTTTAACGAAATTGATGGGAGTGTACTCTTTTATGGGCGTCTGGTTCCTGAAAGATGGTTACAGATCATTTATGACCTTCTTTGGAGGAGGGAAGAAAGTTCTAGGAGTATTGTGGAGGACTTTCAGAGGCAGAATGTAAGGTTGGATATTTATGGGAGAGTTTTCTTGAAGCGTGGTGAGGGTAAAATAGCAAGTATATTAAGAGAGAAGGGGGAGTCGTTAGAGAAAATCGCGAGACAAATGAAATTTAATAGCCCCCAGCTGTATGATTTCAATAAGGGGAAATTCAGTATCCCATTGATGTATGGGATACGATATGTAATAAAGTGGGATATGACTTGAGACGTGAAGGTGTTGAAGTAGAGATAAAAAAGAAGTTTCGTTTAATTGATTACGAGAAGGTTATTGAAACAATGGATAAGAAGGGAATAGCCTTACAGAGATGGCGAGGGAGATAATTAAGGAAGAGGGAGGTCATGAATGGTCAGTTATAGGAGTGTTACGTGGTTTTCTACGTATTATCGGCGTTGAAAAACTTGGGGCTGCTGCATCTATACTTTCCATTCCGGATGTTGTGAAGGTTGATAGGCAGGAGTTGCTGCTTAACCTCCTTTTGGAAGTTGAGAGACGAGTAGCTGCGAAGCCAGCAGAGCAACCCTGGCGCGTG
>Ga0190363_1001062_pt1 | contig 16404 bp, 16 predicted proteins | sample 48721867_MG_FD_161272 | JGI IMG/M metagenome (GOLD analysis project Ga0190363, IMG submission 161272) | Hydrothermal vent microbial mat bacterial communities from Southern Trench, Guaymas Basin, Mexico - 4872-18-6-7_MG | ecosystem: Environmental > Aquatic > Marine > Hydrothermal vents >... | reverse complement strand
CCAACAGAGGAACTCTTTGCTTCCAGAGAGAAGGGTCTGTCTGGGGGGTAATGTCTCTTGCTGCATAAGTTTCTGTTAAGGCTTTATCCATGATAGCATCCTCTTCAGGAGTCATTCCTCCTAGCATAATTCTCATTAAACCCACCAAATTAATCACGTTAGATCTTAAAACATCCTCTGGGTTTTCATCAGGTCTTGGAGTTGGCAAATCTAAAGGATTGATATGATGGGGCGAAGCTAGAGAAATATTAATAAAAGACCCTCCAACTGCATCGGCCAATTTTTTATATTCATTTTCAGGATCGATAACAATTACCTCAACTCCTTGCATTAGAGATCTTAAGATATCGAGTTTTGTAAAATAGCTCTTTCCGCTTCCTGACTTTCCAAAAACTACCATATTAGCATTTTCCATTGAAAACCTATCAAACAAAATTAAAGAATTATTATGAAGATTTATTCCGTACAAAATTCCATCGTTTGAACTTAAATCAAAAGAGACAAAAGGAAAGGTCGAAGATAGGGGACCAGTGTTCATTGAAGTTAAATCTCCCAGCCTATCTAAACCATAGGGAGCAGTACTGGTAAAACCCTCTTTTTGTCTGTAGAGGGCAGGTTTAATGTAAACTAACTTTGCTTCCAGAATTGATCTCAAGGTAGTTTCTAAATCTTTTAACTCTTTTTCGGAATTAGCATAGACTGTAAGATAAATTCCGAGTTTAAACATTCTTTCTTGACCTGTTTGGAGTCTATCCCTTAGGGTTTCCAAATCTCTGTAAGCTGTTTCTAAAGAAGGATCTCTAATTAATCCCTTTTCTTCCCTTTCTGAAATTTCAGCTGCAATCTCTGTCACTTTTTTCATTAATTGTTTTAAAGCGTATTCTGATTCCATTGGGAAAATGTGGAAGGTAATGTCCATCGGGCAATCTAAATTAATGATTGAAGAAAACCAGCCAGTAGTTAAATATCGAGGATAGGAAAAAATATAGTAAGTCCTAGCATATCTCTCACCAATTTTGAAATAACTTGGACTTAAAACAATGGAAGGGGGAGCGATAATGTCTTTTACAGTGACAGGAATTCTTTCAAATATTTTTTCTTCCTTTTTCTTTTTGAAAAATGGAAATATCATGTTGTTAATTCTGGTGGAATTTCTGGATAATAACCAACTTCAGCTTCTTGAGGATGATAAAAACTCCAAAAAAGCTCTATTAATTCAAGAGTATTTAAAGGCGTACATTGCAAACCACATCTTTTCAATCCCATGGCCACAAAATCTAACCTTTGCCAAAGTTGAGTTTTCGCTTTTTCAAACAATTCATCAGTTAAAGAAACAGTTTGTTTTTTTCCTACTAAAATTTCAGAAGGATAAAAAGGAACGATTACGAAGAAATTTTTAGTGTAAATATCTCCTTTCCCAACCAAACTCTGAATAAATTTTCTATATTCTCTTGTTTGGTATCTTAGCAATTCTGTGGGTTGTTTTTCTTCTAATCCCTTTATTTTTTCAATGTATCCTGTAATGTTGACCCTTCTTGATTGAATTAAAATTTGAATCGGAAAATCTAAAGAATTTAAGAAATTTTGGAATTGATAAATGATTGCTGCTTGTTCTTCTTCTGATTTTAGAGCAAAGTTAATTGAAGAAACCATCAAAACACCTCTTAAAGTTCTATCCCTTAGGATGACTACGCCTTCTTTAATGTTCTCTATTTCTAAAAATCTTTGGGTTGGAGCTGCTGGCATATTTTAAAAAACTCCTTTTCTTGACTTTATTTTTGTAATTTGGCTTTCTTTTTTTATAGCATAAAGAGGCTTTTTTTGCTCAACTTTCACTTCTTTGGTAAAAGTCTTTATTAACATTTTTTCTTTTCTTTTCCAAAAATAAGTTTTTGGGAAAAGATTGTATTTTAAAAAATCTGCAATGAAAGTTGGTAAAAACCTTCCTCCAACTTTTACAAAAGCTAAAACAATTCCTATTGCATCTAGGGGAAAACAAATTAAAAAGAATTTCCAAAAATTTCTCTGTCCCCAAAATAACCACAAAAGAAGGGTGATTGCACCCGGCACTCCAACAAAAATAAATTGTTTCAATGTTAAAGGTCCAACAATTGGAGTTTCCCTTTCAATTTGAGGAACAACAAACCTCATCTTTCAATTTTAACATTATCATTCTTCTTTCTCAATCGGTTCTCGGTAAATATCCACTTTTGGTGGAGTTGAAGGTTTCCTTTCAAAAGTTATTTTTTCAATTTCTTTTTTCTCTTCTGAGACAACTTCAGGTTTGTACAATTTCGTAAGATAGATCCTTACGGGATGAAAAATAAACATTTCAATTTCTCTTCTTATTTTCTTTGCTTTTTCTTCATCAATGTTGAGTTCAGTTTTTAATTTTTCTTTTAAATCTTCAGGATTCAAAAGTCCCATCAAAACTCTTCCTACTAATTTTGCTAATTTTGAGATATCTTCAATTTCATTTCTATCTGCAATATCCCAAATAGATTCTGCAGTTTTTTCAGAAAAGATAGCCTCTTTTAATTCTTCCGGAAGTTTTTCGTAAATTTTCCAAAGTTGTTCTTTTGAATATTCTTCTAACATACCTTTATCTTATATTAACATAAATCAAAAGAAAAACGAATATTTAAAAAATCTTCATTTGACAAAAATATTTTTTTTAATATAATTAAGGTAACCTTGAAAATTAAATATTGGAAGGAGGGATAAAATACGGGAAAAATAAAAAGAAAATTAAAAAAAACACCTCAATTGATTGAAAGCAAAGGAAAGAAAGAGAAAAAAAGAAATTTAACTAATATCTTTTTGTTTGGAGCTATTATTATGTTAGGCCTGGGATTGGTTTTACTCTTTGGAGCGTGGAGATTCTACTCATTTGTTTTTGGAATATCGGGGATTGCGTTGATTATCTCGAGTGCTTTGCTTTTGAGAGGAATTATTAGAAGAATTCCTTTTCCACAAACCTGGGTGATAGACCGGGCAGGTACATTGATACCAATGCCACCTGGATATCATATAATCTTAACTTGGTTTGGATATGATAAGATTTACAAAGTAGTTAAAGTAAATATTCAGTATTCCATTAAACTCTTTCCTGATATGCGATTGATTGCAATCGACATGAAAAAAGGTGGGGAAATTCGTCTTCACGATCCACGAATATGGATTAAAGTAGTAGATCCAGTGATTGCTCTAAGAACCGCGTTAAATTTCGAAGAGCAAATTAGAGAAATTGTAGAAAATAGACTTACTGGAGCAATCAATCAAATGAGTTACAGGGATATTATGGGAGTAAGAATCCCAAGATTGCTATTAAAAAAGAAGGAAAAAGAAGGAGTTAAAGCGCGGCTCAAAAAGAAGATTGACGAAATTATTAAAGAAAGCAAAAGTTTCAAAGACTTTCTAGAGAAGACGAAAATAGAGTTTGTTGGTTTTACTCTTGATGACTTCGATTTCGATAAAGAAACAACTAAAACTAGAAGAGAAAGAATTCTTACAGAGATGAGAAAAGAGATAACAAAAAATAAAGCACAAGCAAGGAAGAATGAATTGTCGGCGATTGCTAAAACGGCTAAAGAATTAAAAAAAGCAGGTTTTTCACCGGAAGAGGCACAGAAAATTGCCTCAGAGAGATACCAAGATCATCTAGTAGCTGAGCAAGGTAATTTGCAAAAAATAATCTGGCAAGGCAAAGGAATGAGTATTCCAGAAATAGCTGCCCAATGGGAATTTGGTAAAACGATACTGAAAAAAGCGAGAAGAAAAAAGCCTAAATCACTAAAGTTTCCAAGCAAAGCACAGGCAGAAAAAGCACTTAAAAAAGCTGTTAAAGAAGTTTTAGGTTAGAAGTTGGTAAGCTTCCCTTACCAACTTTTTTACTTTTTGAGAAATTAAGCAACATAAGGTGGTCTTTCTTCTCCTTCCCCTCTCTACTTTCCTTCCTCTTCCTCTAATCTTCCTTTTCTAAATAATCTTCTCATGCCTATCCTTGTTCTTTCTTCTAACTCTCTTTCTTCTCTTCTCATTCTTTCTAATGTTTCTCTTATCCTTCTTCGGCTCCAACCACCGGGTGTTCTATATCCAAAATCCTGAGCAGCGCCTCCTGCTAGATATAAAGCCGCGCTTGGGTTAAGTCTTATAAACTCTTCTGGTTTCATTCTTTCTACTATTTCAGAATAGGTATCAACAAATTTTCTCCCAAACTCTTGAGCAGCTTTTGATAATTGAGGTCCATGCCAGAATTTTTGAATGGCCTCCATTGTTGAAGGATCTTTCCAGAAATTTTTAGCGAAATGTTTAATCTCATCTCCTTTAGCCTCTCCAATTATTTTATCTTTTATAGTTTCATAACCTTTTTCCCTATCTTCATCCTTCAACTCAAAACCCATCTCTCTTAAATTTTCCTCAGATAGTTTGTCAATATATCCTCTTGCTAAAGCTTCTAACTCTTTCTTCTTGTTATATCTCCTTAGAATCGGACTTGCTTTTATTATCTCATCTTCAGACAATAATTCTCGTGTTTTCTTTGCGAATTCTTTACCTTTTTGTATTCCAGCAGCAGCATATATTCCTAATGCATTAGGATCCCATCTTTTCGCATGTTTAATTCTAGTTTCTAATTCTTCTGGTGTTTGTATTTTCATTGCTTCACTTTTTAGTTTTGATAATCTTTCTGCCTCTGCCTCCTCTAATGTTTTTCCGGTAACTTGGCGATGAATCCAACCTACACCTCGCGCAGCTCCTACTCCTAATCTAAGTCCAGCGCCTCTCATCCTCATTCTAAGAGGTATTTTCTTTCCAGCTTTTTCCATTTTTTCCTTTTCTTTTTTATATTTTTCATATTCTTCTTTTGCTTCTGGCCTAGCAGCTGCTTCTCTAAATCTTTTTGCTAATCCTTTTCCTACTATCGCTCCTGCTGCAGTGACCATACCTAAAAAAGCCGCACCAGTAGCTATCATGGCATTAGCCATTTCAGGGGCCGTTTTTTTAGCTATCCAAGCAGTTAAGGCAAGGAAAACAAAAAGAAAGAAATAGTAATTAAAGTAAGAAGGTAAAGAAAACCAAGCATAACCTGGTATTGCGGGCGGTAGTCCAGAGGGAGCTAAATAATCAGAACCTCTTAATCCAATTACGAGAAATAAAAATACAATAAGTCCAAAAACTAACCAAGAAGTAAAGTGACGCATCCATTCTTTCCAGTATTTTTGAGTTTGAGGCAGAATCGAACAAAGAAAAGCTAGAGGTGCTAAAATTACTAGGAACCAAATTGCGAAAATTCGACAGGCAAAAATGAATGCAAGGAATAGGAATATTCCACCTAATAAAACTGCTAATGCTGTTTGAAGAATCCAATGCAAAAGAGAAGGAAGGAAAACCGCAGAAGCAGCAATCATAGCTACAAGGCCATATTGGGCAAAAGGACCTATAAAAGGTATCATAAATAGCACGGTCATTCCTAAAAGCCAAGAACCTATATTTACCCACATATCTTGTATGCTTCCGAAGATAGTTGTAAGACTACTTGTAACTATATCTTCTACTCCTGCTGCTCTAAGAATCGATGTCTGAACGATGTTAGCAACATCTATTGCAATTCCTAAAAATACACGGAGGAAATTAATTAAAAGAGCGACAACAATCAGTTTTGGTAAAGCTTTTTTAGCTTGAAAAGTTTCAATCTTAAGAATAAAAGCAATTGCGATAATAACGAAAATAAAAATTAAAAAAACATTAGCCAATCCCGTGGTGAAATAAAGTCCAGAATCTATTATTGGAGTTTTTAAAGTCAACCATTCAGGGTTGCTAACTATCGCTTGAAGAGTAGCAGAAGAGATAGCTAAGAATATCATTCCGAATAATACAGCAAAAAACAATAAAATAAACCTTCGCGCTATTGGAGCAGAAGATTCTTCTACTCCTTCTAATGCAGTATTAAAATAATCAAAAATTCCTGTTCCGATAAAAGCTTTACAACTCTTTGGAAAAATTAGAAAGAAAAGAAGTATTAATAGAGAGGGGAAAAGAATTTTCTTTTTTAATATTTTTTTCATTATTTTAATCTTCCCCCGTTTTTACTAACCTTAAACATTCTATTGGTTCGTCTCTTTCAAGATGAAGCCGAAGATTAGGAGAAGAGGTATTTGTACTACCACTTTTATCTCCACATCCCCCACTACTCCAAAATTCATACCATGCAGGTTCTCTCCAAGGGCATAATTCTAATGTACATAATCCTCCTTCCTTATAACACTGTCCTCCTCTTATCTCACAGACTATGTCTGCAGTTGTAGTAGATTCCTCACCAGTATCTAAATTAGTTGATCTAATTAATAATTTTCCACCATCACACTCTTCGGTAACTTGAAAATTCATTTCGGTATTGGTGTAAGACTGGCATTTTTGAAAAAATCTTGCTGATTTTGCACCTTCAGGGTAGTCACTTCCATTATCATGAACTGTTGTATCCCAACCTGGATCTTCCCCAGACCATATTACTGTGGAAGTTCCTTTCCATCCAGTTTTAGAATATATTAACGCATAAGAACACGATTGCTGGGATTCTTCCCACCCGACAATTGTGACATTAGGTATCACAGGAGGTTCAAAAGTAGGAGGGATTAAGGTCGTAAGTTCAGGATTGATGGTATTTAAGATAATATAAATAGAGAATAAAAGTACTAGACCAATCAAAGCTGAAAAAATTCTATCTTTTGCCTCTCTCATTCTTGCTGGATCTCCAGCTGAGGTTAAATAAAGAAAACCACCAAAAATTAAAGATATTAACACTGCCAATCCTCCTAGAAAAATTCCCCAGTCATAAAAATATTTAACCATTATCGCAAGAGTACAAGTATCGCTATTTATCGGCGTACAAGCTGCGTTTAAATCTGTTCCAAAAGGAGACACAGGCCATGTTGTTTCAAGAGCTAATATTTCCTTTTCAGTAAAAAAGCTTAAAGTTAAAATCACCAATAGAGGAATCAAATATTCTTTATTCATAATTATTTAAGTATATAAATTTTACAAGTTTATTCCAAGTACTTTACATTTGATAAAATTTCTTCCCTTTCTTTTTTAAAATCTGTCCAATAAGTATTAAACGTAAAGAAGGAGATTAAAAAGAGCTTTCCTTCTCCTCTAATTAATTTCTCTTTGGAATGCAATGCAAAGCCATTTTTTCTTTTATAAAGAACCTCTAAAAGGGCTTCTTTCTCTTTCTCTTCTTTATTTAGAACTATCATTTCTGTTTCTTTTTCAGCTATATTCTTTTTCATAGTTTCGATAATTTCATCGAAGCTTTTATCTTTCAAATTCAATTCTTCTACTAATAAAAAAGCTTGACTTACTTTTTCAAAGTTAAATTTTTGTGCGAGAAAAAGTATTTTACTTCCGTTTATTTTCTCTACAGGAAATTGTTCTAGAAGCCTTTTGTCGACTTCTGTCCACTCAGCAGGATATTTTAATTTCAATTTTCCATCAGGAGAAATCCATTCTTTATAACCTTCTCTTTTGGGGAAAATTTTAGGTTTTGGGATTTCGACTTTTGGAGGTTTGAATTCTGAGATGGATTTTTTAAAGTTTTTAAAATGCCAAAAACTGAATCCACTCAAAAAGAAAATCATTAAAATAACAATTATGAAATCTTTTTTGGAGAGTTTCTTTTCTTTTTCTCTCTTTTCCACAATTGAGAAAAACTTATCCTTTCATCAATAATCTCACTAAACCTGGGATTCCTCTTGCTACCAATCCTATGATTATTCCGACAATAGCATAAAGAATGTAATTTTTTCCCTTATCTAATTGAGCAGGATTGCCTCCTGAAGTTGCGATTAACCATCCTCCAAAAGCCCCAATTAGAATTGAAACTGTTACCAAAGCAGTCATTACCCAAGTAGCAATGGTGTAAATACTGTTAAAAAGACAACAAACCCCCCAAGCTTCAGTTTCTGCATTAATTGGGTTTCCGTAACAATCGTCCCCCAAAGTTCCGGGAGGACCAACCACAGCATTATTAGTGCATGCTCCATCAATATCAGTAAAATCTCTCTTTAAAATACAACATTCAGGAATTTTTTCTATGGCTCTAGTAAAGAATGCAAGTTGCAGTCCTAGAAAAATCAGCAAGAATAAAACTATTTTTCTCATTAACTTTCAAAATTTTTCTTTATGACCTTTCAATTAAAAATATATCAAAAAATTTTAAAATTTCAACTTTAAAAAGGGGAGGGTAAAACCCTCCCTACTTTTTTCTTTTTTTTACTTTATTAACAATCTCACTAGTGCTGGCAATCCTCTTGCTATTGCTCCGATAATTATTCCGATAATAGCGTACAAAATCCAGTTTCTTCCTTTTTCAACTTTTGCAGGATCACCTCCTGAAGTTGCAATCTGCCAACCTCCGTAGACACCGATCAAGACAGATACAGTTACTAAAATAGCCATCACCCAAGTTGAAGCAGTATAAATAGTGTTGAATAAACAGCAAGCTCCCCAGTTTTCAGTGACTACGTCGACAGTATGTGGGCAATAACAAGGATCGCCGTCTGGATCACAAGCAGCAGGTCCTACCCATTTACCAGCAGTGCAATTATCGTCAATATCCTTAAAGTCTCTCTTTAGTTTACAACATTCAGGAGCTTTTTCTTGGGCTAAAGCAACTCCTGCTAAAGCTAAAAATCCAACGATCGTCAAAATTGCTATTGCTTTTCTCATAGAATTTAGTTTTTAAATTTTTTTCGACCTTTTTAACCTTAATTATTGACCTTTATTTCCCTGCTAATACCATTTTTATTAAACCAATTAATCCTCTTCCAAACAAGACGACAATCAAGGCAATTGCAGCATAGAAAATTGCTTTTTTTCCTTTGTCAACTTGTTGGGGATTTCCAGCTGAAGTCATAATGTAGAAGGCTCCAACTAATGCTATTAAAGGTGCCAAAATAATAACAAACCAGGTGATAAAATCTATAATGTTTTCAATTAACTCTTCTACAGAAGTGGCGTTCAAAGGATTGGGAATTTCTATAAATTGAGCAGAGGAAAAGAAAAACGGAAATATCGCAAAAAATAGAGAGAGCAGAATTATTAAATTTTTTTTCATCTTCTTAATTTAAAGAAATAAATTTTTTTGTCAAGCAAATCCAATCTTTTATTGACAAACTTTCGGCTCTTCTTTCTTCTTCAATATTACAAGACTCCAGCCAGAATCTTACCTTTTCTTTTTTTAATTTTAATCTTTTTTCCAAGTTTTTCAAAATCTTTTTTCTTGGATGCAAAAAACCCGCCTTCACGATTTTGAAAAATAAATCTTTCTCTCTCAAAAGAGGTTTTTGAGGTAAAATTTTAATTATTGCTGAATCAACTTTTGGTTTTGGAAAAAAACAATTTTTAGAAACATAACAAACAATTTTTGGTTTTGCAAAAAACTGAACTGAAATTGCCAAAAGATTCATTCTAGGGGGTTGAGCTATAATTCTTTTGGCCACTTCTTTTTGGACCATCAAGACGATTAATTTTGGTTTTTCCTTTAATTCAAAAATCTTTCTTAATAATCTTGAAGTTAAATAATAAGGAATATTAGCTACAATCTTGTAAACTCTGAGTTTTTTTGAAAGAGGTTTTAAAAGTTCTCTAATATCACCTTCTATTATTTCAACATTATCAAATTCTTTTAATTCTTCTTTCAAAATCTCTATCATTCTTTTGTCTTTCTCTATTGCAAAAACTTTCCTTGCTCTCTTTGCCAATTTTTTTGTTAAATTTCCAATTCCAGCTCCAATTTCTAAAATTTCATCTTCTTTTTCAATTTCAGCAGTCTTTACAATTTTTCTAAGGATATTCTCATCAACTAAAAAGTTTTGCCCCAATCTCTTGGAGGGAAAAATTTTATATTCCTTAAACTTTTTCTTTATTGACATTCTTTTTTGGTTTACTAAAATTTTAAGTAATGAGTAGTAAAAAGAAAGTTTTTCTTTGTGTTTTTCTTTCTTTTTTAATTATTATTTCTGGAAGTAAAAATTCAAAAAAAGAAATTGCTTCAGAAACTTCAGATTTTCTTTTTTTGGAGCCAAAACCTTTTTTTCAAAAAAACTCTTCTTCCTTTGTTCTCCAGAATTTATTTTTGAAATCTGAAATTGCTCCAGTACAAATTTTTTCAAAATCTCTCGCTACTTTACAAGAAAGCAGAAGAGAAATCTTAGAGTATGAAGTAGAAAAGGGAGACACAATTTCTTCAATTGCTCAAAAATTCTCTCTTAAAAAAGAAACTATAATTTGGACAAACAATCTTTCTGAAAATTCAAAATTGAAAGTTGGACAGAAGCTAATAATTTTGCCTGTTGATGGAGTTTTGCATCAGGTAAAAAAAGGAGAAACTTTGTCTGAAATTGCAAAAAGGTATAAAGCTAACATAAAAGATATTGTTTATTTTAATGAAATTCCAGAAGAAAAAATTTATCCTGGTGATATCTTAGTTATTCCTGGAGGTGAGATGCCACCTTCTCAAACCTTTGTTCAAAAATTCAATCCAATTTCTACCTCCTTCTTTATTTGTCCTTTACCCCCTTGTCACATTACCCAAGGACTTCATTGGTACAATGCAGTTGATTTTTCAAATGGAAGGTGCGGAGAATATGTTTTGGCTGCAGCTTCTGGAAAGGTGATTTTCACCAGATACGGTTGGAACGGAGGAGCAGGAAACACAATTAAAATTTTACATCCAAACGGAGTGATCACCCAATACGGACATTTAAGAGAGATATTGGTAAAGGAAGGAGATGAAGTTTCTAAAGGAGAACTGATCGGAACTGTTGGGAATACTGGAAGAACAATAGGGCCCACGGGATGTCATTTGCATTTTGCGGTTTTGGGAGCTAAAAATCCTTTTGCTTCTTATTAAATTTGTTCAATTTTGTAACTCAGAGCCTCTGCTAAATGAGAAAGCAAAATCTTTTTCGATCCTTCCAAATCGGCAATTGTCCTCGCAACTTTGAGTACCCTGTGATATCCTCTCGGCGTTAGTTTTCCAGAATCTACAGCCTTTTTTAACAATTTTTCTCCCTGAGAATCAATTTGGCAATATTTTTTAATTTCTGGAATTTCCATTTGAGAATTTGTTTTTTCTTTTTTAAATCTTTCTTTTTGAATTTCTCTGGCCAAAATTACTCTTTTTCTTATTTTTTCACTCCTTTCTTCTCCTTCTTGAATTAATTTTTCATATTTTATTTGAGGAACCCAGACTAAAAGATCAATTCTGTCTACTAAAGGTCCTGACAATTTCCTTTGATATTTTTGAATTTGAGAAGGAGTACATTTGCAAATTTTCTCTGGATTTCCGTAATTTCCGCAGGGACAAGGATTTGAAGCGGCAATTAAAGTAAAAGAGGCAGGAAGAGTAATTGAATAGCGAGATCTTGAGATTGTAATTTTTCCTTCCTCGATTGGTTGTCTCAAAGATTCCAAAACATCTCTGTGAAATTCTGGAAATTCATCCAAAAACAAAATTCCTCTATGGGCTAACGAAATCTCTCCTGGTTTTGGAGGATTTCCTCCTCCAATTAAGGCTACCTCAGAACATGTGTGATGAGGAGATCTAAAAGGCCTCTGTTTTATAATCGGATTTTCTTGAGGCAAGAGCCCCGCTAAACTATAAATTTTTGTTACTTCTAAAGATTCTTCAAAAGACAATGGAGGTAAAATCGAAATTAAAGCTTTAGCTAACAGGCTCTTTCCAGTTCCAGGCGGGCCTATCATTAAAAGATTGTGAGCTCCTGCAGCAGCAATTTCTAAAGCTCTCTTTGCAATTTTTTGTCCTTTAATCCAAGAAAAATCAATTTCAAAATCCTTTGTTTTTATTCTTTCAAAATCAATTTTTTTACTTTCTATTTTCTTTTTCCCTTCAAGATAATCTATTGCCTCTTTCAAAGTTGAAACTCCAACTACTTTTATTCCTTCAATCAAGGAAGCCTCAATTTCATTTTCTTTTGGCAAAATTATTTCTGAAAAATTTTTTTCTTTTGCCAAAATTGAAAATAAAATTGCTCCTTTAATCTTTCTTATTTTTCCGTCCAAACCTAACTCTCCCAAGATTAATTTTCCTTTAGGATTAAATTTGATTTCTTTCTCAGCCAAAAGATAACCTAAAGCAATTGGCAAATCATAAATAGCCCCTTCTTTTTTCAAATCAGCAGGGGCTAAAGAAACGAGAACTCTTTTTGGTTTTTTATGAGGAGATTTAAATCCCGAAGATTCAATCGCTACTCCGATTCTTTCTTTGGATTCTTGAACAGCTCTATCTGGCAATCCTACAATTTCAAAACGTCTTAACCCATAAGATACCTCAACCTCAATCTCAACGATTTTAGCCTCTAATCCTAAAGCTCCTCCAGAAAAAACTTTTACAGGCATTATTTTCTACATTTTGTACAAAATCTTGCTGCAGGATTGGCTTTTAATCTCTCAATTTCAATTTCTTTTTTACATTTTTCACAAATTCCAAATTTTCCTTTTCTTATTTTTTTTAAAGCTAAATCAATTTCTTTTAATCTTTTTTCCAAATTAAATTCCAAAGACAATCTCGAACTATATTCTTCAACCTCATCAGCAGCTCTTTCCAAAGAGCTTTCACCATTAAATTTTGGAAATTGAGCCGTCCAATCTTTCCCTCCTTTTTCTTTTTTGGCAAATTTTTCTAATTCAGAGATAATCTTTTTCTTTTCCTCTTCCAAAGCCTTTTTTAAAAAATTTAAATCTTCTTTTTTTATCATTCTCTTTTTGGTATTTTTCCTTCAAGTTGAGCAATTTCTCTTTCTAATTTTTCTTCCTTTTCTACTAAGGATTTGTAAGAAATTTCTATTGCTTTCAATCTATTTTCTAACTGTTTTTGTTTGTCTTCTAGATTCCATCTCATTTTTTCAACTTCTTCTCTTTCATCTTCAACTGCCCATCTTTCCTTTTCAGCCTTCATTTTATCTTCTATTGTTTTAGCTAAAACTTCTTCTTCCTCAATTGCTCTCAATTCTGCTTCAATTTCTTTCTCTCTTTTTTTAACTTTTTTTAGTTCATCCTCTACTCTCAATCTCTCAGCTAAAATTTCTCCTTTTTCCATTTCCAAAGCTCTTTTCTCTCTTTTTGTTTCGATTAATTTTTCTTTCAAATTTAAATATCCTCTTTCAAGTTCAATGTTTTCTAAATTTCTTTGAATTAAACTTTTTTGATTTTGAACTTCAGCCTCTTCAGCTAAAATTTTTTGCAATTCCTGATCTACTTCTTTAATTTCTCTTTCAACTTTTAAAATCTCTTCTTCCAATTTCCATTTTTCTTTTTCTACATTCCTTCTTACTTTTTCTATTTCCCATCTCATTTTTTCATATTCTCTTTTCTTTTCTGGCATCTCTTCTCTTCTTTCCTTTTCTTCTATTTCTTTCTTTTTTTCTTCTATCTCTCTTTCTTTTTCTAAAATTGGAGCTAAAATTTCCTTTTCCATTTTTGCCTTCTCTTCCAAAAGTTCTTTTTTTCTTGTCTCAAAAGGTCTTTTTCTTTCTGCGATTCCATCTAATTTTGAATAAACTTCGGCTAATTGCTCTTTTAAACCAATTTCTTCATTAGCTAATTCAATCCTTCTTTTTTCAATCTTTCTTTTTTCCTCTTCCTCTTCTTCCTCTAAACTTTTTGGAGCTTCCATTTTTATCTTTTCTTTTAACTCTTCTTCTTTTTCTTCTGGAACTTCTTTTACTTCAGTTTCAACTGGTTTTTCTTCTACTGGTTTTTCTTCAGGTTTCTCTTGGGTTTTTGATTTTTCTTCTTTTGGTTGAGCTTTAGCTATTCTTTCCCTTTCTTTTTCTATAGCCTCTTCTTTTATCCTTTTCATTTCTTTTTTCATCGTCTTTATCTCCTCTCTTTTTAAAAATTCTAATTTTTCTTCTTCATTTGCCATGTTTTTTTCTTTTTGGGAAAACTAATCCCAAGTTTATTCTACCAATTTCGTCGATAGAAACAACCTTAACTGGAATTAAATCACCAACCTTTATTTTTTTACCTTTTTTTAGAAGAGGTTTCATTTTTGAAATATGTAATAATCCTTCTTGTCCCGGGACTAACTCAATCAAAACTCCAAATCCCAAAACCCTTTTCACTTTTCCCTGAAAAACTTCTCCCACTTTAATTTCTCTGGTAATATTTTTTATCCAAGCAATTGCTTTTTTTGCTGCCTCTTCTTTTTCAGCAGTAACAAAAATTTTTCCAGTTTCTTCAATATCAATCGAAACTCCACATTCTGAAATGATTTCATTAATAACTCTTCCTCCAGGGCCTATAACTTCTCTGATTTTTTCAGGATTAATTTGAATTGTTAAGATCTTGGGAGCAAAAGGCGAAAGTTTTTTTCTCGGAGTCGCCAAAACTTCTTTCATTTTCTTTAAAATAAAAAGTCTTGCCTTCTTTGCTTTTTCTAAACATTCTTTCATTATTTCTCTTGAAATCCCATCGATTTTCAAATCCATTTGGATAGCACAAATTCCTTTTTCAGTTCCCGCTACTTTAAAATCCATATTTCCAAAGAAATCTTCAGGTCCCTGAATGTCAGTCAAAATTTTGTAATTTCCCTTTTCATCAATCGCTAATCCTAAAGCAATTCCAGCTACAGGAGCTTTGATGGGAACTCCAGCATCCATCAAGGCTAGGGAAGAGGAGCAACAGGAGGCCATAGAAGTGGATCCATTGGAAGAGAGAATTTCAGTAACAATTCTGATTGTATAAGGAAAATCATCGAAAGAAGGAATCACAGGCAACAAAGCCCTTTCAACCAACATTCCATGACCAATTTCTCTTCTTCCAGGACCTCTTAAAGGTTTTATTTCTCCTGCGCAATAAGGAGGAAAATTATAATGATGCATAAAGCGTTTTTTCCCGGTAATTTCCATTCCTTCTAACAATTGAACATCTCCTGGAGCTCCCAAGGTCAAAATCGATAGACTTTTTGTTAAACCTCTTGAAAAGATTGCAGAACCATGAGTTCTTGGTAAAACAGAAACTTCACAAAAGATCTCTCTGATTTCATCTGGTTTTCTTCCATCAGGTCTTAAATTTTTTTCTAAAATGTTTTTTTGTAAAATTCTTTTATATTCTTTTCTTAAAATTGCAAACCCCTCTCCAATTTTTTCTGGAAATTTCTCTTTTAAAAATTCTTCAACCCTTTCGTTTAATTTTTTTAAAAATTCAGTTCTTTCTATTTTTTCTTTAGGTTCTAGGGCTTCTTTAATATCTTTTCCAAATCTTTTTTTAATTTCTTTTTCAAGTTCCAAATTTCTTTCTTTTTTAATTTCAATTTTTTGTTTTCCAACAGCTTTTTGGATTTCTTTTTGAAATGAAATTAATTTTTTAAAATAAGGTTTCGCAAAATCAAAAGCTTTCATCACTTCATCTTCTTTTACTTCAGAGCATCCCGCTTCTATCATGTTGATCAAAATTTTTCCATCCTTTTCAATTGCAGAAATTACCAAGTCCATCTCAGATTCCTCTCTTTGTTTGTACGTTGGATTTAAGATAAAATTTTCTCCTATTTTTCCAATCCTTAAAGCAACTACTGGTCCCTTCCAGGGAATTTGAGAAATTAAGAGAGAAATTGAACTCGCTAAGAGTCCTATAATGTCAGGATCGTTTTCTCCATCCCAACTTAAAATAGTATTAATAATCTGAACTTCATTTTTAAGATTTTCAGGAAACAAAGGCCTTAAAGCTCTATCAATCATTCTGGCATTACAGATTGCTTCATCTGAGGGCCTGGTTTCTCTTTTGATGTATCTTGGTCCCTTTATTTTTCCTGCTGCATAATATCTTTCTTCATATTCCACAATTAAAGGAAAATAATTTAAATCTTTTCTTTCCTCTCCCATAACCGCTGTGCTTAGAACCATTGAATCTCCATATCTCAAAAAACAAGCTCCATCTGCTTGTTTAACAAAATCTGAAATTTCACAAATTAATTTTCTTTTTCCCAATTCAATTTCAAATTTCTTTTTCATCTTTTTAATAAATATTTTTCTGGCCTTTTTTCCAAATCTATAAATTCGTCAGCCATTTCTTTTAATCTTGAAGAAGTCGTCCTTCCAAAAGCTAAAACTTCAACTCTTTTCCCTTGATTTTTTAAATACTCAACCAACTGCAAAAAATCTCCATCTCCTGAAGCTAAAACAATGACATCGACAGAGGGTGAAATTCTGATAGCATCGACTGCAATTCCAACGTCCCAATCAGCTTTTTTTAATCCCCCGTAATATTCTTGAAGTTCCTTTTCTCTGGTTTCAATTCCCAAAGATTTTAAAGCTTCCAAAAAGGGTCTTTCCTCTCCGGTTTTCGTCCTTACAACATAGGCCAAAGCCCTTACCAATTTTC
>Ga0190363_1001061_pt1 | contig 16406 bp, 15 predicted proteins | sample 48721867_MG_FD_161272 | JGI IMG/M metagenome (GOLD analysis project Ga0190363, IMG submission 161272) | Hydrothermal vent microbial mat bacterial communities from Southern Trench, Guaymas Basin, Mexico - 4872-18-6-7_MG | ecosystem: Environmental > Aquatic > Marine > Hydrothermal vents >... | reverse complement strand
TATTCACCAATTGAATTATTCATTTTCTGAATATTTAAAACTTTTCTTTTTCAGAATCCTTTCCAAATCCCTTAGATCAAAGCAGAAAACTGGTCTGCCTTCAAATTCTTCAGGCTTATTTCTGAAGGATTTTGCGAATATTGCAAAGTATTCCCTGCGGTTTTCATTGTGCCACTGGACATATCTGGATTTCTCTGTAAGGCTTTCCAGGATTGGTTTTGGGTTGAGTTTTTCCTGCCATTTGCATTCTGCAAAAAGGATTTGTTTGGTTTGATCGTTGAGTCCTACTATATCGATTTCTATCGCCTTTCTCTCTTTTCTTTCTCTTCTCCATCCCCACCATTTACCTATTCTATTGAATTTTTCACCAAAAATAGACCTGATGAATTCCTCTCTTATCAAAACCTCAAACTTTCTTCCCACAAAGCTGTTGAATTTCTTAAAAAAATTCGATTCAAAGTTCTTGAATTCGTCTATAGCCAGATCTGATTTAAAGGGTTCGATAAATGTGAAATAGAAATCAAAAAAATTATCTTTCAGGAGATATATAATCTTTTTACTCTTTGGTTTTTCCTCTGTAACGCGTTTTTCCTTTCCTATTATTCCAAGATTTATCAGGGCATTGAGATATTTTGTTAGCTGATTTGGTGGTATGCCTGAATGATTCGAAATCTCTATGAGTTTTGTGTTTCCTCGGGAAATGGCCTCAATAATCTTTTTATAGCTTTCAACCTCTCTGAACTCTTCTTTAAGCAGAAAATCTATTTCTTCGAACAGTCTTCCGCTCCTGCTTGCGATTTCATCTTTCACGTTCTCTAGTGTGGTTTTTCCATCCGAAAACCTTTCCATGTAAAAAGGAATGCTGTTTACGATACTGTAAAACTCTATATTTCTCTCAATGCTGTTTCTGGGATAGAATTCATGATAACAGGAAAAAGGCAATTTCTCCATCTTCAAATGACCTGTTTTTCTTCCATAAAGTGGAGATTTGTGACTTAACACGCCAACCTCCATCATTGACATAGACGACCCGCACAGGAGGAGAAAGCATCTTGTGTTTTGAAGTACATTATCAATTACGCGTTGAAATACAGAGGGAATTGCTGGATCTTTCTCAACCAGATAGGAAAATTCATCAAACACCACAGCGATTCTTCCCTTGATTTTTTCCATCAGCCACTCAAATATTTCTTCTAAATCATTGGTAGCAACTTCATGTTCCCTCAGATAACTTGCTACATTTCTTTTAAATCTTCTTATATTATCTTCTGTTCCTCTTTTATCGCAAAGAAAATAAATATGAGGTTTGTCTCTTATGAACTGTTTTATAAATTCCGTCTTTCCTATTCTCCTCCTGCCATAAATTACTATAAACTCGAATTCTTTACTTTTCCAGCGGGTGTTCAGAAAATCGAGTTCAAACTTTCTATTCACAAATTTTCTGATCATGATAATAATTATTGTAATCAGAATATTTAAAATTTTATCCTTTCTTTACCATTTTCTTCAAACTCTTTAGGCTTGTTTCTGAAGGATTTTGCGAATTGGTTTTGGGTTGAGTTTTTCCTGCCATTTGCATTCCTTTCAAATTTTTCCATCTTTTCCAATTGCAGCACAAATTTATTTTATAATTCAAAAATTCTAATTCTTAATAGATGGATACTCAAAAGTTGATAGATAATGTTATAAAAAAAAGAACATGGCTTCTCAGGGATAACTCCAATACTCAGATAAATCCATCGCTTATAGACTATCACATCTCATCCCTTGCACAGGAGGAATACGCTCTTAAGCATCTTTACAGCAGGAATGTGGTTAAAGAGCATAAAGAAGGCGGGATATACATACACACGCTTCACAGCGCGTTCAAACCGTATTGCAACGGAATAGACCCGAGAATATTTCTTCTTGATGGTCTGAGGTTTCCGCAGTGCAGAAGCAAACCAGCAAAGCATTTTTCCTCTGCTGTTTATCAGTCCATGGCATTTATGTTTTACTCCCAGCTCTTCTTTGCAGGAGCACAGGCGATGGATTACTACAACTGGTTTCTCGCTCCTTATGTCCATTATGATAAGCTTACATATCCGGAAGTAAGGCAAATTATTCAGGGATTCGTGCATCAGCTCAATCAAACCAACAGAACCGGAGCGCAGAGTGCATTTACAAACATAGGATTGAGAATAAACTGTCCCTCTTATCTTAAAGAGGTTTGTGGAAGGGAAGGTAAAGAATCCGTACCGGTGATCCATGCAGGAAGAAAGCTCAAAGACCTTTCCTATGATGATTTCAGGGAAGAAGCTGGGATGATTTACAGGGCTTTTATGGAGGTTATGATAGAGGGGGATGGTAACGGTCTGCCTTTTACATTTCCTATTATAACCACTGCCATAACAAAAGACTGGAAATGGCAGAGTGAACTTGTTGACATCACTGTTCAAGCTGCAGCAAGTATGGGCTCTCCCTATTTTCTGAACCTAACCACTGATTACCTCAATGAGAAATATGTCCAAGCCATGTGCTGCAGACTGCTTGTGGAGCATTCCGGAGGTGTATGGCAGGCAGGTGGAATGGGTACAGGTTCGAATAAAGTGGTAACTATTAATCTGCCGCGTGTTGCATTGGAAGCCAGAAATGAAAATGAATTTTTTTCAGTACTGGATAAAAAACTTGAGATCGCTAGAAAAGCACTGCTGGAAAGCAATGAGATTATAAGGAAATCGCTTTATAAATGGAACCTTTTGCCCTTTCTCAGATTGAAAACATCTGATGGATTGCCTTATTATAATTTTAAAGAGAGAAAGCTGACCTTTGGTGTGATAGGAATGGATGACTGTCTTCATAACCTGCTCGGTACGGGTATAACTTCAAAGGATGGTTTGAGTTTTGCTGAAAAAACAATCCGGTATATTGCAGGAAGAATAGCGGAGTTCTCTCAGAGGGATGGTATAGCATATACGCTTGAACAGACACCTGCTGAATCCGCAACTTATAAGCTTGCCTTAAAGGATAAAGAAAAATTCGGGAAAAAAGCACATACACAGGGAAGGGGCAGAAAGGTTTATTATGCCAACAGTACGCATGTTCCCTACAGGCAGAGCATAAGCCTTATAGAAAAGATAGAAATCGAGGCCAGATTTCATCCTTATTTCAATGGTGGTGTGATCTGTCATGTGTTCATGGGGGAATCGCGGCCTGAGCTCTCATCCATGAAAAGGCTTATACAGAAAATGAGCAGAACTCAGCTTGCATATTTCACATTCTCACCTGACTTCAGCATCTGCAAAAACAATCATGTGATAAGAGGAAAAACAGAAAAATGTCCGAAATGTGGTGAAAAGATCATAGACCATGTAAATCGAGTTGTTGGTTTCTTCACCAGAACATCCAGATGGAATCCGGGCAAGCAAAAAGAATATCAGGAAAGGAAAAGATTTTTGATCAAATAGAATAAGCTCATTTTTTCTCTTCAATCAAGACTGCATTTACAACTCCATCCTGTCCGGGTCTTGATGTTACCTTTGCTGGACCAAGCTCGGTTTCTATTATCTCTCCCTTTGTGATTATATTTCTTCTCACATAATAGTGGGTGGTCTGGCTTTCCTTCACAGAAAGAATCTTTACCTTTTTTATCTTTCCTGTTTTTCTATCCGCAACATTTGCGTAATCACATGCCAAAAGTTTTACCTTTGTGTTCCCTCCTCGAGTTCGTGTGATTTTCGCTTTTCTCTCACCTATTTTGGTCTCTATGAATGTGGAGCCTCTCTGGTACTTTTTCTTTTTGCTGTGTCTGTGAAGCTTTCCTCCTGTGCTTTTTCTGTTCGATCTCAAATGCCACACTACAGACATAATCTCAACCTGTTTTTTGAATATTTGGTTATAATCCCGCAAGTTTAAATATGTTTTGTTTATCACGAAAATGTTTTTATCCGAAAACTATCCGAATCCTTTCAGAATATCTTCCATTGCCTCTTTTGGATTCTCAGCCTTAACTATAGCAGAGGCTACAAGAACACCTTCCGCACCAAGCTCTAAAGCTTTTTTCACATCTTCCGCACTGCTTATCCCTGCTCCACACAGAACCCTTACCTTTGGATTTGTTTCTTTCACGATTTTAACGGTTTTTTCCACAATTTCAGGCTTTGCTTTTGAAACAGAAACTCCTTTTCCTATAAGTTCTGGTGGTTCTATTGCAAGGAAATCAGGTTTAAAACTCGCTATAATCTTTGCCAGGGTCAGATTTGGAGCACAGGCAATGGATATGAGCCTGTTTTGCCTTGCATAGAATATGCTCATCTCTATATCTTCTGTTTCCATTCTGTCTTCAGAATGATTTATAAGAACACCCACAGCACCGGCAAACTTCACATCTTGAGGCAAAATATGGCCGGTGTGCGCACCGTAATCTATTGGGTCCATGTGCTGGCATATTGTTGGTATGATATCGGAAATAAGGGGAACATCTATTGGCTGTGCAGCAACCATTATCTTTACCTTTTTATATTTTTTTGAAAGCTCCTTTGCTGTTTTTGCTATTTTCAGCGCTCCTCTGCCTGTGCCTTGCTCATAGGTTTTGAGATTAACTATTAGAATCTTCTTTTTGGGCATGCTATCGTCTTCCTTTATTTTTTGTCTTCCTCCTTTTATATTTAGTTTTTTCTTTCTTCCTAAAAGGGTCCTTTAAAACTTCCTGCTTTACAACATTGGCAAAACTCTCTTTCATTTCAGTCTTGCTCCGATCCTTCATTTTCCATCCTATATAAAACACAACAAGGATTGAAATGAGTAATGAGCTCATATCTATAATACTTCCTGTTTCCGAGACAAGGTATGATGTAAGTGATTGAAATGCATCTTTGTTCTCGTTTTCGCTCAAAGTCTGATTAAATTCATTTGCAATCTTTCTTTTCTCTCGGATATTCAGAGCAAAACTATCAGTTGCATTTATTTCATTGCTTTTTACGCTTATGTCAACAACATGAGAACCCTTTGCTCCTTCGGGAGGGAACAGGCTCAGATTGAGTTTTATCTCTTTACCTGCATCGAGCTCGGCTAATCTTTTTGGTTCAATTGTGAACCATTCTGCTGGTATTCCGTGAACAGATATTTCTAAATCATGTAACACAGCCTGACCTGTGTTTATTACAGATATTTCAAACTCCGTAAAGGAATTTTCCTCTGCCTGCGCACTCAGAGGCGTAACTATGGACAGGTCTTTTTTTCTTTCCACTGAAAATTCGATATTTGCTGCGGAAAGCGCATAAAAGGATTTTGAGGCGGTTATATACAAAATGTATTTGCCTTCTTCTTCTGGAGCATCTATTTCAAAGGAAAACACTCCATTGGAATCGGTTTTTGTCTGACCTGAGGTTCCGTTAAGGGTATAAAACACATCAGCATCCTTTACGGATTTACCCGTACTTTTGATCATACCTGTAACTTTTATCCTTTCACCGGGATGATATGTGGACTTGCCTGTATTCATTTCAATATTTAATTTTAACCTTTCTCCTATAACGAAACCGGATAGAGAGGCTGTCTCAAAACTTACTCTGTTATGCAGGGTGTCCAAATCCCTTTTTATCTCTTTCCATTCACTTGAGCACAATCTCTCTTTCATATTCCAATCATTACACTTATAAACACGGATCTCGCTTTCGTTTTTTATGGTAGAATCATCATAATTAAGGGTTATCTTCACCCGCTCAAAGTTCTTGTTAAAAATCACGGCAAAACCTGAAAGGATGTTTATACCTGAAATACCATTGAGCTTCTGGAATCTGTCAAATTCTATAATATCATTTGCAACGCGGGTATCCAAAGGTACATTAGTAAACAGGATTTTCATTCCCTGGGTTTCAAACTCCACATCGTAGTTTCCTGGAAGTATGCTGAGAAGGTATTTACCGTTGTTAAGGTTTGTTTCTATGTTGGTTTTATCATTTTCAATTTTTATAGCACCTGAGACAGCTTTACCTTCAGCATCTCTAATTTCTCCTTGTAACAATACCATGTAATTAATGGTTTCTTTGGCAGTGTGGTTTTTGCCTGTGTATGAAAGAATCACGCTGAGTTCATATGAACCCGGAGAAAGATCCGGTGGTTGGAATGTAAAGCCATCTGTTGTTCTTAAAATAGAAAGCTCATGGCTTCCAAGTTTTGCAAATATATCCGAATCTTCAAGAACAGACTCACCGTGATATTCAGCTTTGAGGGAAACCGTTATGTTTTTATCTGTATATGTGAAATTCTTTTCAGAGACTGAAAGGATTTTGAACTCAAATGCAGGAAGTACCTCTATCCTTCTCTCATCATAAACTTTCCTTCCATCGTAGATAGCTGTAAGCTTTAGAGTATGGTTTCCCTGAGAAAGCTTGGGAATCTCCTGAGTCTCAATGATCCATTCTCCCTTGTAGAGATAGGGTAAATTCTTGAGGGTTACATTTTTTCCTCCCAGAAAGACCATAAACTTAACACTTGTATTGATTTCTTCTTTCGTTTCAATTTCCTTGTAAACCTTTGCGGCTATCTTAAGACCTTCATCTGTATATACCCTTTCCGTATAATTGAGAATCTCAACTGAAAGAACAGCAACATTAAAATGTGTTTCATTGGAGTATGCAGTTTCGTTTTTGCAATGGAGTGTATATTTTCCAGGCAGGGGAGGTTTGTACGAGTAGAAAAAATGCGTATCGTTTAATTTTGTAAATCCATCAAGTTCTACCATTATTGGTTCTGTAATCTTTGCTTTGAGAGTTCCGTTTATTGAAGTGTTTTCTTGAAAACAGCATGTTATTCCTGTTTCTTCTCCGAGCCACAGCTCGGTTTTGGAAAGAATGATACCGATTTCCTGCGCAAGGGATTGAGTGGGCGCTAAAATTAAACACATAAGTGGAATTATGCAGAGATATTTTTCCCTCATTTCATCACAACCCGGAGTATAAATGACTCAAGCCCAACAACCTCTTTACTCTCAAAAATCTTGGTGGTTTGTACTCCATTCCAGTAAGGGTGTGGGCTATTTTCGTGTATGCCAGAGCTGCGGGTGAAAGGGGTTTGTTGTATATTATAGGCACTTTCTCGAACAGACTTCTATCAACCCATGGGTCCTCAGGAACCTCTCCTATCACCGGTGCTTCGCACATAGATTCTATTTCCTGCTTTGTCATCTCGTGCTTGCCTCTGATCCTGTTCACCACAATGCTTACAGAATCTATGCCCAGCTCCTTTGCCAGCATTACAGCTTTGAAGGAATCTGTTACCGCGGTTATCTGGGGATTTGTAATCACAATAATTTCATCGGATGCTTTCATTATCGAGGTTACATCCTTTCCGATTCCAGGAGGAGAATCGATTATTACAAGGCCTCCAAGTTTCTTTATCAGGTTCTTGAACCTGTTCAGAGATACTGAGCTTTGAATATATTTGAAGGAAAGGGAAGATGGGATAACCTTCAAGCCAAATGGGTGTCTGTAAATGGAATCCTCTATATCTATATCACCTCTTAATACATCTTGAAGGCCTAGAGGAAGCTGGAACATACCTAAAGAAAGACCGAGGTTTGAGGTTGTAACATCAGCATCAACCACCGTCACATCAAAGCCCATGTGGTGAAGAGCAGCGCCAACATTGGAAACAAAGCTTGTTTTTCCTGTTCCACCTTTACCAGAAACAACAGCTATCGCTTTTTCCATAAGAATTTTTTTCTTCCGTGATATAAAAATATTGCAATTAAAATCGAAACAAACAGAAATATTAATGGATTGAATGTTTCTTGCTCATGGATTTTTTCTACAATCATTTCGCGTTCGCCATAAAATCTTCCATCAAGGGTAAATGCTTTTAATGTTAGATTTATTGAGGATTCTGCACCGCTTATGAACCGAATCTTTACAGGAACCACTCTGTCCGCAGGAAGTTTTTCAAGTGTTAACTCCTCAAATATCCATCCTGGAGGATATTCTTCAGGCAGAAGCACCACATTTTCAATGTCCTCTTCGCTCTTAAGAAAAACCTCTAAAATATTTTCCTTTACAGAATAATCAACTATTTCTATTTTCTCTTCATGCTTTTTTTCTTTCTTTACAGTGATATTGAATTCTTCTAAGGGGAAAATCTCATTGCAGTGGTATATTCTCGTTCGAATGGTATAGTTTCCTTTAGGCAAATCTGCGTATAGTTTCCACTCAACCTCTTGTGAAGGCATTAGTTTTGCTTCAGGACTCCACAAGGTTAATATTCTTTTCTCTCCATCCAGAACATCTATTCTTGCTCTGGATAAGCATGGTACAGAGCCTGTATTGGACCATACGAGATAAAACTTTTGAATCGGTCCTGTATCTGAATGCATGATAACAATATCACCATCAATCTTTTCCGCAATGCTTATATCTATGTCTATTCCCTTTGCTAAAGGAACTAAGAACAAAAACCCTGTTATTATCAGTATCATTTTTCCTTTTACATCCATCCTATCGCCCATTCCGTCCAGCTTTTAGGCTTGTTTATAATTACCTGAATAGTACCGGAAAAATTTCCCGGGTTTTTGGCATGAAGAATTATTGGTATTTTCTCTTTACCTTGCGTAATAAAATGATTTTTTTCTACTTCTATCATATCTTTTATCTCTCCAAAAACTATTATATGAACCTTTGCTTTTTCATTTCCGGTAAGGTTTATGTACTTTGTGGCTTTGGAGTTTAAAGGCAGAATACCAAAATTCAATTCGCATGTATCTATCGAAACTCCTATTTTTGTACTGTTTTCTGAATCCGAGATCGAGACCTGAACAGGATATTCAACAATTTTACTTGTATAGAATAAGTTTCTTACAATTTCACTTCCATCAGGATTAACCTCCATATTCGAGTAAAGGAAAATTATCATTATAAATGCTGCTATTATCACAATCATAATCGATTTTTCCTTTCTCATCGTTTCTTCCTCTTATAAAATATAAAGGCAGAAATTATAATAATAATAGATACCATCCAAGTCGGAAATCCTGTGGGCTTAAGAGGAGGCTTTTCCGGTATTTCTGATATGATGGGTTTTTCTGTTATTTCCTTTCTGAACTCTATCACACCCTCTTTTTCCGTCTTACCTCCGATCCATTCTACCGTTGCTTTTACTGGATACTTCCCTTCTGTAATCGTTTCATTAAACCAGGGTATTGCAATAGTTGTGATCTCCTTAGGTTTAACTTTATATTCTCTGGAACTTAGGCTTGCAATGATCTTCTTTTTATATGCATCGTAAATCGTTACATTTGAGACCTTTACGCTCATGGTCAGGGTTCCCGTGTTTTTGAATATTATTTTTAGTTTGTCTTTTTCATGTATTATGCCTATTATTTTTCCATTTCTTTTTGCCTCACCCTTCACTTTGAATACATATCCGATTTTTGTGATGGTAATTATTTCCAGAGCTGTTCCTCCCCTGCCCTGTGCCTGTGTTATCGGTTTGGGTACTATGTATCCTGCGTGGTAACCGGGTTCTGCATTTTCAGGGATCTTAATAAGAGCTGTTACTTCTTTGTTGGCCTTAACAAGGCTTCCTGTAGAAAGTGTGTAGAGTTTTTTCTCTGGTGGTAAAACAACAGGATTCTCTATAAAACTTATCCATGTTGATGTTTTCTCTTCCGATGCAGTGATTGGGTCAAAATTATATCCGTGTCTTGGCCATGCTGGTGTGTAGAATTCTGGTGGAGCGTTTTGTGTTGAAAGTTCTACTGCAAGGTCTTTCTCATAATCGGATATGAGATAAAAATTAAAAGAATATTCCTTTCCATTTTCAACCTCTCCCAGATCAACCACACCGGGTGCTACTCCTACAGATAAGGAAAAAACCTGTGGTAAAATAAAGTGAAAAATTAAAAAAGTTAGGAAAAATGATAGCATTTTCTCTTTCATAAATCTTTTACTTTTATTTGAGATTTATAAACAAAATTGCTTTTAATGGCACTTTAATTTAAATACCCCTGAGATATAAATTATATATTAGTGATGCCATGAAACTTAGAGAGCATTCATCGATTATAATCGGTATTATTGCTCTCGGTATTGTTATAGGAATAGCTTCAGCAGCAAACACGGACACTGTAACCATAGATATCAATGTTTCTTATGAGGTTTCTGTGGACATAAACCCGAACTCTACAGCATGGTACGGCCTGGGTGTTGGAACCACAAGCTCTCCAAAGCCATTCCAGATACAGAATGTGGGTTCAGTAAATATATCCACTATAGATGCCAGCATAACCAATGCCGATACCAATCCTTACGGTGGTCAAAGTGCTGCTTTGCATAACGCGGGAGACTTCATACTTTTAAATTCCACCAACAATGCAACATTCTATTACATAAACAAAATAGATTGGAACGAGTCTGTTCCGAATTATATAACGACTCCAACGGATTGGACAGAAGGTCCTAACAGAGGTTACTTCGGAAGGATAAGAACTGTAAGTGATGATGATGTGGGACAGGAATACTTCTGGTTCACTAACATGACCAATGGCACGGGCGGAGGTAATTGCTCAACAGATGGGAGGCTTTTAATAGCAAACCATCCGAGAACCGTGACTGATACAGGAGATACGGATTTCACAAATTCTGGAAACTATACCGCAATAGATCTAACAGCTTCTGATGGGTATACCACTGGTGAAGGAGAGATACCAAGTAGTCATCCGCTTGCAGGATACTGCGTACAGGTTTCAGCTGATTGCTCTACAGTAAAGATATTCCATTTCAATAAAGACTTGGATGATGGTGATGGAACCAGTGTATGTTCAAGCGATCAGTATGTTTATAATGGAACACTTGAGCCAGGAGATACCACAGAGATATGGCTTGAAGCAAAAATACCCTTAGGGGTGGCAGAAGGCGATGTCTCTGCAGGAACTCTAACAATAACAGCATCTGCATAAAAATCTTTCCAATTTTTATTTTACTTTTTAAGTAAAATTTTATTTTATGAAAGTTCAGATTTTTTTCTTGGGTTTAATGTGTATTGCTGTGTTGTATTTGCTGAATTTTCAGCATACCACCGCTCAGCTAAATCCCTCTCTTGAGGTTCTTCTTGTTTCACCTCAGGATTCTGAAAATGTTGCACAGAATGTAACATTTCTTGTTAATGCCACGGTTTATTGCAGAGATGGGTTTTGCGGAAACGTTAGCGGTGTTGTGAGATACAATGCAACATCGGAATATCCGGATACGAATATCAGTACAACTACAGGTGATACCCCTTTTTACATAACTGACAAGCCCAATCCGCAGAATTGTTCAGGGAATCCTCTTGAGCAAGATGAGTACTGTGAGCTTACGTGGAATGTGAATGCTACCGGAAGTATGGGTTCATCTTACAAGATAGCGGTGGTTTTTTATTCAAATGAAACTGGTGTTTCAAGCAATCAAACTTCCAACAATACAGTTAACATAATTTCCTGTATAATAGACATAACCCTTTCCTGGAATAACATTTCATTCGTAGGTGGGGTAGGTGAGACGGTAAATGCCAGTGGAAACGATAATCAGGAATATAATGTCACAGTGGAAACAACAACCACGTGCAATATTGATATTTATATAAGCGGGACAAACTTTACTCACACCGAAGATAGTAGATACGTTATTCCAGTGGAAAATCTTGTGTGGAGTAATACAACCAATAACTATTCTCAGGGCTACAGTTTGAAAAAAAACTGGAACAGGGTTAATACCAGTGTCTCCCCTGGAACGAATACAACCCTTTATTTCTGGTTTGATGTTCCTTTGGGTATCCTTGCAGGTCCCTATAATGGTTCAGTATATATCAAAGTGGTTGAAGCTGGTGTTCAACCCTAGAGTTCAAGATCTGTTGGATATATAAAATCTCCCTGATAAAATAATAAAACATGCAGGATGTTGATTTTAGAAATTTTAAAACAATATCCACGATTCTTATTTTTATTTTAATCCTTCTGTTCCTTTCTCCGCCCTTTACCGGATGGATAATAGATGTGCTTCGATTGGATGTTGATATTCAGCAACAGAGTATGGCATGTCTTTATTTCATTGAGGCACCTTCAACCAATATAATCCAAGATTCCGAGGTAAATATAACCGTGGAGATATCCAATTGTGGAAGCAGTTTTCTTGAAGGAAGAATTGCAATCGAAATACTAAACTCCTCGTTTGATGTTGTGGATAGTATAACTTCGGGAAATTATTCGCTCTATCCTTCTCAATATTACATATTCAACACAACCTGGATTGCTTCTCCACCTTTAGGACATTACTGGATCTATGCAAGAGATGATAATTACAACACAAATACAACACGTGCGATAAATCAGAGTTTTAACATAACCTGTGTACTGCATTCATACAAGTGTTTTGGTAATGAGCTTAAGGTGTGTGTAGATCCATTCAGATGGGAGCCTGTAACTGTATGCAGTTATAAGTGTGAAAATGGAACGTGTATACCAGAACCGGGAAAAGTTTTCATACCTGAAATAGGAGTCCCAAGTGTACCCTGGAATCCAAGAATTGGTTTGGAATATCAAAAGGAAATAAATCTCTCCCAAAACACGAAATATACACTTATAATAAAGGTCATAAATAATGGAACCGTTTATCTGCACAATCTCAGACTTGATGTATATTCTGAAGATATAGAGGCAGATGTTCCTGAAATTGTTGTGGAGAGGCTTCCAACAAATTCCTCAATATTTTTCGTATTCAATATATTCGTTCCTGGGATACCCTTAGGCACATATAACATAGATTTTGTTGTGAGAGCAAGGGAAACATCTGCCCGGGGTGAAATAAGGGTTAATGTGCTTTCTCCAGTCAAATATACAGATAGAGAAAAATGCAGAGACATGCTTTCATACTATCTCGATGCTTTGGAATCCATACTTCAGGAAATAAGAATTCTCGAGCTTAAGGGATATAACGTAACTGAACTGAAAAAATCCCTTATCGAAATCACTCAGAATATAGAAACAGCCAAAAAATTTGAAAAATCTGGTTTGTACTCCAGCTGTATAGATGAAATGGAAACGATAAGAAGGAGTCTGGAAAAGATCGTTCATACAATTCACATTATCATCAGCAAAGAAGAGGTTAAAAAACCTGTGATTGCACAGCCGTTCATGCCGTATCACATACTTTACATAGTTCTTGCAGTTATGCTTACGGTTGCAGGACTTCTTGTAGCTGTGAGGCTTGTAAGAGAGTACTGGAGGAGGAGAAGGCTGATGAGAATAGGTTTAAGATGGTAGTTACTTTTAAAGCTAGTGTGAGAAATTATTTCATTTAATTCAGATTAGTGTAAAAACTATAAGTTTTATCTGCTATAAACTTGTGCAGTTTTCTGTTAAACATATCCGGAAGAATTTTGAGGGCATCTTTCTTTGCATAATTTGCAAGGGACTCTGCAATATAAAGAAAAGAGCTTCTTTCAACTTTTCTGGCTTTTGCTTTTACAATACCTTTAAAGAATCCAGGAAATATCAGAGCGTTATTTACTTGGTTGGGTAAATCGCTTCTTCCGGTAGCATACACATATATTTTTTCTTCTATCAATTCTTTTGCTCTCTTCTTGTCCAACATCTTCAAGTATTTTTTTCTTATACTGCTGTGCATCACTTTTATTGCTTCTTCCACGATTATTTCTGGTACAGGATTTGCCAGAGCAAAAACTATTGCTTTTTCATTCATCTTTGCAATATCTTCAGCCTTTATTATATTTCCTCTGGAAACTCCAATAAACACATCGGCATTTACCAATGCATCTTTTAAAGTAATACTGGGTATATTTATTTCTTTTGCTATTTTCATTTTGTATGGGTTTAAATCCTTTCTGTTCTTACTAAGAGCCCCTTTTGAATCGAATATGTAAAGATTATTTATTCCGTATTCCATCAGCAACCTTGCTGTGGCAATTCCTGCAGCTCCGGCACCATTCACAACAACCTTAATTTCATCAATGGATTTCTTTACTATTCTAAGGCTGTTTATCAAGGCAGCCAACACAACCATCGCGGTTCCGTGTTGATCGTCATGAAATACAGGGATTCCTATATTCTGTAATTTTTCCTCCACGTGGAAACAATCTGGTGCCTTAATATCTTCAAGGTTTATTGCTGCGAATTCCAAGGAAACCTTCTTTATAATATTAACCAATTCGTCCACATTTTTCTCGTTTATAACAAGAGGGAAAGCGTTAACTCCTGCAAGTTCTTTCATGAGCAATGCCTTTCCTTCCATAACAGGCAGGGATGCCAGAGCTCCTATGTCTCCAAGACCCAAGACAGCAGTTCCGTTGCTTACTACTGCCACAGTGTTATTTTTTATCGTCATTTCTTTTGCAGCCTCTTCATTCTCATTTATAGCTTTACTGATCTCAGCAACTCCTGGTGTATAGGCAATGCTTGCATCGTATTTATTTCTTATATGAATCTTGCTTATTATTTCCAGTTTTCCTTTAAGCTTTCTGTGTTTCTTTATTGCAAGTTCAAAATAGTTCATTTTCTTCTCACAACTCCTTACAGATTCCTTCCAGACTTTGTTCAATATCCTTTTTAAGCATACTCAATCTGGTTTCATATGTAGCGAGCAAATCGTTCATGTAAGAAATTATATATTCCTTAAACTTCTTTATATCATCCCTGCTCTCTTCTATTTTTTTATGTTCCTTTCTTATCATTTCTTTTAGCTTTTCAATTCTTTCTTTGAGAAGCCTCTCTTTTTTTTCGTATTCCTTCAACTTATCTTCTATTTCCTTTATTTTTTCCCTGTTTACAGAATCAAAGGTTTTTTCATGTAGACGAATGCTTTCATCTATATGGGATTTCACATCTTCTTTGAATCTTTTAAGATTTGCCATTTCCGCTTCAATCTTGGTCGCATCTTTTCGCATTCTATTCCCAAGGTCTTTCAGGTTTTCAATATAACCTTCCATAAGATTTTCTAGTTCTATAATTCTTTTTCTGCTTTTTTCGACAATGTCCGAAAGGCTTTCTAAATGTATTTCCATTTTCTGCATTTTCTCATTAAACTCATCTATTTTATTTGAATGAGCATCTGTTGTTTTTCCTAAAGCCTCAACCTTTAGGTCCATGTTGTGGAAGTCTCTTTCCATTCTGTTAATCCTTTCAATGATATTTTCTATAGAATTTGATAGCGTTCTTGCCATTTCTTCATATGCACTTCTCCATTTATTCCTTTCCCTTTTCATTTGAATTATTCTTTCTTTAAGTTCTCTGTATATTCCCATTTTAATCCTCTTTAAGAAGTTTATACAGAGTTGACTGCTGGTATTCCTTCCATGAAATCATGTCTTTCATAAGTATATCCAGTTTTTTTCTGAGTTCCTCAATAGCAGAATCAGTCATTTCCTTGTGCATTTTCATTGTGGATTCAACATTTTCCTTGAATTCCTTAAATTTCTTTTCAAGTTTTTGCTCTTTCATTGCCTCCATATCGCTCTTGACTCCTGCCAACATTTCGTTCATTAGCATTACAGATTTCTCAGTATCCTTAAGCTTTCGTTTCGTTTCTTCTTGCATGCTGATGACTTTCTTCATAAATTGTTCGTTTTCTTTATTTATTTTCAAAATTATTTCTTTCTCCATTTGTGAAATTTTTTCTTTCTCCTTTTTCACAGTATTCAATATATTTTCAGCATACTTGTTGAGCTCTTCTGTTCTTTTCAGCATCTCTTCGCGTTCCTCTTTAAGCTTTATCTCTCTTATTTCAAACTCCTTTCGGAATCTATCGATGCCTTTGGCAATTTCTTCATCAATCAGCCTTCTCTGCTCGTTTATCATATCCGTAAATCTTTGGTTTTCATCCAGAACTTGCTGCTGGGTTTTGGCTATCTCATTCTCTTGTGTGGATATTCTATCATTCAGTACTTTGACTGTTTCTGTAAGGGATGAGATATGCTCATTGAAATGATTTTCAGCTATCTTTAACAGCTTTTCCAGGTTTTTGAGTTTCTCCATTTCGTGTTGCTTCTCCTCTAATTTATCTATCCTTTTTGAAATGCTTGTTACGGTTTGCGCAAATTCTCTTTCTGTGATTATATTGCTCATATCTGCCAGGGTTTTCTGCAGATGTAAAACATCTCTTTTGGTTGCGTTCAATGTGGATGCAAGGTTTTCTATTTCGCTTTTCAATTCAATCATTTTTTCAGATTCTCTTTCAAGGGATTGCTTTATTTCTTTCTGGAGGGTTTTTGTGAGTCTTTCATCTGAAAGGATGGAATTTATCTGGTTTTGGAGGTCTGTTTTTGTTTGGGATAAAAGTTTATCAAGGGTGTGGTATGTGCTGGAAAGTTCCTTTATCTGGGAGATCAGGGACTTTATGGTTTTATCAAATTGAGGTTTTGTTATTGCAAATTCTGTTCTTTTCTCG
>Ga0190363_1001060_pt1 | contig 16417 bp, 13 predicted proteins | sample 48721867_MG_FD_161272 | JGI IMG/M metagenome (GOLD analysis project Ga0190363, IMG submission 161272) | Hydrothermal vent microbial mat bacterial communities from Southern Trench, Guaymas Basin, Mexico - 4872-18-6-7_MG | ecosystem: Environmental > Aquatic > Marine > Hydrothermal vents >... | reverse complement strand
ATCCCAGGGGCCTTCAAGTCTCTACAGTACAGAATTGAAGAATGAGGCTTAAAATAATTTGGAGGCTTATTCCGATGGATAGTTGACCTTATAGACGCAGACCAAGGCAACGTATGAGGTTCCTGGCGCTGGGCGTAGAGAGCCATACTCCTGCGAGAAGTATGCTTTCTCAAAATACTTCAGCTGAATATTTGAGCGGCCTTGAAGAACTGTCTCTCTACCGTAAGTCATAAGTTTATAGAGTGTTGTGTTCTGTCCCTTCATGTTCGGCATTATCTCTCCACTGTCAGGCCGACGATTACCATTCATATCTATCCAGTCCCAGCCGAGAGTATAGTTTCCAAATGATCTTTCATCTAACCCTGGGATCCTCGCCATCCACTGCCATTTCCCTTCGTCTCCGCCAGCCATAACTAATCTTCCCTGCGTGTCAAAGGTTGTGAAGACGACGACATGCGTAACATTGAATCTTCTCAGAATCTTTATTGCCTCATCCTCGTTTGACATGAACATAAGCCCTATCTGCTTTATTTGAGTTGAATTCCACGTGCCGTTATCTGCAAGTGAAGACCTATTAGCGATAGCTGTTATCCAGTATCCATAGTCCCACCAGCTAGCAACGACTGTTCCAGATTCTCCAAGCCTTGAAGGAGAAGGAGGCGTGTTCAATCTTATCCAGGTTAAAGCATCCAGCCAGTCTCTCGTGATCCCCAAGGGCTTTGCAGATAAACTCGCGCTGCTTATCGTAGTCGGAGAATAGGCCTGTACGTAGAGCCTTGGCCCTCTCCTCTCAGCCGGGGGCGCCGCAAAATCCGTACCGATAACATAAGCAAATGTCAGAAGAATGAACATCAACGTCAGTATTCCCACAGCAGTCTCCTTCCCAAAGAAGCGTCTTAATCGACTTCTCCTCCGAAGAGGCTTCTCCGGCTCCTTCAGAGAAGAGATGAATGGGCTTAGAAGACGGGCTACTGCAAGCGCAAAGAATAGGCTGACTGGAGGAGACATCAATATATTTAGCCTTATCATGGCGCTGGCGGAATACGCAGAAGACAAGCCGTATATTATTGCGAAGATGCTTAGATTCGTAGCCATGAGCGCCGCGAAATACAGTCCCACGGGGAAGAAGAAAAGACCTACTCCGAAATTATAGTAGAAGGTTCCCCAAGCGGATGGCCTATGCTCAGCAACGGACTCCACAAGCGGATGTTCAAAACGGACCGAGGGGTTAAGCACGGACATGAACTTGGCTCCCAATGGACTGATCTTGCCGCTCCACCAAAGAATAAGAAAGATTGCTGCTAAGATGACTAGAACGGCTGAGGAAAAGTAAATCTTTTTAGCTCTGGTTTTCGCTCGCCGTCTTATCTCAGAGAAGAGCAAAAGGAAGAAAACGGCGTAGACAGGGAGGGTTCCATACTCAAAATTAAATTTTGTACCCAGATAATCTAGGGGAAATCTTGATCCTAATCTTGGAATGCAGGAAGCAATCGATATGGCGATAAAGAATGTGATGATGTAGGATAGGAAGAGACGAGTTGATGATCTCCCTATAATTAATAGAATGAATGCAAACAGGGCCGTCATGGCGAACACGTATCGTGCAGCGCCCCAAGTAGCAGAGAGGTAGCCTAGCGTGAAGCCGGCTGCTATCGACCAGAGCGTTTTGGCGGATAAGAGTGTCTTCTTTAAGCTGCTTGAAGAGCTTTTCTCTCCTATTGATCTGTTAAAGAAGAAGATGAAGAGTAAGACGCTTAGAATTCCAACTGCTTCATCGTCAAAGAAGCCTAAACATGTCCGTCCAATATATGAGGAGTCTAAAGCCAAAAAGAGTCCGGCAAGCATTCCAACAGTCTCTCCGCCTAGATCTCTACCTAAAAGGTACATTACGATACAAGTGATTGATCCCATTACTACTGGGAATATGACGCAGAAGACATAGACTGGATCAGATTGGAGAGGATCAAGAGTTGGACCTATACTGAGAGGAACATTCAATACGTTTAGAATTGTATAGATCGCCGCGGCTAATATGGGAAGACCTGGATAAGAGTGACGTCTTATCTCGTTTCCCCACGGATACCAGCTTAGATAGTCATGCCAGGATGACCAGCCTTTCTCTCCTAGAAGCCCATGTTCAAGTATGTATTTTGTTTGACGATAATGGTAGTATGGATCGAACTCGTTAAGGTAGTAGCCCCATCTGATCGGGAGAATCCTGACGGAGAAGGCCAATATGAAGATTAGGGCTAGTATCGTATACTTCAGCAGGGAAGAATGAGAAACTTCTGGACGCCGCGAGACTATTCTTTTCAGGAGCGTAGGAATGCTACTCGGCTTCATAATGAACTTCTACCTTCTATAATGATCTTACCTCAAGGGTAAATACGCTGATTAATATTTAGTTTATGGTATTTAGGCTGCTGGAGACTGCGGTAACGAAAACTTACGCCCTCAATTTTAAGATGATTGCTACTTGAATTCTTTTCTAAGGTCTTCATTGAACGGCAATGCTAATACTGCCTCCATGACCCTTTCAGCCTGCTCATAGCTTCTAGTCCTATGGTCAGAGAGTATCATATTAAGCAGGATCCGCTTATCCCTCGTTAGGAAGGCTTCAAGCCCCATCTCCATAGGCACTATATGCGTTCTGAGAATGTGGAGGGTCAGATGTTTAGGCAGCGGCTTGACATGGATAGGTTTAGCTCCGCATCCATTTACGATCCCAGGCACCTCCACAACCACATCATCATTAAATCCCGGTAGGGCGCCGCGATTCGGAACATTGATTTGAAACTTCCCTTCATGATCATTGACTAGGGCGTCTATGATTGGTATGTGCTGCTCCCCGCTCATAACAGGCGGAAACTCGCTGGACACCAAGATTGAAGGATCACCATAAATCTTAAACATTCTATCCATACGTTTCTGCAGACCCTTCAGGTAATAATCCCATCCGATCTCCGAGTCGAATCCTCCATACTTATTAAACCATCTCTTCTTTGTTTCAAGATCTACATGATGCCACCATACGCCTGCAAATCTAGGCGTATCGCCTACAGGAAACAATCCGAACATCCTGTATAGGCTTACTGCGGCAGGAGACATCTGAACATCTGTAGGACGGCCATCCCATCTTCTCCAATACTCCTCAGCCTTCTTTTCTATCCACTCATCTAACAAGGGATAAGCATCTCTACCCTCATATCGAAAGTCAGTTAGCCATATGCAGTGATTTACACCTGGAGCCTCGAAGGTTACTCTTTCAGGATCTAATTCGAGAACCTCAGCTATTTTATAGACGCCGTGATGCCCATGGCATAAGCCTATAACTTTAATTCTAGTCTCTCTCGTCATGAGTGTGCAGCCGTCGAAAACGGGATTTGAGGCTTGTATAAGCCATGCGTCCGGACAGAGATCCTCCATATCTCTAGCAACGCTGAGCATAAGCTTTAACTGATGGAAATAGCTTCCAAAACATATTCCCCTGTAATAGCCATGCATCTCTCCGCATTCACGTTCCTTCTCAACGTTAACGTGTCCTCCGACAAGAGCTGTATTGATAACAAAATCAGCGTCGCATAGAGCTTCTCTTCTCTCCAAAGTTTTCTCAAATTTTAAATCATCCCTCTTCATTTCATCAGCGTATCTCTTTGCAAGAGCATAGACGACTCGAAGTCTTTCCTCATCAATATCCATGAAGCAGACAGTGCTGCCTTCAAGATCCTCTTTCAGGCATAGATCTCTCACCAGATTCATCGAGAAAACGGCGCTTCCAGCCCCAATAATGCTTATCTTAACCTCCGTCAGCTCAAATCACCCAAAAGATTCAAAATCGTTAGGCTTTCCGTTCAAGATTCGAAATAAACGGACAAAAATAAATATATTATGATTAATTTAGGAGCGGCGGGACCATCTTGCAATCGCTTGACCAACAAGCTCGATGGCCTCCATATGATGTTGGCGGAAAATCTCTAGGGTAGGTCTCCATGACGTCTGTAGGAAACCCAGTAGACGTTCAGGCGCGATGTGCCTTCTGCAGTAGGTTACAGTCTTCTGGAAATTCTCTGGAACCCTAACGTTGCTTCCCGTCGGAATCTGATCGTAGCCGTGATCCTCAAGATCCAGATACGCCTTTACGTATCCTATCCTCTTATTGAATTTTGAACGGTAATACCAGTTGCTTTGAACCATCGACTTAGGCATTTTGCTGAAGAATTCTTCGGGGTGACGCCAGAGATGATCAGACCAGATCCATGGACGTGAACCGCCTTTCTCAACCTGCTCGAACAAAAAGTATAGGTCATGCCACCAAAGATCGTATTGGCGGATCACCACATATTTATAGTATCTCTGATGCTGCGCAGTCTCCTCATCCATCCCTAAATGGAAGAATCGAGGTTTATCGAAGATCTCGATCACCTCGTTGATTAGGTCTCGACAAACCTCATAGTATGTATCAGTTGAGATGCATCTGGAGTATGAACCGAGCCAAGCGTCATGACAAGCTGAAAAGTTGAGTTTAGGAATCGGTTCAAGCCCCAGTTCGCGAATCTTTGAGAGTTCGTCCTTCAGGCGACTTACGGTCCAAGCGTCACGCACCGCGATCTCCGGATGAGATTCATACTTTACTCCGTCTCCGAGATCGATGAGAACCATGTTCATGCCTACATCAGCCATCTTCTTCAGAATATCATTCCATAATCTGATGTCTAATCGGAGATAGGGCTTGGCGCTGTAGTACTCTTGTCTCTCAGGAACTTCGCGGTCAGCCCACATGTTATAGCTTAGATGCAGAAGGTATCCCCAAATCTTTTCGCGACTGGAACCTTGATCAAAAGATTTTTTAGAAGACATTACGGAATCACATCTCACAAGTTTTCAATCAAAGTCTGTAACAAACATTTTTTACGCTTTCGGTCAGCTCTTCCTCGAATAATCCGCATATGTCTATAGTCGAACAGTCCTTCTCTCCGGCTTACGATCCAAAAAGGCCGGTTAGGAAGATCTTTAAAGAAGAAAGAAAAGAGGCGTAAGGTGCAAATTTGAGGGTCTAGAAGCGTTGCTGACCGTAGGCTCATTTTTAGCGGCGAACAGCGACTATGATTTTCTTACACTCTGCAGAGCTCCATACATTTTTGTATGACCCACATGACTCTGCGGACGCTCTCGGGAGTTACTGGTGGAGGAGCGCCGTAACGCAGTGATTTATATAGCTCTTCATAGAAGGTTACTTCTCCAGGCGGAGTATTCTCATCCATCTCCCATTTCTCCTCTCTCCATGGAATCTCATCAACGTTATAGCTTCGATTAGGAGTCGGTCTAGTATCCAGCTGTCTCGGAGGAAGATCCTCCGGATTGAAGTATTTCCATCTCAGCGATGATGAGCTTCCGGTGAGTCCTCCCTGCGTTCCCATCACTAACCATTCTTCTTGAGGATACGCGCATGCTCTTGTTACTTCAATATCGATTAGGGGAGCCTCTGGAGCCTTAAGGATCAGCTTCACATGATCCTCAGCGTCACCTAAAGTTAATGTCCTCTGTAAATCACAGAAGATCTCCGGTTCATTTTCTCCGAGGAGCTGAAGCGCCTGATCTATGAGGTGCGAAGCGTTGTTTCTAAGTTCTCCGCCTCCAAACTTTTTCAATGTCTGCCAGTCCCAGCGTCTTCCGAAGAAGTGCCTGAAGATCTTTACAAGCACTATTCTTCCCAGTTTTCCCGACTGAATAACCTCTCTTACCTTCAGGAAGTCCGGAGCGAACCTTCTGTTCTGGAATATTGTCAGAATCTTTCCAGTCCGTTTAGCCGCCTCTATCATCTCGTCGGCTTCGGATAGGTTACTCGCCATGGGTTTTTCACAGACAACGTTCTTCCCGGCTTCTAATGCTTTTATGCTGTATGGGGCGTGCAGATAACTTGGGGTCGCAACAACTACGAGCTCGACTTCCTCATCCTTTAATAGCGAATCAAACTCAGAGTAGGCTCTGCATCCAAATCTTTCAACAGCCTCCCGCCTTCTTTCTTCCATAAGGTCGGATACAGCTGCCACTTCATATTTGTCAGATAGCTTCTCGAGGGTTTTAGCGTGAATGTTCCATCCGCTTCTTCCAAGCCCCGCTATTCCAACTTTCACTTTATCTGCCATTCGCACTTTCCTCCTCTAATGATATTTTTAACGAAATATGTCTAAAAGGTATTTAGCAAATTTCGGCACAGCGGTCTTAGGATCCTCCTCTTCTTCATACTCTATCGAAAGAAAACCGTTGTAACGCACAGATTCCAGTATTTCCTTCACTCTTTGATAGTCGATCTTTACGTTTCCAGCCGCACTTACCTTTGCGTGGATATGTACAGCGTAGGGAACAGTTTTCGCTATCTCATCATAGAGGGATTCCTTATAGTTTCCCAGGTCAAGATTCACCCTTAACCATGGAGAATCCACGCTCTCAACAATTCTTATCACATCGTCTGCTTCGGAAGTAATGCCTCCATGATTCTCTAATGCTATAACAACACCATACTCTTCAGCATAATCAGTGCATGACTTAAGAGACTTAACCGTCCACTCTATCGCTTCATCCTTCTTGATGCCTTCCGGCACATAGCCTCCAAAAACTCGGAGACATGGAGCCCCGAGCTCCCGAGCTATTTCCAATCCTTCCCTCACACTATTGATGGTCTTATCTCTTTCAGCAATGTTGGGAGTACAGAAGTTTGTGGAGATCCCGGCGCATGATATGGGTAGTCCTCGAGAGAGAGCGAGCCTTTTGATATTCTTAAAGTATGACGTGTCTTTTGTGGGAAGCCAATAGAGGGTTAGCTCGACACCGTCAAGTCCTATTCGATGTGCCTCTTCAATGAAATCTTCATATCCCATTCTTCCGTCCTTGAGATATTCTCTATAAGAATATGCTGCACAGCCAATCTTTATCATCTATTTCACCAGTCAACTATTAGACTAACTGAACCTACGTTATAAAGTTTAAATCTTCAACTCAAAACATCCAAACATGTAACATATCATCAAAGGGGAAATTCTAGTTATACTTTCAAAAATCTTGTCCTTTTATTATCTCTGTGCATGGTTTTACTAATCGGCAGGTTAGGTTATACGCCATGGACCCTAGCCTCTTACGCATGTTTCCGTAAAATCTATTCTTTAACAACAACCCTATTCCCCCTTCTTCTTTAATATTTAAACTGGACTCTCTTAGCCACCAAAAAGAAGATTGTTATCTAATGCCCGATTGGTTTGGGTTAAGATTTTATTCCCAAAGGTTCTAGTATAGATGTCTGAATGGTGATGTTTTGTTGAATTTAATCGTTAATGTAAGGGGAAGAGAGGAGTATGTTCAAAGTCGCATTAAAGGCGCAATCAACATTCCACTCTTCGACCTGAAATATCACTTAGGCCTTCTTAAAGGGAAAAAAGTGCTTCTCTACTGCAATATGGGTCATAGGTCAAAGATGGCTGCGGAATATCTTCGCGGCCGAGGCATAGATGCAGATGTGATTTCTCCCTCCATTTCGTAATTATCCAATTTCTGAGGGAGAAAGAATGATAGTGCAGTGAATCTCCTTGCGGTAAAACCTGGAATGGAGAGGGAATTTGAGGAGAAAGTTCGTGAGCTATGCCAATACACTTATGGCGTGAAGGGATTCTTGGGATCAAGCGTCTTCCGGGTAACTTCAATTTCTTATGGAGGAAGCGGACTGCATGGCAAGTATAAGGAAATAAGAGTTCAACCAACGGAATACGTGATGCTTACCTACTGGACGAGCATAGATGCCCATGAAGAGTTCCATAGAGATCCGAAGGTGAAAGAAGTATTCATGAGCCTGATGAAGTATTTAGCGGTAATGCCAAGGGAGGTTCACAGCGAGATTTTAAGATGATAAACTGCGAATCACTATTCAAAATCGGCAGAGAATACCGGCTTTTTAAACATGTTTAAAAATTGTTTTCCATCCTTCATCCATATAATCTACGTCTATCCGGTTTCTTACATCTTGCAGGAAGAACTGATGCGTCTTTGATTATTGAAGTACCTTAGCGTTGAATCTTCCCTATATAGGGAAGAATAGGCAAGTTTAGCCTAACAGAAAGAGGAAAACTAAAATTTTTGTTAACATTGACAGACTTGGCTTATTTTCTCCGGAAGCTCGGATAGATCAACAGTTATCTGCTTCCGTTCAGCCATATGTCGAAGAACAACCTTGCCTTCCTTTATCTCTCTCGGTCCGATAATCACCGTGAATGCTATTCCCCTCCTATCAGCATCTGATAAGGCGCGGGAGACTGAACGGCCCATAGTCTCGATCTCTACACAAAATCCGCTTTCTCTAAGCATAGAAGCCGTCTTAAATGCCTCACCAAGCAATGACCTTTCCACCGGTACGACTAGAAGCTTCGTCGGCGCACTGATATGAATGGTGGATCCATGCTTTTTTAAGGCGAGTGATAGACGATCCATTCCCATTGCCACGCCTACACCTGGAATCTTTCCACCTCCAAAGAGTTCAACAAGCTTGTCGTATCGGCCTCCGCCGCCTAGGGCAATATCCATCTCTGGAACGTAAACTTCAAAGATCGCTCCTGTGTAGTACTCTAATCCACGCGCGAATCCCGCCTCTATAAGAATCTCAGTCTCTACTCCTCCTGATCTTAACAGATCTATTATCTCATTTAGATTCTCGACAGCTTCGATGGCGCCTGGATACTCCTTAACAATCTCCCTCATCTTTTTAATGATGCAAGGCGGGTCTTTCCCTGAAGTCTTTAAAAGACCCTTAAGCGTATTCAGACATTTCCGAGAGGACCCAGATTCTTTCAACAGTTTTATCGCTTCTTCCCATTCTTTCTTGTCAAGCCTCTGCATTATGCTGTTCTGTTTATCTTCATCGATCCCCTCATCGCTGAATACTCCCCGCAGCACCCCTACGTGGCCGATCTTGAAGCTGTATCCATCTAAACCAATCTTTTTGAGAAAAACATCCATGAGGGAGATGATTTCGGCATCCGCCTCCGGCAGGGCTGAGCCGAAGAGCTCAAAATTAGCTTGCCAAAACTCCCTGTATCTTCCAAATTGAGGCTCATCATATCGATAGAGGCTTCCGACGGAGAAGAGCCTCAGCGGCTTTGGAGCTGACCGAAGCTTTGTGGCTACAAGCCTCGCTATCGACGCGGTAAACTCGGGTCTTAAGGCGACTTTTCTGCCTCCGAGATCCTCGAAGACGTACATTCTCTTCCTGTTTTCTTCCCCTATCTTCGCCGCTAAAAGATTATAGTACTCAATAGTCGGTGTGATTACCTCATCATAACCGTAGAGCTCAGCTGTTTCCCTAGCAATACGCTCGATAAATCTTAGTCTCCTGGCATCTTCAGGAAGAAAATCCCTCATGCCTCGAACTGTTTGACCGAAGATCGAAGACAACAAGCATCCCTCAGCATATCAGCTCTTAGACCATTTACTTTTTCGCATGTCACAGGTTCATATGCTCGGGGATTATTAAAATCTCTTTCTTCTAGATTCGGGAAATAGAGGATTTATATGAAGCTTAGACGTGAGACCGAGTAGTAGACTATTTCTCCTCTTCTGCTGATAACAGAGAGAATTAGACCTTTCTTCAAGCTCTGCACCCGCGTTAGGATTCTCGCAAGCTCCTCTACAGCTATAGGTTGCCCTTCACGTATCCCAAGAACGAGATAGGCAGCTGCTGATTTTCCATAGGTTCCTCTTTCATAAACTCGAAAATCAGCTCCGAATCCGAACCCTTCCCTTACAAAGTATCCTCTGCTTCGAAGGTCCCTATAGACCAGATACTTGACCCAAGCATCCTCGCTTACTGACCTAGCTTTCTCAAGAAGATCATCAAATGAAACAATCCTGTTCGTCTTTTCATCTTTAACTTCCAGTATACCCCTGCTCACAAGGAAGAGTGCTTCGTGAAAAGCTAGAATTAAATCGCCATCTTTTGGAGTTCCATAGCCCCTCGAAGTAAGCCCTTCAATATCCTCAGATGAGGGAACCACTACACCGTCTTCACCTAGTAGGCCGTGAATAACGGCCTTTTCAGCCTCTTTATCTTTAGCTCTTTCTCTCTCGCTTTTTTCCATTTCACTACAGCCGCCTTCAAATCAAAAAGGATCAGCGATTCATACTTCTTGAATGAGCCTCTGAAGATCTTTAGGGGTTAAAACTCCCTTCTCACATATTATTGCATCGACATACTTGAGAGGCGTAATATCAAAAGCCGGATTCATAACATCCACGCCTTCAGGCGCTATCCTCACCGAGCCGATATGCGTAACCTCATCTGGATCTCTTTCTTCTATTATCACGTCCCGCGAATTTTTCGAAAGATCAAATGTTGATGTTGGAGCCGCGACATAAAATGGGATTCCATGCTCCTTAGCCAGCACCGCAACCGTATATGTGCCAATCTTGTTTGCTACGCCATCCCTCACTATCCTATCAGCTCCAACGATCACTTTATCCACAAGACCCTTAGACATCACGTATCCCGCCATGTTATCCGTGATTAGAGTTACCGGTATACCGTCACGCATAAGCTCATACGCGGTGAGCCTAGCGCCTTGGAGCTTCGGCCTAGTCTCATCAGCTATCACCTTTATCCTTTTTCCTTCTTCCCAAGCCGCCCGGATCACAGCTAACGCCGTCCCATACTCGACGGTAGCTAGGCTTCCAGCGTTGCAGTGGGTTAATACGGCATCACCGTCTGATAGAAGCTTTGCACCATGCTTTCCGATTCTTCGATTCGTTTCAACATCTTCATCAGCCATCTTCAAAGCCTCAGAGATAATTTCTCTTCTCAAGTCTTCCAAGCTTCCCTGGAAGCTTCGAGCCTTATTCATGATTCTATCGATTGCCCAGAAAAGATTGACAGCGGTCGGCCTTGTATTTCTCAGAATCTCTGCAGATTTCTCTAGCTCCTGCATGAACTCCCTTTTCGTCTTAGCATTTGAATGATACGCTGTCAACGCCATTCCATAAGCGGCGGCAACTCCGATTAGGGGGGCGCCTCGCATCTTCATCTCCTTTATCGCTGAAGCCACCTCCATACAGCTTCTGAGCTCTATCCACTCCTCCTTTAGCGGCAGGATCGTCTGATCAATAGTTACTACAACACCATCGCGCCACTTGATCGTCCTCATACAATATCCATCCAACATCAATCTTTAAACGCGTCTTAGAGAAGAATATAGCACAAACCCAAATATATCTTAAAGAAAACGCTGAGAATATCTCTGGTTAAGATTTAGCATGGAACCTTAGAATTGCTATAAATCCACATCGTTTTTCCATCAATAATGCATTATCCAGAAGAGGATGGATTCAATCATAGTAAATGCGATAATGAGGAGAGTGGCGCCGATCCCCACCATAATGAGGGCATGCCTCCGGTTATGCATGTACCTTATGCTATGATAGATCAAGATTAACCCTAAGGAGCCTAATGCGTAGAGTATCATAACTCCGATGCTTCCAACAAGTAGCTGCTCATTTATTCGATACGGAATGTAGGATAGGAACCTTCCTCCCCCTACAGGCAACACTGGAAGAGGCTCCATAAATATGTCATAGATTCCGCCACCCAAGAGAAATATAGAGATGGCGACCACCATGATGGCGATTACGGAGCGTTGCGGACGAAAAGACGCCACCTTAGCATAAATTTTACGTATCGAGATGCTTTCTGACGGATTCGAATCCTTCCTGCGAATCTTTTTCGACAACTTTCACCACTTGTTTACTTGAAGAGACTAGCACAGCACTTTCCAGATACGTGATATGATTAAAAAGTATAAGAGCATTTAAATCTTATAGATACATCGGTTTAAAGGGATAATCCTTCTGAAGTGAGCAGATATTCAGCAACCTCCTTGGCCCATTTACCAGCATACGGGTTCTCCTTTATCTCTTCAAGATAATCTCTCCAAGAGATATCCATCGCTTTTCTCCATTCCTCATATGTCTTAAGCAGAGAGCCGTAGGCCTCTTCATGCCTTTCACAAAACTTGCTTTTCGCCTTTCTACCGCAGATTTCACAATTCATTCTAGTCATTTCCTTTCTTTCCGGCACATTCAGGATTGATACAGAAAGTAAATGGCCGTTTGCCTTTCAATTTAAATCTGATCATAGGGAAGCCGCATTTTTTGCATGTCATGTTAGCCGGTGTTACAACGCCTCTCTGTGGAAGAGGGAAGGATGCCTTACATGTATGCTTGAAAAAGTTTGTGCATCCTACGAAACGTTTTCCAGTTCGACGGGAACGTATAATGATGAGCTTACCTGTACCGCATACTGGGCAATCTCCTAGTATCCGTCGACTCATCAGGGTCTCTCTTATAGCTTCACTCAACTCTTGCCCGATCTGTTTCTCGTTTTCCTTTAATCTGAAGAGCACGGGCTTCAGACGGCTCGTAGCCTTTTCAATCACATTCTCCAGGTTCTCTTCACCCTTCTGAATGTTCTCCATACTTTTCTCAAGCTCACGCGTAAACTCAACGGATATTACCTCGGGACAGTATCTGCTGAGAATATCGATTACGTCTAATCCGAGCTCTGAGACAACTGCTCTCTCACCGCTCACATATCCACGTGTATATAGGGTATCGATTATCTCCGCGCGAGTCGCCTTTGTACCTATCCCTTCATCCTCCATCTTCTTAAGGAGGCTTCCAGGATTATATCGTGCAGGGGGCTTTGTAAAGCCTTGTTCATGGGAGATCTCCTTAAACTCAACCATCTCTCCCTCTTCAAGAGGAGGAAGGATGACATCTTCGATTTGTACGTAAGGCCTATAGAATGCTATCCAGCCTTCCTTGAGAATTCGTCTTCCTCTGAGATAAAATGTATGCCCATTAATCTCGATGGAGACTCTGACGCTCTGCTTTACGGCTGGCTCTCCAAAGACCGCCATGAACCTTCTTACAATGAGATCCCATAGTCTCCTTTCAGGAATGCTTAGCTTCCTCTCTGGAAGATTTCCTGTTGGATAAACAGCTGGATGAGCGGGATCGTAGCCCTTCCCCTCGTTTGGAACGAGCTTCTCTTTCTCCAATAGGAGATCTGCCAGCCTCTTATATCTCGATTCTTTCCTAAGCGATTCAAGTATTCCTCGATAGTTAATTGTCTCAGGAAGCTTTTGACTGGAGGTTCTCGGATAAGAGATTAATGCTTCGAGGTACAGTCTTTCGGCTATATCAGATGTTCGACGAGGGGTATACCTGAACAGGCTGTAGGCTTCTCTCTGTAGCGCCCCTAGATCGAATGGGACGGGAGGGTTCTGCCGAAACTCTCTAACTTCTATCTCAGCTATCTCTCCCTTCTTTCCCTTGCAAGCCTCAACTATCTCCACCGCTTCTCTTTGGCTTTTGATCGTTTTCTTTTCATACTCAACGTCGAATAGGGAACCATTAATCTCAACTTTAGCATTTATTCTCCAGAAGGGTACGGGAACAAAACAATTGATCTCTTTTTCTCTATCTGTCAGAAACTTCAGAGTTGGACCTTGCACCCTACCAGTACTTAAAGTTGCGTACTTTCCGCTCCAGCTCTTTGCAGCCACAGTCATAGCTCGCGAGAGGTTTATGCCGTAAATAGCATCAAGCAGATGTCGGCAGATTCCGGCCTCTATCATTGGAAACTCGATGCTTTCGATGAGATTCTCATAAGATCTTTTTAGTTCTGAAACTGTAAGTGTGGAGAACTTCATCCTTTTAGCTTCTTTCTCTTTTCCTCCACAGGCATACTTGAGAATAGTGTAGCCAAGCGTCGCTCCCTCAATATCATAATCGGTTGCTAATATAAACTCGTCAGCCTCTTTCGATAGCGTTGAGATAGCCTCAATCCAATCTTTGATCTCCTTTGCGTCTCTCTCAGCCTCATGTCTCGGAACCCATTCGAAATCGAAGATTGGATAGACATTACGGTTTCTCACTCTTGGAGCGACGGTGTAGAGATGGCCGATTGCGGGAACAACCACTAGGCTTCTTTCACCCATCCTAGATTCATAATACGGAACGCGGCCGATCCTCTTCTCTGCGGGGCGACCTTTATCATCCAGCGCCTTCGCGATTCTGCTAGCCGCACTCGGCTTCTCGCAGAGCACAAGAGTCCTCAACTCTTCCTTTCACTCCAAAGAATCTAATATTATTAAGAAGGGTTCAATTTAAATCTGGTTGCGTTCTGTTTATTAGGGAGAAATGTTCTTTTTATTTTTGTTTATTTAGAGGTGTCGTGTTATGCCTCAAAGGGTTAACTGTGACGGATGCGGCGCAGTTCTATATGAAGGTGAAGAGTTAAAGTCTCCAGAGGAGATACTTCAGATGCATAATGGGAAATGCCCTAAATGCGGAAGAGATCTCTCATTAACCCCCAAAAAGATCGAAGTGAAAGCGTTTCAGAAAAATGCGGTTAAAAAATAAGTGATACACTAATTGTTCATGGAGAGGACGAGAAGATTATGATAACGTGATACTCTGATTTTACATGAAACGACACATAGTTCAATGGTATTTTTTATTTCCACCCCCAAATGTGAAGGATATAATCTTAAAAGTTCCGTTTACAACATAAGAATCATGTCGACGTTTAGAATAAGTGTCGCTATATGGTCGCTTGGAAAAACCATAACCATCGATGATCTTGAAAGGCAGCTTTCAATAGCTAGGGAGATAGGGGCTAAAGGAGTACAGTTATGGGCTGTAGACTACAACAGTAGCGAATCATGCCTTTTGGATCCAGATAGATGCGATGCAAAATGCAGAAAGGAAGTTTTAGAGCTTCTCAATTCCTTAGACTTAGAGATCTCAGGATTCTGCGCGCAGCTGAGCGGAACGAAAGGATTAGGTGGGCTGGATGAACCTGAGGGTTTAAGGGAACGAGTGGAGAAGACAAAGCGAGTTCTCGAGTTTGCGTCTTTAATGGGTTCCCCCATCGTCACAACACATCCCGGCCGCATTCCAGAAAATAAGGAAGACAAGACTTACAATATCATAAAGAAGAGCATATCAGAAATCAGTAGATACGCTGAAGACGTAGGCGCATACTTCGCAGTTGAGACGGGTATGGAGCCCCCTCGTATCCTTAAGGCGTTTATAGAAGATGTTGGCATCGACGCGCTTAGGGTGAATTATGATCCTGCAAACCTCCTACGTTATGGAGTGGAAGAAGCTGTAAATGGCGTTAGGGAGCTTGGAAAATGGATAGTTCATACGCATGCTAAGGACCATAATCCCAAGACTGGCAGAGCTACCGTTGGTGAAGGTTTGGTTCCATGGAGAAGATACTTGAAGGAGCTAAGAGACCAAGGCTATAGCGGCTGGCTTGCTCTTGAAGACGAGACTGGAATAGACGTTGTAAATTCACTTAAGAAAGGAAGGGAATTTCTGCTATCTCTGATTCGTCAATTATGATCTTGGTCACGCCATATCCAGCTGGCTACGGATAGAAAGTTAAAGCAGACAGTCTTCCATACGTCCAAAAAGAATGGGAAGTGTCTACATGTCCTATACGCTTAAGAATGGTTACTTAGTAACGCCGCGGGGGGTTTTCAGAGGGAATCTAATAATCAAGGATGGAATCATAAAGGATTTAGCGACTCCACACGTGGAGGGCAACGTCTACGATGCGGAAGGCCTTTATGTTCTGCCGGGTTTCCGCGAGCAACACATGCATGATATACCTGGAATGACACGTTATGCTGATAATCCTGAAAGAATCGGAGAAGTAGCAAGGAAACTCTTGAAGCATGGAGTTACTGCTTTTAAGCTAGCAACGGTAGCTATGCCCTTTGAAGATCTTTTAACCTATCTGGATTCATGCAGGAAGTACTTTGAATCGCAAGGCGATTATGCTGAAGGCGCTAGATTTGAGGGCGTGTTTGTTGAGGGGACATTTATAAATCGGGAGTGCGCTGGAGCCCAGCCTCCTGAATACATAGTGCATCCAAACGAGCCGAATGCAAGGGAGATGCTTGACGCGATCTTAGATGTGGGGGTTGTGAAGCTTATAAACATAGTTCCAGATTTCGGTGTCGAGTTGATCAGTTATGCTGCTTCTAGAGGAGTAGTTGTCGGATGCGGTCATTGTAAGGCGTCAGCTAGAATGCTGAAAGAGGCTTTTAAGGCGGGGCTTCGATTTATAGTTCACTTAACAAACGGCGCAATGAGCCAATCTTTCAAACCTTTTGAGGGGGGCGGATCTTATGAAGGAGCTCTCACTCTTCCCATATCTGTTGAGCTTATTGTAGACGGCTATCATATAGACTTCAGGTATATCTCGGACATTATTGAAAGACGAGTTCAAAAGGGACGGGTGCATGAGATCATAGCGGTTACTGATAGACTGTTTCCATCTCCTGAAGAGGCGCCTGAAGGCGCCTTTCGA
>Ga0190363_1001058_pt1 | contig 16433 bp, 16 predicted proteins | sample 48721867_MG_FD_161272 | JGI IMG/M metagenome (GOLD analysis project Ga0190363, IMG submission 161272) | Hydrothermal vent microbial mat bacterial communities from Southern Trench, Guaymas Basin, Mexico - 4872-18-6-7_MG | ecosystem: Environmental > Aquatic > Marine > Hydrothermal vents >... | reverse complement strand
GTCTAAGCTCCCTACTTGTTGGGACTGCATGCGGGTATGCAGAGTTTGGTCCTGACGCAACTATTGTTTCGAATGCGTAACCATCAGCACCTAAGTATCTCATAACACCTTCAAGCATCCCAGCTACTTCATACTCTCTTAATCCAGGTATTAGAGACTCAAGGACTCTCCATAAAGCTTCCTCAGTTATCTGAAGTGCCTTCTTCATGAAGCTTACCTCCTCAGGCGTCTTTATAGATCTAAGCTCCATGATATCATCAGTAATATCTTCGGTCCTCTCTACAGTAACTAGAGACTTGACTCTTTGCGGTTCATCTGTACATACTACCTTAACATTAGATAATAGCTCCTTAAATGTATCTTTGATATCCTTAAGCTTAATTCCTAACTCCTCCTCAACATCAGGTACTGCATATGGTGCATAAGGCCTTACCTCAGTACCTCTAACTACATCCCTAGCACGTGAGAAGTCAAGTAGTGGTGTTAATAGGTAAGAACTACCATCCTTAAATACGACAATGTACGAACCCATTGGTCTCGGAAACCTTGATATGTAATACACGTTACTTTCACTAACAAATACTGAGGCATCGCATCCTCTTTTCTCCATTATAGCTATTAACTCCTTAAGCTTATTAACCGTAGTATCACCTAAACATTAAGATACGTAAGAACTTAAAAGCTACACATCATGTCTTGCTTTCGATTCGGACATGTGGGTAGTGGGAGAGAAACAAAATATATTTCAGAAATTTAGAGATTATTTCATGTGGGCAGTGGGTATGAGACTTGTAGTCTCTATGGATGAACGTGGTAGGATTCTTATCCCGAAAGATATTAGGAGGAAGGTTAAGACTAAGTTCTTTGCTTTAGAGTTAATGAGTGATGGCACCATAGTATTGAAGCCAATAGCTAATGAAGTCTTAGAATTAGCTGGTAAGTTCAAGAACCTACTTAAGTATAAGGATTTAGAGGAGCTCGAGGAGAAGCAGGAGGAATTTATAAAGAGAGAAAGAGGGTTATAACCCTCTTGATTCCTAAACGTGTTTTACTTGATGCTGATGTATTTATATCTTATCTCACTCTCGATAACTTATTTGAGTTTAGTGTAAAGGTAATTGAGTACATAGTCATGGGTAAAATCTTAGCTTATGTATCTTCAGAAATATACGATGATATAATATCAACACTTAGAAGTAATGGCGTACCATTAAATAAGGTGGCCGAGTTTATAGGTGCGATATTGAAAATACCGCATAAGCCATTACCTCTAAATCCCGAAATAGTGACTCAAGCACTAAAATACTACATGGAACATGGAGGGTCAAGAAAGCTACATTACTTTGACTCATACCACGTTGCAACAGCAAGATATTACAATTTACCATTACTAACAAGTGATAAGTACATAATAAAGCACTCAAAAGAACTTAAGATACGTGTCATAGACTTAAGAACTATAAAATAATTAAGAGGAATGGTTTACTTTAATGTACCTCTTAATGTAATCTATACCCTTTTCAGTTATGACGTAAATCTTGATTTTAGTATTTAAGTTGAGTTTATAGAACGGGCATGACTTAGCTATTCGGCATGTTGTACATTTACTCCTACACTCAGGTCCTACCTCAACTTCATCCACATACCCTCTAATTATTAAGTAATCTATCAGTTCCTTAGCTACGTACTTATCTACACCTAGCTTACTTACTAAGGTATCTATAGTGAATGCGCCGCTATTCAAGAGTTTAAGTGCTTTCACACGAAGTTCATGGTTCACTTCCTACAACCTGAATCTACTGCTGTCTCTCAATACTTAAGATTATTAGGTTTGGTGCATGCTGAAGCTAGGGAGTATGGGTAGATGCTTACTATGTGGTAGTAAGTCTAGGGTCATTAGTGATGTTATAGGTGTATGTGCTTCATGTTTAAGACGGAATCCTAGTGAATCGCTTAAAATAGCATTAAAGGCTCATATAAATTATAGGAAATCATTAGGTCTACCACCCGAACCACCACGAGCTGGTGAGGGGTGTTTAAGGTGTTCGTTATGTGTTAATGAATGTCTAATACCACCAGGTGGTAAGGGCTTCTGTGGTTTATGGTCTAATAGTGAGGGGAGGTTAAAGCCCATTATTGGGTGGGATAAAGCCGTAGTTTATTGGTATTTAGATCCATTACCAACAAATTGTGTTGCAACACCTGTATGTCCAGCAGCAACAGGGGCTGGATACCCTAAGTACACATTCGTTAAGGGGTCTGAGTATGGCATGTTCAATCTTGCAGTATTCTTTGCAGGTTGTAACCTAGACTGTCTATTCTGCCAGAATTGGGAGCATAAAGAGATGATAGCTAGTGAGAGATTAAGGGTTAAGTACATAAGAAGTGTTGATGATTTAGTTGAGGAGGCATTAAGGAATGATAGGGTAACGTGTATATGCTTCTTCGGTGGTGATCCAGGCCCTCACATTCTCTATGCTATTAAGGCTTCACGAAAGATTGTTGAGTATGCTTCAAAGAAGGAACTCATCAAGAGGATTTGCTGGGAAACTAACGGATTAGTTAACCCTGCAATTATGCGTGAGATGGCTAAACTAAGTCTAATTAGCGGGGGTATCGTAAAGATTGATTGGAAAGCTTGGTCCCCACCAATATATCAAGCATTAACAGGTATTAACGGAGTTAAAGCTGTAGAAAGATTAAAAACTAATGCTAAAATAGTGGCTGACCTAGGTAAAAAAAGACCTGAAGTACCATTACTAGTTGTTAGTACGTTACTAGTTCCAGGCTACGTTGATGAATATGAAGTAAGTAAGATAGCTGAGTACGTCTCCTCATTAAGTAGCGAAATACCTTACATGCTGTTAGCGTTTCATCCTGATCATCTCCTAAGGGATTTACCACCAACAAGCTTAAACCATGCACTAGGAGCTCTAAGAAAGGCTAGGGGGGCTGGTTTAAAACATGTGTTCATAGGTAATGAATGGCTCTTAGGTAATTACTATTAGAAATAGACTTAAGGACCTTGCTCTAAAAATAGTAGTTATTGATTATTGAGTATAGTAGCTCGTAAGCCTCATTACCTAGTACTCTCTCAGCAAACTTCATGAAGTTCTCTACGGTTGGATTCTTACGTACCTCCTTTATTATCTTTGACAATTCTGGTTTATGAATAACTACAATTCTCACTAATTCATTTAATAGTCTTAAACCATCAGAATTCAATACACCTCTTCTTCCGAAGTATTTTCTATAATTTAAAATTAATAGTCTAGTATAGTTAACTATGTCTTTACTGTACCTATCGTTTATTTCTCTATTCATGGTTTATTTACACTCTTTACTTCATGCCTACTCTCTCAAGGAACTCATCAACTATATCCTTTACTGTTGGTCCCTCCAGTACTTTTAGCTCCCACTTAACCTTAATTACGGGCTTATCAATTCTTACAACTCTACTAACATCTGCTGGCGATCCTATGATCACTGTGTCAGCATCTATCCTTCTTATCGTCTCCTCAAGATCCCTTAATTGATCCTCAGTATAACCTGTTGATGGTAATACCTCCTTCATGTGTGGATACTTCTCATACATTTCTTTGATTATACCCACAGCGTAAGGTCTGGGATTAACTATTTCCTTAGCACCATACTTTAGTGCTGCTACATAGCCAGCACCGTAAGGTAATGAACCGTGAGTTACTGATGGTGAATCCTCAATAACGACTACCCTCTTACCTTTAATTAATTCAGGTTTCTCTACGTAGACTTCCATGTCAGCTAAAGTTATCTTTGCTTTGGGGTTGATCCTCTTAATGTTATTAACTACCTTCTTAACATTCTCTTCAGGAGCTTGACTAACCTTGTTCACTATCACTATATCTGCTAACCTAACATTTATTTCACCAGGGTATGAGGATATTTCCTGACCAGGCCTCATAGCATCAGCTACGGTTACTAAGTAGTCAGGGGTGTAGAATGGAGTATCGTTATTACCTCCATCCCATAGTACAATGTCTGCCATTCTCTCAGCTTCTCTCAGAATCGCACCATAGTCAACGCCAGCGAGTACCTTGATGCCCATGAGTAAGTAGTGCTCATACTCTTCTCTCTCCTCTATAGTTAAGCCCCACTTATCCATGTCCTCAACCTTCTCGAATATCTGTATGCGCATCTTACTTAGGTCTCCATAAGCCATAGGATGCCTTACAACAACAAATCTTATGTTACGTCTAAGTAGCTCCCTAGCTACAGCTCTAGAAACGGTTGATTTACCAGCACCAGTCCTAACTGCTGTAACAGCTATTACAGGCCTGAAGGACTTTATGTAAGTCTCTGATGGTGGTAAAAGTCTAAACTCAGCACCCGCTGCCAATACTTCTGAAGCTATCTTACCTAATTCATCATAGGTTATGTCACTAAATGATAATACGACTTCATCAACTTTATATTCCTTAATTATCTTACCTAAGTCCTTATACGGAATTATCGGTATACCATCAGGGTATTGAGCACCAGCTAATTCAGGAGGGTACCTACGCCTCTCAACACCAGGTATTTGCGTAAACGCGAAGGCTACAACCTCATACTCAGGATTGTTTCTGAATACAACATTAAAATTATGAAAGTCACGACCTCCTGCACCTAAAATTAATACTCGCCTTCTCAATAGCATCAACCGCGTATTATATGTGGTTTACGAATAAAAAATTTTTATTGTAATCTTAAATATTTTCCCACTCATGGATTACTTAAGACAGGTCTTATTACCAGCCATCATACTAATTTCTTCAGCTATTCTTAATGCTATATATGCATCTTTCAATGTAGGTACTTCAGATAAGTTCTCACCCTTAATCCTCATTATAAATGAGTAAAGTTCCCTCTTTAATGGCTCCTCACCACTTACTTTATACCTCTTTTCATTACCAGGCTCTCTGATATGTATTTTACTTTCAACATAGTCAGCAATGATATGTGCCTCACTAAAAGTGATGTCTACTTCCCTAATCTTTATGGGTAAATTACCGTCGGTTATGTATGAAATTAAGACATCACCATAGTTTATCAACGCATTCACGGTCTGAATGACTGATTCTTCACTCTCTAACATGTCAACAAGTTTAACACTCCACTTCTTATCACCTAAGAAGTAATGCGTTAGATCAATATCGTGTATAGTTAAATCGTAGATAACTGAGTACCTTCTTAGACGTTCAGGTCTTTTAGATAACCTCTTAAAAATCATGTATTTAGGACTGCCGTAACGCCTCATTAACTTCTTAATTTCATAAGTAACTGGATCAAACCTAACTATAAATCCTGGCTGAACGATTACGTTAGAAGATTTAGCTATGGCTTCAAGTTCGGTTATGTCACTAGAGTTTAGAGCTACTGGTTTCTCCACGAATATATGGAGACCCATTGAAGCTAAATTCTTGGCTACATCAATCAATTCATGAATTGGAACAGCTATAATAGCTGCATCTACATCAACAGATGATAACTTAAAGTGATCAGTGAAATACAATCCTATGCCATACTTTCTCGCTAATTTCTCAACCTTCTTGAAGTCTACATCAACTAATGCAACTATTCTTACTAACCCCTCACTCTCAAGCTCTCTTAAGACTCTTAAGATGTTTTGACCCCATCTACCAACGCCTACAAGTGCGACATTAACCTCACTCACAACAACACCTACATAAAAGCGTACTAACCTTAAATAATTCTAAGCTAAGAATCCTGGTTTGCATCAGATCCTGCGATGATCATCATATATCAGTAACCAGGTCATTCATCACTTACAAGGTTTTACCTCCCTATCCAATTTCTTCATTAAATTTTTAAAGTTCTCATTTATTACCTTAATAACGTGATCTTTACTTACCCCCTTAATTTTAGCTATTTCATTAATTGCTTCAGGTATTAATTCTGGGTTTAACTTCATACCTCTATATTCATATGGCCCATCAGATTCTGTAAGCATCATTTCAAGAGGAGCTTTCTCAATAATTAATCTCATCTTCTTCTGTATTTTCAGTGCAACATTAACGCCTATGTAATAGCCTAGTGATTCAATATCCTTAAGTAACTCCGGAGGTCCCGTGTACCAATGAATTATCGCTATTTTAACATCATACTTATATAATATGTTCAGTACTTCCCTCCAAGCACCTGCTGCATGTATTGATAACCCTTTATCATACTCCTTGGCTACCTCCACAAACCTTCTGAAAATATCTAATTGATAATCAAACGTTTGTGGGACAAACTTCTTATCTAGACCTACCTCGCCTAAGAAGTAAGCATTATCCACTAATTTCACCACCTTATCTAACTCATTCACGCTTGTCTTCCCTACTTCCCATGGATGAATGCCTATTGCTGGTATGACATTACTACATTTCTTAGCAATATTTAGAGTCTTAAGTGATGACTCATAATCGTCTGAGACAGCTAGAAAAACGTAGTCAGTCATACTGCAGTACTTCATTATTTCATCTTCACTAAATTCGTGCATATGTACGTGTGAATCGATAAACATACCATACACCTACGTACATATTTTAACGTAATTTAGATTAAATTCATGAAGCATTTTAAGTGCTCGAGGAGTTATCTTAGGAGATGCTATGATACCCCTTACCTCTATACCTAGAGATTTATAGTATTCAACGTATCTCCTTAATTGATACACCGCATCTATATCTGCTTGAGATCTCTTGACTTCAACAATTATTAATTTACCATCCTTACCTCTAAGGACGACATCAACTCTACCATGTGGTGTACTAACCTCCCTTGATACAAGCTTAGCACCATCCTCTATTAATGACGGATTAGATGCAATCATGTTAATTAAGTCTCTTTCAGCACCCTCAAGTATGAACTTAGCTGTTGTTAGTTTAGTTACTACTATGAAGGGGGTATTCTCTATGTATATCTTTAATTCCTCTTTAGGTCTTATTCTTATAGCATTTATTAATAACTTCTCATTACTTAGTGTTGTGGATATGTGTGATTGTGGTTGCCAGTTAATGGGTTCTCTGCCCTTACCTTCATGGATAAGCACCGTACCGTCTTCCTTAATTACTATTAATCTCCTCGCAACTCCAGCTTTACTACTAGCTCTTCCTCTATATTCTACACTGCATTTAGCTATTATTATGATAGTAGCAACTTTAAAGTACCTTCGTATTAAAGCATTAAGTTCATTTAATGAGGTATAACCTGAATATTCAACTACGCTTAACGACATCTTTAGCAACCTCAATAATTAACTTAATAGCATCATTCAGCGACATATCGGGTAAAGTAGTTGATGCTGCTTCAGCATGACCTCCGAATTTACCTTTTAATCTTTTTGAGAGTAGCTGACATATCTTGAATGCTCTATCACTAACAGATCTAGCAGTGACTACTATCTTACCTTCCTCTCTTCTAATTAGAATTACATCCTTCTTACACATTTTCGAGAACTCCGTTGCGGCAATACCGAGTAATCCAGCATATATTCTTGATTCAGATAGGTCTAATGCGGCTATCTTAATATCCGAAATCTCAAGAGATTTCTCGCTTAACAACTTCAATAACCTCCTCAATAAGAACTTAGCTACCTTAGCTCTCTTAATGACTTCATTATCATTACTTATGTCCTTATTCTTAAGCATTATATCAACTAAGTACTTCATGTAATCTAAATCACTTGGATCTCTAGCTATGGAAAGTTTAATTAAGTCTGCAACTTTAGCTACATCAGGATTCCTTGTTTCATTACCCTCACATACATCAGCAACCTCAACTAGGAATTCCTCGTATGGATTCATGAGGGGCTTTAAGACATCCTTAATTAAGTGTGGTGTTGATGAAGCTTTACTCCAAATAATTTTAACATTACTTACATTTAACTCATTTAGGAATGTCTTAGAACTAACGTGGTGATCTATGACTATTATCTTATTTATGCTTTTACTTGTTAACTTGATGAAGTTAACTAACTCATTACTTAAAGCAAGATCTAATAAAACAAGTGCATCTATATCACTACTTACTCTTCTAACATCTATGTGGGCTCTCCATGGCTGCGTGAATACTATGTCTATCTTCCCTGGATAAAAGTCACGCATATAGTGTTTTATGTATATAAAGGCTGAAATAATCCCATCACAATCACCATGACATACTATTCCATGCCTCAAGCCACTCTCACATATTCCTAGTCTTGACGCAGATTATAAAAGCTGGTTTACAAAGTATGAAGCGTAGGGATTGTCTGTGTTAAAAAGTGGAGTTAGGGGTGAAGTATTAAGAGATCCACTAACGTTAATAATTAATAGACTTAAGAACCAGAAATATCACTTAATAGGTACTCATTCAGCTGTAAAGAAATGCTTATGGGTTCATAATGCGTTAGTTGAGGGTAGATTCTGCTACAAATGTAAGTTTTACGGTATAGAGTCACATAGGTGCATACAATTTACACCTTCAACTCTATGGTGTTGGAATGCATGCCTACATTGTTGGAGGGTTAGACCTCAAGATTACGGGTTCTCCTATAGTGACTTAACGAGACTACCATATGTTGACGATCCAGACTTCATAGCTGAAATAGCTATACATGAGCATAGGAGAACTGTTAGTGGCTACAGGCATAGGACGTCTGAGAAGTTATGGAGAGAGGCTATGGACCCTAAGCATGTAGCTATATCATTAACAGGTGAAGCAACACTTTACCCACGTTTAGGGGAGTTAATTAAGGCATTCCATAAGAGGGGCTTAACTACGTTCTTAGTAACTAGAGGTATTAGACCTGAAGTTCTCGCATCATTAGATGAAGAACCTACACAATTATATGTATCGATTGAGGCATGGAATAAGGAGATGTATGATTACTTTAATAGACCATTAACTAGTAGGGGTTGGGATAGGACGTTAGAGACGCTAGAGATTCTACCATCATTTACATGCCCCACGGTAATAAGGGTAACAGTTCTAAGAGGCTTTAACATGGATGAGAAAGCTGTTAGCGGCTTTAGTAAAGTATTAAGCATAGCTGAACCTACATATATAGAAGTTAAAGCGTATATGCATGTTGGGGGTTCAATAGAGAGGCTTAGTAGGGATAATATGCCGTCATTTAAGGAGGTCTTAGAATTCGCTAAGAAATTATCAGAGTCCATGGGTTACAGAGTTGCATCATACTCAATACCATCAAGAGTGGTATTATTAACTAAACTCGAGAAATCAATCATAAGATATGGTAAGGGCTGTCCTAAGGGATGGTATGAAGAGGAAGTAGGTGATGAATATTCAGGTGAGTATGGAAAAATCGAGGATAGTATTTAGATAATACTACCCTAAGCATAAGGCTTAGTAATATTTACATTTGTTGCTAGTAGGTAGGGAACTTTAGATGGAGTCCTTACCTCCCACCATCTTATTAAGTATTGAGCCTTACCTATAGCCCTCACATTCCTCAAAAGGTTTGCGAACGTGTCAGCTATTCTTATCCTCTCAGTATATCCCTTTATTTCCCCATTCTCTATATAGAATACTGCATCCTTGCTAACAGTTGAGAACTGACCTTCAACGTAGTTCTGGAGTCTAGTGTACCAATTATTAGTTATTAGTATCCCTCTCTTTACCTCCCTAACTAACTCCTCCTCACTATAATCTCCAGGCTTTAACTCTATGTTCCAAGGTAAGGGAGTAATCCAGCCAGCATTACCTGTAGTCTTACCACCGAGCTTACTGCTAGTTTTAACATTATGTAGTACGTTCGTAAACTTTCCTCTCTCTATTATTGGTTTATCGTAGGTCTCTATACCCTCATCATCGAATGAAGCAGATCTAGCTAGTTCTATGTTTCTGGGTACGTCATATAGTGATACCATACCTGACGCTATGTCATCACCTATTTTAAACTTCATAAACATGGAGAAGCCCATCATTATGTAAAGACCTGAAGCCATCATAGCTACATCATTTAATAAATTACCTACAACAAGTGGTGATAATATGACATCATACTTACCTGGTTTCACACTTACTTTACTCTTACTTAAAGTAGCTATCTCTGCTGCTTTCCTTCCAACATACTCTATGCTTTCCTTATTAACCCTTCTACTACCGTATGCCCAATGACCGCTAACATCTCCCTTAAATGCCCTTAAATAACACATAACCTCACTACCCTCTTCCTCGCCTTCAAACCCTTTACTTGTAACAAGCGCCTTTCTCCCAATTGAGAGTTCTAATGTTCCAGCAACTCTTTGAGCACCATTATCTAATGCACTACCTATTAGACCCTCAACTAATGGTAGAGGATTATCCATATAGTCACGAATTCTAGCATCAGTTAAGTCTTTAAGTGGCTTATACGCTGTTGGCTCAGGTAATGGTGCATAAATTTCTGACTCCTTCATTACACTAACGTACTTACTCATTTCATCACATACCTTAGCTATATCTTCAGGCCTCTCAAGACTCAAGCTTAACTCAAGTATCCTCTTATCTTTAGCTAAATATATTTGAGACTCTATAGTCCTCCACGATTGAGTAACACTTATCTGATTATTCCATATCTTAACCATTACTGAGTCCTTAAGAATCATTTTTATGGCTACATCATCAAACTTTATCTTAAGTTTATCCAGTGCTTTCTTAGCGTTATGTATGAGCTCTATCACATTCTCACCCCTAACTTAATTCTTGAAACACGTACGTTAGGACCACCAATCCATACAGGGACACCTTGAGCTGGCTCACCTTTACCACATGTTGCCGGGTAGAACCTTAGATTCTTATCAGCTCCAGTAACTCTCGAATAGAATCCCTGAGTTGTTATCTCTAGTACTGGATTCTTAACTGGCTCATCCTCTCTAACCTCGCCATCCCTTATAATGTAAGCTTCAAGACCAACATATCTCTGATTCCAACGTATATCATCTATGTTCCACTCCATGTATGACTTTATGTAAACACCAAATCTTATATCCTCAATTAATTCATCAAACTCCATATTACCAGGTTTGAAGTATGTGTTGCTCATCCTTATGATAGGTTCAGACTTATAGTCCATAGCTCTAGCAGCTCCATTACTCCCTACACCAAATATCCTACCTGTATGTCTATTATGTAGTGGCTCATTAATTATTCCCTTATAATATAAGTACCTAGGTCTAGCTGAGACTCCTTCATCATCATATAGGTAATAGCCATAACTACCGGGTATTGTTGGGTCTTCAATAATGGTCACTAATTCCGTCCCTATTCTATACTTACCTATCATTTCGGGCTTAACGAATGATTCACCAGCTTGAGCTGCCTCCCTACCGAGTATCCTGTCAGCCTCCATGGGGTGACCTGCTGATTCATGAACTATTAGACCAACAACTTCAGGTCCGATCACCGCATCTATCTCATCTTTCGGGGGTTCCTTCCCCTTTACAAGTACTTTCTCTAAGTTCTTAACTTCATTAACTATCTCATCCTTGGGCTTCCATTCCTTAATTAATTCAGAACCTCCTGAAGCCCCGTAGCTAATATACCTTTGGAGAGTTCCTTTCTGAGGGTGCGCTAGTACAAAGTTCACCATTATTGAGAGCCTTGGTATGTACGATCTTATATACGCACCATCACTATTAACTATAAACTTCTCCTGAATATGATCTCTAATAAAGAACGCTGTAACGGCAACCTTAACCTCCTTTACCGTACTAACTATTGATTTATGAATCTCCGCACCTAGGGCTATTCTATCCTCTATGGATAATTCACTAAGATTCTTCTTAGGAACTAAATTATATGATGCTCGACCGACTCTTTCTTTACTAAAAACTATCGGCTCCTTCATTAACTTTGCTAACGCTTTTGCTCTATTAATTGCTCTCTCAGCTGCTCTTCTTGCTTCATCAATAGTTAACATATTTGTTGATGCAAATCCTAAGGCTCCATCAACGATCACTCTGATACCTATACCCTCACTAACGTCCTTACCAAAGCCTATGACATTCCCATTCCTTAAAGCAACTTCTGAGAATTCATCACGTTGATACCTTACCTCTGCATAACTCGCTCCCATGTCTAAGGCTACGTCTAATACCTTAAGTATTAGATCTTCATTTAGAACCATATATGCACCTAAAACCGGATTTCACGAGAAAATATTAATATTTTTCTCTATTTAAATTGTTGACTCATAGCTTTCAGAAGCAATCACTCCTCACACTGTACTGAATTAATTTATATTTTATTTTAGCATCACTTAATTTGGTGGGTTTTTGTTACCTAAATACTTCATTGATACTGATATAATAGTCTCCCCACCACCGATGGATTGTGTTATAGCTTCAGCATTGCTTGCTAGAGAGCTCCTGACAGAAGGCTTTGAACCTATAATAATATTAGATAGTATTGATTCACTTAGACATCTACAAATATCAAGTAACTATGTTTTAGTCTGTCTAAGTACAGAATTAAAGAGGATATGTGAAGACTCTAAACCCTTAGTAGTACTTGCTAATGAACGATATAATGGCGTGTATAGGAGGAGTAGGAACTCCTTAGAACCCGTAGATGTTTATCCAGCTATGAGGTCGGTAACCAGATTAGTATCTAATATATTAAAGCTTAAGGTATCAGAAACTGAAGTGCTATCCTCATTAGCTGAGGGTACCTTACCAGGTCTAACCTTGGATAATTTAAGTAAAGCTTCATTAACAGCACTAGTAAAGCCTAGTTATTTCTTCAAAATTATTGAATCTATTGAGAGAAGTAACTTAGAAGAGTTAAGGATTATCTTAGAAGAATTAATTGATGAATATAATAAGAATGAAACACGTTATGTCGCGGAGATAAGGGGTAGAGCGATTAAGGTAAAGGATTATACGTTAATTTATTATAATGTGCACAGCTTAGAGAGGGTTTATGTTAGTGAAGTGATAGATGAGTTAATTAGGGAGGGTTATACGAAAATTATCACTCTTGGGGTAAAGAATGATAAAGTGACTAAGTTGGAGTTCATGGGACTACCTGAGGATAAATTCACTAATTTTATAAAAATATTCGGTAATATCATTGAAGAGACGATAGAAATAAATAATATAATTAAGGTGTACATAAGATATCCCTTCTTAAGAATTCAAGATGTGATAAAGTCACTTTTAAATATCGTTAGTTGATACTATTGTTCGTTGATTGTGAACTAGTTTAAATATGTTTTAAGTTTAAGTAATTGATGTGGTATACATGCTCAGGTATGTAGGTATTGCTGCATACTCTGGACCTCCCTCTGACACTCTAAGGGAGGCTGCAGTAGAGTTTATTGAGACGCTGGCTCTATGTTTTGAACCATCATCTATAGTATTAGTAACAGGTGGTTATTGGGGTTTAATGAGGATTATCGTTGATGAGGCATTAAAGTTAGGATTTAAGGTTTTAATATTACCACCCTTGGAGATGGAGGATGTTAAGTTTCCTCCAGACGCCATAGTGGTTAGGACTGGTACCTCGTTTAGAGTTAGAAGCGTGTTTCTCGTTAGGACATCCGAAGTACTTGTAGCGTTAGGTGGTGCTTCAGGTACTATACAGGAAGTCATAACTGCATATGCTGAAGGTGTACCTATATACGTATTAGGTATGACGGGACTACCTACGGATAAACTCACTGTGTTTTCTCCGTACATTGATGATAGGAGGACAAGTATGATTAAGATAATTAATGATCCAAAGAGCTTAGCTAGTGAGGTATGTAAGTACTTAAAGGAACATCCTAAAGGTGAGTAAAATTGGAAGCAGTATTAGCTGTAGATGTAGGTGCTACAAATCTACGCATAGCCTTGTTTGACTTGAGCGGCAATATCCTATACAAGGAAGTCGTAAGAACTCCCATTGCTGGTGATGATTATACTGTAGCTAAGGAAATACGCCGTATTGGTAGTAAGCTCGTAAGTAAGGTAGGTAAGGTGAAATTAGTCAGTGTAGGTGTAGGTACTATAGGGCCTTTAGACATTAGGAAAGGTGAAGTAGTAAACACCCCTAATAATCCCTTAAGGAGGTTCAAGCTTAAGGAGCCATTAACAAGAATGTTTAATGTAAGTACTTATGTAGTTAATGACTGTGTTGCTGCTGTATGGGGTGAATACTTGATTGGGGTTGGTAGAGGTTATTCAAACGTTGTTTACATAACATTAAGTACAGGTATCGGTGCTGGTGTTATAGTTAATGATCATCTACTCTTAGGTAAGGATGGGAATGCCCATGAAGTGGGACACATAGTTATTGATTTTAAACGTAAGATAAGATGTGGATGTGGAGGGTTAGGTCATTGGGAAAGTATAGCTTCAGGTTCAGCAATACCTCGTTATGCACTACTTAAGGCTAAGAGATGGAGAGGCAGGGATACCATTGCTTATAAAAAGGCATTAGCGGGTTTATTGAGGCCTGAAGACCTATTTAGACTTTGGAGAGCTGGTGACGTATTTGCATGTAGTATAGTAAAGGACTTAATTAAAGCAAATGCTGCGGGTATGGCTTCAGTAATTAATGTTTATGATCCTGAAGTAGTGAGTGTTGGGGGTAGTATAGCACTTAGGAATCCTGATTTTGTGAAGCTAATATTTAAAACTGTTAAGAAGTACGTAACTAACAGGATGCCTAAGCTAACATTAACACCGTTAGGTGATGATGTAGTACTCATAGGTGCAGCATACATGGCTATTAGACCTCCTGAGGAATTATTAAAACTGCAATGCGATTTTTAGTCACTAATGATTGTAGTTAGCTTCATAAAGCTTGTATTAATATTGTTTGGGTGCTCTTGTGGAGGGTAGAAGCACCATACCAATTAAGCGTTGGGATCCATCGATAGAACTTGAGTTACTAAAGATTTGGGATAAGGAGCAACTCTACAGGGAGACCGTAGACTTTAGGAAGGATGAAAAGTACATTGTGATAGATACACCACCCCCATATCCGTCAGGTAGATGGGGTGTTGCTCAAGCCGCTCACTACGCTCAAATAGATATGATTGCTAGAGCATTTAGACTCCTAGGTTATAAGGTATTAGTACCGTTTTATGCTGATAGGAATGGCTTACCTGCTGAGGTTACTGTTGAGAAGGAGTACGGTATTTCAGCGCATGAAATAGCTAAGACACCTGAGGGTAGGGAGAAATTTCTTAAAATGGTTAAGGAAGTGCTTGATGAATATGAGAGGAACTTAGTAAATGTATGGAGAAGGTTAGGATGCTCTTTTGAGTATTGGAGGGATGGCACGGATTCACCGAAGTATAGAAGAGTAACTCAAGCAACATTCATTGAGTTATGGAAGAGGGGTCTAATATATGAGTCATACAAGCCTGTCATGTGGTGTCCCAGATGTGGTACTACCTTAGCTGAGGCTGAGATCGAGTTTGTTAAGACTAAGAGGAAGCTCTACTACATAAAGTTCAAGGTCAAAGAGACAGGGGAGGACATAGTAATAGCTACTACAAGACCTGAGCTACTTAAGGCTTGTGGTGCAGTAATATATAATCCAAGAGATGATAGGTATAAATACCTGAAAGGTAAACATGCGATAATTCCTCTCTATGGCGATGAAGTACCAATCATGGAGCATGAATTCGCTAAACCTGAATTCGGTACTGGTTTAGTAATGATGTGTTCTTATGGAGATACTAAAGATGTATGGTTCTTCAGGGAAATGAATCTAAAGCCTAAGATCCTAATAAATCCTGATGGAACTATGAATGAGGAGGCTGGTTTCCTTAAAGGGTTAAAGGTTGACAAAGCTAGGGAGGTTATAGTTGAGAAGCTTAAGGATGAAGGCTATCTCGTTAAGGTTGAGGATTACGAGGGTGAGATACCTGTTTGTTGGAGGTGTAAGACACCTATAGAATTTATACACACTAAGGAGTACTTTCTTAAGCAATTAGATTTTAAGGATGAAGTCCTGAAGGTAGCAAATAAAATGATATTTAGACCACTTGAACATAAGAAGAAGCTTGAGGTTTGGGTTGAGTCTTTAGCTATGGACTGGCCGATATCGAGGACTAGGTACTATGGTACTGAAGTACCTACTTGGAGATGTAGGAAGTGTAATTATGTCATACTCCCGGAGCCTGGCAAGTATGTAAGGCCTTGGAGAGATCCGCCACCAGTTAATTCATGTCCCAAATGTGGTGCTCCTAAGAGTGAAATAGTTGGTGAGACTAGGACTTTTGATACATGGTTTGACTCATCAATAAGTGTTCTTTACGTGACTAAATGGCTTGATGACAGAGAAGCAGCATTAAAAGCTCTTGAGCGTGCTTTAAGACCTCAAGGCTATGATATCATAAGAACGTGGCTATATTACAGCGTACTCAGGGTATGGCTACTAACAGGTAAGCCGCCATTTAAGTGGGTTAGGATTACGGGTATGGGCTTGGA